>Ga0209697_10004391_pt1 | contig 18392 bp, 4 predicted proteins | sample AliMusrvi5mmetaG_FD_184115 | JGI IMG/M metagenome (GOLD analysis project Ga0209697, IMG submission 184115) | Freshwater lake bacterial and archeal communities from Alinen Mustajarvi, Finland, to study Microbial Dark Matter (Phase II) - Alinen... | ecosystem: Environmental > Aquatic > Freshwater...
GGCGCTGAACGCGCTGAAGGCCGGCAGCCACACCAACATCGTCGCGGTGTATGATGGCGATCTTGTCAACTTCACAGGCGGCACCTCGGCCGCCTTGAGCACCCAGACGGTTTCTAACAAAACCCTGACGATTGCCGGCGCGGCCGCACAGAACAAGACCTACGACGGCACCGCCACCGCCACGCTCAGCGGCACGCTTGCCGGGGTGGTCAGCGGCGACTCGGTGACACTGACGCTGGCGGGCTATTTCGCGGACGCGGCGGCGGGGACCGGCAAGAGCGTCACCTCCACCTCGACCATCGACGCCGCCTCGCAGGCCAATTACACTCTAACACAACCCGCCGGCCTGACGGCGGACATCGTGACAATCGACGCGGTGCTGGCGGAGATGGGAGTCACGGTGTTGCGCCACAGCGTGGTGAGTGACGTGCCTGCGGCGACATGGGAGAAGGCAATGGTCACCGGCAACGGCATCCAGGGCGCCATGGCCATGGGCTGGGCACCAAACGAAACGATCGTGCTCAACCACGCCGGACTGTTCCTGCCGTTGTATCCGCCATTTTCCACGGTCAACCAAGCCACGATCCTCACCGAGGTGCGGCAGAAGATCGCGGCGGGACAATTCGGTGCGGCAGCCGATCAGGTATTCGCCTTGGGGGCTACGGAGGGCAAGGACGGAACGACGTGGACGGACCCGTTTGTGCCGGCCTGCTCGCTGCAGGTGGGAACGACGCTGCAGGGCACGCAGCGGGATTACCTGCGAAGCACGGACTTTTCCACCGGCGTGACGGGCACCCGCTGGGCAGACGATTCCGGAGCACATTTGCGGCGGCTTTTCGTGTCCCGCCCGGATAATGTCGTGGTCCTGTCGCTGACAGGTGCCAACGGAGTGGACTGCGATCTCAACTTCACGCTGCACGATTCGAACGTCGGCGGCGCGGCCCCGCCCCCCGGTTCGAATGCCGTCAATGGTGCGAGTGCGGCCGCGGAGGCCACCGGGGCCGGTGGCTGGCTGACCTTCGGGGTGTCCTACACGCGGCGCTGGACGGGCAGTCTGCAGGGCTGCGAGGCTGCCGCGCGGGTGATTGCCACGGGCGGCACGACCACGGCCGCAAATGGCAAGCTGACCGTCCGCGGTGCCAGCGAAGTCCTGGTGCTTGTGCGCACGGTGTTGTCGCGGGACATCGCGCAATCGCAGCTTCCGGCGCTGCGCACGGACTTGGGTGCCCTGGACGGATCCTACGAGACGTTGCTCGCCCGGCATGCGGCGGTGCACGGGGAAATCATGAACCGCTGCCAACTGGAAGTCGGCGGCAGCGACACCGACCACCACCTGACCGCCCCGGAACTCTTCGCCCAATCCGGCGTGGGCGCGCTCAACCCGGCGCTGTTAGAGAAGGAGTTCGACGCCTGCCGCTACCTGGCGCTGTCCAGCAGCGGGACGGAATACCCGCCGGCCCTGCAGGGCATCTGGGGCGCAACGTGGTCGCCGTCATGGTCGAGCGACTACACGCAAAACGGCAACCTGCAGACCGTCGTGTCCGGCAACCTGATGGCCAACATGCCGGAAGCGATGGAGGGGTTCTTCCATTATCTGGAGAGCCAGCTCCCCGATTATCGCGACAACGCCCTGCAGTTGTTCGGGACGCGGGGCATCCATGTTCCCAGCCGGTCCAGTACGCACGGGCTGTTAGACCAGTTTCTAACCCAATGCCCTGTCACCTTCTGGACGGCCGGCGCGGCCTGGAACGCGCAATTTTTCTACGATTACTGGCTGACCACGGGTGATCAGGAATTCCTGCTGGAACACGCCCTGCCGTGGATGAAAGAGGCGGCCGCCTTCTACGAGGACTTCCTCTATCTGGGACTCGACGGCAAATGGGAATTCAACCCGTCGTTTTCGCCGGAAAACAACGGCCTGCAGTGTGGCGGATTCGCGCTGGGTGCGATCAACTCGGCGATCGATACCGGGGCGGCCAGGGAGTTGTTCACCAACCTTGTAACCGTCTGCGGACAACTCGGAATCGAGAACGAAAATGTGGCCAAGTGGCAGGGCATCCTGGCCAAGATGCCGGATTACAAGATCAATGCCGACGGCGCGGTGGCGGAGTGGAACACCCCCCTGCTGCACGACTGCTACAGCCACCGCCACGCGTCGCACCTCTATGGACTCTTCGCCGGTCTGCCGGCGGACATCGCCGCGAATCCGGCGTTGCAGGCGGCGTTCAAGGTGGCGATCGAGAAACGCATGCAGCAGCGGCGGGCCAACAACGGCGGCGACATGGCCTTCGGCCTGTGCCAACTCGGCTGGGCGGCCACCAGCCTGCGCGAGGCCGAACAGGCATACGAGACGGTGGATTTCCTGGCTAACAATTTCTGGTTCGCCGAATCCATGGTGACGTCGCACAACGTCCGGAGCATCTTCAACACGGACCTTGCGGGCGGCTTGCCGCGGATCATCCTGACCATGCTCGTCCAGGCCGAGCCGGGCCGGCTGGAACTGCTGCCGGCCTTGCCCAACGCGTGGCCGACCGGCCGCGTGACCGGCGTGCTGGGCCGCGGCGGGATTGAAGTTCGCGAATTGGCCTGGCAGCCCGGTATGGTCACCACGAAATTGCGCTCCGCCGCAGCCCAGGTGGTGGCGGTGCGGCTCGGCGGATCGTGGGACATGGCGGTGACCGGTGGCACCACGACAGCACCCGTGCGGCAGACGGACGGCACATGGCTGGTGGCGTTGCCCGCGGGTGGCGACGTGACCCTGCGGGCGGTGGATAGCGCCGAGGCGCAAACGTCGCAATACGCCACCGGCACATTCACTTGGGACAACGGAACGAGCGCGGCATGGGCGTCAAGTTCCGGCGGATCCTATACCGATCCCTGGTCCAGAGGCAACAACGCGGTGTTCGAAGGCGGTGCCGGCACGGTCAGCGTCGCCGTGCTTGGTGCCACCGCGCACAACCTCACCTTCAACACCACCGGCTTCCTCGTCCAAAACAACACCCTCACGCTCAACGGCGTCGCACCGACGATCTCGCTGGGTGCAGGTATCAACGCCACGATCCGTTCGATTATTGGCGGTGGCTCGGGTCTGACCAAGACCGGGGCCGGCAACCTGACGCTCGCCGGTGTCAACACCTACAGCGGTGCCACCTCCATCAGCGCCGGCACGCTGAAGCTCGCGGGTCCGCCCTCCGCCCCCACGTCGCCTCCTGACGGTGCCGTCCTGCACTTGGACGCCTCAACGCTGGCACTCGCCAACGGGGCGGCGGTGACCGCGTTGGCCAACCTCGGCAGTGGCGGTGCCAGTCTCACCGCCTCGCCCAACGTCACGGGTCAAAACCCCACCTTCAACGCCGCCGCGCTCAACGGTCTGGGCACCATCCACATGACCGGCCAACAAGGACTCATCACCGCCAGCAACCTGGGCATCACCGGGAATGCCGACCGGTCGGTTTTTGTGGTCATGCGGCGGGCGTCCGGGGCCAACATGAATCTAACGACGGGGACTCTTGGCTACGACGTTGCCTACGGGATCAGCGATCAGAACACGGGAGTCCTTTACCTGCCGTACACCTACGGTCCGTCAGACCTGACGTTTACAGCGCCGCCGGCCGGCACCTATCGGATATACGAAGTGACGCGTTCGGGCAACATTTCCTATGGTTATCTCAATGGCGTGCTGCAGGGATCGAAGAACGTCGCCATCAACACTTCGGGCGGCAAGGTCCAGATCGGCTATCGCACCGACGGCCAACAGGTTTCCGGCGATCTTGCCGAAGTGCTCATCTACAACTCGTATCTCAACGACGCGCAGCGGCAGCAGGTCGAGGTTTACTTGCAGGCCAAATGGTATGGCGGCACCGGCAGCCTGCCGGCCAACACGGCGCTCACGATTGCCGCCGGGGCCACCTTCGACGTATCCGCCATCACCCATTACACGCTTGGTGTGGGGGCTTCGCTGACGGCGTGTGGCACGGGCACGGCGCTTGGCACGGATGCCGCGGCCATCACCGGATCCGCAGGTGGCACGGTCGATCTGGGCGCACGACCGGTCACCTTGAGTTATGATGGGGCCCATCCCGCGTTGGTGGTTTCCCAAGGCGCGTTGACGCTCGGCGGCAACACCCTCACCGTGGTGGTTCCCGGCACCGCCTTGGGAGTTGGGGTTTACACCTTGGTCACCACTCCGTCCGCCATCAGCGGCACGGTCAATCCCACGCCCTCGTTTGCCGGCGGCAACGGCTTGGTCGCCGGAACGGCGGGCGTCGTTTCCATCAGCGGCGACAACGTGGTGCTGACGGTTACCGGAGTTGTCGGCGGTTACGCCAACTGGGCGGCCGCCAACGGCGCGAGTGCGGACCCGCTCGGCGACTCCAACCACAACGGCGTGGCCAACGGCATCGAGTTCTTCATGGGGGCCACTCCCGGCAATCCCGTCACCCCGCCGCCCATGGTGGATTCCAACGGCACCCGGACGTGGACCATTCCGTATGACCCGAATGCCGCGGCCAGCTACAAGTTCCAGCTTTCCGATGATCTGTCGCCGACAAACTGGGAGGACGTGTTGCCGGGCGACCCGCGTGTCGCGGTTCTAACAGAACCTGACCGGCTCCGGCTTGCCCTGCCCGGTGGCGCGACCCGGAAATTCTGCCGCCTGGTGGTCACGCCCACGCCGTGAGGTTTCCAACATGCCATCTGAAACCAGTCCCCACCGCTGAAAACGAACCGCCGGATTTCAAAAATCAATGAGCATCACCATGCACAAACTCGCCCCATTCCTGCTTGCCGCCATTCTGCCACCCCTGGCTGCGCTCCATGCCGCGGATGTGCCGTCCGGCAAACTGAAAGCCCCGACGGGTCCGGTGGCCGGCGCGGTCTTGCACTTGGACGCCTCGACGCTCAAACTTGCCGATGGGGCCGCAGTGACCGCGCTGGCCAACCTCGGCACCGGTGGAGCCGCGCTCGACGCCGCCCCGACTGTCACAGGTCAGCCGCCGACCTTCAACGCCTCCGGCAACAGCGCCGCGCTCAACGGCCTGGGCACCATCCACATGACCGGAACCCAAGGCCTGCAAACCGCCGGCAACCTGGGCATCACCGGCAATTCGGATCGGTCAATCTTCGTGGTCATGCGACATGGCACGTCGGGCGGCAACGCGATGACCGTGGCACTGGGACCGCAGTCCAATCCAGTCGGAGTTTCCTACGGCATCTGTGACCAGGCCAATGGCAGCGGCAACCTTTACCTGCCCTACACGTACGACCACAATGACCTGATCGATGCCGCGCCGCTGGCCGGTGCCTATCACCTCTACGAAGTGACCCGGTCGGGCAACCTCTCCAACAGCTACCTGAATGGCGCACTCCAGGGATCGAAGGACGCCGTCATCAAGACGTGGGACGGCAAGGTGCAGATCGGATTCCGCTCGGCGGATGGAGTGCAAGCCAATGGCGATTTGGCCGAGGTGCTCATCTACAATTCGTTTCTCGACAACGCGCAACGCAAGCAGGTCGAGGCCTACCTCGCCGCCAAATGGTTCGGCGGCAGCCTGCCCACCGACCAAGCCACGGCCAGTGCGGCGGACGAGCGTTTCACCGACCGGTCACTGGCGGCGCTGGGAGTCACAGGGCCGCGCCACAGTGTGGTGAGCGACGTGCCTGCCGCCGCATGGGAAAAGGCGATGGTCACCGGCAACGGCATCCAGGGCGCCATGGCGATGGGCCGGACACTCGACGAAACGATCGTGCTCAACCACGCCGGGCTCTTCCTGCCGTTGTATCCGCCATTTTCCACGGTCGGCCAGGCCAAGATCCTGCCCGAGGTGCGGCGGATGTTCGCGGAGGGGAAATTCGAGGCGGCGGCCGACCGCGTGTTCACCCTGGGCAAGCAGGAGGGCAAGGACGGCACGACTTGGACGGACCCGTTTGTGCCGGCCTGCTCGCTGCAGGTGCGGACGCCGCAGCGCGGCACGCCGCGGGGATATTTGCGGAGTACGGATTTTCTAACCGGCGTGACGGGCACGCGCTGGGAAGATGACGCGGGACTGCATGTGCGGCGGCTCTTTGTGTCCCGCCCGGACAACGTCGTGGTGATGTCGCTGACGGGAACCCACGGCGTGGACTGCGACCTCAACTTCACCCTGCACGACCCGAACGTGGCCGGCGCGGCCCCGCCTCCCGGTCCGGATGCCGTCAAGGATGCGGTGGCGGCGGCGGAGGCGTCCAAGGACGGCGGTTGGCTGACCTTCCGGGTGGCCTACACGCGGCGCTGGCCGGGCAGCCTGCAAGGTTGCGAGGGCACCGCGCGGGTGCTCGCCACAGGTGGCACGACCACGGCCGCCAACGGCAAACTGACCGTGCGGGGCGCCAAGGAAGTCCTGGTGTTGATGCGCACGACGCTGTCGCGGGATATCGCGCAATCACAGCTTCCGGCGCTCCGGGCGGACTTGGGAAAAACGAATGATTCCTACGACACGTTGCTGGCCCGCCACGCGGCGGTGCACGGCGCAATCATGAAGCGCTGCCAGCTCGACCTCGGCGGCAGCGAAGCCGACCACCGGCTGAGCACCCCGGCACTCTTTGCCAAATCCAAGGTGGGTGCGCTCAACCCGGCGCTGTTGGAGAAAGAGTTCGACGCCTGCCGCTACCTGGCGCTGTCCAGCAGCGGGCCGGAATACCCGCCCAACCTGCAAGGCATCTGGGGTGCGACATGGGCACCGGCCTGGTCGGGCGATTACACGCAGAACGGCAACCTGCAGACCGTCGTGTCCGGCAACCTCATGGCCAACATGCCGGAAGCGATGGAGGGGTTCTTCCACTATCTGGAGAGCCAGCTCCCTGACTACCGCGACAATGCCCGGCAGTTGTTCGGGACGCGTGGCATCCATGTGCCGAGCCGGTCCAGCACGCACGGGATGTTAGACCAGTTCCTGCGGGAATGTCCCGTGACGTTCTGGACCGCCGGTGCCGCCTGGAATGCGCAGTTCTTCCACGACTACTGGCTGACCACTGGCGACGAGGAATTCCTGCTGGAGCATGCCCTTCCCTGGATGAAGGAATCGGCGGCATTTTACCAGGACTTCCTCTATGCCGGGCCGGACGGAAAATGGGAATTCAACCCGTCGTTTTCACCGGAAAACAACGGCAAGGCGCCGGGTTTCGCGATGGGAGCCATCAACTCGGCGATCGACACCGGGGCGGCCAGGGAACTGTTCACCAACCTCGTGAGCGTCTGTCAGCAACTCGGAATCGAGCGCGACAACATCGCCAACTGGCAGGGCATCCTCGCCAGGATGCCGGAGTATAAAATCAACACCGACGGTGCCGTGGCGGAGTGGAACACCCCCCTGCTGCACGATTGCTACGGCCATCGTCACGCGTCGCACCTCTACGGACTCTACGCCGGCCTGCCGGCGGACGTCGCCGCCAATCCGGCGTTGCAGGCGGCGTTCAAGGTGGCGATCGAAAAACGCATGCAGTGCCGGCGCGCCAACAACGGTGGCGACATGGCCTTCGGCCTGTGCCAACTCGGCTGGGCGGCCACCAGCCTGCGCGAAGCCGAACCAGCATATGAAACGGTGGATTGGCTGGCGAACAATTTCTGGTTTGCCGAATCCATGGTGACCTCGCACAACGTCCGGAGCATCTTCAACACGGACCTTGCGGGCGGCTTGCCGCGGATCATCCTCACCATGCTCGTCCAGGCCGAACCGGGAAGGTTGGACCTGTTGCCCGCCTTGCCCAAGGCGTGGCCCGCCGGCCGGGTGACCGGCATCCTGTGCCGTGGACAAATTGAGGTCCGGGAGCTGACCTGGTACCCGGACGAAATCATGGTGACGTTGCGCTCCGCCGTGGCCCGGCAGGTGGCGGTGCGGCATGACGGCATGCGGGACATGAGGGTGATCGGGGGCACCGCCACGGTGGCCGCGCCGCAGGCGGACGGCAGCCGGTTGGTGGCCTTGCCCGCAGGCCGCGACGTGATCCTGAGGCTGCACCGCGCGGCCGGAGAGGACTATGCCCCCAAGGTCAAGCCGATAGTGCCATACAAGGCCGAACCGTTTGGCTTCGATGAAGTCAGGTTGCCGGACGGTTGACCCGAAGCGCGCCAATCCAGGGACTGGACCGGCGGTGAAAAAACTCAATTTAAAAACGCAAGCTCTCATTGCGGCCCGTTCCGCCATGATGGTATTCTCCAATGATCGCACGGCAGACCCGGCTTGTGCATAACGAGCAAACAATACCCCTCCATCATCGAACAACCATCATCGAACAACGAACTCCCGCCTGTTTGTGAAACACCAACCCCAGAAAAACACCGTGAAAATCCAACAACATCCGCGCTCCGTGGCTCACGCCCGAAATCCGTTAGAAAAACTCCTCCCCGCCCCGTTCGCTCACGGCACCGCCCTGGTGGCGCTGGTGGCGCTGCTAGCAGTGCCCGACCTCCGGGCGCAATCGACGCAATATGCCGCCGGCGCCTTCACTTGGGACAACGGCACCACCGCGAAATGGGCGTCGAGCACCGGCGGGCCGTATACCTCCGTCTGGACCTCGGGGAATGACGCGGTCTTCGAGGGCAGTGCCGGCGTCGCCTTCATTGCCGCCGCCGGTGTCACCGCGCACAACCTGACCTTCAACACCACGGGTTATTCCATCCTGAACAACACCCTGACGCTCAGCGGCACCGCGCCGACGATCTCAACGGGCACCGGCGTCACCGCCACGGTCGCTTCGGTCATCGCCGGCAGCGCGGGTCTGACCAAGGCCGAAGGCGGCACGCTGACGCTCGCCGCCGCGAACACCTACAGCGGCGCCACCACCATCAACGCCGGCACGCTGGCGCTCGCAGTCTCGTCCGTGGCGCCCCCTGCCGGCGCCGTCTTGCACTTGGACGCCTCGACGCTGAGTCTGGCCAACGGCGCCGCGGTGACTGCGCTGGCCAACCTCGGCACTGCGGGATCCAGCCTCGACGCCGCCCCGACCGTCACAGGCCAGTACCCCACCTTCAACGCCGCGGCGCTGAACGGCCGGGGCACCATCCACATGACCGGGCAACAAGGTCTGCAAACGGCCAACAACCTGGGCATCACCGGCAACGCGGATCGGTCGATCTTCGTGGTCATGGCCCGCGGCAACGGAACCAACAACGCGACCGGCAGCATGTATTTGCAGACAGGCACGGTCGGTGGCAACAATCCCTTCGGCATTGGCGATTGCTTTAATACTTTGTACCTGCCGTACACGTATAGCGCCAACGACCAAACGACCACGACCCGGCCGGCCTTAACCTATGATCTGCTCGAGGCCCTGCATACGAGCGCGGGTAACGCCAACTACGGCTATGTGAACGGGACAGTGGTCGGACCCAAGAGCGTGACGACCACCACGACCACGGCCGGGTCCAGATCGGCTATCGCTCGGGCGACAACACTCAAGTGACGGGTGATTTTGCCGAGGTGTTGATCTACAACTCGTATCTCAACGACGCGCAGCGGCAGCAAGTCGAGGCCTACTTGCGGGCCAAATGGTTGACCGGCAGCCTGCCGCCCGGCCGCCTGCCGGCCGCCACTGCGCTTTCGATTGCCGCCGGGGCAACCTTCGACGTGTCCTACGTCAGCGCATACACGCTTGGCAGCGACTCCTCGCTGACGGCCAGCGGCACGGGCACCACGCCTGGCACGGATGCCGCGGTCATCATGGGCAATTCCAGCGGCACGGTTTCCTTGGGGACCCGTCCGGTGACCCTGAACTTCACGCCCGCCAGCGTTGCCGGCGACACCACGCATCCGGCGCTGGTGGTTTCCCAGGGTGCCTTGACCCTCGGCGGCGCGATTACCGTCAACATCGGCGGCAGCACCCCGCTGGGCGCAGGAAGCTACCGCCTCATCTCCCAGACCAGCGGCAGCATCTCCGGCATTCCAACCCTCGCCGCCACCACCGGTCCCGGTGGCAACGGTCTGGCTACCAACATGTCAGCCACCCTGCTGGTCACCGGTGGCCAGGTCAACCTGGTGGTTTCCTCGACGTTCACCACGCCCACGGTCACGCTGGCGCGCCACGACGGCACCGGCGACAGCACGACCTACGGAGATTCCCTGTCCTTTGACGTGGCGGTCACGCCGACCTCTCCCAGCCCGCCCACAGGATGGGTCACCTTGAAGGACGGCGGCGCGGACGGCACGATCCTCGGTTCCTATCAGGTTGGCGCTCTTGACAACGGCGTTTGCACCATCACCCCGGCGTTGAATGCGCTGAAGGCCGGCAGTCACGCCAATATCGTGGTGGTTTATGCGGGCGACGCGAATTTCCTCAGCGGCACCTCGGCGGCCCTGAGCACCCAGACGGTGGCGCAGAAGGAGTTGACCATTGCCGGCGCGGCGGCACCGAAGAAGATCGTTGACGGCACCACCGCCACCACCCTCAGCGGCACGCTGTCCGGGGTTGTGGGCGGCGACACGGTGGCGCTGACCCTGGCCGCCCATTTCGCTTCCGCAACCGTGGGAACCCAAAGCGTCATCTCCGACTCGACCATCGACACCGCCTCGCAGGACAATTACATTCTGACACAACCCACCGGCCTGACGGCGGACATCGTGGCGGCGGGGATCTGGACCGGTGCCACCGACAGCCACTGGAACCAGACGACAACCGGCAACTGGTTGGGCGACTTGATCGCCGGGGACTGGCAGAACGTCACCTTTGACGCCAACACCGTCAACGGCACCGTGGCGCTGGACTGGTACAAAGGAACCGGCACAATCAGCCTGAACAGCGGCCTGACCACCGACGTCACCATCACGAACGGCACCCAGAACGCGCTCATCCAGAATGGATCGCCCGCCGAAGGCATCAACATCGCGGCCGACAGCCAGAACCTGACGCTGAACATGAGCCAGTACACACTTTGGGGCAGCGAAACGTGGAGCATCGGCACCGGGCGGTCCCTGACCGTCAACGGCGCGATCAGTGGAACCGGCGGCATCACCAAGGATGGTTCCGGCACGGCGGTGTTGACCGGCACGAATTCCTACAGCGGCGCGACGACCGTCAGCGCCGGCACGCTGACGCTCGCGGGTCCGCCCGCCGCCCCCACGTCGCCTCCTGACGGCGCCGTCCTGCACTTGGACGCCTCAACGCTGGGTCTTGCCGACGGCGCTGCGGTGACCGCGCTGGCCAACCTCGGCAGCGGCGGATCCGGGCTTGACACCGCCCCGATCTCCGGACCCCCCACCTTCAACGCCCCCGGCAGCGCCGGTGCGCTCAACGGACTGGGCACCATCCACATGACCGGCCAACAAGGACTCATCACCGCCAGCAACCTGGGCATCACCGGCAACTCCGACCGCTCGATCTTCGTGGTCATGCGGCGGGCGTCCGGGGCCAACATGAATCTAACGACGGGTGTGCTTGGCTACGACGTTGCCTACGGGATCAGCGATCAGAACACGGGAGTCCTTTACCTGCCCTACACTTACGGTCCGTCTGACCTGACGTTTACAGCACCGCCGGCCGGCACCTATCGGATATACGAAGTGACGCGTTCGGGCAACATTTCCTATGGTTATCTCAATGGCGTGCTGCAGGGATCGAAGAACGTCGCCATCAACACCTCGGACGCCAAGGTCCAGATCGGCTATCGCACCGACGGCCAACAGGTTTCCGGCGATTTTGCCGAGGTGCTCATCTATAACTCCTATCTTGACGACGCGCAGCGCCAGCAGGTCGTGGCCTACCTGCAGGCCAAATGGCTGCCCGGCAGCCTGCCATCGGCCACGGCGCTCTCGATTTCCGCCGGGGCAACCCTGGACGTGTCCGCCATCACCCGTTACACGCTTGGTGCCGGGACCTCGCTCACGGCCGGCGGCACGGGCACGGCGCTTGGCACGGATGCCGCGGCCATCACGGGAGCCGCAGGTGGCACGGTCGATCTGGGCGCGCGGCCGATTTCGCTCACTTGGAATGGAAACTCGTCGGGAACGGACAGCGCGCATCCGCCGCTGGTGGTTTCCCAAGGCACGCTGTCGCTCAACGGCAACACCTTCACCGTGGTGGTGCCCGGCACCGCCTTGAACAACGGCGTCTATACCCTGGTTGCCACGCCATCCGAAGTCTCCGGCACGGTCAATCCGACGCCTTACTTCACCGGCGGCAATGGACTGGTCGAGGGAGCGACGGGCGTCATTTCCATCAGCGGCAACAACGTGATCCTGACCGTCACTGGTACCACCACCGGAGCTTATGCTTCTTGGGCGGTTACCCACGACCTGACCGGCACCGCCGGCGATGGCAGCAATGTCGATCCGGCCTTCACCGCCGACCCGAACAAGGACGGCGTGGCCAACGGCCTCGTCTGGCTGATTGGCGGTGCGACGGGTGACCCGCTCGCCAACAGCCGCTCGATCCTGCCCGTGCCGACCGATGACGGCGGCAAGTTGGTCCTCAACTTCCAATGCCTGAAGTCAAGCGCCCGCGGAACGGCGAATCTGTACGTCGAGTACAGCAAGGATCTCGGCCTGGACGATGCCTGGCACAGCGTCGCCGTCCCTGATGCCGATCAAGCGGACGGGGGCAGCGGCGTGGGCTTCCTCGTCGCGCCGATCGAGGGCTCGGACTACAACAATGTCACGGCCACCATTGCCGCATCTGTCTCCGACGGCAAGCTGTTCGGCCGCTTGCGGGCCAGCGAGTAAGGTAAGGCGGATCGGCCCCATTCTTCATTCCGCGGTGCGAAACTACGAAGGACACGCCGATCCGCCGTGATCACCGAACACTTCCTTCTCGATTCTCCATTCGTTCTCTTCTCCTGCTTTCCGGAGGTTGATGGGTTCTCCTCCGGACTACAGGGGCCGCTGGTGCGCACTGGCGGCCCCGCTTTTTCTGAAAAGCTGAAAAGCTGAAATACTGAAATGCTGAAATTAAAAAAGACGGGAGATCGCTGTGCTCCAAGACCGGAGGCACCTCTTCCGCCATTTCTTTTCTTCCGTCTCTAACAAGCAACCGAATAACCAGGGATCCAATGCAAGAGCCGTGCCCGTCGCGCCCACCGCCGGGGAGAATGCGAATGAAGCCACAATCCACGATCCACGATCCAAAATTGGCTCGCGTGGGAACCCATCCTTGGGTCAAGGGTGAGCCACCAGAAACGCTTCAGGCGTCAGCGCCGGAACAGGTGACCACCTCCCGCCTCACCGCCATTTGTGCCCAGAATAGGGAATGGACGGCTGCCCAAAAAAACTGCCAAACTGATCGCCATTATTCACTCCAGCCCTGCCAGAAACCAACCGCCCGCCTCAAATCACCATTCTTGTTTCAGCATCTCAGCGTTTCAGCTTTTCGCATTTTCCTTCCGTCCCGCCCCCGCCATTTGTTCCCAGAACAGGGAATGGACGGCCCCCGCCAAAAACTGCAAAGCTGACCGCTGTCATTCACTCCCGCCAACCGCCAACCTCTAATTCCACTCTTGTTTCAGCATCCAATCCAAGTTCGCCAACGCTCACTCCGCATTCAAAATTCAAAAATCAAAATTCAAAATCTCTCCGCCTCCTCCCGGCATCGTTCATTTGAACGACTAGGCAGGATTCAAAAATTTGCCATTATCTCCGCTGCGCCTTCTCTCACGCAATCCACAATCCACCAACCGCTAACATTACCAAACCAAGAAAACACCATGAAAACAACACCACAACATCCACGATCCGCGAGCCACGCTCCTGATCGGTTAGACAGACTCATCCTCGCCCCGTTCGCACGCGCCGCCGTCGCGGTAGCCGCGCTGGCGCTGGCCACAGCGGGCAGCGCACGGGCGGGCATCACCAACGGCGACTTCGAAACCGGGAGCATGACTGGCTGGACGGTTGCGGGCGCGCCCGCCCCGGCCGTTTATACCGCCAACGTGCATTCCGGCACCTATTCGGCCTTCGCCGGCAATCCGGGCACGGCCGCATCCGGCATTGTCAATCTTACCTCCAATTCGTTCACCGTGCCCCCGAGCGCGACCTTGAGCTTCTGGGTCTATCGCAAGAGCGTGGGTGGTGATGTCATGAACCTGCGGGTGCGGGGCGGTTCGCCCGTGGCCGATCTCATCAACCCCTGGCCGGTCCCGCGCGCCAGCTACAACGATTCGGCCTGGGTGCACTACACCGTTGACCTGTCCGCCCACGCCGGCAAAAGCGCGTTCATCTACATCGAGGTGTTCTTCGGTACGAACAGGGCTACCTATATGTTGTTAGACGATGTCGAGCTACAGGTAATGCCGACTCCGGCCTTCACCGGCACGCCGACAGCGGGGCCGGTGCCCTTGGAGGTGACCTTCACCGACACCTCGACCGCCGGCGATGGCACCCTCACCAACCGCCACTGGGTATTCGGCGACGGCGCGACCCTTGACACCACCGACACCACAGTCACCCACACGTATACCACCGCCGCCACCTGCAGTGTGGCGTTGACCGTCACTGATTCTGTCAGAGGCGACAAGACCCTGACCCGAACCAACTACATTGCGGCCGCGCCCCCGCTGCCGGCGGCGAGTTTCACCGCCACTCCAACCAGCGGCAATGCACCGCTGGCGGTGACCTTCACCGACACATCGACCGGCGGCGGCGGCACCCTCACCAACCGCCACTGGGTCTTCGGCGACGGGAACACGCTCGACACCACCGATACCAGCGTGAGCCACAGCTACACCACCGTCGGCACCTTCTCGGTCGCTTTGACCGTCACCAACAGCCTCTCCCAACAGGACACCCAGACGCAAGCCGATCTGGTCACCACCACCTTCGAGCCTCTGACCGCCAGCTTCACCGTCGCGCCGGGCGGCGGCTACGCGCCGGTCAATGCGACCTTCACCGACACCTCGCGCGCCGGCACCGCCGGCACCATCACCAACCGCCACTGGGACTTCGGCGACGGCACCACCGCCATCGACACCACCGACACCAGCGTGCCCCACACCTTCACCGCCATCGGCAATCACACGGTGACTCTAACAGTCACCAACGACTCCAGCCTCGCCAGCAACGCCAGCCGGTCGCTCTGCGTCGAGGAGACGAACCCCGTCGCAAACGGCGGCTTCGAAACCGGCAACCTTACCGGGTGGACCGCTACCGCGGGAGTTGCGACTACCGGCGCCAACACGCACTCTGGAAACTATGCGGCATTGGTCGGCACCTTCTCCGGGGGTGCCGGGCTGATCTACGGCATCACCTCCAGCACGATCAGCAGTCTGCCGGCCAACGCCACGCTGAGTTTCTGGGTCTATCGGAAATCCACCGGCGGCGATGTGATGAACCTGAGGGTGAAGTGCGGAACCACCGAGATAAGTCCCATGCCCATCCCGCGGACCAGCTACAACGACTCGGCCTGGGTCAACTATACCGTGGACCTGTCCGCCTACGCGGGTCAAAGCTGCTTCCTCTTCGTCGAGGTGTTCGCAGTTCATAGTCCCACCTACATGCTGCTCGACGACGTGCGGATCCTGGTGCCCACCACCAACAACTACGAGTCATGGGCAGCCGATCCCGCACACACGCTGCTTGGCGGACCGAACGCGACCGGCCCCGACGGCATTCCCAACCTGGTCGTTTACGCCCTCGACCTCAAGACCGACGGCACCAACGGCTCGCCCGGCACCATGACAGGAAACTTGCTGAGCTTCGCCAAACGCACCGATGCGGTGACCAACAACGACGTCAGCTATGCCATCGAGGTGTCCGACGATCTCGGAGCAACCGTCCCGTGGACCGCCGTCGCCACGGGCGACCCCGATCTAACAAACAACGACACCACCATCTCCTACACCCTGCCGGAGGGCAAGACCAAGACCTTCGCCCGCCTGGTGGTCACCCAGGCTCCATAAGACGCCCGACAACTTTCTGGAGTTATTGGTTTTTCTCCGGATTCCCGCGGGGCTGCCGGTGCGCACCGGCGGCCCCGCATCTTCTGAAAACCCCAATAGACAGAAGATCGCTGCGCTCCAAGACAGAAGACAAAAGACAACAATCAGCGCCTCAGCCACTTCTTGCACCTCCTCTCTAACCAATATCGGATAACCTACAACTGACAACCAATAACTGATAACTAATAACTGATAACTGATAACCGATAACCGATAACCGATAACCGATAACTGACAACCGACAACCGACCGCCCCGCCATGAACCACTCCACCACCACACGGCCGGCATCCGCCCGGCGAATCCATCGTCTGTTAGTTCTGACTGCCGGATTCTTATGGTTATCCGCCGCGCTGCCGGCCACGGCCGCGTTAAAGGTGCCGGCGATCTTCGGCAGCCACATGGTGTTGCAGCGGGACAAACCGGTGCGGGTTTGGGGGTGGGCGAGCGCGGGCGCCACGGTGACGGTGTCGTTCGCGGGGCAGAACAAGACCGCCACGGCGGCGGGTGACGGCAGTTGGACCGCGACCCTCGACCCGCTGGCCGTATCGGCCACCGGTCGTACGCTGACGGCCACCTCGACGTTTGACCCGGAGACCGTGACGCTCAGCGACGTGTTGGTGGGCGAGGTGTGGCTTGGCAGCGGGCAAAGCAACATGGAGTTGCAGTTGTGGGGAACGGACGGGTACGCGGACGCCATCTATCAAGCCAATCACCCGTTGATCCGGCTGATGACGGTTCCGGCCGAAACCTCGGGCACGCCTGCGGATGACATCCCCGGCGCCACCTGGCAAATCTGCACGCCGGCCACCGTTGGCGCGTTCTCCGCAGTGGGTTACTATTTCGCCCGCGATGTACAAGCGGCCACCGGCGTGCCGGTGGGCATGGTGGTGGCGGCCCGCGGCGGTACCTACCCGGAGTCGTGGCAGACCCGCGCCTCGCTCGAAAGCCTGAACTCCTCGGTGGTCAACGGGCTGCTGGCCTACTACGACCAGCAGGCCGCGGCCTGGGTGGCCGGCGGTCAGACGGGCGTCAACCCGTACACCGGCATCAAGGGCCTGGAATGGCCGGCCGGTTGCTATAACTTCATGATCCACCCGATCCAGAAACTCACGATCCGCGGCACGCTTTTCTATCAGGGCGAAAACAGCGCCGTGAATGGCGGCGACCGCACCCGCGGTTACCCGACGACCTATCCGGCGGTGATCCGCAATTGGCGCACGTTGTTCAATGATCCGGAACTGCCGTTCTGTGTCATCGAAATGGCGCCCTGGGGCGGCCCGGCGGTCGCCCTCACCAGCACGGCCAACATCGACAACACCAGCCCGTTTGTCAGAGACGTGCATCTTCAGACCCACATCAACTGGCCCGCCACCGGTCTGGTGGTGACCATGGATGTCGGCAAGCTGGGTGACATGCACCCGCTCAACAAGGAGCCGGTCGGCCGGCGGGCCGCCGGTTGGGCGTTGTCGCAGGTCTATCAGACCGACGAGCGGACGTGGAGCAGCCCGCTCTACCGCTCGATGACGGTCAGCGGCAACAAGGCCGTGATCCATTTCCACCGCCCCGGTCTCGCGCTCCCGCTGGGCATGCAGAATCCGTCGGGCACGCTCAACGGATTCATCATCGCCGGGGCCGACAAAGTCTGGTACGACGCCCAAGCGGCGATTGTCGGGGAAACCATCGAGGTCTGGAGTGCCAGTGTGCCAACTCCGGCGGCCGTGCGCTATGCGTGGGAAGATTGCCAGGGACAGGTCAACCTGTTGGTCAATGCGGCCGGTTTGCCTGCCAGCCCGTTCCGGACGGATCACTGGGTGACCAGCACCTTGTTCGACCAGTCACTCCTGTTGCCTGCCGACGGCGTGCGGCCATGGGCGGACGCGGGACCGGATCGATTGGTGCTCAGCCCGGCCAACTCGACGGCGCTCGACGGCAGCGGCAGCTATGATCCGGATGGAACCATCACTACCTACGCCTGGACCCAATTGAGCGGCCCCGCCACCACGATGAGCGGTGCGGCAAGCAGCACCCTCAATCTTCCGGCCATGGCCCTCGGCACCTACCGTTTCCGTCTCACCGTGACCGACAACTCCGGCCATACCGCCAGCGACGACGTCCAAGTGCTGGTGACCGCCAACCCGCCACCGGTGGCCGACGCCGGCGCGGACCGGTCGCTGATCTACAAGTTTCTCGGCACGGTGCTGGATGGCACCGCCAGTTATGACTCGGGCGGCTCGATCAGCTCATACTCCTGGTCCCAAGTGAGCGGCCCGAACACCGCCACCCTCACCAGCGCCAACACCGCCACGGCTACCGCCACCGGCCTGGTGACGGGCACTTATGTGTTCCGCCTGACAGTCACCGACAACCAGGGTGCGCAGGCGTCCGATGATGTCACCGTGGTCGCGCTGGACAATCCGATCATCAATGGCGGCTTTGAAACCGGGGATCTGACAGGATGGACCGCGGCGGGTGATCCGGTGCCCGTGCTTGAAAGC
>Ga0209697_10004393_pt1 | contig 18369 bp, 13 predicted proteins | sample AliMusrvi5mmetaG_FD_184115 | JGI IMG/M metagenome (GOLD analysis project Ga0209697, IMG submission 184115) | Freshwater lake bacterial and archeal communities from Alinen Mustajarvi, Finland, to study Microbial Dark Matter (Phase II) - Alinen... | ecosystem: Environmental > Aquatic > Freshwater...
TCCTCCCCGGCTCGCTGGCCAATCTGGTTAGACTCATCCTGGCGGCGGCGGTACTCGGCAGCTACGCGCACATGGTTGGCTTCGGCATCAGCGGGCCGGCATTCCCGCTGTTGTTTGTTAGCGGTTGCATCGGGTTCGGTGTTGGCGATCTCGCGCTGTTTCAGGCCTATCCGCGGATCGGCACGCGCCGCACCATGGTGCTGGTACAATGCCTCGCCGCCCCAATCGCCGCGTTCACCGAGTGGGCTTGGTTGGGCACTGTGCCGAGCGTGGCGCAAGCTCTCTTCGGCGCCATGATCCTGTTAGGGGTGGGCATCGCGTTGATGCCGGGTCGCAACGAGGCGGGTCCCTCCCATGGCTTGCTGGCGGGTAGCCTGTTCGGCCTGCTCGCGGCGTTGTGCCAGGCCTGGGGAGCGGTGTTGAGCCGCAAGGCCTACGCCGTTGCGGCGGCGCGGGATTTCGCGATCAGCGGCGTGAGTGGTGGCGTAAATGCCGCCTATCAAAGGATCCTCGGCGGGTTGCTGGTGTCCGGCGTGTTCGTGCTCTATCTGAAACTCGCGCACCGCGCCGGGCCCGATTCGCGTCCCGCCAACTGGTCGCGCGCCTGGCCTCTGCTCATCGCCAACGGCCTGTGCGGGCCGGCGTTTGGCGTGACCTGTTACCAGTGGGCCCTTTCGGCCGCGCCGACCGGCATCGTGCTGCCCATCGTGGCCACCACGCCGCTGGTGGTCATGCCCCTCGCGCATTTCCTCGAGGGTGATCGAATCACCCTGCGCACCTTGCTCGGCGGCGCCCTGGCAGTCGGCGGTGTCGTGGGCTTGACGCTGGCGGGTTAATCCGCCAACGGAAAAAATTCCAGTTTTTCCTTGCCAAGCCCGCCCGTCTCCAGTTTCTTTCCGCCCGCACCGCGACCAACGACCCGTTCGTCTATCGGTTAGGACTCCAGATTTTCATTCTGGCAAGAAGGGTTCGACTCCCTTACGGGTCGCCATTTTCTCACGCCGGCCTCCGTCTCCCACGGAGGGGTTTTGGCGAATGGCAGGCACCATGGCCGGAGTCCATCAGTCCGGTGAAATTGCGGTTGGTCCGCGCCGGATTCCCGCGTTAAGCTGCTCTCGCCACCGTGACCGCCCTCGACAAAGCCGAAGCCCTCCGCCACCGCAAAGGCGGACGCCCGATCGCCGCGCTCACCGCCTACGATTACCCCACCGCACGCCTGCTGGACGAGGCTGGCGTGGACATCTTGCTGGTGGGTGATTCCTTGGGCATGGTGGTGCTGGGTTTTCCAGACACCACCCTGGTGACGCTCGAGCACATGCTGCACCATATTGCCGCCGTGGCGCGGGCCGCGCCGCGTGCGTTGATTGTCGGGGATTTTCCGATTCACACCTATGACACCCCCGGGCAAGCACTGGCCACGGCACGCCGGCTCGTTGCCGCCGGAGCCGAAGCCGTGAAACTCGAAGGCGGCAGCAACCAGGCGGAGAAAGTCCGCGCGATCACCGCGGCGGGCATCCCGGTGGTTGGCCACCTCGGCATGTTGCCGCAACGCGTCGTCGAAGAAGGCGGCTACCACAAGACCGGCAAGACTCCTGCGCAAGCCGCCGCACTCCTCGCAGACGCCCATGCGCTCGGCGCTGCCGGGGTCTGCGCTATCGTGTTGGAATCGGTGATGCCCGAGACCGCCGGCGGCATCACCGCACAGAGCGCCGTTCCCACCATTGGCATCGGTTGCGGCGAGGGCACCTGCGATGGTGAAGTGGCGGTGGTCACCGATCTCATCGGCTCGTTCCCGTGGTTTGTCCCGCCGTTCGCCCGGCCGGAAGCCAACGTCGCCCTGCTTGTCCGCGAGGCCACGGCCAAGTATGTGCGGCGAGTGTGGGGAAAGTGAAATCTCTGCTCCCCTTCGCGGGTGGATTATGCTAGCAAGCCGTTCGCATGATTCGCATCCCGGAATTTCTCAGGTTGCTCGCCGTTATTCTCGTGCTGGCGCAAACGGGTAGGGCCGCCGAGTTTGGTTGGGACCAACGCCTGGCGCGAGCCTTTTCAAGCCGCTTGCAGGAAATGGAACGGGAGTTGGCGCAACTGACACCCCAGTTGGAGGGCTTGCCGGGCATCCCGATCGATGATCAGGGCGGCACCGGGGGCTACGCCGCCATTCATTCCCATGCCGTCCCATCGCGCGATGATCGGTGCGCCGTTGAAGTGCGCTGGCCGACCGGTGCTTTGGTGGATTTGGTGGCGCTGGTGCCGGCACGGCGCTACGACGCAAGGGGGCTGGACGCCCAATATGGCCTGCCGGATGATTTCACGGTGGAATTGCTCGACGCCGCGGGCCAGGTACTCGGATGCGTCGCCCGGGAGCACAACGCCGGTTCCCATCCCGTGCGGCGGGGACATCCCTTCGTCTATCAGGTTTCGCCGCCCGTCGTCGCGGCGGGCTTGCGAATCTCGGCCCAGCGATTGCATCCGGATGCCGGTGGTGAAGCGAGCTTCGTGCATGCCTGGGCGGAAGTGTTCGCCTTCGCAGGCGAGCGCAACCTTGCCAGCGGGGCGGATGTCCGCAGCGTCGGGGGCGCGGCTCAGTCGGCTCCCTGGCATTGGAAGCCAGCCTTCCTCGTCGATGGTCAGACGCCGCTGGGCTTGCCCGAGATCCCTGCCGAGGAACATCGCAATATCGGCTGGCTCTCACAAGGCCGGGCCAGTGCCAAAGAGGCGGCTGCGGTGACCGTGGACCTTGGCGCATCGGTGGCGGTGGATGCCGTCCGCTTGCTGCCGGCCAAGCGACCGACGTCGGACCTGCCGGCCGGGTTCGGTTTCCCGCGGAAACTCGTGATCTCGGTCGCCGACACGAGCGAACCCGAAGACCGTGACAACTGGACGATCGTTGCCGAGCGCGAACTGATCAATCCCGGGCACAATCCGGTGGTGGTGTCCTTCGACACCCACTGCGGCCGTTATGTTAGAATAGAAGCCACCGAGCTATGGAAAGCCTTCGAGAACTACCCGGCGTTTTTCGCCTTGAGCGAGGTGGAAGTCCTGGCCGGCAGCACCAATCTGGCGCTGGGAAAAGTGGCACGCTCGCCGGACGGGATGCCCAACCTCTTTACCACGGGTGGCAGCTACTGGAGCAGCGCCGCGCTCACGGATGGTTTCGGGCCGGACGGTCGCCTGGTTTCCACCCGTGAGTGGCTCACCCGACTTGACCGCCGGCTGCAACTCGAAACCCGCCGCTTCGAGTTGCGGGCCGAAGCCACCCGTTGGGTTAGCCAATGGCACCGGGCGGGCCTGGCCGGACTGACGCTGCTCGGCTTGGCGGGTGCCTTCCTGCTCATCGTCTTGCCGATCCGCTACCGCGTGCATGCCAACCGCGAGTTGCTCAAGGTGCGCGAACGGATCGCCGGGGACCTTCACGACGAGGTGGGAAGCAACCTCGGCAGCATTCAGATGTTCGCCGATCTGGCCGCAGGACACTCCGGTCCCTCCGACGACCTGAAGCGGATCCAACGAATCGCTGCGGAGACGGTCAGTGCCGTCCGTGACATCGTCTGGCTGCTGCGACCGGAAGGCGAGCACCGCATTGGCACCATCGAGCACCTGCGCGAAACCAGTTCGATCATGCTCGAAACCCTGGAGTGGAAATTCACCGCCAACGAAGCGGCCTGGCAGGTGGAGTTTCCCGAGGAGGCGACACGCCACATGTTCCTGTTTTTCCGCGAGGCACTGCACAACATCATGCGGCACGCCCGCGCGGCCAAGGTGGAAGTGCGGGTCGAAGCCAGTGCCGCGGAATTCCTCCTCACCCTCTCCGACGACGGCGTGGGCATCCCGCCAGAACGATTGGAGCGTCCGGCCACGCTGCATGCGTTGCGCCAGCGGGCCGAGGCGCTTGGCGCGGACTTCCAGGTCGATAGCCGTCCGGGAGCCGGCACCCGGCTCAGCCTCAGCGTGCCCATGGCGCGCAAGCACAGGCGCCCCCCCCACGCCAGTGCCCGGAAGCTTGCAGACGACTTGCCCGCGGGGTGAGGAGGGACGACTTTACCGTCGTCCCAGCCCACCTGATGATGATGGACGGGCAATTCGGCCGCGTTTCTGCCCCAGCGCGACAATAAGATCGCGCCCGTGAACCTTTCCTTTCCCATCGACCCGCCATGCGCTATGAACCACGGCCATGGCGCAGTCACCCTCCTCGAAAGAAAAGCCGATCCGCTTGATTCTGATAGAAGATCACGCCGATTTCCGCGAGTCGGTCTCGATGGTCTTGGAGGAACGGGGCGGCTACCAATGCGTCGGCGGATTTTCCACCATGGAGGACGCGCTGGAGGCCCTCCGTGGCGGACTTGAGGCCGATCTGGTGCTGTCGGATCTGGGATTGCCGGGCATGAGCGGCGTCGCTGGCATCCGCAAGGTGCGCGAACTCCTCCCCAAGGCACGCGTCCTGGTACTCACCGCGTTCACCGACAAGGCAAAGGTTTTCGCGGCGTTGGAGGCCGGCGCCCATGGCTACCTGGTCAAGGCAGGAAGCGCCTCGCGCCTGATTGAAACCCTCGAGGAGGTGCTGGCGGGCGGCACTCCGCTCGATCCCAAGATTGCGGGCATGATCCTGCAAACCTTCCGCAAACTCAGCCCGATCACCGATGCCGAGTCGCTCTCCGGCCGCGAGTGCGAGGTGTTGCAACTCGCCGCCAAAGGCCTCACACGCCAGGAAATCGCCGATGCACTCAACCTCAGCCCCTATTCGGTGACCGAATACATCAAGCGCAGCTTCGACAAACTCCATGTGCGCAACCTGCCAGCGGCCGTCAGCGAGGCCATTCGGCGGGGTTTCCTGGATCTGTCCTGACTCCCCCCACTCTCGGTCTTGGCGCTTGGCGTCACTGTCCCAAATCTTAGGGACATGACAGAATTCCGGTTTTATCGCATTTTCCGCCCTGTCGAGGGGTTCGTCCCCCGCTTCATAAGGGATTGTGAACATACATCAGAGGTCGCGCGCTTGCGCGGCCTCTCTTGTTTGCAGGCAACCCCGAAACCAAGCACCATGGCCCGCGTCCTCGTTCGCTATTGCTCCATGATCGATTCTCAGAAACTGCGCTGGATGATTTTGCGGGCGGTGCCGAGGGAGCACCCCGGCGGCAGGCTGTGCAGCACCGTGATATAAGCATGGCCGCGCGCGGTGTTGGCTGTTAGACAATGGATGCTGCCGCCAAGATGACGAAACACTTTGAACGACAGTGCGTAGACCAACCCTCCCGCGTCGCTCGCCGTCTCGTAACGCAGGCGGAAACTTCCCGTCGGCGTGGCATCCAGAATCGGCAGCGGATCCAGCGACGGCAGCAGGTCTTCATCCGCGTCGCTGATGTGAAGCTGGTTGCGGATGGCATCCTCAATGATCTGCGGCAGGTTGTCAGGCAGGGCTTGCGTGGCTTGGCTGAGGTGGAAAAAGTCGAGCGCCAGTTGGTGATTGGCCGCACAAAACAGGTGCGCCTGCCGCAAATCGACCTGATGCTGCCAGAGGGCGCCGCTGATGCAGGCGGCCAGCCCGCGGAAGTCCCGCGCCGCCAGACCTAACAACATCGCCCCGCCATCCCGCAGCATGGCGGCCTTGGGCCCGGCATCCGGATCTTCGGCCAGGCGCAGCAAGTGGCTGCCGAAGCGCCGCGCATGCCGCCCATACAGGCCGCTGAAGAAATCCGCGCCGAAGTCGCGCAAAATCTCCTGTTCCTCCGCGACGTAGCCGGCGGAGCGCAAGGCCAGCGTGGGATCGGGAATGATCTCCGGATGATAGATGCTCAGCGCCTTGACATACAATTCCCGGGTGTTGAACCAACGGGCCGGGTCGGACTCCTTGAGCCACCAACCCTGGCGCACCGGCGCACCGGAGGCCAGAACCTCCGGCGGCATCCCCATCAGGTGGTCCACACAGGTGAACACAAACAGCGTGCGCAGCGTCCCCTCGTCGCCACAAAGACCAACCAAGTCCGCCACCTGTTGCCGGTCGTTGATCCCGCTCTCGGCACGCAGTTTGAAGATCCGGCGCTGGGTCACCAGAAACCCGGCGATCCGCACCGTCTCCTGGCTGAAGCCCGCTTCGCTAACAAACGGCGCATAATAGGAAGCCAGCGGAATGCCGGAAAACCCGGAGGCATTGCGTTCGTGCAGCGGCAGCGACGGCGAGTTGCGTGCAATCTCGTCATCCGGCGTCAGCGGCAGCCGCTTGGTCACCAACGCCAGCCTGACGGCAGCGAGTTGGTCGGCATCCAGCAGCGCCGACTCATTGGCCACCATCTCACGCAAATCCGCATTAAGCGGATTCCAGCCGCTCCTGGCGGCGGCCAACTCGGCGTTGGCTTGGGCCAGGCAAAAATCCAGCGCCCGCAGTTTTTCCCGCACCCAGGCGCCACGCAGGGAGGTCTGCTCAATCATCACCCGTTCGTCCAACGACGCCTCAAAGCGGGCATGACCGGGGAACAGCCGCTCAGCGGCGCCATCCAACTGTGAGATATACTCAATGGTATCGGCCAGACTGCCGCGGGTTTCGTAAAACAAGGCGGACAGCTCCGGCACCCGCTCCAACCAGTCCCCAATGTTGCACAACGTCGTCTGCAATTCGGACGAATCCACCGGCACCCCGTAGCGCTGCGCCACTAACAACATCGACAGGGCCGCCCGGCTCTTCGCCTGCGGCGTCGGACTGTCCCGGAGCTGGTCATGCCGCAATCCGCCGGCCTTGAGCACGATCACGTCGTCGGGGGGCACCCGCCGCCCGTTGCGCAGTTCGCGCTCAATGACGCACCGCGCGAACACCGCCACCCGCCGCCGCGCCGACAGCAGCCGCGCCCGCACCACCGTGGCAAACTCAAAGCGCTCACCCTCGTCCGCCGCCACACCTAACATTTCTCCGAACGAACAGAAATCCTCAAAGTCGAGCACATCCTGCGCGTGATTTCCTAACAAATCCGCCGGTCCCGGCCCGCGCCGCAGGTGCACCCAGCAGCGGATCCGCAGCAAAAACTCGTAGGCCGCCACGTCCCGCGCGTCCGGCAACCCGGCGTAAATCTCATGACTGTGGCTGAAACCCTTCCCCGCCAAGGTCCACACCCCGCCCAGGAACAAGCGCAGGCTGTCATTCTTGATATCGAAACGGTTCAGGTTTTCGCTCACCGACGCGGCGGCCTCCCAATGGTTTTTCCAAAACCCGCGGACGTGCAAGAAATGCTCGAAGGGATCATAGGTCGCCCGGATTCGCTGGCGGAATAGCGGTGCCAAGCCACCGGGATCGAACACCGGCGCCATGTCCAGAAACGAGTTGAGCTGCTTCTCCGCCAACTCGGGCACATCATCCAACCCGAACGGCAGCGGCACGAACGAAAACCCATGCCCATCAAGAAACTGGTCCGTATGCAGCGCTTGACGCTGCATCTCTAACAAAAACGGATTGCCTTCCACCGTGTCGTCGAACAGAAAGGCAATGTCGAGGTCCGAGCAGGGTGTCACCTCGCCCCGGCCGGTGCCTCCCAAGGCGACCACCGCGAAGGGTTTGTCATATCCGAAGAGCCGCTGCTGCTCGGCCGCCCATTGGCCGATTAATGCGGTGTAAATGGCGCTGCGGGCCCGCACGATGGCGCGTCCGTTGTCCAGTTCCGGGCCCCTGATCAGCGCGTCATTTTCCTCGATCAAGCGCTGATAAGCCCCCAGCGGCCCGAGTTCACGAACCACCTCCAACACCCGGCCTGTTGCCGCACCCGTCACGCTACAATTCCCTCCAACATCGGCTCGCCACAGTCCTGACACAGCCCCTCGCCAGCGTCCACTGCAAAATGCCGGGCACTCCAATCCGCATCCGCGGGCACCCACACCTCGGGCGCGGCACGACAGGAATGTCGTGGCTCCCTATGCCTTGTCTGCCGGACAGCGCAGCCAGGTGGCGGCATGTTTGGCAAAGTAGGTTAGGATCATGTCGGCGCCGGCGCGTTTGATGCCGGTGAGGGATTCCATCACGATGGCGCGTTCGTCGAGCCAGCCGGCCGCGGCGGCGCTCTTGAGCATGAGATACTCGCCGCTGACCTGATAGGCGGCCACCGGCAGGGTGGTGGTTGCACGCACCTTGGCTATGATGTCCAGATAGGGTCCGGCGGGCTTGACCATGAGCATGTCAGCGCCCTCGGCCTCATCGAGCAGGGTTTCGCGCAGGGCTTCGCGGGCGTTGGCCGGATCCATCTGATAGGTCCGCTTGTCGCCCTCCTTGGGGGCGGAATCCAGCGCGCCGCGGAACGGGCCGTAAAAGGCGGAGGCGTACTTGGCGGTATAACTCATGATGGCAACCTCCTGAAAGCCTTGCGCGTCAAGCGCCTTGCGGATGGCCGCGACACGTCCGTCCATCATGTCGGAGGGAGCCACGATGTCCGCTCCGGCGCGGGCATGGCAGAGGGCCTGCTGGCACAGGATGGCCACGGTTTCATCATTGAGAATGGTCAGGTTGCCGCGCTCATCGCGGCGCACCACGCCGTCGTGGCCATCGGAGTTATAGGGGTCGAGGGCGACGTCGGTGATGACGCAAAGCGAGGGGTGGGCGGTCTTGAGGGCGCGAATGGCACGCGGCACCAGACCGGCGTCGTTGTGGCATTCCCCGGCCAGCGAGGATTTGAGGACTTCTTCGATCTTGGGAAACAGCACGACTGCGGGGACGCCCAGCGCATGGGCTTCGCCGGCTTCGCGCAGCAAGCCCGCCAATGACCAGCGAGTGACGCCTGGCATTGAGGCGATGGGGGTGTCCTGCGCGTCTTCATGCAGGAACAAGGGCAGAATGAAATCCGCGGGAGCGAGGGAAGTCTCTCGCACCATGGAGCGAATGGCACGCGTGCGGCGATTGCGGCGGGGGCGGTTCATGGGGGGAGTATGAAGACGCAAGACACAAAACCGCAAGACAAGAGAAAGAAGAATGCCGTAACGGCTCTTTTCTTGAGTCTGCAAGTCTAGTGTCTCGCGTCTTGCGTTCCCGCGTCTTTCACAGCGATGGCATTGGCGGCGGCGTAGGCTTTGGCGTGACTGAGGCTGATTTGGATTTCGGTAATGCCATGGGACTTGGCAAACCCGGCGGCCAGACCGTGGAGCCGGAGCTTTGGGGCGTTGGCGACATCATGGGTGACTTCCAGATCCAGCCAGTTGGCATGTTGGCCGATGCCGGTGCCGAGGGCTTTTGAAGCCGCCTCCTTGGCGGCGAAGCGTGCGGCATAGTGGAGAGCGGGAGTGGCTTTGGAAGCGCAATAGGCACGCTCGGCAGGAGTGAAGAGGCGGGCCAGCAATGATTCGCCATGGCGCTCGATGGCAGCGGCGATGCGCTCCACTTCCACCACGTCGATGCCTATGCCGTGAAGCGTCATGAGGAAGCGGGGTAGCCGGCCATGAGTTGTTTCATGTCGCGGACCGCTTGGGTGAGTCCGCAACGCAGGGCGCGGGCGACCACGCTGTGGCCGATGTTCAACTCAACCAGATGCGGCACGGCCCACAGCCGGGTGAGATTGGAATAGTTGATGCCATGGCCGGCGTTGACTTGCAGGCCGGCGGCATGGCCTGCCCGCGCGGCGGCGGCGAGCCGGTTGATTTCAGCTTCACGGGTTGCATCCCCGGCATTGACGAAGCAGCCGGTGTGGAGTTCGATCATGCGGGCGCCGCTGCGGGCGGCGGCTTCGACTTGGCCCGGATCGGGATCGATGAACAAGCTCACCCGGATGCCCGCGTCCTGGAGTTGCGTCACCGCCTTCCGGGTTTGCGCAAAACGGCCCGCCACATCCAATCCGCCCTCGGTGGTGATTTCCGCACGCGATTCCGGCACCAGGCAGGCAAACTCGGGCCGCAATCGCAGGGCGATGGCGATCATTTCGGCCGTCACGCCCATTTCGAAATTCAGCGGCAGGGGCACTTCGGCACGAATCCGGAACGCATCGGCATCCTGCATGTGGCGGCGGTCGCCGCGGACGTGGACGGTGAGCGAGTCCGCCCCGCCCTCCAGCGCGTCGAAGGCGGCCGCCAGCGGCGAGGGTTCGGCATTCGCCGACTCTAACATGCCAGCGTAGCGTGCCTGACGCAGGGTGGCAATGTGGTCGATATTGACGCCGAGAAGCAATGGCATGGCGAGGCCCCTCAGTACCCGCTACGGAAGTGCATGATGCCGTCGGCAATGCCGCAAGCCAGGGACTCGCGGAACCAGGCGGTTTTCATGCGCTCGCGTTCCTGGGTATTGCTGACGAAGCCGCACTCGACCAGGATCGCCGGGATCGTGGTCTGGTGAATGACGTAGTAACGCGCGAACTTCACCCCGCGATCGGCGGTCGCAACGCGCTTGGTGATGCAGGCGTGAACACATTGGGCCAGTTGCTGGCTTTGCGGGGTGCAATAATAGGTTTCCAGCCCGAAGGCCTCCGGCTTCCAGGTGTAGTTGTAGTGAACCGCCACGAAAATCGCGTCGCGATAGCTGTTGGCGAGGCTGACGCGTTGGGGCAGGGAAATGAAGTAGTCGCTGCGGCGGGTCATCACTGTGTTGATGCCGCGCTGCCGGAGTTGGGCTTCCAAGCGGGTGGCGGTGTCCAGAGCCAGGTGCTTTTCGTACACCTGCCCCCATTGGCCACCTTTATCGTGGCCGCCATGGCCGGGATCAATCACCACCGTGCGAAAGCTCGCCGCTTGCACTGATGCGCCTAAGGCAAACAGCCCGATGGCCATTACAGATTGGAAAATCGTTTTCATGGGATGTCAGGTGTTACAGACAATTCGGAATTATTGATATTTTTGAAAACTTGTAAAGCGTTTTTTTGGAAAACCGGTGATTTTTCGGGCGCGGTGGGATGGGGAGGCTAGTAAGTGATGGATGGGCGCTCGGAGAGCTTGCGGAATTTGGCGCGTGCGGCGGCGGCGGCTTTGGCGTCGTAAAGGATGCTGTTGGCGACGCTGACGGTGCCATCCGGGGCGGTGACGAGTACCGGATCGCCCTGCGGGGCGGGCTGATGGATGGCGCGGGCGACGAGTTTGCCATCAGTATCGATCTGGCAATGGATCCAAGCGCTGGGGGTGGCGAGGAAGAGGACGTTCAAGCGTTGTTTCTTGTCCACAGTGGCGCTGGGTTTGCGGATGAGGAGGGCTTCGCCGAGCGAGAACGTGCGGATTGGCAGGCCGGTGCGCCCGTCCAAGACTTGGACATAGAGCTGGCTTTTCTGATCGCCACTAAAGTTCAGGATGCGGAATTCGCGGGTATTGCCGGTGCGTCCGACGACCCCGACTTTTTGCGTCCAGTACGGGCGGCCGGGGCTGACGGTGAGCAGGACGCGGTTGGTGGTGGTGGTCTCGCCGTTACGGCCGGGCATCCGGATGGTGGCGGAGGTCGAGTAATTGCCGATGTCGGCGAGTTGGAACAGGGTGGAGATGTCCACTTGGCGGGAAAATGTTTGGCCGGCACCGATTTTCACGGCACCGAAAGCGCTGCGGCCGGTGGGGGTGACCGAATCGCCTTGGGTGTTGGTGATGACGAAGTCGAGCCAGGGGCGTTGGGCGTCTCCCTGGAAGACGATGTCGCGCCCTGCGTGATTGGTGATGGTGACCGTGGCAATGATTGCCTCGCCGGAGAGGTATTGGGTTTTCGAGAGCCGCAGCGAAGTGGCGAGCTGGGCCTGAATCAGGCCGGTCATGGCAAACATCAAGGCAAGCAGTCGGAACAAGGGCGTGATCATCAACGCGCGAAGCCTAGGGACGTTTTGCAGGCCCGTCAACCTAACTTGCTGGAAATGCTGGAATCCCTGTTGCATCAATAGTCCGAATCGGGGTGGAGTTGGTGGAATTTGATCGCCTCGACGGCGACGGCGGCGGCGGTGCCAAAAATGGTTTCGACCGAGGCGGTGCGGGCGATTTGAGCGGCCGGGCGGGACAGGCCGAGGATGATTTGGCCGTAGGTTTGGGCTCCGGCGAGGTGCCGCAGCAGTTTGAGCGAAATGTGGGCGGCATCCAGATTGGGGAAAACCAGCACGTCGGCGGCGGGCCGGGAATCGGCGGCGGGAAGCATGATTTCAGCGGCCTCGGGGTCGATGGCAACGTCGGCTTGCAGCTCGCCTTCGATCTCCATTTCGAGAAAACCGGTGCGGGCTTGGTCACGGGCGAGGGCGGTGGCGGCGGCCATGCGTTTGGCATCCGGGGTGTCGGCGGAGCCCTTGGTGGAGTGGCTGAGCATGGCCACCAGCGGCGGGCGGCCGAGGAAATGACGGGCGAGTTTGCCGGTTTCCAGGGCGATGGCGGCGAGATCTTCGACGGTTGGATTGGGGATGAGCCCGCAATCCGCCAGGAACAGGATGCCATCGCGGCCGAGGTTCTTGAGGTGCGTGCCCACGATCAAGGTGGTGGCAAAGATCTTGGCGACGTGGGGGAGCGGCTTGATGGTCTGGATCAGAGCCCGGAAAAAGGCCGCGGGAAACGATTGGTTGCCGCTGACAATGGCATCGGCGTGACCGTATTGGACCATGAGCGCCCCGAAATAATGCGGGCGGGCGACAATTTCCGCCGGCTTGGCCCCTTGCAGCGTCCGGTAGCGGGCCATGTTTTCCACCCGCTGGCAGAACAGCGCGAAATCGCTGGCCTTGGGCGGATCGATGATATGGATGAAGTCGAGCGGCACGGCATGGGCGGCGGCCAGGGTGCGGATGCGTGCGCGGTCGCCGAGGAGGATCGGGGCGACGGCTTGTTGTTTGACGAATTGGGCGGCGACTTGAAGGATGCGAAGATCCTCGCCTTCGGTGAAAACGACGCGTTTGGGATGGCGGCGCAACTGCTCGAGAAGGTGACCGGTGACGACGTTGCCGGGTCGGGAATCAGAGGGAAAATCGGTCATTGGGGAGACTGGCGCTTGCGCCGTGGCCGGACTCTAGTATGAATTTGCCCGTCCATTCAATCCTGATTCCAACCAAAAAACATCCGTGCCAGCAGATTACCACAGCCACACGCCCCTGTGCCGCCATGCGGCGGGCGAACCGGAAGCATACGTGGATGCCGCGCTGGTGGCCGGCGTGACCGAATACGGGATTGCCGATCACGCGCCGATGTTACCGGAGCCATTTGACGATTGGCGGATGCTGGAGCGGGAGTTGCCGGAATATTTCGCATGCATCGAACGGGCGCGGGCGCGGGCCGCCGGTCGCCTCGCGATCCGGGCCGGGATGGAGTGCGATTGGCTGCCGGGCTGCGAATCGTGGATCGAGCAACTCAGCGCGCGCCACCGGTGGGACTACCTGATCGGATCGGTCCACTACCTGCGGGATGAGGCGCTCGGATCCTGGGATTTCGACAATCCCAAATGGCTCGGGCGCTGGGCCGCGCAGGATGTCGAATCCCTGTGGGCCAATTACTGGAAAACCTATGCCGCCATGGCCGAAAGTGGCTTGTTCGATATCCTCGGACATCCGGATTTGGTGAAAAAATTCGGGTTCGTGCCGCGCGGGGACTTGGATCGGTTTTACGAACCGGCGGTGGATGCCGTGGCGGCCTCCGGTTGTGTCATCGAATTGAACACCGCCGGTTGGCACAAACCCTGTGCCGAATGCTATCCGTCCCCGCGGTTTCTGGAGCTGGCCTGTTCGGCGGGCATCCCACTGGTGCTTTCCTCCGACGCCCACGAGCCCGGCCAAGTCGGACGGGATTTTGCCAAAGCCATCACCGTGGCCCGGGCCGCGGGTTACAGGGAATCGGTGCTGTTTGAAAATCGCCAGCGCCGGCTGGAGCCGCTGCCTCTCTAAAGTTCACTTGGAATTATAGATGAACTCTTCTTCTAAATGGACACTCCATTTATAAAGAAAGTTCTTGACGTGGTGGATTCTCGTGAGAAAGTGCCGTCATGCGAGCGCGATTCATTGCCCCATGGAAGGATTCGACGGAGAAGCCGGTGATTTACCACTGTGTGAGCCGGGTGGTGGACCGGCGCTTTGCGTTCGGGAAGGACGAGAAGGAGAAACTCAGGACGCACATGCGGATGTACGAGAACTTTTCCGGCTGCCGGGTGCTCGCGTATTGTTTCATGTGCAACCACCTGCACCTGCTGCTGGAGGTGCCGCCGATGCCGGCGGGCGGCTTGTCTGACGGAGAGTTGCTGCAACGGCTGAGATGCCTGTACAACGAGGCCGTTGTGGAGGAAGTGGCGAAGCAGCTCAAGGAGTATCGGACCTCGGGATGCGCGGAGTTGGCGCGGGAACTGCACGAGCGCTACACCTACCGGATGCACAGTTTGAGCGAATACATGAAGGGATTCATGCAGCGCTTCACCCAGTGGTTCAACCGTACGCGCGGACGCACGGGCGGGCTGTGGGAGGACGCGTTCAAGAGCGTGCTGGTGGAGGATGGGGTGGCGTCGAGAACGATGGCCGCATATATTGACTTGAACCCGGTTAGGGCCGGGATGGTTGCCGATCCGGCGGAGTATCGGTGGAGCAGCTATGGGGAGGCGATGGGCGGCGGGCCCCGGGGCAATGGCAGGAAGGCGCGGGCGGGCCTGGTGCGGGCGATCATGGCGCACAAAGGGTATCCTGCGGACGCGCGGCACTGGGCGGGGAATGTGTCGAAGGACTACCGGATGATTCTGTTAGCGGAGGGCGAGGAGAAGTTGAGGGAAGCAGTGGGTGCGGATGGCAAGCGGGAGGTGAATGTTGTTAGGAGGGGGATGAAAAAGGAGATGGTGGACGCGGAGCTGGCGCAACTTGAGCGAAGTCGCGATGTGGCGATCGGTCGGATGCTGCGGTGCAGGGTCAGATATTTCACCGATGGAGCGGTGCTGGGGAGCCGTGAGTTTGTGGACGGGGTGTTTCGGGCGTGCCGGAATCGGTTTGGGGAAAAGCGCAAGAGCGGGGCGCGCAAGCTGCGCGGCCACGCGGCGGCGGCGGCCGGGACGTTGTGGAGTGTCAGGGACTTACACAAGGGGATTGAAGGTCAATAGGTTGCATGGAATTGTGGGTGACGCGTGCTGGGTTAGGTGTTACGCGCCGAATTGATCTCGTTTGAGATTTGCTAACTGATATGGATGGGATTTGATTTTGCGGGAATTGCCGTTGGCGATGCCAGTTTGCGCTTGCGGCGAATCAAATGTCGCCGTTAGCTGCGGGGACTGGTACCAGACCGCGCGAACTGCCACCCCGCGACTTTTCTGTTAGGGAATGATCTGGTCATGTGCGACCGGGATCCAGGCACCGTCGATTGACTGATCGTGCGGAATGCCGGTCCCGGGCGGCCGGATGGGAAACCTGTGGGCAGCATGCCGAGCCCGATCTGCCTGCGGGGCGAACCCACGGTGATTACGAATCGGATCTGCGGGATCTCACGGGTTGGAAAGGCGAACCACATTCACTTCGCGCGTCACCAACCGAAGCCCGCACAGGGGACTGTGCGGACCAGTCACCAGTTATCGGTGCGGAAGGGCGAAGCGGGCAGTCCCTCGCGGTTGTACAGGTTGGCGCCGTCCGGATTCAACTGATAGGCATAGCGCACGGCGACTGGCGCCTTAACCTCGGGTGATGAAACGGTGACCGTGTTGTTGACGATCACCGCATCGGCCCAGAACCATTTCTTGTCGGCCCCGGCGATGGCGAAACGCTTGAGTTTCCCCTGCGGGTCGACGACGGCCGGACTGCGGCCCTCCTTTTTGCCCACCATCAGGCCCGTGCCAACGTGGTCGAATGCGAGCCGCGCCTTGCCGCCCTCAATCTTGAGCGCCTTGAACAAGGGGCCGGACACCTCCAGTTGCTTTTGGCCGTAGTCGCGTCCGAGCGCCCAACGGGCGAGGCGCATGCCCACGTCGTACTTGTTCACCGGGTGAATGTTGCCGGACTCGGCGAGCGGCACGGTATCGAGGATGACCGCCATGCCGGTGTTAGGGATGGATAGCGACTTGGTTTGAGCCTCGCGCAATTTGGCCCAACCATTGCCGCCGGCGGGTTCCTCGGACACGCCCTGGAAGCTGGCGAGTTGCACGAAATAAAACGGGAAATCCCCCTGCTTCCACCGCTTGCGCCAACCGCCTATCAAAGATCGCATTTTCTCGTAGTAGGTGTCGCCCTCATCGCCATTCGACTCGCCCTGATACCACAGCGCGCCCTTGATCGGGAATTGCACGATGGGATGAACCATCTGGTTGTAAATGCCACTCTGGCCCTCGGCGGCGGCATTCTCAGGTGCCAGCCACGGCTCGATCCGCGTGCCGCCCCAGTTGTCATCGATTATGCCAATGGGGACTTTGGTTTTCTGTAGGATCTCGCGGGCGAAATAAAATCCCACCGCGGTAAATCCCCCCGCCGTGGCCGGTGCGCACACTTGCCACGGTCCGGCGACCGGCACGTCGGCTTGCGGCGCGGCATTTTGCACCAGGCTGATCTTGATGCGGCGAATCATCGGCAAGTTGGCGGCTTTGACGTCTTCCGCGGCACCAAGGCACCCGCCGAGGGACATCTCCATGTTAGATTGACCCGAGCACACCCAGATGTCGCCGATCAGGATGTTCTTCAGACTCAGTTGATTCTTGCCCTTCACGGACAGCTCCAGATTCTCGCCGGCTTTCATCGCAGCCAACTCGAGCTTCCACTCGCCCTTGTCATCCGCCTTCGTCGCAACGGTTTTGCCGGCCAGGGTCACGCTCACCGGCTCCCCGGCATCCGCCCAGCCCCAAACCCGCACCGGCAAGCCCCGTTGCAGCATCATGTTGTCGCTGAATATCTTCGGCAGGCGCACGTCCGCCACAGCGGGCAGGGTGCTTGCGAGGGCGGTGAATAATGCGATCAGGTGGATCGGGTGGCAGCGATGGCTGGCGGCTTGGATATTTTTCATAATGGCGAGAGTTATGGCTTTCACTGGCCGCCTGAAGCCGGCGCTCCGTTAGAACCGGCGGCCTCGGCCAACAGGCGCGCAGCGCGGCGGAAGGCAGGCAGCATGTCCTGATAGATCCGGCGGCTGACCGGATCGGGCGCGGAGGCGGCCTCGAGGCGGTGGATCGCGTCTATCGGCGTGAAGTCCCGCCACAGGCCGGCGGCGACAGCGGCAACCGCGGCGGCACCGAGCGAACCGGCATCCTGGCCGACATTCGTCTGCTCGACTGTTAGATCGAAGGCGTCGGCGAAGATCTGCCGCCACAGGGCGCTCTTGCTGCTACCGCCGACGACGGTCATCCGATCGCAGACTTGGCAGAGCTTGCGGAGTTCGTCGAGGGCGAGGCGCAGGTTCAGGGCAATGCCTTCCATGGCGGCGCGGATGAGGTCGGCGCGGGTGTGGCCGAGATCGAGGCCGAGGAAAGCGCCGCGAATGAGCGGGCTGGCGTCGAGCGAGGAACCGCCCGCCAAACTGGGATTGAACATGACACCGCGGGCACCCGGCGGCGAGGAGGCGGCCAGTCCGCTCATCAGGTCGTACACGTCGAGGTTTTCGCGTTCAGCGCGATCTATCAGGTCCTGGCACATCTGCCGGCAGACCCATTTGAACGAACTGCCGGAAGAGAAAATGGCAACGGCCGAGTTGAACAGGCCTGGCATCACATGGGTGAAAACATAGGGTTTGACGCGCTCGTCCAGCAAGGGTTGGGCGGACGTGACGGCGATCCACGCCGACGAACCGAGCGAGGCATAACTGCGGCCTTCGGCGATGTTGCCGGCACCCAGAGCCATGCACGAGTTGTCCACTCCCCCACAAGCGACCTTGACGCTGCGGGGGAGTCCGAGTTCCGCGGCAGCGGCGGGTGTTAGTTCGCCGAGAATCGAGGCGGAGGGGACAAGGTCGGGCCAGATCTCGCGCGGCAGACCGCTGGCGGCCACCAGCGCGGGGGCATAGTCCCACTTGAGCAGATCATAGACACCGCAGCCCGAGGCGTATGAAAAATCGCTGCGAATCTCGCCTGTTAGACGGAAGTTCAGGTAATCCTTGGTGCCGACAATCTTGTGAATCCGCCGGAAAACCTCCGGCCGCTGATCGCGATACCAGAGGACCTTGAAGACCGTGTAATGGGCTGCGGGAAAACCGTTGCCTGTCGTTAGATACCATTGTGCCGGATCCACCTTGTCGAAAAACGGCACGGTTTGAGCCTCGGCGCGGCGGTCCGACCAGATCGGCGTGGCCTCGCACAGCAGGCGGCCGCGCTCATCCAGCGGAACGCAGCCAAGACTGTGGCCGGAGATGGCCAGGCACCGGATCGCGGATGCGTCGGCGCCGGGGCTAACAAGAAGCTGGCGGGTCGCGGCAACCAGCACCGACCACCAATCCTCGGGTCGCTGCTCGTGCCACGACGCTTGCGGATAGAACGTGTCGTAGCCAACGAACGTGGAAGCGAGCCGCTGGCCGTCGGCATCGTAAAGCGAGGCTTTGATGCCG
>Ga0209697_10004397_pt1 | contig 18360 bp, 22 predicted proteins | sample AliMusrvi5mmetaG_FD_184115 | JGI IMG/M metagenome (GOLD analysis project Ga0209697, IMG submission 184115) | Freshwater lake bacterial and archeal communities from Alinen Mustajarvi, Finland, to study Microbial Dark Matter (Phase II) - Alinen... | ecosystem: Environmental > Aquatic > Freshwater...
GCCAATGCCTAGATACTCTGGCATCGGGTACTTGCTGGGATAGTGTTGACACTTATGACTGCGGTCAGCAGGTCGGCATTCCCGGTATTCAAAGCAGTACCCAGCAACAATGCTCAGGCCCCATTCGCTGCATGGGCGAGGATTGCGTCACTGTCAATCGCACCCAGAGCCAGGATTTTACCAAGGCAGTGGCCTTACTGAATACCGCACAGCAAATGGCGATGGACTTGAGTTGTGATTACGCCAATGCCAGTTTGCAACAAAAAGATCCCAATTCCTGCCAAGTATTTAAAGGCAAAGATGCCAACTGTAAAATCGTCGGCGGACTCGTCACTCTGGTAGATTGTTGCCAAGCGCCGTCCGGCGGTATGGGACTGAGCCAGTATATCGATTTATTAATAGCCACCAGCCAACTGGATAATGCCGTGATGCGCATGGATGCTACTTCCGCCGTAAGAGGCGCTTGGGAAACGATGCGCACGCCGTTTACTGCTGTGGGCGATGCCTGGAACAGTGTACAGGCAGATTTTGCTTCGAATGTTAACGATTTGGTCGGCTCGGATATACTCAGTGTCACCGACGTCGCCGAACAAGGCTTGCTGGACTCATTGAAAGGCGAACTTTTGAATTCGGTAGCTGAATGGATAGGGAGTACCTTTGGGGAAGCGGCAGGCAATGCGTTGTTTAGTGCTGGCGGCCAAACGGCCTTTGATTCAATGGGTAACCTCACACCGGCCGCACAATCTGGAGGTGTTGAACTGGGAGGCGGAGCCGCAGTTGCCGGTGAAATGCTCAGTACCTTGATGAGCGCATACACCTTCGTCATGATTGCGGTCATGATCATTCAGATGATCTGGTCATGCGAGCAATCGGAATATGAATTAGCCGCCAAAAAACAACTAAAAATCTGCAAAGACGTGGGCAGTTTCTGTGACAGTAAAGATCCAATCACCGGACTTTGCTGGATCCGCAAGGAAAGCTACTGCTGTTATAACTCGCCGCTGGCTCGTATTTTAAATGAACAAATCAAACCTCAATTGGGCATGAATTTTGGTACCCCTCAAAATCCAGTGTGTACTGGCATCAAGATATCTGATCTGAAAAAAGTCGATTGGAGTCAAGTGAATCTGGACGAATGGTTAGGCATACTGGCTCAAACCAACCATTTACCCACTGCTGGAAATGCGGCAACGATGCTCAATCTTGATCAGTTGACCGGTGCGGGCAGCCGATTGAACCCCCAAAAATACGGAGCCACAACTAGCAGCAGGCAGAACACTTTAACCCGCAGCCAAGGCCGCATGTCAGGTCTGGATGCACCTACCGTTAAACGGCAAGTGGAAGTGGAACTGGAAGGCTGGGGCATGGGCCCTTAGCCTTCAGTTCCGAAGCACTTAAACGTTAACGGCGTCCTTTAGATTTTTACCCGCTTTAAAGGAAGGTATTTTTGCTGCCGCAATGGTAATAGCAGCGCCCGTTTTCGGATTGCGGCCGATGCGCTCTGCTCTTTCCTTAATTTCAAACGTGCCAAAACCTACCAAGGCTACAGTATCACCCGCTTGTAAGGTTGATTCGATGGTTTTGGTCAAGCCATCTAAAGCACGGCCTGCATCAGCTTTAGTTAAATTAGCCAACTCGGCAATAGCAGCAATTAGGTCGGATTTATTCATATGATATTTTCCTTAAAAAGGGTAGATAAATGGCTAGAGGCCATGTTTTTTGTGCTTTTCTAACAAGAATGAAGATTATAAGACGTTTTCTTTGGTGATTACCGTCATTAAATGCGTAATATGCGCTTATACAGGATTGATTTTACCAGTAACCTGCTGAACATTACCTAGCAATTTAGACTAAGGCGACATTACCTCAAAAATAAGCAGCATTAGGCAGTAACAATCGATCCGACTTATCCGGTAGCGAGATAAATCCAAAATGGCGATAAAACGCTGCCGCTGAATCATCCTTTGCATCAACGACTATGCCCACTACAGTTAAACTTTTTCGTATCAATCTTTCCGTCATGAGCGCGGATAACATAAGATATCAACGCTTAACCTGTAAGCTGTGACGGTTGAAAGCTCTATTTAATGCAGCATTAACTTGTAGCGGTTTATCAATTGCTGTCAGAAAAGCTTGAAAATCAACTGGCTGCAAAGTGATCGATTCATGTTCTTTAATGATGAGTTCTGCGGAAGATAAAGCATGCGTCAACACAAATTCCGAAATACTCACATGTGCGTAAGCGGCCGCTTTATCAAGCAACTGCCTAACATAAGTTAGGCATCGTATATTAAGTCGGTTTTCTTTAATGGTTGTTTTAGTCATCATTAATCTCCAAAAATTCAATGTAAATTTTGCGTCGATTGTACTAACATTGCAAGGCTCGTTTCTAAGGAAGCCATAAAATTTCTAGTCTAATAACCGCCTTATATGACTTATAAGGCCATATTTTAGACCCAGTGATGATTACTTTGGCATGATTAAACTGAGCTATGGTTTTTGCTCTCATGACTTAGGTAAGCACATTAAAGGGCGAGTTGCTCCAAAACTAGATCAACATGCCGCCCATGAAACAAACAGTAAAAAAACTATCATCTGTCCACGCTTAGGTGCCGCCGTTGACTTTATTGTTGAAGATGAAAATATGCGAGAAGTGGCGGATTGGCTAGCAGAAAACACCCCTTTTGATCGGCTGTATTTTTATGGAGAAGATAGGTCCATTCATGTGAGTTATTGGCCGGAGCAAAATGGTGAGTATATTGATTTAGTGATGACTGAAAGTGGGAGGCAAATTCCTAAGATTAGGAAATACAATGTTGTCACTGCGACTGCTTCACAAGCACTTCTTAGATAAGTTCGATATAGACTCTCAATGCGGATACTGTTTGCGGCAATTGTTGTTTTTGCAATATCGCTAAAAACTCATCTTTTGCTTTCGGTGGGTTCTTTAATGATTCCCGCTGTCTTTTAATTGCACCGCAGGCAATCGTCGGTGCTAAGTCAATTTGGCTATAAATAAACTCATCAGGATGTATCGCCTCAATGTCATATTTTGATAACACAGCACTGGGGAAATCTTTTAAATTAAACGTAATAATAGCATCAGCACCCGCTTTTATAGCTGCTGCTAAAACATGTCGATCATTTGGGTCGGGTAAGACTAAGCCTTCGATCAATTCTTCATAACCAAATACCTTGGCATCACGCACACTTGCATCCATAAATCCGCGTGTTCTTTCTAAAACACTCCTATGATATTTATCCCGTCTCAATAACGCTTCAATCCATTCGTCGTGTATTTGATCCGTCCACCGTGCTTTAAACAAATCAGTTACCGCCAACTGCATTAGTAAATCCCTTAAAGGAGCGGGATATAAAACACAAGCATCATAAATAACCGAAAACTTTGCCACTATTCATAACCCATGCCCAATTCTTGAGCTTGGGCAGCTAAGTCATCGAGGGCTTTGAATCGGGCTTCATCTATTCGTTGCTTATAGTCAAATACATCATTTGCCAAAACTCGTCGGTGCGTACCCACTTTTCTAAACGGAATTTTGCCCTGTTCCAACAAATCAACTAAATGTGGCCGACTTACATTTAACAACTCTGCCGTTTCCTGAGTAGACAATTCCGCATGAATTGGCATCACTGTGATGGCATTGCCTTTCGACATTTCCGTTAACATAGCGAGTAGTAAATTTATAGCATAGCCCGGTAAAATTAAATCTTCTGATTCATTATTATTACTAGCTATTTTTAAATGTAGCCTTTCGTTATGGGCATATTTTGATAAAGCGCGACTGGTTATTTTAGCTTCTTCTGCTTCTTGCGCAGTAGGCAAATGTACCACATTAGATAAAGTCACTTTGCATACTCCAAATTATCATTAATTGTTTGGCATAAGATAAACGAAATAAACGAAAATAACAACTTAGCTCGGATGAGTAGAGCGATAGCGAAACCCATCAGGATGGTAAAATAACAAAACCCATTAATCGCATTGGTTGTTTTACAGAATACTTAACTATGAGCAGTGACGCGCAGCATCAGGCAGCACAAAAAAAGAGCCGATAATGCCACAAGTAAAAAGAATAAACTATAGGAATCCTTACGTGTCAAACAGCACCTAACATTGACTATCTCCAGCATTGGTTTTTGCTCAATCCTATCAAAGAACACAGTACGTTACCGATTTTATATGATCAACTTTGGCGCTGTTTCGCCGATTAGCTGGTTATTTTCCAAGCTTTTTTACAGCAGGGGCGACTTTAGCGAAGGAATAAACTGTACGCTCATCAGACAAGATCGAACGATTAAGCCCCTTACTCCATTCAGTAAGCATAACTTCACCAACACCTCTAAATTGCTCATGGTGTTTAATATAAAACACCATATCATGCGATGCACTGACCATACCTTCTGCAACTTCACTCATCAACTCTTTTGCTCGACTGGCGGTGATGTTGCAGTGCTGGCCTGCAAATTTCACTAGCGCCTTTTCTTTAGGCCATGCCTTAGATCCACCCAGCGTTAAAGCCAACGAGTCTCCTGGAATATAGGCCGTTGTCGTAACGACATCATAAGTGGGCGACAATTTTACAGTAGCCTGCGTGTCGGCATACAGTACGCCAAAATTTTTTAGGTGTGCATCACCATTCATTACTGCGCAAGACAAAGTGAGTGACTTAAAGAAGGTCTCAAGGTCTGATGACAGGTGTTCAGGCGACACAAACTCTTTGATGCATCGGGTGATGTTTTCATACGAACCTTTGTATTTTTCTTCTGATGCTCTAGCATTGAGTACGCAAAAATCTTCAAAGCCCAAATAATTATCCCCATCAAAATCAAAGCGCTCAATAATCAAAAACTTGCCGTTTTCTGAGATGCTAATATTTGGTACGTCTAGCTTTGCATAACTGGCCGCACGCATACAAAAATATTCATTGGCCGCCAATTGTGGATTTTCATTGGGATTCCATGCTTTAACAATATGCGTAGCATCGCGATGAGTAACGCGTTTTACAGTTCCTTCATCACTATTTCGTAGTAGCACTTTAGGCTGAACGCCGGAGATACCAGAATAAACAGCATAGCGATTGAGCAGGTTATCAAACAAATCCTCTGCGCCAGCATAGGCTATTAATTCGCTCACGCTTTGCGCTGGAACGTTTATCAATTCCTTATCGGTTAAATTAAATCGTAGCCTACCGATTTGGTGCTTACCTAAAATTCCTAGCAAGGCTAAGTCATCAAAATCGGGAATTGCCTTGCTAAATTGCTTAAAAAGATGATTTCGAAGTTCACCTTCTGGCAAATTCATATCAAAAATAGGATGCAGTTGATGCTTAAAATTATAGGGATAAGGATCTCTCACAACAGGCATTGTTAATGATATCGCATCTTTCGATAGAGATAGCGCGTCATAACCGAAATAGAATACGCCAATATCTAGGTCAGATTTGTATAAGCTTCCAGTAGGCTTCTGATCGACAAATATTTTAATCATGGGCACTCTCTTCTCTATTTCTTTTCATCAGTTGCTGCAAAGTCGGTCTAGCTGTTTTAGTTTGGACTAACAACTCAAGTCCCAAGGCATCGCAGATAGCAATAATTTTGCGGATACCGATTTCATTAATAGTTCCCTTTTCGATCCCAGAAAGTGTAGCTCTGCTCATGTGCAACTGAGAAGCTAAAGTTTCTTGGGTAATTCTTCTGCTTTTTCTAGTCGTCTTGATAACTAGGCCGATATCGTCTAAATACATAATGTACAATATGCAATGTAATAATTAATTTAAAATAAAAACGCATTATATATGATGCTAAATAATTATCTAGAAAATAAGACAACAACAATGGATCCACGCCACGCTTGGGGATGATGATTTCAACACCGTCATCATTCAAGACAAAGAGCATGACGTAGAAAGCACCGTGATCTTCCAGCACTATCAAACAGCGTGGGAAAATGGCCAGTAACACCGAGGAAACAGCGTCAAAGTTGATCATGTAAAATCACTAACATGCTGTTCTAATACACATGAGCGAATAAAAACCAATACTGAAGATGGTCAATATTAGGTGCTGTTTTACATTACAGATAAGACATTTTTATCCACGCGATTATGAAATCTAAACCCAAACTAACTTACATTTACGTCCATTTATTAGCTTATCGGTTACACCAATTACACCAATACTAATCAGTTTTTGTACGTCATCGTATGTACGACGATAATTACGACTCATTGTTTTAGCCACTTCATAAATAGTTCCATAACCCAGTTTGGCAAGGCAATTAAATGTTTCAATCTGTTTTTTAGTCAAATTAAACCATTCAAGTGTCGGATGTTTCATTGAAAGAATACCGCAAACTAACCAGGACCATTCAAGATCCAGCATCTTGTAATGTGTTATCGCCCGAAGGCTTTTATCGTCTAATAAAAACGTGCGCCAATTAGGGTACTCCTGAATAAATAGATCAGGGCCAATCAACGTCACAAAACAATTTGCATCCATATAAAGCATACTTTGAATTAACGTATTTTTAGCTACTACAGGCGAAGACTGATTAAAAAGTGTGTGCCGCCATTTTTCATAACTTAAGCCAGGCCTATCCCAAAAAGCTTGAACCCGACTTTGTTTCCAGATATTAAAAAAAGGCTCATGAGTTTGAATCATTTTCTGCTGCTCTTAAAATTAAGCTTTCATGTTCAATTGTCATTCGAACATCCCTCAAACTAACGTTTTTCCATTGATGTAATTTCTCAAGCTCATCAAATTCATCAAGTAACTCCATCCATAACACGCTATTAAATGCAGTAATTAAACCAGCAACGGGTACGTTTGCACCGAATTTATTAATTCTTGATACGAAAGAATTGATCGGCTCCACAGATTTATTTAATACAAATAAATCAAATAAGTCCCTAGCCGTTTGCCGCCCACTACAGATACCGCCGGTCTTTAAAAAATTGCCTGACAATGTTCTTATTTTGCGATGATATAAACCATCAATCGATTCAGTGATAACAGGATAATGCCATTTTTCATCATCAAAACCTTGATCAACCATTTGTATATCGAACATTCCCTGATAAATATCTTCCACAAAATCAATTTTTAACGTTTCTCCATTCTCATGGATAAAACCAGACAATTGATTTGTATATAATTCGCCCGTCTCAATTGAAGGGGATTGAATGTTGACTCCAATCTTTGCTAAGTCAAGCAACAACTTTTCAGGATTAAATCGCTTTGGCACAAAAAAATCCAAATCATAAGAAACACGATGATTTAAATAGAGCCTAGCTAAAGCAGTTCCACCGCAAAGAATGGTGTTATCTATTGAAAGTTCGACCAAATTAGAAAAAAGGGTGTCCCATGTTTTTCTTTGTAAGTTATACAATGAATGACTCATAAATTTGATCTTTGAATCCCTTAGGTTAGCTTATCGCATTCAACTATGTCATATATGACATTTTCCTGCAATAAAGATTTACACACTCATTTTATTACCTAAATCAGACGGCGTTACAGAATCGCCATAGAATATGCTGTTTGACAACTTAGCGTATTACTGCAAAAACATCCATTTCCTTGGCTACACTAACTTCATTGTCGTTTTCCGACATAGCCTCTGGTTCAGCCATCAATCCAGACTCTTCTCTAGCTAAGCGAACGTCCTCTCCTCGCCCTTGGGCATAAGCCGCCTGATGTGCCCGCTGCTCTATTGAGACAATGCGTCTAGCTAATCGGTGTAAACGCTGTTGCCATTGGTACCTCGCGACTGAGCATTGCTTGTTAGTCAATATTTGACACAGCCACAAGGTATCCATGGCAATCATCAACTGATCCAGCAAACGGATCAATTCTACAAATTGGGCAATCTGCGGTGAAGTGATGCGGGCTTTAAAATCTGTGGGATGAGTATAACGCGGTGACTCTGCAATACCGTTATCGGCGCAAAGTTTGTCGAGCCTAGCTTTTTCCTGCTGCAACTGTAAGGCGCAGTCTCCGATCATGGTACTGACGATACCCTCGATATCATCAATCGCCTGCTCTTGGCCCACTATCCGCAAGATAACATCAATCGCATACAGCGACCGAATCAAGCGCCCATAACTGTGACGAATCACCCGAATCGCTTGTTCACTTTGAATTTTAATACTGCGTTCAAATACCGGACGACTAATCGCCGGACGAACGGTCTTTGCTTGCTCGGTATTGTCTGCCATGTCTTTTCCTCTGAAGCTACTTGAATAATGGCCGATGCTACGTTTCTTTTATCTGTCAAAACCTACAAAAAATAGCCGTTTTAACGATCTTTTGTAGACACCGATGTATAGCTATCCGTTTCAATAATGACTAATTGAGCTGACTTGTTTTACTCAGTTTTTTTCCGAGTCGTATTACTTTTAACTAAAACCAAACACTTCATGCCGTCTTTCGGGATGGCTTGATCCGACGTTTAGTCGGCGTTCCGCTTTTAAGCGGCGTGGATGAGATTCATCAACGTGTCGGGTGCGTTAAGCCCGATGATTGTCAATGCAAAACCAGTATTGATAACCCTGCCGTTACAGCTATTGCTGTGCCGGTTTTTAACCCTCTGGGAACGCATTCCCACATAGGGGAACTGCGTCCTCTGTTTTTTTTACAAGGAGAAACGCAATGAGCAATTCATCTAAAAACTACTCTCAAAAAACCCGCAACTTGCCGATGCCTATTGAAGCCAATCAAGTTTATGGCCTATCTGAGCAATCTTGGAAAGTACTGACCGAAGTGACCTTCCCCACGGCCAAAACCCCAGAAGCCATCATGATGGCTTTGGATTACTGTAAGGCCCGCAAGCTGGATATTTTTAAAAAACCCGTACATGTAGTGCCCATGTGGAGTGCCGCTTTGGGACGCAGTGTCGAAACCGTCTGGCCTTCGATTATGGAAATTCAGACCACGGCATCCCGAACCGGCCTCTGGGCGGGCATGGATAGACCAGTCTGGGGGCCTGATGTGACTCAGTCCTTTACCGGAAAATTTAAAGACGATAACGACACTTGGCAGGAAAGTACCATTACGGTGACTTTTCCTGAATGGGTGGCGGTGACAGTTTATCGGCTAGTCGGTGGTCGGCGCTGTGCCTTCACAGAAGAAGTGTACTGGCAGGAAGCTTACAGCACGTCGGGTGGTAAGTATTCTCAGTTACCCACTGCTATGTGGATCAAACGCCCCAAAGGCCAGTTAGGCAAATGTGGTAAAGCGGCGTCACTTCGTGCTGCCTTTCCTGAGGAATGCGGTTATGCCGCTGAGGAAATGGACGGCAAAAGCTTAGACGATATGCATGATGGCACGGTACTTAATGGTACTGCCCGTCGTGTCGATGATGGCGAGCTACCCAAAATGGTAGATCTGTCCATGATCAACCCACATATCCAAAAAGCAGTCACGGAACTGGTCAGACGCACCACTCTAGCAGGCGCCTGGAATGCCGCCTATGACTATGCCAATAGCAAGTTCTCGGGTCTAGATTTGATTTACGCCAACGCCGAACTGGACAAAGCCGAACAAGCCGCCAAGGTAATGCCGAAATCCTTGGACGCTGAAGATCAGCTTAGCGAGGACACGTCAATGCCGCCGGTATCCAAGCCTGCATCGGAAGCCTTAAGCAAAGCCCGCGAGACCTTGGGTTCGTTACGTTAATTTAAGTACATCCCAATTCATATCGGCTATTAGCCGGTCTTTATCAATCCTACAGAGCGTCATGATTACCGCTCTAGGGCAAAAATCATGACGCTTTTTATTACTAAGGAGATGCTATGAATGCCATTAATCAATCATCCAACCGGATACCCTGTCATACCGACTGGCACCGCTACGATTCAGCCACCGTGTTTCGTCGTCATGGCCGCGATTTTCTGGAGCGCTCTTGGAAAACGGGATGGGCAGCAAAAACCACCGCCACCTTATCCAAAACTGAACTACATAATTTGGTTGAAAGCTATGGCGGTCGATATCTGACTAAAGTCGGTCATCTGCTACTCATTTTTGAGGACTCTCATTGGGCCAGACGTTGTGATATGCAACTCATCAAACGGGGTTTATCGACTCAGCGCTGTGGTTGCCACATTCAACTACACGGAGCCAACTAATGAACGTCATTAATGTTTCGCAACGCTCACCTGAATGGCGCTTGTGGCGATCACAAGGCCTGTGCGCTAGTGAAGCCGCGATCGTCATGGGGCGTTCTTCGTATAAAACACCCTGGCGATTGTGGGCGGAAAAAACCGGACTAGTGCTGGAACCTAACCTAGATAACAATCCTTTAATCAGGGTGGGCATCGAAGCAGAGCCACTAGCCCGGCAACGCTTTGAGGAAAAACATGACGTCCTGTTGTTACCACTCTGTGGTGAATCTGAGTGTTATCCGCTGATGCGAGCATCGTTTGATGGTTTATCGGAAAACAATGAACCGGTGGAAGTTAAATGCCCTCATGAAAGCACTTTTCTGGATGTGTTGTTAAACCGCGAGCAAGCGGCAGCCTATCCGTTGTATTGGTGCCAAGTGCAACAGCAACTGCTGGTGGCCGATGCCGCACGCGGCTTTTTGTTCTTTTATCATCAAGGTCAGGACGTGGAGTTTGAAATTGTGCGTGATGAAGCCTTTCTCACACAACTCATCGCAACCGCGATGGACTTTTGGTCAGCACTTAAATCAGGTCAGGAACCCCTAAAGGATCCGGAACGTGATCTGTATCTGCCCAAAGACGCTGCCGCACACCAGTGGCAACAGTTGGCGGCTAACTATCGCCAGAATGCAGTGCAGACTGAGTCGTTGAAAATACAGCTCAAGAACTTGGAATTACAGCAAACCGAGATTGAACAAGCGCTAGTAGGCCTGATGGGCGAGTTCATGACTGCTGAGCATTCGGGCTTGCGGGTCAATCGCTTTCAAGTACAAGGCAGCATTGATTACAAAGCGCTACTAAATGCTCAGTTACCTGAATTTCAGGAAGCAGCGTGGGAGGCTTACCGAAAGAAACCAACTACTCGAGTCCGAATTACCTGTAGAGATGACCATGACAAACGAGCAGAAGTGCCTTTCGATGTTGAGGCCTTGAAAGATCTTGTCAGATTCGATTACTGGTTTTAAAGGGTATTTTTCCACTTTTATCTATCCATACCAGGATCGCTCTGCATGGCTATTCAAGCCTGCTGAGTGTCCTGGCCTTATTGCGACGCAGGCCTTTATAGAGATTATTTCCATAATAAATTTTTGATCTTTTTTGATTTTGTTTTGTTTTGATTTTTTTTGATCTGGTTTTTCCACTGCCCTTGACCGCGAAGATTAGAGGAAAAAACAGAACACTCAGGCTTTCCTTGTAGAGGAAGCCCGATTCCGGTTTATACCGGCGTTCCGCTGTTTAGCGGCAAGAAAACTAACACTTTTCTTGTATCAGGTGCGTTAAGCCTGATTGTTAAGTCCCATCGGGGTTCCTTACCCGACTGGGTCAGTGCACCCCCTTTTTTCAATATAGGAGGTCACTTATGAACAAAGACTTTTGGAAAACCTTGTATTGCTGGCTGGAAACGGCCAGTCTGGAAGATATTACGATCAAGCAACAGTTAGTACGGCAACTGCTCGGCGAGTCCAACGATCTGGGCTTAAAAACTGACATTCGCAGGATCTTACGTTTGATGGATGAAGAATTTGTCACCCGTGCGGAATTGGCAAACACCAGTCAGTTGTCTATGGCTGGATAAGCCTGTTTTTTCACCTGAGTTCAACTGAATTCACCTGAATTCATCTATTACATCTCTGACTATTTTCAGAGCATCATTTAACCCGAACTGGGACACTGTGCCCTTCAGGGCTTTGGTGCGCCTTATGTTTCGGGTTTTAACCAAACACAAGGAGTACATCATGATTCAACAATATTCTATTGCCGACACTTTCGGCATTGCGGCACCGACTACTATGACTGTAGAAGGCTTTATGCCTGAGAAAAACCCGTATGTGCCGGTCAAAAAACCGTATATCTTTCGTAAGGATCATCTACGCGATGTCCTCGCTTTTTTGGGTTTTCCCAATGGCGATGGTTTGTATCTCAGCGGCCCTACTGGCTCTGGTAAAACCTCGTTATTGGAACAGGTTGCAGCTCGCCTGCATTGGGGCGTCCATACGGTGACTGGGCACGGTCGCTTAGAACTTAACGATTTGCTAGGCCAATATAGGCTAGTCGAGAGTGGTGCTATGCAATGGATCGACGGTCCTTTGACACTGGCTGTGCGTCTTGGCCATGTTTTATTACTCAATGAAATTGATGCCATCGATCCAGCCGAATTGATTGGTTTGAACGAAATCGTTGAAGGTAAGCCTTTGACCATTCCTCAAACCGGAACGGTGCTAACACCGCATCCCAAGTTTCGACTGGCCGCCACCGGCAATAGTCGGGGTTCTGGCGATCAGTCGGGCTTGTATCAAGGCGTGTTGAGACAGAATCTAGCGTTTCTAGATCGTTTTCGTTTAATGGAAGTCAGTTACCCCGACCCTGAAGACGAAATGAAATTGCTAGCATCTGTGGTACCGAACATGCCGGAGTCAGTACGTGCAAGCATGATCAAAGTCGCCAATCAGATTCGCAAGGTTTTTATTGGCGGTCAGGATGGCGGAGGCATGTTATCGGTGACCTTGTCGACCCGAGGCTTAGTGCGCTGGGCTTGCTTGGTGGCCACATTTAAAAGTGCCCCCAATGCCTTAGCGTATTCCTTGGATAGAGCCTTAACTTTCAGAGCTGAACCGGCCGAACGCGAAGCGATTCATCGCATTGCCCGAGATGTGTTTGGTGATGATTGGCAGGTGTAGTCATGGCAGTCTGGCGTTTATACCGTCACCATAATAGTGATGGCAGTTCAAAAGACTGGGCGGTTCAAACCAATGCGGATGGCAGTTTGACTACCCGTTGGGGCAAAACTGCAACTCACTTGCCAGGGCTTAGTACCCGTAGAGGCATCAGGCAGTTCGACATCGAACGCGCAAAACAGGCCAAAGGTTATGTGTTCGTGGCTGAAGTTGAAATTGACAGCGACGGCCAAGTGTTTTTACCGGGACACGTTATGCCTGAACCGCAGTCACCGGCAGTCGGTACGCTGTATTGGCATATCGAGTGTCAAAACAATCCTGAATCCCGCTCCGCCTTAGCTAGCGAGGTCAGACGACTGTTTACTGTAATGCCCTCCTTGTTTGATAAGGAAACTATGCCAAATCAATACTGGGGCGATTGGTTACCGTTACTTGATTTAAGCATCTCCGACCAGCCGTTTATACAAAGCGGCCAGATCAAACAAACAGAAGATGCCCTGCCCTGGTTGTTTTTAATGGCCTTGAAACATAAAGCCATAGTCGGAGTTGATATCGGTATTGCCACCGAAAGCGGTCGAGAAGTGTCAGCGGATCTAAAGGTTGAACAGGATATTCTGATGTTTTTTGGTACCAATCTGGATAGCATCAGAGCAACGACTGAACGTTTAGGCTTGCTTAAACCTCGTTTAAATCTAGCTCTGGTCTTGTCTGACTCTGACGACTGTTGGTTTTAAGCGGTAATTTATTCATTTTATTTAACCCGGAAGGGGCACGCTAGCCCATCCGGGCTCAAGCTGCCTCTTTCATTCAGGAGGTTCCTATGAGTCATGAAACAAACATCATTTTAGAGCGCGTGGTCTTGGTGAAAGTCGAAGCCAACATCTACGGTGCACGCAAAAAACTAAAAAAAGAAGACCTAGTTTTGGCCGATGGCAGCAAATTACCGCCGGAAGATTTGGCCAGTCTGGGCTCCAAACGCTTGCTAGATCCTGACCAGTTAACGGTGTTCAACCGCCTGAAAAAGGAAGCCGAACGCATTTGTTTGCGGGTCGGCACTCGGTTTTTAGGCGGCTTTGCCATCCCTAACGAGTCGGCCGCTGGTATTACCTCAGAACTAGAGCGTATTGCTCAGGATTTTGCAGTAGCTAAAACCGAGTTTTTAGCAGGCTACGATGCCGCTGTGACTGACTGGGTGGTCCGCCATCCAGAATTTGCGGGCATCATCGAGCAAGCTGTGGATTCTGTAGAGTTTGTGTCGACGCGGTTGTCGTTTGACTATGTACTGGTCAGCGTCGGACTGCCCGAAGCACTGCCACCAGACGATGTTACGCGCTTAGAAACCAAAATTGGTTCTTTAAGCGAACAGATGTTTTACGAAATATCGGTGGATGCCAATCAATTTATTGAGCAATCGCTATTGGGTAAGGATCAGGTAACACGCAATGCGCTACGACCGATACGTCGCATGCGCGACAAATTGGATGGCTTAGGCTTTCTCGATTATCGAGTGGCACCGGTGGTCAATACTATTGACGAGTTGTTGACAAAGATCCCTAACAAAGGAGCTATCGCCGGCGGTATTCTGCAAGAAATACTCGCTACCGCCTTGCTGTTAGCAGATTCTGCTAAAACTAGGCGACACGGCGAAGGCTTGTTGGCGGCTCAGAACTTACCGAAGGCCGTTATTGTCGAGGATGAAGTTGCTGAATGGGCTGTCGATGAACAGGTCTCTGTGTTGTCCATGCCGACATCGGTAACGGTACCTACATACGTACCTGTACCAGAAAGATCTAACTCGGCTGATGAAATTCAAAACGTCATCATCGATGATTCAACTCAAAATTCGAATGGTTTTTCAGCTCTGTTCGATGGCATTTTTGATGATGATACTGACAGTGATGATGAATCCAATCTTGAAGTCGTCACGTCAGCGGACATCAAAAACGAAAGCACGGATCAGGACTACTGGTTCTAACACACCGTAATTTTTAACCCATTGGGGGCAAGCCTTTGTCCCATTGGGATCAGGGTTTGCCCTCACTATAGGAGCAAGCTATGAAAAACAAAACATTACAACAAGCATTTCCCATTGTTGCCGCTGCAATTGGCAATCGTTTTGGCATTAAGGTCAGCGTCGGCGGTGATCAGGCTTATACCACTGGTACGGCTATACAGTTACCGGCTTACGATGGCGATGATCCCGATTATCAGGAAGTTGCTTGGGGATTACTGGCGCATGAGGCAGCTCATATTCGCTATTCAGACTTTACTCTTAAAGTTGGTGGATCGGCATTGCGTCGACGTTTATGTGGCGCTATTGAAGATGTCCGTATCGAACATGAGTTGGCAAAAGACTTCCCTGGCACTCGATTAACGCTCAGAGCGGTGATTGAAAAAATGATTGCTAAAGGTAGTTTTGCCGCTAGCAACATTGATGATCATCCTGCCAATATTCTTTATGGCTATGTATTGAAAAGTCTACGTTCGCGGGTACTTGGACAATCGGCCTTACAGCCGTTGGTCGACTTGACTGAAGCGGCACTTAACCGCTGTTTTCCTAAAGGCGCAGTAATACGACTTAAGGGCTTGTTATCAGAAGTGCCCGAGGGTCTTATGTCGGAAAGCGATGCCCTGAATCTGGCGGATCGTATCTTGACGATGATTCAACAAGAATGCGAGCAGCCAAGTCCAAGCAATCAGTCAGACTCTTCGTCGGGGTTGGATAACTCAACGAATGACGATGAGTCTGGTCATGCTGACCAAGATAATGACGTCACTCAGACTACGCCAGTTCAAACTACGCAAGCCGACGATGATCCAAACCATTTGGCAGAAGACGCATCATCTAAAGCTGTCAATCATGAGAGTAGAGAAACTACTGACTACAATTCGGTCTCAGCAGCATTATTGACGGCTAAAGAGGACGATTTTGAACAGGATGTATTTGAAGCTATTAAATCGTCACTAGCCTTGGAACCTGACAGTGTATCTGAGTATGTTATGCCCATCGGCAATGAGCCACCCATGAATGATCGTGTCGGCTTGCAGTTGTTTCAAAAGGTACAAGGTGAATCGGGAAAAATTCGAGCCGCTTTGCAAGGACTGGTGCAGTCACATAGTTTAAGTCGTTCTCAGCCTAGCGGTCGGGGGCGACTCAATGGCAAATGCTTACACCGATTACGCTTGGGTGATACTAATGTGTTTCAGCGTAGTAGCGTTAAACCGTCACCGAATACGGCTATCCATGTATTGCTGGATAAGTCCGAAAGTATGGGCTATCCGGTATCAGATAAGCAGGGGCAACCGCTAGCCAACCGCATGCCGATTGCTTTAGAAGCAACTTTGGCGCTGGCCTTAGCCTTTGAAGGTATTGCTGGAGTTAATCCTGGCATTACTGCCTTTCCAGGTCATCAAACTGAAGGGTCGGTGTACCGACTGCTGGATCATGGTCAACGTATTCGGCAACGGACAGGCGCCTTTTCCTTAACTGTGTCAGGCACTACGCCGATGACTGAAGCCATCTGGTTTGGTGCTGCTGCCTTATTGCATTGCCGAGAACCTCGTAAAGTGCTGATGGTGATGACCGATGGTCAACCAGATGACAAGGTGAGTACGCTGGATATTTTGCAACGCTGTCGTGATAGCGGTATCGAAACCGTGGGTATAGGCTTAGGAGTCGATGTTAGTCATCTGTTTCCGGTCGCTCTTGCCATTAACGATCTTCAGGAACTTAGGACCCAATTGTTTGAACTCTCGAAATCGTTATTGCTGGTGGCCTAAGGTCTGATCGGTTATCAGTAGCCCAATCCCTAGCTTAAAGCTAGGCGGTTGTGGCTATTGATAACTTATTCGTTATAGCGGCTTTTCCAATGACTTTGTTTAAACTGAGGGCATTGGAAAAACAGACTATTCATGCGTTCCTTTAGGAATGTTGAATCCGGTTTAGGCCGGCGTTCCGTCTTCAGGCGGCGAGCAGGGGAAACTCCGCGCGTATCAGGTGCGTCAAGCCTGTCAGTTAGTAGTAAGTAAATTAGTTAGTTATATGTCTTTGGCATTATTTTTTAATCCCGCTTCGAACAATCATGACCCCTGTAGGTTGTTCGTTCGAAGCAGCATTGTTTAGGAGACTTTTTATGAACTTTATCTTTGGCGTTATCCTATTGGCATTGTTCATCATGGCTGTTAGAGTGATTTGGACAACAGTATTGCAAACCATTGTTTATTTGAAATCCGGACTTCTGGTTCTCAAGCAACTTAGGGCACAGCGATCTGCAAGATTATCGGTGCTCTCAACTCCTGTGGTAATGCCCTGTCTGCCCCACCCTATCGATTGGCACCACATGGCGGATAATCTTCGCCAGGAAATTCATCAGCGTAACACGGGCTTTTGCCGTGAAGCACATCGACTCGATGCCCAGTTGCAGGTGACATTGAAAACTATCGAGCTATTTAAAGCCGACATTCAACTCACCAAACTGGAGCAAGAGTTACTCAAGATCAAACCTGCTGTGATATTACAAGAACCTGAGGCTGTAAAAAAACGCAGGCGTTCAAAGTCGCAATCGGCCGTAGTTGTAGAAGATATAACCGCTAAAACACCAGCGCCGGTGCAGCAATTACGAGCAGCGTTGAAGGGCAGTAAGGTCTTGGTGGATAGTCCTACTGGGAACGTCCGCCATTAAATACCGTCAGCTGTGCTCCGGACTGCGTCAGGACAGTGCGCACGGGTTTAGTAATGAGTTCAACATCATGGGTTGTTGCCTTGGGACTGGCCGATAACAAGACTGCAAAGTCTTGTTGGCTCTCCCGTCTAAGCTGGCGAATCTTACTCAAGAGTAGCCATGCCTTTTCAGGATCGTTGATATCAGCCAGCACCTCGGCTTCTGCTTCATCCAGTTGTGTGAAAATTTTTATACATAACTGGATATTGTGAGCGTCGGTAACTACCGGAATGGCCATCGGTTTTCGTGGCTGAAAGCGTTGCTCAGTCTCACTAGGACTGAGGAAATTAAAAATACTAGAAAATGACTTAAACATAGCTATACCTTGAAGTTAAAGGATTATAGCTACTTTATATCGAATAAAACTCAAAAACAAGTGTGCTGTAGATAGCTCTTTGAGGGCTACTACAGCATTATTAATATGATGATGATGATGATGATGATGATGATGATGAGGGACTCGTGTGATTAGTCTCCTTATATAGTTTCAAATTGTTTCGTTATTGCTTGATTATGACTCACTATTGTTTGACTAGTGCGTCATAATTTACGCCTAATCTATCGCTGTTGAACATTCTAGTGCTAATCGTTTCCGCTAGTTGGTTTCATTAAAAATAAAGGCTTTATTGGAGTGTGTGGATGGATAAACAAACACCGACTAGTCAACTTATAGAAATATATGATTAGAGTTATTTTTAGCATAATTTAAAGATAATTTAATTTTAGATTCGCATTAATTTATTGAATTATTTAGAGTAAAAATGTTAAATTAAAGATATATAA
>Ga0209697_10004410_pt1 | contig 18326 bp, 12 predicted proteins | sample AliMusrvi5mmetaG_FD_184115 | JGI IMG/M metagenome (GOLD analysis project Ga0209697, IMG submission 184115) | Freshwater lake bacterial and archeal communities from Alinen Mustajarvi, Finland, to study Microbial Dark Matter (Phase II) - Alinen... | ecosystem: Environmental > Aquatic > Freshwater...
GAGAGAGCCAGCGAGTTGCCCCGCTGGCTCCACGAATACAATCATTTTAGGAATCACAAGTCGTTACAAAGGAAAACGCCCATGAGTCGTATCGGCGAGAGAGTGAACAACGTCTTGCAACTCCACATCTAGCCCGGTGACGCAAATTACGTTCATGTTCGAACCGACGCAACGCACCCCGTGCACGGCCCAAAAATGCCTTTAAACTCCGGCAAAACGGTTCGTTTGCTGTGCGTCACAGGCGCACCGCTTCAAATGCAGGCGCTTTTCATCCCCATCCGGCCAGACATTGCGAGAATTGTTGAAATGCGCAAACAACAGGAGCGGTCGCTGGATTCAAGGACGCAACACGAGGCGGCAGACTGGCCGGGAACATCAGCATGGAGAAACGCGTGGCGCACGGCATGCTGACGGGCGATCCCGCCCGGCAACGCCGGGCCTACCTTTTCGGCCTCGGCACGGTGCTCATCTGGAGCACGGTGGCCACGGCCTTCAAGATCGCCCTGCGCCACCTGGACCCCTTGCAGCTCCTGCTCGTGGCCGACGCAGTCTCGGTGCTGACCCTGGGGCTGATCCTGGCCGCACAGGGCAGGCTCGGCCTCCTGCGCGGGCTGACCCGGCGCGAGGCGCTACGCTGCGCGCTGCTGGGCGCGCTGAACCCCTTTTTGTACTACACCGTGCTGTTCAAATCCTATGCCCTGCTGCCGGCCCAGGTGGCCCAGCCCCTCAACTACACCTGGGCCATCACCCTGTCGCTGTTGTCCGTGCCGCTTCTCGGCCAGAAGCTGACCCTGCGCGACCTCTGCGCCATCGGCGTCAGCTACGCCGGGGTGGTGGTGCTGTGCACCCAGGGCAGGCTCACGTCCCTGGACTTCGGCAGCCCGCTCGGCGTGGGCCTGGCCCTGGGCAGCACCCTCATCTGGGCCCTGTACTGGATCGGCAACACCAGAAGCGCCACAGACCCGGTGCTGGCGCTGTTTTTGAATTTCGCCTTCGCCCTGCCCCTGGTGCTGGCGGCCACGCTCATGTTCAGCGCGCAGCCCCCCGCCAATGCCGAGGGGCTGCTGGCCGCCGCCTACGTGGGCGTGTTCGAGATGGGCATAAGCTTCGTGCTCTGGCTCTCGGCCCTGCGCCTGACCACCAGCGCGGCCAGGATCGGCAACCTGATCTTCCTCTCGCCCTTCCTGTCGCTCTTTTTCATCTCCACCATTCTGGGCGAGAGCATCCAGGCCGCGACCTATGCCGGGCTGGTGCTCATACTGGGCGGAAACCTGCTGCAGAAGCGCGGCGCCTAGAAGCTCTTGCGGCCGTCAACAAAGGCTCCCAGCACCTTGAGGTGGGCCTTTTCCTCCCCGGCCAGCAGGAGCAGCGTGCGGCGCAGGTCCGGGTCGGCCTCGCCCTTGGCCCGGCGCAGGTACAGGTCCTGGGCCTGGGCCTCCACGGCCATGGCCAGCTCCAGGGCCTCGGGCATGCTCGCTGGGTCGCCCAGCAGGCCCAGGTAGTCGCCAACGCCGACGCCGCCCTCCAGAACCCCGGGAGCCACAGCGGTCCGGGCGCGCTCCTCAAAGGCGGCCACGTCCGCGCCGCCCAGGCGCTTCCAGATCTCCGCCAGGGTGCGGCGGTGTTTGTCCTCGAACCCGGCCAGCCGCAGGAACAACGCCGCGACCTCGGCCCCGTCCGCAGTGTCCGCAGCATCAGAATTGCCAGCCTTGCCCGCCAGGGCGCTGTAATATTCACCCAGGGCCAGCTCCATGCCCCAGGCGCGCTCCAGCAATTCCAGCGCGTTTTGAGCCGAGAGCAGCGCCGACAGCCCGAGATCAAAGGGGCCTTGGGCCTGGGCCCCGTCCCAGGCCAGGATGCCGCCCTGCATGCTCACGACATCCCGAAAACCCAGCCCGGACAAGAGATTGGCCCCGGCCAGGCTGCGCGCGCCAGAGCGGCAGTAGACCACAGCGGGCAGCACCGGGTCGAGCTCGCTTGCGCGGTCGGCCAGTTCGGGCAGGGGGATGTGGGTGGCGCCAGGGATGTGGCCCTCGGCGTATTCAAAGTCCTGGCGCACATCGAGCAGGGTGTGCTGGCCCAGGCGGACGGAGTCGAGCAAGGCCCTGGCCTCGGCCACGGGAATCTGCGGAACCGTGCTGTTCATGGCGTACACCTCCAGGCCTCGACCCTACCAACGAACGCCGGACAGGACAAGACCGCCCGGCCCAGACCTTATTGCGCACGTCACGGATGCGCAGGTCCGCCCTGATCGCCCGGCTCAGACATGATTGCGCAGCTTCAGCTCCGCCGGATGCGAGTTGAAGTACCACTGCCCGGCCAGATACTGTTAGCGCAAGCTGACAGCTGGCAGGCCGCAGCCATAGGCCTCCTGCCGCCCCAGCACCTCGGCCAGGAAGCGGTCCAGCTTGTGTCCGCCGTCGTAGCGCACCGCATCGCCCAGCAGGCAGCGGCTCACGCCCACCAGGGGGCGGCCGACCTCCCGGTCGCCAGGCCCTTCTGCGGGAAGGTCGCTCGGCGCGCTCACAGCAGGCCCTGGTCCCAGTTGAAGACGCTGGTGCGGGTGTTCTGATCCAGAAACTTCGGCCAGTACTCGCGCATGGTGGCGAACAGGCCGTACCCGGCCTGCTCCAGCTCGCGCCGGTGGCCGGAGAGGTCCAGCTCCCAGCCGGGGAAGATCCAGTGATTGGAGCCGATCTTGCGCACAAAGGCCACCTCCCCGCGCGGGCTCAGGATGGGCTCCTCCAGACGCACCTCGTCGGCCAGAATGCGCGTGAGGCCCAGCGGCCAGAACCCGCCCACCACGACGCCCAGCGGAATGGGGCTTGAGCGCGGCAGGGACAACAGCTCCGCGCCGGAAAGCTCCGGGCTGACAAAGGCCGCCTCCATGCCGAGCTCCGCGTACTGCGCTGCGGTCTCGGCGCTGGCCAGGTTGCAGAAAGGCCCACCGATAAGTCTGAGCCCCTCGCGCGCCTCAAACAGCCCGGCCTGCCAGGGCGCGTTCAGCACGAACTTGTTCGCGCCGCGCTCCCGGGCCTCGGCCAGGAGGTTGCTGTAGCGCTCCTCCTCGCTGGGCCAGATGACCGGCGGCAGCCACCACCATGTGCGCGCCGTGACCGGCCTGGGCACATCGAGCAGGGCCGAGCGCTCCAGCCACACGCCCACATCCCCTGCCCTGCCCTTGCCCGCGCCGCGCGGCAGGGCCCGGTACACGCCCAGGTCCAGGCGCAGGGTCCGGGTGGGCGGCGGGAATTTCCGGGGCGCGAAGGACGAGGCCTCCTTTTCCGCTGGCACGGGCCGCGCGGCCAGCTCCTTTTCCAGGTCGGCCAGGATGCGCATGAGCTCCGGCTCGCGGCGGTCGATGAGGAACACCGGGGCCTTGGCCGGGGGCAGGTGCCCGCTCTGGGGCCGGGGCAGGTCCAGGCGGCCGCCCTTGGGCACGCGGCGGCGCAGGGGCAGGGTCTGGTGCCAGGCGTCGTCCTCGCAGCCCAGGCGCAGCAGGTCGCCGGGCAAAAGGTCCTGGCGCGTCTGGATGTACGACGTGCCGCCGGGCTCCTTCTTGACCTGCCCGATGAGCAGGCCCGAGGCCGTCTCCTGGCTCGGAACCACCGGCGGGAAGGGCCGCTGCGACAAAAACCGGCCATGGGTGCCGGGGCGGCCCAGGGCCTGCTCGATGAGCGACAGGGCCGACTTGCGCGCCTGGGCGTCGCCGGGGTTGTCGCGCAGCATGCGGTAGGCCGTGACAATATAATAGACGTAGTGCGGGCCCTTCTTGCGGCCCTCGATCTTCCAGGAGGTGACCTGCGGCACGTTCAGCAAAGGTTTGGTGACCACGTCCAGGGACAGGTCCTGGCACGAGAACAGCCGTTCAGGCTTGCCTTTGGCCCCGCCTTGCCTGTACAAACGCCGACAGGGCTGGACGCACCTGCCGCGCAGGCCGCTCTTGCCGCCGAAAAAGCTGCTCCACCAGCACCGGCCGGAAACGCAATGGCACAGCGCGCCGTGCACGAACAGCTCCAGCCCCAGGCCCTCGGGGCAGGATTCGGCCATGAGCTTGACCTCGTCCAGGTCCAGCTCACGCGGGAGCACCACCCGGCTGGCGCCCAGGTCCCTGGCCACGCGCAGGGCCGCCGGGTGGGTGGCGTTGGCCAGGGTGGAGATGTGGATCTCGCCCGCGAAACCCGCTTGGCGTGCAAGGCTGATGAGCCCCAGGTCCTGCACGATGAGCGCGTCGGGTTTGACCATGCGCGCCAGGCGCTCGATCAGGCCCCCGGCGGCGCGGGCGTCCTCCGGCTTGAGCAGGACGTTCATGGCCACGTAGACGCGCACCCCGCGCTCGTGGGCAAAGTCCACCAGGGCGGAGAGCTCGCCCAGGCCGAAATTTTTCGCCTGCATGCGCGCGGAAAAGTGCTTCAGCCCCAGGTACACGGCGTCCGCGCCAGCGGCCACGGCGGCCAGGAAGCTCGCACGGTCGCCCGCCGGAGCCATTATTTCAGGTCGAAAGGAAGCAGTGCTGTTCAAGAAGCCCTCGAAAGGTGGATGGGAGCCCCGCACATTCCGGCGGGACAAAGGGAGAATGATGTTGGAGAGAAATTGCCGTGAAGTCAAGGTCAGGGAGGTCCGCTTCCTGGGCACCTGGGACGAGCCCAGCGACTTTGTGGAGCTGACCCTGGAAAACCCCGGCTGGGAAGCCTACCTGCCCGGCCAGTTCGCCATGCTGCGGGCCAAGCACTGGGGCCTGGAGCTGCCCTGGGGGCGGCCCTTCTCCATCTCCCGCGTGGACGCCGAGAGCGTGACCTTCCTCATCCAGGTGGTAGGCCGGGGCACCAGCCGCCTGGCCCGGCTGCGGCAGGACGAGGTGGTCATCATCTGGGGCCCCCTGGGCAACGGCTTCAGCGCCCCGGCCGGAACCCCGACCCTGCTTCTGGCCGGGGGCATGGGCATCGCGCCATTCCGGGGCTACATCGAGAGCCACCCCAGCCCGGAATTCCTGCACCTTTTCTTCGCCCACCGCGCCGCCCTTGATTTCTACCCCTATCTGGTCATGGCCGAAAAGGTCCGCGCCGAGGCCGTGCAGGAGCACTCCACCGACGACCTGCCGGAGATCATCGCGCGCATCGAGACGGCCATGGACGGATATGCGGGCGGGCTGGTGCTGGCCTGCGGGCCCACGCCCTTTCTGCGCACGGTGCAGGCCCATGCGCTGAAGAAGAACATCCGCGCCGAGCTTTCCCTGGAGAAGACCATGGCCTGCGGGGTGGGCGCGTGCCTTGGCTGCGTGTGCAAGGACGGCCAGGGCCGGAATGTGCAAGTCTGCTCGCGCGGGCCGGTGTTTCCAGCGGCTGACGTTCAGATCTAGCGTTTAGATAGAGCGTCCAGATTTAAGGAGGACCCGTGATCGATCTGCGTGTGGAATTCGCCGGACTGGTGCTGAAAAACCCCATCATTACCGCGTCCGGCACCTTCGGCTTCGGCCTGGAGTTCGCCGCCTTCGGCGATCTGAAGCGCCTGGGCGGCATCGTGGTCAAGGGCCTGTCGCTGAAACCCCGCGAGGGCAACCCCATGCCCCGCGTGGCCGAAACGCCCTGCGGCATGCTCAACGCCATCGGCATCCAAAACCCCGGCGTGGAGGCCTTTCTGCGCGACAAGCTGCCGCTTCTGCCCTGGCGCGAGACGGCCATCATCGCCAACATGTACGCCAGCAGCGTGCCGGAATTCGGCGAGCTGGCCCAGGTCCTGTCCGTCGAGGAGGGCGTGGCCGCCCTGGAGGTCAACGTCTCCTGCCCGAACGTGAGCTTTGGCGGCGCGGCCTTTGGCCAGGACCCGGCGCAGATCCGCAAGGTGACCGAGGAGGTCAAGAAGCACGCCAAGGGCAAGCCGGTCATCGTCAAGCTCTCGCCCAACGTCACGGACATCGCGGCCTGCGCCCAGGCCGCCCAGGACGGCGGGGCCGACGCCGTCTCGCTCATCAACACCCTGCTCGGCATGGCCGTGGACATCCGCACCCGCAGGCCCACCCTGGCCAATGTGGTGGGCGGCCTGTCCGGACCGGCCATCAAGCCTGTGGCCTTGCGCTGCGTGCACCAGGTCTGCCGCAAGGTCTTAATCCCGGTCATCGGCATCGGCGGCATAGTGAGCGCGGAAGACGCGCTGGAGTTCATCCTGCTGGGGGCCGCCGCAGTGCAGGTGGGCACGGCCAATTTCCTGCGGCCGGACCAGTCTTTCCGCATCATCGACGACCTGCCCAGGGCCATGATCAAGGCCCGCAGCGACAGCCTGGGCGAACTGCGCGGCAGCCTCAAACTCCCCTGAGGCGGGATGCATTTTTTGCTTGCCAGCCCACATGTTTCGTATTAATCGTTTCGACCTCGCGGAGAGGTGTCCGAGACCGGCCTAAGGAGCACGCCTGGAAAGTGTGTGTACCCGTAAGGGTACCGGAGGTTCAAATCCTCTCCTCTCCGCCATTTTTTTTTGCAAGAGACACCGGGGAAGCCGGACGGCGGGTTCGCCGTGAACCCCGTCAGGCCCGAAAGGGAGCAGCAGTAACGGTCCGAGCCCGGGTGTCCGGTTTCCCTGAAAGAAGGGCGCAGCAATGCGCCCTTTTTTGTTGCCTGAGCCCAGGCAAGGTACAGCCTTTACTCCGAATTCCTGTTTACTTTCTTCCCAGAGCTAGGTAACAAATTGTAGCCTTCTGCAAGGTGTTTAAAACAACCTGGAGAGGCGAGAATTCCCCCCAAGAGGTACAGAGATGAAACAAGCCCGAGCAAAAGCCCGCCTCTCATGCCGCGCAGTCATGCTGTGCTCCCTGCTCACCCTGCTCTGCCTGCCCGGCCATGCCCTGGCGGGCGGTTTTGCGCTGTACGAATATGGAGCCCGGGCCAACGCCATGGGCGGCGCCACCATCGCCGAGGGCGCGGACGCCTCCACCGTGGCCTACAACCCCGCAGCCATGACCCAGTTGCCTGGCACGCGCTTCATGGTCGGCGCCACGGCCATCGCCCCCACGGCCGACGTCAGGACCGCGCATGAATCGACCACGACCCAGACCAACGTCTATCTTCCCCCGCATGCCTACATGGTGCAGCAGGCCGGCGAGCGGGCCTGGTTCGGAGTCGGCCTCTTTTCCCGCTTTGGCGTCGGCACCCAGTACGGCTACCAGTGGGAAGGCAGAACCAAGCTCTACCGGGCCGAACTCGCCACGTACTCCGTTGAGGCAAACTTTGCCCTGAAGCTCACAGATTCCCTGTCCATCGCCTTTGGACCAGAATTGATGTACAGCAGCGGCGACCTCCGCAGCCGTCCGACCAGCACGACAGATCAGAAGATCAATGTCGATGGCTTTGGAATCGGTGGTCAGCTTGCCGCCTTCTACAAATTCAATGACCAATGGTCTGCCGGTTTCACCTACCATACGACACAAAATCATATGGACTCGGGGCACGCCAAGTTTACCGAGAGTGCTGGCTTGGCCTTGAAGAACAGTGACATCACCATGAGTCTTACCCTGCCCGCCTCATACACTCTTGGCGTGTCGTACAAGCCGGATTCCAAGTGGAAGTTCGAGGCTGATGCCATCTTCACCCAGTGGCAGGATTACGAAAAGCTGGTTTATAGCTACGAATTTACACCTGGCGTCGCGGGCAATCCTTCCAGCGATGTCGTGAGGGACAAGAACTGGCGCAACGTGTGGCGCTTCCAGCTTGGCGGCGAGTATCAGGCCCTAGATTGGCTGGCCCTGCGTGCCGGATTCGTGTGGGACCAGGACCCCATGCGCAAAGGCTATGAAGACTACATGCTGCCCTCCAGCGACCGCAAGATCTACAGCACGGGCTTCGGCGTGAGTGAGGGAGCCTTCACCTACGACTTCTCCTTCATGTTCCTGCAGAACAACCACCGTAGTGTCGACAGCAACACCATAAACAACGTCGGCGCATATGAGATATCCAACAGCAAGGCTTACATGGCTGGCTTCTCGATCGGCTATAAGTACTAGTGCGTGCGTTCAGGCCAAGCAAAAGCCCGGAGGCGACTCCGGGCTTTTTCGTCTGCAGGCACCCCTCACCTTCAAAAGCCAGAACCTCGCCATGCCAGTGGCGAGCCTCATGACTCATTTCAGCACAATCCGCACAACTTCCTACAAACTCCAGCCCCCCCCTGCGTGAAGGCAAGCCCCTGCTCAGAAGGCGTCCGTCGTCTGCGGAAACTGAAATCTTTTCTCGCGGATGAGCCGCAGGCAGGCTTCCACGGTCTGTGCCTCATACTTGAGGCCACTGCCCGACTCAAGTTCCTGCATGGCGGCTTCGACCCCCAGGCTGGGCCGATGGCCGATGCGAGCACATGGCGTCCACCACATCGGCCACAGCGATAATGCGCGCGCCTTGAACGATATCCTCCCCGTGCAAACCCTGCGGATATCCGGAGCCGTCCATGCGCTCATGATGCTGGCGGATGATGATTGCCACAGGCCAGTCTTCGTCAAGGTCCTTCAGAATCTCGTAGCCCACTTCAGGGTGCATCTTAATGATCGAGAACTCCTCCTCGCGCAGGGCGCCTGGGCGATTCAGGAAGTCTGCAGGCACTTTGACCTTGCCGATATCGTGAAGCATTGCCGCGATGCGTAGAATTTCGAGGTCGTCCGGGCCCATGCCCAGCTCTTGGCCGATGACCAGGGCCAAGGCCGTGACCCGGACCTGATGCCCGGACAGGTAGGGGTCGCGCGCCTCCACCAGTGCGGAAAACGCGCGCACGATGCTCTCCAGCAGACGCTTGTAACGTTTGAGCGAGTAGTTCTGGCGTTGGGCCTCCACAAGCCCCTGATGCCGAATGGCTTCGGCCAGGGCATGACCAAGGGCCTCCGGTGGGCAGGGCTTGGTCAGTAAACGGAAGATGAAGCCCTGATTCACAGCGTCTATGGCATTCTGCAGGTCGGCGTAGCCGGTGAGCAGGATGCGGACCGTATCTGGAAACCGCTCCGAGGCCTGGGACAACAACTGGATGCCGTCCATGCCAGGCATTTTGAGGTCTGAGACAAGGACGCTGAACGGCTCGCTTGAAGCCATGAGTTCAAGGGCATGCTGGCCGCTATGTGCCAGCACCACCTCAAAATTCGCGGAAAATTGACGGCGCATGGAATCAAGCAAGTTGGCGTCGTCGTCCACCACGAGCACACGGGGCTTGGGCATCACATTCCTCACTCGGTCTTGCCGTCTAACAGGCTGTTGAAAAACGGCAATCTGCTGCGTTGCGCAAAAAGTTCAAATCCTCACGTACGAGAGGTACGCTTCGGCCTTGAACTTTTTTTGCGCCTTGCATCTCACCATTTTTGAACAGCCTGTGTTTTTTGCATTTTTCAACGGTCTGCTAAATCGGTTGAATCACGGCCACCGGCTGGTTGATCTTGATGGTGCGCATGTTGTCCAGCAGGTACTCGATGGCCGTCTCGTTCAGTTCGCGTCCTTTGGCCATGAGCAGCACGGTCTCGTTGCCGCGCTGCCCCACGATGTCCTCGGCCAGGATCATGCCTGCGGCCAGGGAATGCAGGTGCACCTTCTGCATGGCGTAGCGTCCCTGCTCGTTGATGGCCTCGGCCAGGGCGGACACGACATTCGGGTCGTAGATTCCCTTGCGTCGTTCGAGCTTGGTGATGGCCTCGGTCTTGGACATGCCGTTGGCCAGCAGGATGTCGAAATCCACCACGGCCTTGAGGATGCGCGCGCCAAGCGGAATGGCCACGCCCGGGGGGGCGTTCTTGGGCTCGCCGCCGCCTTCAAAGTGCTTCTCCTGGTTGGCCACGATGGCGGCCACTCCCTCCATGCGCGGTATCCTGCTCAGCAGCTTGGCCCCAAAGGCCGGGTGGGCCATGAACTGCTGCACCTCGCTCTCGGTCAGGGGCTTGCCCTTCTCCACCTTGTGGATGAGCAGGTCCGGCAGGGTGATGAAGCCCAGCACCGAGAGCATGGCCGCTGTCTCCGTCTCCCAGGGCTGCGGATCGTCCAGGCGCTTGGAGACCCAGCGCAGGAAAGGCAGGATGCGCGAGACACGGCCGAAAACGTCCGGCTTGACCAGCGAGATGATGTCGCAGAGCACGGACACGCTGCCCTTCAGCGTCTTTTCCATGAGGTCGCGCTCGCCGGTGATGAGGTCGTGGTGCCGGAAGGCGTCGTTGAGCACTTTTTCGATGGTCTCCGGCGAGCAGGGCTTGGTCAGCAGCCGGAAGATGTTGCTCTCGTTCACGGCCTGGATGGCCACCTCCAGGTCCGCATGCCCGGTCAGGAGAATGCGCACGGTGTCCTGACTGCCGTGGCGGATGACGCGCAGCATGTCCACCCCGTTCATCACGGGCATGCTGTAGTCGGAGATGACTACGGCAAAGGGCCCCTGACGGGCCGCCGCCTCGATGCCCGCCTTTGCCCCCTCGGCTATGGTCACCTCGGCCTTTTTGCGCAGTTGCCGGCTGAAGCTCTCCAGCAGGTTCACGTCGTCGTCGACGAACAGCACCTTCCTGTTCATGCACCCTCCTCGCTGATGTTCAGGGCGACGGCCTCTTCGCGCCAATGCGCAAACCGCTCCGGCCCGCCGATGGCCGCAAAGCGTTCCGCGCTCACCTGCGGCCGGGCGTAATGCGCGTTGAAGATAAAGATGTCGTGGTCCAGCAGGTTTGCAAAATAGGTCATGCTCCCGGCGCACAGCCCCGCAGGCTCCGGCTCCTGCTCGTGGTGCCGGGCCACGGCGTGCACCACGTCTGTAGGCAGGCCCCACAGCCCCAGCAGATACGCGCCCACCTGGGCGTGGGTGAGCCCCAGGACCTCGGCCTCCACATCAGCCACGCAACGGTTCTGCTCGCGCACCTGCCGCAGAATGACCAGGTACTCCTCGGCGCAGTGGGCGTTGAGCACCAGCTTGCCCACGTCATGCAGCAGGGCGGCGATGTATGCGTTGTCTGCGTCATCCCTGGCCAAGCCCTCGGCCTTGGCGATGACCCGGGCGATGCTGGCGGTGCGCAGGCTGTGCTCCCAGAGCTTCGTCAGGGAGAAGGCCCGCTCCTCCGTGGTCTCGAAGCTCTTGAACACATGCAGGGAAAGGATCACCGAGCGGATGACGTTGACGCCGAGGACAATGACGGCCTGCTGCGGCGAGGTGACGGTCCGGCTCAGGCCGAAATATGCAGAGTTCACGAGCTTGAGGATGTTGGCCGAGAGCCCCACGTCTTCGCCCACGATCTCGCCCACGGCCTTGGGCGAGGGGTCGCACTTGCTCAGCTCGTCGGTGATGCGCACATAGGCCCTGGGCAGCACGGGCAGGTGCTCGATGCGGGTGATCTTTTCCAACACGGCCTTGTTGGAGATGAACGCGCGAGCGTTCATGGCCAGCTCCAGGGCCTGGACAAGCTTCTTCTCGTCGCAGGGCTTGGTCATGTACTGGTGCGTGGGCGCTATGCTGCGTCCGACCATCTCCTGGCTCGAATAGCCGGACAGGGCGAAACGCACCGCGTCCGGGTAGTCGCGCATGATCCGCAGCATCAGCTCCGGGCCGTCCATGCCGGGCATGCGCATGTCTGAGACCACGGCGTCCACTTGCACGCGCGACATGAACTCCAGGGCCTTCTGGCCGCTGTCCACGAAGTGCATGTCCCACTGCTCGCGCATGGGCCGCAGCATCCGCCGAAGCCCTTGCAAGACGTTCGTATCATCATCAACGAACAGGACGTTTCGTTTCATTGTTCGAGCTCCTCAGCATGCTCCAGCGGCAGGCGCACCACAAAGGTGGTGCCCACCCCGACCTCTGTTTCAAAATAGAGCTGGCCCTTGTGCTTGTCCACCACGATGGAGCGGGCGATGGTCAACCCCTGGCCCGTGCCCCTGCCCACCTCCTTGGTGGTGAAGAAGGGATCGAAGATCTTGCCCTGCACCGAGGGCGGAATGCCCAGGCCCGTGTCCGACACGCGTATTTCGGCCCAGGGCGGCGCGTGCTTCGTTGTAATCGTGATCAGGCCCTTGCGCTCCGGGTCGGCCTTGGTGGCGTCGGCAATGGCGTGTGAGGCATTGATGATGAGGTTCAAGACCACCTGATTGATCTCGCCGATCATGCAGATGACCAGCGGCATATCCTTGTCCAGGTCGGTGGTCAGCTCGGCCACGTACTTCCATTCGTTGCGCGATACCGTCACCGTGCTCAGCATGGCCTCGTTCAGGTCCGCCGAACTCATGACCGCCGCGCCGGGGTGGGCGAACTGCTTTACTGAACGCACGATGCTGCTGATGCGCTCCACGCCCTCCAGGGTCTGGTTGATGGCGCTGGGCACCTCGGTCTCCAGGAAGCCGATGTCGCGCTCGGCCATGAGCGTCGCCAGCGCCCCCATGTCCGCCTGGGTCGGGAGTGCGTGCCCTTCGGTCTGCATGAGTTCGCGGACCCTGCTGCACACGCTTAAAATGTCGGCGAAGGCGGTCTTGAGGAACTGCACGTTGTTGCCCACATATTGCGCGGGGGTGTTGATCTCGTGGGCGATGCCCGCAGCCAGCTGGCCGATGGCCTCCAGCTTCTGCGACTGCAAAAGCTGGCTCTCCAGGGTCTTGCGCTCCGTGGTGTCCGTGACGATGGCGAAATAGCCCATGATGCCGCCCTCCCCGTCCTGGCTCTTTGAAAGGGAGAAAAGCGAATAGGTGTGCCGACCGGAGCTGTGCTTCCAGACGATCTCCATGGTGCCGGCATCCTTGCTGTCTCCGGAAAGCAGGGTCGCCATCGCCGCCTTGTACTTGGTGGAGACGAAGCTCTCCACCGAGCGGCCGAGAATCTCGGCCCGGGGCCTGCCGAGCATCCGTTCAAACGGGGCGTTCAGGTACGAGATCGTGCCATTGGCCTTGATCATCAGCAGGCCTTCATGGATGGCCTCCACCAGGCTTCTGTAGCGGGCTTCGCTTTTGCGGATCTGCTGCTCGGCGCGCACCCGGTCGGAGATGTCCAGGGCCATGCCGATGGTGCCCATGTAGCTGCCGTCCGGACCCTTGACCGGCGCGACGCTGGTCACGGTCCAGATGCGCGCGCCGCTCTTGCTCAAGTAGCGCAGCTCATAATGGTCGACGATGCCCTGCCGCCGCTCCTGCTGCTTCTTGCGCAGCAGCTCCTGGTCCTCCGGGGCGATGATCTCCGGCACCAGCCGACCGATGAGCTCATCAGGCTCATACCCGAGCATGGAGAGCATCCTGGGATTGATGTAGATGATCCTGGCCTCCGCATCCACGCCAAGCACGCCTTCCTGCGCCGTCTCCACGATGATCCTGTAGCGCTCCTCGCTTTTGCGCATGTTCTCCGCAGCCAGAACGCGCATGGTGATGTCGCGGTGGGCGATGACGGCGCCGCGTCCTCCGCTGGTGAAGGGAACAGCCTGCATGATGAACCAGCGCTGCTCCGTGCCGGAGTGGCAGGCGTACTCAAGATTGAACGAAGCCCGTTTTCCGGCCAGCACGGCGGCGAGTCCATCCGCAGCCTCCGCACCCAGCGGCTCGCCTGCGGCTGCGGCTCTGCGGCAGACCTCGACATAGTTCGCGCCGACACCGAGATTGGCGGCCCTGGTCGGGCCGTTGTTCTGGGCGAAGCGCTCCCAGGCCTTGTTGACCATGGTCAGCACGCCCGAGCGGTTGACCACGCAAATGTTGGCCGAAAGCGACTCGATGATGGACTTGGCGAGCCGTTCGCTTTGCCTGAGCGACCTGTCCACACTGTGCTTCTCCTGGGCGTTGGTCAGCAGCAGGGCGGCATTGTCCAAAAGACCCAGCTCGGAGAAGCCGGAGGACATGGTCTCCCGGGTTCCGGCCAGCAGCAGCGCGCCCCGCAGGCTGCCCCGCAGGGTCATGGGCACGGCCACGAAGTTGCGGATGCCCGCCTCCCGCAGCAGGGCCTTGCCCTTGGCCGCAGGCGGCATTTGGTCCACATTGCGGACGATGAGCTTCTCCTGGGCGGGCAGACGCTCCAGCAAAACCGGCGTCAGGCGCCGGTCAAATCCGTTGATGGCCCCGCCCAACGGCTTCTGTCCCTTGTCCCGCCACTGGTGCGCCAGATGGAAACGCCTGGACTCCTCGGCATAGGTGAACACCGCCACGTGCTCAAAGTCCAGAAAGCGGCCCAGTTCGCCAAGAGACAGCTCAAAGGCGTCGACAAACCGCTCCGTGGACGTGTTCACCAGATGCTCGGAGATGTCCGCCATCAGGACTTCCATCTCCATGCGGCGCAGGATCTCGTTCTCGTTCTTCAACCTGTTGGCGATGTTGCGACCGCTGCTGAACAGGGCCTGACTTCCCTGGTAGTCCAGGGCCAGGCAGTTGAACTCCATGGGGATGGGGAAGCCGTCCGCCCGGACCAGTGTGGCCTGGATGAGCACAGACTGGCCCTGCGCGGCGCCTTTGAAGTCCGCGGCCATCTTTTCGCGGTCGGCCTCGTGGGCGAGGTGCAGCAGGTTCTCCGCGCGCAATGTCTCCGTGGTGGCGTTCAGCCAGCTCCCGGCGTTCCTGTTGGCGTCGAGGATGTTCCCATTGACGTCATGGACGAAAATCGCGTCGGCGGCATTGTCGAAAAATTCCCGGAACTTCTGCTCGGACCGGGTGAGCACGTCCTTGGACAACCGGCTCTCAAGGGCGTGCTCGATCTGGTGCACCACGCTTGAAAACAGCGCCAGTTCATCGGTCGAGAAGGACGCGTCCGCCTCAGGCAAGCCGAAATCGCAGACAGTCAGCTGCCCGCGCTCCACGCCAAAGACCTGCACAGCTCGCCGCAGGCAGAGGCCGTTTTCGCTGTAGTTCGACGAGCACCGCTCCTCTCCATCGAACACAAGCCGCACCGCAACCGTTTCCGGAGTCTGCCAGCCCGTGGGGACCTTGGCCACCGCCTTTTTGAGCATTTCCTCCGGGCCGAGATCGGCGCTGCCGAGAATGTCGGAAAGTTCATAGAGGCAGGTGATCTGCCGGACCTTGGCCTGCAGAGCCTTGCTGGAGTCCGCCAGGGCCTCCTCGGTCAGTCGGCGGGTCTCGATCTGCATCTGCAGGTCCGTGTTGATGAGCTCAATGCTCTTGGTGCGTTCGTGCACCTTCTCTTCCAGCTTTTCGTTCAGCTCCCGCAGGACCTTTTCAGCCTCCTTGGCCTGGCTGATGTCATGGCCCACGGCCTGATAGGCCAACAGTCGGCCCTGCTCGTCGAAGATGCCTCTGTTGGTCCAGGCCTGCCAGGATTCCTTGCCGGATGGTGAGAGGACGACATGCTCGATGGTTGCGACCGGGTTCTCGACCGAGATGTCGGCAAGCAAATGCTTCACCTGCTCCTGCACCTGTTCCGGCAGGAAGGAAAAATGCGTCTGGCCGATCAACTCCTCTGTGGTCGTTTCAAAAAAGCGGGCGTAGGCGTTGTTGGCAAAGAGGATGGTCCCGTCGGGCTTGAAGCGGCAGATGAACTCTGTCTGGTCCTCCACCACGGCCCGGAACAGCACCGCGCTTCCCTTGAGCGCCTCCTGGAACATCTCGCGCTCGGCCATCTCCCGCTGGAGATGGGCATTGGCCTCTTCAAGCGCCCGCGTGCGCTGTAGCACGGTTTGTTCCAGCTCCGCCTTGGCCGCCAGGATCTCCTGCTCGGAGCGGATGCGGGACACGCCCAGGGCGAAGAGGTCCGCCAGGGACTGGACCAGGCCCAGATCCCCCTGGGTGTAGTTCCGGCCCGGATTGGCCAAACTGATCTGCCCGACCAGGAGCTGCTCATAGCGCACCGGCGCGCTCAAAAACTGCTCCAGGGGCACGTGCCCGGCAGGCAGCCCGCGCGACGACGGGTGGTGTGCCGGGGCATTGTCGTAAAAGGCCTTGAGCGTGTTGAGCGCATGCCCCCACAGGCCGGGATAGGAACCGTCCGGTGCCCTCTTGAACATGGCGTCCTGGCCCAAGCCGCACTGGCCCGTATCAAGCATGGTGGCGAGGGTGTGCCCGATGCTGTCGCCGGTCGCCGGGTCAATGGTCGAGACAAAGGCGAATGCGCTGCCTGTGAGCCGGGTGGCGGCGTTGTGCACGATGCTGGACAGGATCTGAAGCGTCATCCCGGGCCTGATGAGCGCCTCCGCGATTTCGGCCTGGGCCTTGTTGATGCGTGATTCCCTGAAGGATGAGTCTTCCGCCTGCTTGCGCCGCGCCGTTTCGCGGTCCATGGACAGGCCGATGATCCGCGCCGCGATGGCGGTGATGGTCGTTGTCAGGGTGACAAGGACCATAACCTGGAGACTGAAGAGCAGGTCGGGATCAATGTTGAAGATCTTGGACACAAAATCTTCAACCAATGGGTGGAGCAGAAACATGAGGGCCACGAACGGCGGAAAAATGCGCATCAGCCTGGCCTTGGCCGAATCGCCGAAAAAAGCGCGCAGGAAATGGCTCCCCGGCCCGGCCGCGCAAATGATGCTGACGCCCATCAGCAGGCTGGTCAGAGAGGTGGTCAGCGCCACGGGCACCACTTCGGTGCCATAAAAATACGGCTCGCCGTGAACATAGCCCCCGATCAGGGTCAGGCTGACGAAACAGACCGCAACGCCCAGATACCCCGCCACATCATCCAGCCAGGAGACGCTGACCCGCCCGGACCTGAAATACAGCACCATGGCGGCGCAGCCGGTAAGGAACAGCAGCGCGCCCGTCACCGGAGACATGGGCGTCGTCGAGGTCTGCAACAGGACCAGAAGGCTGTCGTAGTGCTGCTCCAGCCCGGACCCTGGCAGCTTGAAGACGAATTCCGCAAACACTTTCGCAGCAAGAAGGGTGGCCATGGCCATCGCCGCCAGAAGCAGGGGCTGCCTGGTCCGGCCCTGACTGGTCGCCGCCAGGGCCGCGCTGAGGACCATGGTCAGAAGGGCTGTGCTCACGGCCATGGGGATATACTGGTGCAGCAGGGTTCCGCCAAAGAGGCGCTGCCCCGTGCATGCGTCCACCAGGCCAATGGCGCCCGTCGTCAGTGCGCAACAGGCGCAGAACAACGCGAACAGCCTGGCTCGCTGGTGGGCGCTGACCGTCGGCACAGGGGAGAAGGCTGCGGATTCGGCTCTGCCAGGGCCGGGATTCAGCTCATCCAAGGGCGGCTTGGCCGCTGTGCTCATTGCGTCCTCTCTAGGCTAAAAGCGTAAGGAAGCTGGAACATTCCAAAGCCATATCCGCACCAATGCTCCCTCGGGCGCGGCCAAGGCGGCACGCGATGTATTTCGGCCCAGCAGGCTGGCCCAAGCCGGGTGCGCAACCACTCCGGCGCTGCATGAAAACGCGCGCCCATGACGTTCCGCCCCTGCCGGTTGCGCCGCGTCCCTGGCCCGCACGGCAGCACGGCGCAACGTGCTGTTGCGTGATGGGCGTCCGGAAGCTGCACATCGTGCCCTGCCAGGGCTGCGTCTCGAAAAACCAAGAGCCGACCCTTGCGCCCTTCCGCTACAATGCTGGCGGCGGCATGGCCTGGTGCTGCACTTCCGGCTGCTGAATTTACGGCCATGTCGGCGGACCAGCGCTCCGCAGCCGTCCAGGCCAGTCGTCAGCACCTCGGGCGGGACCAGATCAGGCCTGGGGGCTGCGTTTGCGGCGATCTGCAACGCACATGCACCGCAGGACGCGATCAACACAGCGTCATGGTGGTGCAGCATGTTTCCGAGGATTCCGGAATCCGCTCCGTGGTCGGCAGCGAGAAGCAGATCGGCCCGGGCAACTGCGGCCTGGGTATGGGAAATGGTTCCGAGATCATGCATAGCGTCTCCCGCAAGCCAGAGGCGGCGCACAGGCCTTTCTGGATTCGGTATACGTTAGCCTCAGCACAGAAACTCGTCAACCAGGAGTTGTGGATTGAGCGGTTCGTTTGGCAATTCCTCCGGTGGCCTGTTTCATTGCGCCAGTTCCGGAAATTCCCGCCGCGCGCAGGCGTGGGGCGGGAGAAAGCGACTGCTCCTGTGCCATTCTCCCAAGGTGCCCGGCAGCGCGAATCCCTGTGTCCGATCGAGGTGGTGCATACGTGCGCCCCATCATGTGATGCCGTCCAGAGTAGAAAAACGATCTCCGGGACCATTCCGGGGCTGGAGGTCGTATCGACAATAAAAAAGCCTTCGCAACCGCACCCTACATGCGCCCGTGAAGCCTTGATATCACTGTGGTACGGGAGGGGGAATCGAAGGTCACGTCCGTCAAGGTGGTGTAAATTCGTCTGGCCATGAAGGTGGAAATCCTCACGCCGCTCGGGGTGGAATTTCCAGCAAGCTGTTTGCGTTGAGTTCGGGTGTTGATTCCGCCATGGCCTCTACCTGCATGTAACGGTGTTGGAGCTGCCACTCGTCG
>Ga0209697_10004414_pt1 | contig 18299 bp, 19 predicted proteins | sample AliMusrvi5mmetaG_FD_184115 | JGI IMG/M metagenome (GOLD analysis project Ga0209697, IMG submission 184115) | Freshwater lake bacterial and archeal communities from Alinen Mustajarvi, Finland, to study Microbial Dark Matter (Phase II) - Alinen... | ecosystem: Environmental > Aquatic > Freshwater...
TTACCCTCACCCTCCTGTCTTTTTGACTTTTAGCATTGTAAAACCTATCTCAATTCATTCCAAAAACTTTGAAACCTACCATCTCTACCCATAATTGTGGCACGATTGCCACAATTATTCATTTTTGCCATCACATTTCAAGAAATCGTCTTTTTGAAATATTCCGGCGGGTCGGATAGCACGAATAGGAAACAGCGACATAGGTTTGGGATTTACTTGTCCTATTCTGGAACTCAATATTCCTCAGGCAAAAGAATACAGGTGGATGACCTATCCGCTTCAGTAATAATCCATAGTTTACCCCCCTTGGCGGTTCGATAGGCTGAAAGAATCCGGGCTCCATCAGTAACGGATTGGTCATTGAGACTCCAATCTTCCCGACAGACATCGCCCCAGTCACCTTGACTGTGACGGTCGAGGAACTCTGCCGGTGATTGTCCGGCCATTGCCTCGATAGCTCCGGGAGTTGCAACGACCATTCCTAAAGGAAAAGAGACTGGTCGCCCTTGCGCTACCGCGCAAGGGCCAAGACCATCCTGTCGTTTCTGCCGGGTAATCATTTCTTCACCGTTTTCCTTCGTCGTTCCCTGAGCCGAACCAGACCCCTATGGGTATCCAGATAGAACCTCTTCGCCCCGAGATGACCCAAGGTAATCATCGCCCCAATGGGAAGGAGCGACATCAGACCATCTGTATTAAGGCTGTAAACTTTCACTGGCGGGAGCAGGGTTGCCGTCCCCCGCTTGTCCAGGCGACCTCTCCAACGGGCATCCATATCCAAGGAGGACACATCGTGATGATGGTTCTTGCCATCGAAGACCTGCCAATGAATCATTGAGGCATCATCCAGAAACCAGAGCAAGTCCCCAACCGAATGACCTACCGATTGATACCGTGAGCGACGAACCCCGACTTGAGGAACGACTATGTATTCTGTTTTCTTCATATGCTGCGACCGTCCAATTATCAGTTGATTATTAGACCCGTCAATAAAGGGGTTTATTTGACGGGATTATACCGTTTTGGATGATGGGGTATTATGGACGCATCGCAGATAGTCCCAACGCCAAATCGAAAGTCTAGCTGGGCTGGCGGGACGGAGATGTTGGTGAGTTGGATTTTCTTTGGTTGATTTTCTTCAGTTTTCCCGGTTCAAAATAACCCATTTTCTTCCCCTAGTTGGTTGTTCTTGGTGCTGAATTTGGGTGACGTTTTTTGAGGCGGCCAAGAAGATGGCGGGATGAAACGTCCCGTTCCCCGCAAGTGTCTTAACTGCAAGCAGTTCTTTCTTCCCGACTACCGGAACCGATGGCATCAGACATACTGCACGGAGAAGGCTTGCCAACGTGAGAGTCACAGGGTGGCTCAAGCGAAACTTCGTGCATCGGCCAAAGGGATAATGAACGCCAAGGACAGAGCGGATGAAGTGGAACGTGTCAGGCAGTGGCGAGCAAGGCAGAAGGAATTGCGCGGGCAAAAGGCCGTGTTACGTGATGACTGCCGTGCAGAAGTCATTGACATGCAGAATTTTATCGCTGGCACGGTTGTGTTACGTGATGACTGCCTTGAGCAGAATCCACTGATTATCGGCCTGATTTCGCAGGTTTCTGGCGTGTTACGTGATGACATCGAATTGGTTGTAAAAAAGCTCCACAGTCGAGGGCAGATGATTCTTGGGAAAGGCCCGGGGATCGTGCGTCAAAACTGAAAAGGAGCGATAAAAAGATGAGAGTGGAGAAACGGGTATTGTGCGAGGAAGGGGTGCGTCGGGTACCGGAGCAGTTCAGCTGGGTGGATCACCGGCTGGTGAGGGATGGGTATATTGGGGCAGAGGAGGAAGAAAAATCAGGCGGGAATAACGGATTTATTTGGTGTTGGCCAACACCGTCCGCCCTTTGTCAGTAAGGCGGTATTTCTGGAGGCGGCTATTTGGTTTACCCGGAATACTCATTTCGATCATGCCAAACTTTAAAGCTGGAAGCAGATACCGATTTCTGAAGTTTGCCTGCGACTTTAGCCCCATTGCCTGCTGAACGCCTCGCCGATCAAGAGCACCGCCTTCCAGCGCATTCAGAAGACGGCTGACTTCACCTATGACTTCACCTGCGACTTCACCTGCGACTTCACCTGCGATGTGTGAAATGGAAATTCCGCCAACAGGTGCCAGGGGGATAATCGTTGTAAACATATCACCCTCTACAAAGGAGGGAGCAGGTGCCCCAGGCGCATAAAATGGATGATAATGGGTCACTTTATTGATCCCCGACCCCAAGGACTCAAACTGCCCCAGCTGAATCATAAACTGGCAGATGGTCGGGTTCTTCGGATACGGGGTAAAATTCAATGGATCGATGGGACCATGCCCGTGCGGGATATTCGGGTTCTTGAACTCAACCCGATCCTGATAAATCTTAATGGTGGCGGCCGCCGCGCTGACATATTCGCGGTGAGCAATGACATTCGCCACCAACTCACGGAAGATCAAGGAGCGGAGACTGACCCGTATCACACCCTCAAGATAGAAGGGATCGTTGAGATGCTTGTCAATGAATCCCATAAGAATGTCAAAGGAATCAATCAGGTTAGTACAAACAAGTTCACGATCATCATACCGCTCGATGTCGTGACGCCTCAGCAAGGCGTCGAACTTGTAGCCGGGCGCAACGCTCTGGATGATCGAATCTGTCCCAAACATGAGAGCCGCAGCCAACGTATACCCGACCTTCCCCGTAAAGACATCACGCCGTACAAATCCTGCAATGTTCAACAGGGCCTCGGGGGACAAATTCGCCCATGGATGCTTTGGTTTTCGAGCCTCCATCAAGACCTTTGCCTTCTCAAAAAGATCAGGTCGCAAATCAGACATCTCCAAGTACGGAAGAACCCGCTGCTCGGTATACGTCCCCATCTTGCGGTTAACCAAGGCGGCAATACGGTTCAGGCCAGAAATCCTGTAATCCCCGTCCTGGCTTCGGAGATAAACATGCCCTGCGGTTTGATGGACGTTGGAACTGGCGGGAACCTGAATCTTGATGACCCACCGTTCATTGATCTCCACCGCCTGTGGAAACAGAAGCCGAGGTGGTTCCAGCTTGGTGGGATTGTTGACAGACTGGCAATTTCAGCAACCATCCTATCAACCGCCTCATGAGCCACCCCCGTCACCGTACCATCATCCGCCACACCCAAAACAATCAACCCCCCATCCATGTTCAGGAAGGCACAGATGGTTTCAAAGAGGTTCTTGGGCAGAGCATTCGCCGCCTCCTTGAACTCCAGATCAACCCCCTCTTTCCGCCCGAAGGGATATTCAGCGGACTCTGGCTGTTTCTTGTTCATGGTTTTTCTCATTGCTCAGTACGCTATTCATCGCCATTAAAATCGTCAAGGCAATCCCATGCCCGTTCCCTTGGATGACACCGCTGATGCTCCTTCTTGAGGTCAATGATCGTGAGCTTGGCGTAATGCTTCAGGGTGTCGAGCGACTCATGGCCAAGCAGTTCCTTGACGTGGTACATGTTGGCCCCGCCCCGCAACAACTCCGTCGTACAACTGCGCCGGAATGTGTGGGGCGTCACATTGACCGGTACACCAGCCCGCTTGGCATAGATATGCAACTGTCGCAGGAAGGTATAATAGGGATACCGCTTCCCATCACTATTCACGAATATCGCCTTCTCGCCTGACGCCCCCACCGCCATCGGCCGCACTGCCTTGATGTAGCCTTCCAGATGCTGTAGTGCCGTACGCCCAACTGGCACGATCCGCTCCTTCCGCCCTTTGCCCAGCACCTTGGCGGTGGCGTTGCCACATACGCGGGATTGAATGTCCAACACTTGAACACAAAGGGAAACCCATATATTCTCTATGGATATGAAATCACCCCGCATCCCTTCGATTAAGACATTGATTCTGCTGCTATTTGCCGTCTTCATCATTGTAACTGTCGTTGCCCCGAAGTACCTGTCGATACCGTTGTGGACAGGGCTTCTTATCCTATGGAATTGTCGAACACCAGTACCGAGGTGTCTCATGCACAAAATAATCCTGGTTCTGACCTCAATGCTGACAACGACTGTGTTTGCTGCCGAGTACTACGTCACAGCGAATGGCGATGATGCCAGTTCAGGGACCCAAATCTCGCCGTGGCGAACAATCGCCAAAGCCTGCGCGATGACCGGGCCTGGTGATATCACCTGGTTGGGCGCATGCACATATCGCGAGACCCTCAGGCCACACGTATCGGGCGCTATGGGAAAGACTATTCGCTTTATGGCGCTACCAGGCGAAAAGGTAGTGCTAAACGGGTCGGACCCACTGACAGGGACGTGGCAGCAACACAAGGGCAACATTTACAAGTTGCAGACGAACCTGAAGTTCATCCAGCTCTTTGTAGATGGAAAGATGATGCCGGAGGCCCGGTGGCCGAACTCGCCACCGGGCAATTTGATGGCGATGGAACGCGCTACCGCCGGGGAAGGCACCGGGTATGAGACCCTGGCTGATCCCCATCTTCCGTCAGGGGACTGGAATGATGCGGTGGTCATCTTCTGGCCAGGCAGTGAATGGTTCAACATGACCCGTCGCGTAACTGATTACCAGCCCGGCAAGTCCTTCCATTTTGATGTCACCACCGCGCCCAAAGACAAGGACAAGTACCACAAGGAGGACCCGTATAAGCCACGCCCGGGCAACCCCTATCTATTGGTAGGCGCACTTGCCGGCCTGGACAGTCCAGGCGAATGGTATCTCGATAAAAAAAACGGCACGGTGTATCTGTGGACGCCGGACGATAGGTCTCCAGCCAATCATATGGTCGAGGTCAAACAGCGGGACCTTGCGGTAGATCTGAGCAAGCTCTCGTTTATCGAGGTCAAGGGCGTGGACATCACCGGTGCGGCGGTCAGCATGAGTGAGGCTCAGAACTGCACGTTGGAGAATTGTTGTCTGCGATATGTCGAGCATGTCCAGGAGTATCCGGGCGGAAAAATGTTGGCGACGCCGAATGTGATCACCGGCAAGAGTAACACTTGGCAGCACTGCCTGATCGCCTACGGAGCAACCACGGCGCTGTCCATGTCGGGGGAGGACAATGCCCTGCTCAACTGCGTGGTACATGACGCCAACTACTTAGGTAGTGGCCTTGGCGGCCTGGATCTGAGCCGGTCAGTCGGAGCGAGAGTAGAGCATTGTACCATCTTCCGTGCCGGGCGTGACACCATCCAACACCACGCTAGTAAGCGTATCAGCCTGCAGTATAATGATCTGTATGACGGCAACATGCTCAACAATGACGCCGGCGCAATATACTGCTGGGGTACCGACGGTCAGGGCGGGGTAATTGCCTACAACTGGGTGCATGACAACCCGCACTGCAACGGCATCTATCTCGACAACTTCAGTAGCAACTTCGTTGTTCACCACAACGTGATCTGGAACTGCGGGGGCAACGCCATCCATATCAATAGCGATGCCCTCCATCACCTGATTTACAACAATACCATCGCCCAGACCGACAACGCCTTCGGGACGTACTGCTATCCGGCCTATGTCCCGACAATGAAGGGCACACGGATCGTGAACAATCTGGTCAATTGTGCCATGCACCCTAAGAGCCCGTTGGAGTTCGTGCAGGGCGAACTGGGTCCGGAGTTGTCGCACAATGCACCGGGAGCGGTGGACCAGAACGGTTACCCGACTAAAGACTCGGCGGCGATTGACGCCGGGATCGCCATCGCAGGCATCACCGATGGGTACCAGAGCAAGGCGCCAGACCTGGGGGCTTACGAGTTTGGCGGACCGCATTGGGTCGCTGGGGCAGACTGGAACGATCACGCGGCGCCGTCGGCGCCAGCCAGAAATCTAGCCTATGCACCACGCGGGCAGATCACGCCACAGACAATGATCATAAACGGCCTAGTACTGTGGCTCGATGCTACGGACAAGGGGACAATCGAACTCACGAGCGATGGAACCGTACTGGCGTGGCGAGACAAATCGCCGGCGAAACGAATAGCCTTACCAGCACTGCCGAATGGCTCGGTTAAGTGGATCGCTAGGGGGATGAACGGGCGGGCCGTGGTACGAGGAGACGGCACAGGAAGCCTGCGTATGGCAAACTTCAAGCACGCACCAGGCCCAGTGACTGTGCTTGTTGTCTCGCAGGCGCTTAAGAGGTGTGGGCTACCGTGGCAGCGCATCATCGCCAGCTTCACTGGAGTAGGGCAAGAGTGGGTCTGTCCCAACTGGGAGATCGGCTCGCCGGGCGGCAAGCAACCCAGCACCTGGCCCGCGCAGGTCTTTACGTTCCAGAAAAGCAACAACACCGCACTCGGAACGATCACAGTCCTGGGATCCTCAGCGGTGCAGGGGCAGGCGCTCGGCGGCGATGTCGGCGAAGTGCTGATATTCGACCGACTACTGCGGTTTGATGAAATGGAGGCCGTGCAGAAATATCTTGCTACCAAATGGGGAACGATGGACTCTAATTCTTGACCCCATCCGCAAGAACCACATCATATGAGGAATGCGTCTGATGTTGGGATGATGGTACATATGGCTTCCAGCAATATCCATATTCTGACTCCTGAATTCTCTTTCCCATCACCACTTTCCTGCTTGATTACCGTCTCACTCTCTTCCATTCTTACCAAATGACTGTGCGAGACATTTTAAATTCTGTTGCGGATGGCACCTTGTCAGCCGCAAAGGCACTCCGCCAAATTGATGGATTTCGCGAAAAAAACATCGGGTTCGCCCGCTTGGATACTGATCGACTCCGCCGACGTGGTTTCCCAGAAGTGATCTTTGGTCAGGGAAAGACACCGGAACAGCTGGTTAAAATCGTATCCACCCTGGCTGCTGCCGGCCAGAACTGCATCGCAACGCGTATCTCAAAAGAACAGTACCATGCCGTTAAAACAGCATTCCCGAATATTCGTTATCACGAAAGTGCCCGGGTTCTGACCCTGGACATCACCAAGCGGCCACGCCCCAAAGGTTGTGTCGTAGTTCTCTCCGCCGGCACCACCGATATCCCAATAGCAGAGGAAGCCGCCCTGGTGGCGGAGAACATGGGCGCCCAAGTCGAGCGTGTCTACGATGTAGGTGTAGCAGGCCTCCATCGTCTGCTCCATCATTTGCCGGTAATGAGAAAGGCACGCGTCATGATTGTGGTTGCCGGGATGGAAGGTGCCCTCCCCTCCGTGGTCGGGGGGCTTACCAACTGTCCCATTATTGCCGTCCCCACCAGCATCGGCTATGGTACCAGTATGGGCGGCATCACCGCTCTGCTGGCCATGCTGAACAGTTGTGTCCCGGGTATTACCGTCGTGAACATCGATAATGGATTCGGCGCCGGTGTGGCGGCCGCCATGATTAACAAGGGCAAATGAAACGCGTACTATGGTTTGACAGCATAGGCGGAGCAAGCGGCGACATGATTCTATCGACGCTAATCGATTTAGGCGTGCGCCCTTCTGACCTGAACGAGGCGTTGGCCACCCTGGGCGATTTCCATATCGCCATTGAGGCCCGGCAGCACGCCGCGCACGGCATGCATGGTTCCCAGATCAGCGTTCATTCCCACAAGCATCACGAACACCATCCTGCCGAACCCCACCGACATGCGCATCACCCTCCGCACCGCGGGTTGCTTGAAATCCAGGCCATGATCGAGGCTTCCTCCCTGCCTGCAGACGTTAAGAAGAAGAGCCTGACAGTCTTTCAACGGCTGGCAGAAGCCGAGTCGAGGGTTCACGGGAAACCCCCTGAAGAAGTACATTTTCATGAAGTGGGGGCCTTGGATGCCATTGCCGATATTGTCGGCGCCTGCATGGGCTTACATCTTCTCCACATCGACCACATTGGGTTTTCCCCCCTGCCCCAGGGCCATGGAACGATCACCTGCGCCCATGGCATTTTTCCCAATCCTGCCCCAGGCACGGTTGAACTGCTTAAAGGGTTTGCGGTAACCCATACTGATGAACCTTACGAGTTGGTAACCCCGACCGGGGCGGCTTTACTGACCACCTGGAGTAATTTAAAAAGCTGGCCGGAAGGCTGGATAATCAAGGCCGTGGGACACGGGTTCGGTCAACGCACTCTCAACCAACGCCCCAATCTGCTGCGTGGCATCTTGCTGGAAGCTGCACCGGTCAAGGGAAATGATCCCGACCTTTGTCTCGTCCTGGAAACCAATATTGATGACACCACGCCAGAACTGGTTGGCTCACTGGTTCAAAAACTCATGACGGTCGGGGCGTACGACGCATTCACTTCCGCCATCCAAATGAAAAAACAAAGGCCCGCTACCCTCTTGACGGTGCTTTGCGCACCGGATCTGAAGCCGGTGATGTTGGATCTGATCTTCACGGAAAGCACCACCTTCGGAGTGCGCGAGCACCTGACGCGTCGCACCATGCTGGAGCGGGAGTTGGCAACGGTGAATACCGTCTATGGGCCCATCCAGATTAAAATCGGGCGCTGGCATGGTTCCCCAGTCACCGCTTCGCCTGAATATGAGGACTGCGCCAAAGCCGCTTTCGCGCATCATGTACCCGTCCGCGTTGTTTACGAATCGGCCCAGACCGAAGGCCGCCGCTTGCTAGGATGAGAGCACCCTAAACGTTAGTACCACGCCAATGAAGTTTCTGGCGCAATAGGGCAAAATAATCATAACCTGGCAAATGAATAAACCGGACACGCTGCGGACTGCGGCTGACCCGAACGATATCCCCAATTTCAAGAGGCTGTCCCACCTGCCCATCCACAGCCAACATCGCCGCCACAGCACGTTCCATCACCTTGATTTCAATCAAGGCATCGCAGGGGATCACCAAGGGACGTGTACTCAAAGTATGCGGACAAATCAAACTCACCACGACAGCCGGAGCCGTGGGCAACAAAACAGGCCCCCCCGCCGACAGCGAGTGCCCCGTACTACCCGTCGGGGTCGAAACAATCAATCCATCACAAACAAAGTCACCCACATCCTGCCCGTCTACCGTCATCCGGAGCGTGCCCACACGAGCCCCACAGGTCAATAACACATCATTCAGGGCACGATAGCCACCCAAAGAAACGCCTTTACGCCAGAGCGTGGCATCCAACAGCATCCGCTGGGAGGTGGTAAATTGATTTTGAACAAGACAATCCATGGCTCGTTCCAACTCATCCTCGGGAACACTCGTCATGAATCCAAGCGCTCCGAGATTGACCCCGATCAGAGGGATATCACGCCCCTCCAGATCACGAACCGCGCGCAACATCGAGCCATCCCCGCCGAGGACCATAAGCGTATCTGCCTGTTGCGCCACCTCCTTTGGTGTAGCGGCTGAGCTCATTCCCATTAACTTGGCGGTCACCACATCCGGCAGCAACTGGACCTCGAGTGCTTCCGCCTTCAGGCGAAGCCGCGCCAGAACTGCGGATGCCTTCTCCTTCGCACAATTGGCAATAACTCCGAGAACTTTCATAATTTTCTCCACCAGGCAAGAAATTCAATATTTCCGGCCGGGCCGCGTAACGGGGACTCACACAATCCAAGCCATTCCAATGGCAACACGTGGGTACCAAACTGGTGGACCCGCTCCACCACAGCCTCATGAACGGCGGTATCCCGCACGACCCCTCCTTTCCCAACATTCTCGCGGCCCGCCTCAAACTGGGGCTTAATCAATGAGACGATCTGTCCGCCCAGCTCAAGCAGCTTTGTAACAGGCGGGAGAATCAGGGTCAAGGAGATGAACGATACATCGATGACAGCAAACTGAAAAGGTTCAGGGATATCCCGCTCCGAGAGATAGCGTGCATTCAACTCTTCCTTCACGACGACACGCGGGTCATTCCTCAACCTCCAGTCAAGCTGCCCCTTCCCGACATCCACGGCATAGACTCTGGAGGCCCCATGCTGGAGCAGACAATCGGTAAAACCGCCGGTAGAGGCTCCAATATCCGCACACACCTTGGCGTTTACGTCCAAGTGAAAAGATTCAAAGGCGGCATCCAGTTTCCCCCCCCCGCGACTGACAAACTTATCACTGGCCGTCACCTCAAGCAGAGCATCGTCCGGGCAAGGCCGACCGGCCTTATCCGCCACCTGCCCGTTAACCCGTACGGCCCCCGCCAGAATCAGGCGCTGCGCCTTCTCCCGGGTCTCCGCCAGCCCGCGTTCCACAAGCATGACATCCAGTCGCTGTTTTGACATATATCGAATCATCCCTCAAAGTCGTCAGCATGCCCCAGCCAGAGCCATTCACGCAAGGATTTATGCAGCCCTTCACTGGATAACGTGCCTCGTTAAATTACCTATGCAGCACACCCCTGCCCTGAAAACCAAACCTATGAATTGCTGGATTTTATGTGAATTGACGCTTCATCAAAAGGCCTTTAAACTCCGGCCCATTATAAGATTAAAGAGGAGTACAAGGTATATGATGAGAATGACAGGCAATGGCCCTCTGCTTGCGGGCCTTTTCTTATGACAACCCCAACCAAACATCAATACGCTCCTGCGCTGATCGCCGTCGCCATCCTCCTGGCGGCGGCGGTTGTCATATACCCGTTCGATTATTCCCTCTCAGACACCGTTCGCTCCTTTTCCCGCAGTGTCGGGAAACAGCACATCTTCCAGGAAGTGCTGAATTTTTTCCGGCCATTCGGCAAAGGAGATGTCATCCTCGTGTTGGTCTCCGCCCTAGGAATATGCGGCGCGAGAAAACGGGCAACCCATATTGTCCTCGCCCTCCTGATCATGTCCGTTCTGATTTGGCCCTTCAAATTGGGTGTTGGCCGGGAACGTCCCGGCTACCAAAACACCCATTCATTTCCCAGTGGCGACGCTGCCACCGCCGCCGCCTTTTGCATGCCGCTGATCACGGCTTCGCCGTGGGGAGCCCCCATTGCCATCATTCTAAATACCGGGGTTGCCACCGGACGTGTTTATGATGGGAGGCATTATCCCAGTGATGTTCTGGCGGGAGCCGCGTTCGGTGTTCTGGCCAGCACCATCGCCTGGGGTATTCTGCAACGCTGGCCTTGGAAACCACGCCGACGTTGGTTCATGATCATGGGCGGCCTTATCATCCTGTTCTCCATCATCAATCTGTCCTGGGCACGGGCTACGCCTTTCGTCCTCGATTTCCTCCGCGTCTGGGGGCCACTCGTGGCTTTTCTGATACTCGCCCGACTGATCCCAGCCTGGTTTCGCAAAAGCGAACGGTCTTGGGATCTAGGCAGGTCTTTCATCTTCCTCGCCCTGTTTATTTTTACCATCTACCTCTCATTGACGACCGCCTCAACCCTGTGGGATCGTGACGAACCGCGTTTCTCACGCGCAACGGTTGAAATGGTCGAATCCGGGAATTATCTCTACCCCACCTTTAATGATCAACTCCGCCCCGATAAACCCATTCTCATTTACTGGCTTATGTCCATCCCAGTCAGGGTATTGGGTGTCTCCGAGTTGTCCTGCCGTATGGTAGCACCCATCGCCACGCTAATTACCGCGTTTCTAACCTTCTGGCTTGCCTGTCGACTTTTTGACCGAAAAGTCGCCTTCTGGGCAGGCATCATACTGATGCTGACCCCATTAATGACAGTGAGTGGAACGGCAGCCACAACCGATGCCTTACTCCTTGCCTGCATCACTGGCGCCATCGCCTCATTTATGCTCTCCTGGCTGAATGGCTTCCGTCTCTGGCATCTCATTTTGCTTATCGTGACGCTCAGCGGAGCCATGCTAACCAAAGGTCCAGTCGGACTTACCGTACCACTATTGGTCATCGTGGCTATCATGCTCTTTGCGCGCGCGGGCGCAATGAACCCCTGGCGCTATGCAGGCTGGCTTTTATTTGCGGTTACGTCATCCGTCCTCCTATTCCTTTCTTGGGGGTTACCTGCCAATGCCGCTACCAACGGAGAATTTTTACGGCTCGGTATAGGAAAACATGTTGTCAGCCGCTCTCTGAATGCCATGGAAAGCCATGGCGGAAAATCAGCCGCATTCTATTTCTACTACATACCGGTTGTGATTTTGACCTTTTTCCCCTGGATCCTCTATCTACCGCGAATTTTCTCACGCGTTTCCCTTGAACCCAATCAAGGGGATCAACAGAGGCGCCTCCTTTTCTGCTGGGCACTACCGATCATCATTCTGATGAGTTTGGTCGCCACCAAACTTCCCCATTATATTCTCCCAGCCTGGCCTGCTCTGGCGATGGCCACCGCCCTGGGTCTCTCGCAAGCTAACTGCACACGACGTCAGGGGAATGATACTTTTGCCGCCCGAATCGGACTGGGATTTTTCCTCACGATCGGCTCAATGCTTGGTCTGGGTTTGATTTTGGCCCCTTGGGTAATGGCAAAAACACCTCTTTTCGGCATCCGGGTGCCTGCCACCGTAATGGGCGTGGTATTTTTGACCATGACCGGCATGACTTGGCACTATTATCAAAAAGCCCTACATCAATATGTGGCGGGACTTCTCGGGGCAGGCATGGTTGTCATCATGGTCTCCGCCAGCCTTTGCCTGCTGCCCGCCATCGAGCAGCTGAAATTATCGCCCATTATTGCAGAAGTCATTCAACAAAACAGCGCCCCCATCATTCCTGTCGCCACCTGCGGTTATGGCGAGCCCAGCCTCAACTTCTACCTAGGACGCGGCCCCATCACGCCCCTTGAGGGCCCTGATCTCCCACAATGGGCCGCCGCAAAAGGGGAAGGTATTTTAGTGGTTACGGAGGAAAAACTTGCGTCATATTTTGATGTCTTTTCGACTCCAAGAATTGAAACTCTGGATATCATCCCCGGTTTCAATTATTCTCAAGGCAAATCGGTGCGAATTCACATTTTTTCCAGAAACGAAAGTCCATGAAATTGAAACAAGTTGAACATAATGAAGAGCCTGATCCCATCCCCGTTGAATTGGAACTCGAAGCAGCAGAATCGGCGGGGAAATCCGAGAAAAAGTTATTATTCATGGTCCTCGTGGTCGTCACCTGCATTGCTCTCGTTCACTTTACACCGCTAAAATCCCTCACCAGCGATGTGGCCTGGAAAGCCTACATCCACCGATTGGGAATATGGGCTTCCTCCACTTACTTCATCGTCAGTATCGTTTTGATCGCCATAGGCATCCCCCGCATGTTGTTATGCGGGCTGGCGGGTTTTCTTTTTGGTTTCGGGAAAGGATTTATCATCGGGCAATTTTCCGCCCTATTGGGTTCTTATGCCACATTCGTTTTTGCCCGCTGGGGCGGACGCGAATGGGTGCAACAACGGATTGAGAAAAGCCAGCGGCTGCGTAATATGCTTAAAAAACCATCAACTTTCACCATTTTCATGGTGCGCCAATTACCGATTGCCGGAATCGTACCCAATTTAATTTTGGGACTCACCCCCGTCAAACACCGGTATTTTCTGTTGGGTTCATTTCTCGGCTATCTGCCGAGTTCCATCTTGGTTGCCGCCATTGGAAGCAGTTTGGGTAAAAGCTTCAGCACAGAAACATTACAGCACGCGACCATACAGATAGCCGCCGCCATGCTGGGACTAGGCGCCATCTCACTCATCGTGTGGTACTTGCGGAAGAAGCTGACCACTACTTCAGCCGCCAGGTAAGAATACCTCCGACCGCCAGAAAAACGATATTCGGCAACCACCCGGCGAGCCAGGGAGCAATGATTTCCTGCTTCCCCAGAATGAGTCCGAACTGCACCAGGAAGTAGAACCCGAACAAAGCGGCCAAACCAAACATCACACTCCGCATGGCGGGCTGACGCGCGCCCCCCGCCGTCGCGGGAAGTCCCAGTAACAGGAGCACCAGACAGGACCATGGCATGGCGACGCGACCATGAATATCCGTCAACCGTGAGGCAACCCACTTGGCGGAAACATTGGGACGATTCTGAATGATCCGCACCATTTCCAATGTTGAAAGATAATCCGAATCCTTCATCTCATTCACAAAGTCATCTGGCCGCTCCGAATAGTCCGTCATTTCCATCGGCCGCTCCACCACGGCGGAAGGCGGGCCGACAGGATCGCCCTTTTCATCAAATTCTTTTTTCTGAACCCCATAAAACCACCAGGTACCATCAAGCCATTCGGCGCGTTCGGCCGTAATCTCCATTTCAATGGTTCCATCGACCCGTTGTTGAGACACCTTGATGCCAGCCAAACGGGTCGGAGTGCGCTGATCAAAGGCCTTGATAAACCACTGCCGGCGTGAAAGGCCGGTATGATAGACATATTCCCGAACAACAAAGGAAGAATCCGGTGACCGTTTGAGCACCTGTTTCGTGTAATCCGCAATCCATCGGGTAGCAACCGGTCCCACCGTTTCTTGAATGACAGCACCGAAAAGGCTCGCACAGAGCCCGACCCCCATGAGAGGAAGCATCAGACGCCGTACACTGACACCACTAGCACACATCGCCGTCAACTCATTGTTGCGGGCGAACATGGTCATGGTATAGAGAGTGGCCAACAGCAACGCGATCGGGAGCACCACGACAATAAACGGATTATGGCCGTTCACTTTAAAGAGGAAAAATCCATAATAAATCAGGATATCTGTGATCGGGGCCTTGACATCCAGAAAGTCAGAAAAACGATCAAACAAATCGAGCACAATATACAGCAGGCTGAACGCCACAGAACAATACCCGAACGGGATCAGGTACTGCTTCAGCATATATTTATCGATAATTTTCACAACAATCATGCCTCCCAACGATCGGACCAAGCCAATGCGCGACGCAAAACGACTTCCTCTGTTTTCACACGGCTCCTGACCTTTTGAAGCCGGGTATCATAGGCAGCCATCACACGTTTGGCATCCTGCCCCATTTCCGCACCAGAAAAGAGTTCCCCCTGCATCCCCCGGAAATCGAGATGGAACTGTACACCGCCCTCGGAAATGGAGCCACCCAAATCCTGATTGGTAAGCAAAAGGCGATTGATCTTTTCTTCATTCCGTCCACATTGATCCAGATACCACGTGGGGGACAATGTCAGGGTATCGACCCGAAGAAACCGTAAAATGCGCTTCTCCGCCTCAAAGAGCTCAGCAATATCTTCCAGTGGCACAGAGAAAGCCCGCAAAATAATGATCGTTTCAAGGAAATGCAGATACGCCGGGGAATAACCTTCTGTTTCCTTGGGAACGTAGAGCCCCAATTTGATCTGAATATTCCGAAGATAATGGGGGGAACGTCCCATTTTGCGGCATAACTGCGAAAAGGTCAGGTGTCCTACCTGCGATTCAAACCCCGTCCCTTCACGAACATCCAAGCAAGTTACTTCCGACACGATTTCAACACTTTCTTCAAATATTTTTCGTGATAGACATCCTCGTGCCATTCAGCAGCAGTAAGGAGTGATTTACGGGACAGTTTCAAGCAATAGGCACTGGCCTCCAACCACTCCCCCCCTTCACCCTCAATGGAAACCTCTTCTTTTACAAAAAAATTTCCTTGAAAGGCATCTAGTTTGGCAAGGGATTCATCATCAACATCCAAATACACCACACCATCGACCCTTCGATCAGGAAAAGGCACCATGGCAGCCTGTCCGTCATCATTGATAACAAACTGGGCATAGCCGTTTAATACCCCAAACTTGGTCATAAAAGGTTTACCCGTCAACACGTTAACCAACTCCATAAACATCAATGGTCCTGACACAAAAAGATTCATAACGGTACTAATAGGCCACCCACGCCTACCCTCCAAATATATTGATAAACAGAAAAATCAGGAAATCAGCGGCCTAACGACTTGTTCAAATGCCATATAGAATTCAGTCGCAGTAGGATAACGGTAATTGACATCACGCGACAGCCCCCCCAAAACCACTTTCGCGACCTCAGGAGGCAGAGTCTCTATGCCCACCGGTTCACGATCATACATGTGTTTCATCACCGAGGTGTCAGGAAAAGCCCGTTTCCCCGTCAGCAACTCACAAATCACCGCAGCTAAAGAAAAAACATCCGTTCTCGCATCTAGCGGCAGTCCATGCAATTGTTCCGGGCTCAAATACCCTGGGGATCCTTCAATATAGTCACTCTGATCCTGCCAATGTGCCTTTTTGATCGCTAACCCGAAATCCAGAAGCTTGAGCGACATCTGCCTGTTAATCATGATGTTTTCGGGCTTGATATCACGATGCAACACCCCTTGTGCATGCGCATAGGTCAGTGCAACGAAACAGGAATGAGCAATATCCAAAGCGGTTTGAAACGATAGCGCCCCCATTTTCTCAATAATTTCACGCACCGTCTGCCCGTCCACATATTCCATGACAATAAATATACGCCCCTTTTCACTCTCGATATTATGGAGTCGCACAATGTGCTCATGGGACAACTTCATTGCCACGGCCGCCTCAACTTTTAACTGATTAATGGCTTCCTCATCATGCACAATTTCCGATTTCAGCAATTTAATCGCGACATCCATTTCCAACATCTTATCAGTGGCATGAAAGACAGTACCAAATCCCCCTTCATGGATCACTTTAACAATCTGGTATCGATTGCTGGAAAACGATGGAATTTCAAGATTCTTACCTGCAACGATCATCCTTTTCAGCGACTTAGAAAGTGTCTTACCGACCGGCTTAGGTACCACCTTGGACAGAGGCGTGGGGCCAAGTTTACCGACCGGCTTGGGCTGTATCTTCGTTAATGAGATTTTCCTAGACTTGACAGGAACCTGATGAGCAGCCGACGAAACGACACGGAACTTCTGTTTTGCATTTTTATCACCCGAAGCTAGAGATATTTTATGAATGAATATGGGGTTTTTAGTCATTACGCAGTCTCTCCAAAACAATGCGTGATATTACATGCAAAAATGAGAAAAGCAAAAAAAATAGGAACAAAGGATAATATGCGCTCCTGAAACATGCGTATTGTATTTCTCAAGCCATCGGTCCCGTGTATAATTCTCTTGTAAGGGAGGAGTGTAATTGAGGGTAACAGGGCAAGATTGAGTATCAAAATGGAAATGTATTTATACCCTAAGTAATATCGCCGAAATTAAATCAATGGCTCAGAAAGCGAGGTGACTTTATGAAAGCCCTCTTTAAAATTTATATATCCGCTCTTGGATTAATGGCGTTGTTACCCATTACGGTTCTATCGGCGCCCCAGCAGGAACGTCCGGCCATTCAAGTCGGGCAAATTTTCAATGGTAAGGTCATTGGTGTCGCCAGTGGGGAAACGTTCACAATGATCACTTCTGAAAACCGCGAAATCGAGGTATGGTTGGCTGAAATTGAAGCTCCCGAAAAAGGACAGGTGTATTGGGATGCCTCCAGACAGATTCTCGTAGAGAAGGTATTAACCAATGAGGTGACAATACAGGTTGTCAGTATCAAAGACCTGGAAGATGGATATGACTATGTCATTGCTCAGGCCTACGCGGGAAATAAATGGATTAACAGGGAAATGGTGGCGGAGGGGTGGGCCTGGCATTTCCCTCAATATTTCCAGTCTCAGGAATTAGCACTGGCAGAGCAAGAGGCCAAGGAAAAGAAACTGGGATTATGGGCCGTAGCAAATCCTGAAACGCCTTTTGAATATCAAACTACCCCTCAAGTAGTACCCGAAGAGAACCAAATTCAGCCCTTGATTAAAGTACAGTGGTAATCGTGACTTGTGGTGTTTCCACCATGGCTTCGCAGGAGAAATCCCAGATACGCGCCTGCTCCCCTTGGGGGGGAGCAGAAACCACGGTACTGGGTTTCACAAGTGAAAGAAATCCTTTTGATGTCGCACTCTCGATCGTCGCCGAAAACCGCCCAGCTTCCACCGTGCTGCCGCCCAGCGTACGGGCAAGCAGCAACCGGGTGGCCAACTGTAATTCTTCTCCAGAGAATCTATCGACATTGCCTTCGGAGAGCAGCAGGGTCTTGTTCAGCGTCAACCAGAGCTGATTCCCTGCGACAGTTTGCACGGCAACGATACGGTACATCGAACTTCTGCCGGCCGAGAATATCCGCACCCAAACACCAGGTGCAAAGGCTTTAGATTCTCCGTCCGAATTTACGCCAACCAGAATACGGGGCGCCGCTTTTTCTCCATCAACGATTTTCTCCACCTTGGCCGATGCCCAGCCTGAACCCTTGACGCTTCCGGTCTTGCCAATGGCCACCGTCCGTCCCACTTTTCCCTTACCCTTGACCACAATGCTGACGCCCATGTCCCGTGAGGCGGTAGACTTGGTAGAGGTCTCGGCAGGATTAAGGGTAATCTCATGCTTCTCACCATCGACCATTTCAACCGCCACTTTCAA
>Ga0209697_10004420_pt1 | contig 18268 bp, 12 predicted proteins | sample AliMusrvi5mmetaG_FD_184115 | JGI IMG/M metagenome (GOLD analysis project Ga0209697, IMG submission 184115) | Freshwater lake bacterial and archeal communities from Alinen Mustajarvi, Finland, to study Microbial Dark Matter (Phase II) - Alinen... | ecosystem: Environmental > Aquatic > Freshwater...
GACTCCGATCACATCGAGCAGAGACTTGCCGATCTGACGCAGCACATGGAGAACGTGATCCAGGTCTATCTCCGTAATGAGTTCGATTCGATCCTGGAATACAACGCCTTCGCCGGCGAGATGGCCGAGCCATACCGCATCTTGGTAGTTGCCAATTTCCCGGCGAACTTCACCGAGACGGCCGTACAGCGATTGAAGAGTATCGTGGCCAGCGGTGCCCGCTGCGGCGTATTTGTTCTACTGGGCGTCGATTCCACGCTCACGCCGCCGCATAACGTGCGCGTGTCCGACCTTGATAGCGGTGCTCTGCTTCTACGTTCGGAGAAGGGCCAGTTCGTCTGGAAGCATTCTGAATACGGTGCTGCGCCCGTGACGTTCGATGTTCCGCCGCCGCCCGAGCGGTTCACCGAGATCGTGCGCGCCGTGGGCCACGAGGTCCGCGATGCCGGCCGCGTCGAGGTGCCGTTCCACTGTGTCATTCCCGGCGAAGATGCCTGGTGGACCTGCGACAGTCGCAGCGGCATCGACGTCCCCTTGGGCCGTGCCGGCGCAATGAAACTCCAGAACCTCGAACTGGGGCGCGGCACATCGCAGCATGTGCTGATCTCCGGCAAAACAGGCTCCGGCAAGTCAACATTGCTGCATGTGCTGATCACCAACGCGGCCCTCCGCTATAGTCCTGACGAGATCGAACTGTACCTCGTCGACTTCAAGAAGGGCGTGGAATTTAAGGCCTACGCGCGGTATCAGTTGCCGCACGCCCGAGTGATTGCCATCGAGAGCGAACGAGAGTTCGGCCTGAGCGTATTGCAGCGGCTCGATGCTGAATTGCGTTCCCGCGGTGATCGGTTCCGTCGGCTGGGCGTGCAGGATCTCAAGGGGTTCCGCAACACCCAGCCCGACGAAAAGCTAGCCCGCATCTTGCTGATGATCGACGAATTCCAGGAACTGTTCGTTGAGGACGACCGCATCGCACAGGAATCTGCATTGCTCTTGGATCGCCTCGTGCGGCAAGGCCGTGCCTTTGGCATCCACGTGCTGCTGGGATCGCAAACACTGGGCGGGGCCTACTCGCTGGCTCGCAGTACGATCGGCCAGATGGCGGTGCGAATTGCCTTGCAATGCAGCGAGGCCGACGCCCACCTGATCCTCAGTGAAGACAACACGGCCGCCCGTCTGCTGACCCGTCCGGGCGAAGCGATCTATAACGACGCCAACGGCTTGTTTGAAGGGAACCATCCTTTCCAGATCGTCTGGCTCTCGGACGACGAGCGCGATGACTACCTCCGTCGCCTAACCGAGTTCAGCGGCCGCCGGAATCTTCGTCGGCCGCCGCCGATTGTCTTTGAAGGCAATGTTCCAGCCGATCAGGGCGAGAACCCCGAGTTGCAAGCCAGCTTGGTCGCGGCCGTCTGTCCCGAATCGTGTACGGAACCCCATTTCTGGCTCGGCTCCGCTGTGGCCATCAAGGGGCCGACCTCTGCGGTCTTCGCCCGGCAAGCTGGAAGCAACCTGCTCTTGGCAGGACATCGCGAGGAAGCCAGCCTGGGCGTGATGGCCACGGGGTTGATCGGCTTGGCCGCGCAACATGCTTTCGTACGTCAGGCCGACCATGAGTACACGGTGACCGAGCCTGATATAGGAGACACAGGTCAGGCTGGAAAGCCTAACGTACAGGGCGTGCGGTTCCGCATTCTCGATGGCACGCGGCCCGAAGCCCCGGAGGCAGGTTACTGGCAGCGCGTGGTGGAAGCATTGCCCCACGACATATCGGTCAGCGGACTGCGCGAGGCCCCGGAGATTCTCAGTGAGCTATTTATGGAACTCGCTCGCCGCCAGCGAGAAGGCCAAGACGGATTGCCACCGATCTACCTGCTGATTTACAATCTGGGGCGGTTCCGCGATCTCCGCAAAGAGGATGATTTTTCTTTCGGTCGCGAAGATGACAAACCGGCCACGCCCGGAAAGATGTTCTGCACGATTCTCCGCGACGGCCCGGCCTGCGGGATTCACACTATCGCCTGGTGCGACTCCTACGCCACTGTCAACCGCTTGCTGGATCGGCAGAGCCTCCGCGACTTCGATCTGCGGGTCTTGTTCCAGATGAACGCAACCGATAGCAGTAGCCTGATGGATTCACCCGACGCGGCCCGGCTGGGTGTACACCGGGCCATCTTTTACGACGGAGGTCACGGCCAGATGGAGAAGTTCCGGCCCTATGGGCTGCCTTCCGCGGCGTGGCTCGCCGAGGTGCAGCGGCAGTTGTTCCGGCAGGCTGGACGGTAATGTTTTTGGCGAAACAGGTTTCAAGTCGATGCTCGCTCACGCACAGACATTTTGCTTTGTACCGAACAGATAAATGTTCGCAGATGAACAGTTTGCGTTGATCGTGACCATTGCCAAACTCTTGGTCCGGTCTATTCTGTTGGCCATATCCTCCTTCTGGGAAATGACTTAGCAACAGATTACTAGGCCCGAGATACATCGTGGCACGATGTCTGCTCTAGCTGAACAGCATTCAAGTAACTTGTAAACTATTGAGCGCTAGCAATAGCGAACCCACGACCGCTAGGAGTGAAGCCGTTGAAACCGATCTTAACACCTTCGATCCGAGTTACGATTGTTGACTCTTCGCCGCAAGATTACAAAGCACTGCTCGCTGCCGCTGGCACACCGGGCGTAAGCATTCACTTCCTATTCAGCGGCAACGATGCCCTCCGCTTTGCCAGACGGCATCCGTCAGGATTGTGGGTAATCAACACGCAACTGCCCGACATGAGTGGCTTTGACTTGGCCGAGATGTTGCGCGCGGTGCGGCGCAGCGATCTTGTCTTCATCATCGGCGATAAATACCGCCTGGACGACGAGGTTCAAGCTCTCACGTTGGGGTTGGCAAAGTATCTATGCAAACCATTGGAGCCTTCCTGGATCCTTCCCCATAGCCAGGATTTCTGCATTCCTTTGCCTGCACACCGAAATATTTCACCCGCATTGCGTGTCGCAACCCGAAACCGGAGCGATGTTTCGCAATCCCAGTCGCAATCAGTTGCATTGTCCGGAGCAAGCGAAGAAGGGGGCGAAGTTCATCAGGTCATCCTGCCGTTCAATCCCAACATTCGGCGAAACCCTGCGGCATGAGAGACCATGACAGTGCTACTCTTCGGGGCGTGAATTGAGCCGTGGTGATCGTAGAGAATGAGATTAAGGGTTCCAATTCGCAGCGGCCGACCGGCCCCCTCGCGGCGCGGCGGACATTGCTGGATCGCTACCTGATTGGGATTGCAGCGACATTGACCGTTGCGGTGGTGCGGGCGTGGCTCGACCCGATCTTGGGTTATGGTGTGGCATTCGCCATTTTTTATATGGCGATCATTTTCACGGCCTGGTATTCCGGTTTATGGCCCGCGTTGTTTGTCTTGGTACTTGGCTTGTGCCTCGCAATTTACTTGTTCGATGAGTCGCGTGGCAGTCTGCTCATTTACCCGTTCCGGGCTCAAGTTGCTTGTACCGTTTACGTCATTATTGGCGTTTATTTGGCCTATTTGATCGACTGCTTGACTCGCGACATCGCTCGGCGAAAGCAAGTTGAAAGCGATCTGCGCGCCAGTCAGGAGCAGTTGCAACTTCACCAAAATGAGTTGGCCCACATGGCGCGATTAAGCATCATGGGCGAGATGGCAGCCAGCCTGGCACACGAATTGAACCAGCCGTTGCATGCTGTCAAGAATTACGCCCGTGGAAGCGTTCGCCGCTTGCTCAAGGATCCCGAACATGACGTCGAATTGATGACCATCTTGGAACGTATCGGGGAGGAGGCGGATCGAGCGGCGGAAATTCTCCGTAGAGTCCGCGACTTCGTCCAGAAAATCGGCCCGAATGTTTCTGCGATTTCGGTGAACGATCTGGTTCAAGACGCGGTGATGATTAATAACCTGGATCTCAAGCGAACCCGTGCCAAGGTCGTCTGTACACTTGCGCCCAATATCGCGTTCGTGAGGGCCGATCCAATCCAAATCGAGCAGGTCGTGGTGAACCTGGCCCGCAACGGCATGGAGTCGATGCAGGATATCCCCGAAGAACAGCGGGTGTTGAGCATCGGCACTCGGCAGTGCGACGAGCAGACCATTGAGGTCTTCGTCCGCGATTGCGGCAAGGGAATCAGCGAGCAAGAAATTAAAAAAATCTTCGAGCCTTTCTTCACCACGAAAGCAGAGGGGATGGGCATGGGCCTAGCCATTAGCCGCTCGATCATTCAATCGCACGAAGGGCGGCTTTGGGTCAGCGCGAATGACGATCGCGGCTGCACATTTCATTTCACCCTTCCCGTTGCATAGGAGCGATTAGCCATGAGCGGGCATTCGACGGTATTCGTTGTTGACGACGATCCAGGCGCACTGGAATCGCTGCAATGGATGCTCGAGCAAGCCGATTTACACGTCAAAGCGTTTCAATCGGGCCGGGAATTTCTCGATGCCTATCTCCCAGAACAAACGGGCTGTCTGGTGCTGGACGTGCGAATACCGGAAATCGACGGACTGACGTTGCAAGAGATCCTCCGGGATCGCAAGATTCGTTTGCCGATCATCTTTATGACCGCCTATGGCGATGTGACGACATGCGCGCGCGCCTTCCGCGGTGGAGCGATTGATTTCCTGGAGAAACCTGTCAACGACAAAGTACTGTTGGATCACATCACAAGACTCATCGCCCAGGAAGAGCAGCACCGCGGCAACAGCGGGAGCAATGGTTTCGGCGACTGCTTGAGCCAGCTTACGCCGACCGAAACCGAGGTTCTGGAGGAATTGATCCTAGGGAAAAGCATTAAGGAAATTGCCTGGGCGAGGAAGGTTTCCGTGCAGACCATCTGGCGACATCAGGTGAACATCTTTAAAAAGATTGGTGTGGAAAGTCAAATCGAGTTAGTCCGTGTCGCCACCCATTGGCAACTTCAGCACGGTCAGAATCGCCAACTGTAGGGAACACCCTTCGTGGCGTTCCGGGGCCAACAGGGCGGGACAGTGCCTGTTCCCGGCAAGAATCTCCCTTACAGGAAGTCGCCTGAGTCCTTCCTGGGAATCCACTTCGAGCATGTCATTTCCGTGCCGCGGACGGCCCTGAGCGAGCAGCATCCGCGGATCTCTTCAGCAAGATCGCTGCAAGACGGTCGTTGGCACCCGTCGATTTCTCGTTCACTGCCAGTGTCGCGCGGTATTTCGTCATGGCATCCTCAACCCGCCCTAATGCTTCCAGTGACTGGGCATAGGAATACAGGGTATCCTCGTCATTTGCACTGATCACACGGGCTTTTTCAAATTGTTGGATCGCCTCCTCATGCCGATGGAGAGCAGCTAGCTTCAGTCCGAGATTATAGTGGGCCACGAGGTTCGGATACATTCCGATATCGCGGATCCAGAGGGTTTCGCTATCGCGCCAATAGCTCGTCTGTTGCCAAGCGGCAACGGCCAGTACGGCGATCATTCCGGCTGCCGAAATCGCCAAAATGAAGCGGCTGGCCCTCCGAACCGCAGCCCCAAAGCGTGCCGCGAGAAAATCGCACAGATCGGTCACGGCCCAAACCAGCCCAAGCACTAGGCCAATCTGCGGCAGATAGGTATAACGATCGGCCATCGACTGCCCGCCGACCTGAAGCAGGCCGATCACCGGGACTAGCATTCCCAGATACCAGAACCAGCCAACTAGCAAATACGGTGCCTTTCGCCGCCCAACAAATACTGCGGCCGAAACTGCCGCCAGGATCGCGGCCGCCGCGAAAGCCGTACCGGGTCCAATGCCCTCGCTAGGATGCGGATAAAGGACGGCCAGCCCGCTGGGCCAGAAATAACAGCCCAGGTAACTCACGTAGGCCACCAGGGCATTGGTGATGCGGTTCAGCAACGAGATGGATTCCAACGACTGGATGGCATTAACCTGGGTGCGGATGGTCAGCGCGGAAGCGGCCACCGAGAGCAGCAGCAGGGGAATTTTCTCGATGAGCACCTCGGGAGCATGCCAGCGCCGCAACGGCCAGTAATCCAATAAGAGTAAGACAAGCGGCAAGGTCACCAGCATCGGTTTCGCCAACAATCCTAATAGGTAAAGTAAAAAGACGATGGCATATCGGCCTGCTGTCCGTGGGATGCGAACGTACCGCACATAGGCCCCAAGCGTCAGAACAAAGAACAGTCCGCTGAGCACATCCTTCCGTTCAGCAATCCAAGCCACCGATTCCACCCGTAGCGGATGGATGGCAAACAGGGCAGCCGCCAGGGCGCTAGGCCAGAGGCGGCCGGTCATCTGCCGCACCAACAAGAACAGAAACACGGTGGTGATCGCATGCAGGACAATATTCATCCCGTGGTGGCCGCCAGCCTTCAACCCGAACAACTGGCAATCGAGCATGTGCGAATAGGTCGATAGCGGATGGTAGGTATACGCATGCCAGTGATAGACATAGTACAACAGGCCGTGCCACGTGAAACCCTGATTAAGATGCTCGTTCTCGTAGACGTAGTGATCGTCATCATAATTGACGAAATCGTAGCCTCCCGTCTGGCAGAAAACGAGCGCCACCGCGAGGCCCAAAAGTCCGCAGATCATTAAGACCAGCGGGCGACTTCCCTGAAGCGGGAGTTTGTAATCCGGAGCCGTCGCGGCGAGAACCGGCAGTGGAACTGCACAAAGGTATTCCGTTTCCTCCATATAAAAATGCTAGCAATCTCAATTTGGCGTTCAAGTAGGTTAGGCTTTTCAGCTTGGCTGGTCCGATGTACTGTCAGGCTAGAAAGCCTGACCTACGGAAGATTTGGCGCCTTATAATACGCCCGATACCAGTCGATGAACCTGGCAATTCCCTCTTTCAAAGGCGTGCCGGGGCGGAAACCGGTGTCGCGTACCAGATCGTCCACGTCGGCATACGTCTCGGGCACGTCGCCGGGCTGCATGGGCAGGAAATTCTTCGTGGCCATGCGACCGAGACACTGCTCGACCAAAGAGATCATCTCCATCAGTTCGATCGGCTGATTGTTGCCAATATTGTAGACCCGATAAGGTGCGCTGCTCGTGCCGGGATCGGGTCTGGCGCTGCTCCATTGCGGGTCAGGCTGCGGGATGCGGTCTAGCACGCGGAGCACGCCCTCGACAATGTCGTCGATGTAGGTAAAGTCCCGCCGCATAAGGCCATGATTGAAGACATCGATCGGCCGACCGGCGAGTATGGCCCGGGTAAAGAGGAACAAAGCCATGTCAGGCCGGCCCCACGGACCATAGACCGTAAAGAACCGCAGCCCGGTGGTCGGCAGACGGAAGAGATGGCTATAGGTATGAGCCATTAACTCATTGGCTTTTTTCGTGGCCGCATACAAGCTCACGGGATGATCGACGTTCTGATGCACCGAGAACGGCATCTGCGTATTGGCCCCATAGACCGAGCTTGACGAGGCATAGACCAGATGCTTAACGCCCGAGTGCCGGCAGCCTTCCAGAATATTCGTAAAACCGAGCAGATTGCTGTTGATGTAAACGCCCGGGTTTTCCAGCGAATAACGCACTCCAGCCTGGGCTGCCAGATTGACGACCGAGTCGAATCGCTCGCTTTCAAACAATTGGGTGAGTGGCTCGCGGTCGGCCAGGTCGAGCCTCACGAAACGAAACCCCGGTTCGACATCCAACTGCTTGAGGCGATCCAGCTTCAACTGCACCGAGTAATAGTCGTTGACGTTATCCAAGCCGACGACCGTGTCGCCGCGGGCCAACAAACGCCGGGTGGTGTGAAACCCAATGAACCCGGCGGCACCGGTAAGAAGAATTTTGCTCATGATCAGGCTTTGACAATCTTTTCACGATAGTTCGCGACCTTTTTCGTCGCATTCCGCGTATCGACAACCAATCGAGCATGTTCAATAATGAAGTCGTAGTCATAGGCCGAGTGGTCGGTGGCAATCAGCACGGCATCCTGGGTCGCCAGGTACTCGGGTGTGAGCGGGCAACTTGTCATGTCGGGCACATTGTAGTGCCGCATCTTCGGAAGGCTTGGCACGTGCGGGTCGTTGTACGTGAGCACGGCTCCACCGGCCAACAGCATTTCCATGAGCTTGAACGAAGGGCTTTCCCGCGGATCGTCAACGTCTTTCTTATAGGCCACGCCCAGCAGGCCGATCTTGCTGCCCCGTAGCGGCTTGCTGGAATTGTTCAATGCCTCGACGAGCCGGTGAATCACATACTCCGGCATGCTGGTATTGATCTCGCCAGCCAGTTCGATGAAACGGGTCGTCATGCCGTTCCGCCGGGCTAGCCAGGTGAGATAGAACGGATCGATGGGAATGCAGTGCCCACCCAAACCAGGGCCAGGATAAAACGCCTGGAATCCGAACGGCTTGGTCCGAGCGGCGTCGATCACCTCCCAAACGTCGATGCCGATCCGCATGAAGAGCATCTTCAACTCGTTGACTAGGGCGATGTTGACCGAGCGGTAGGTGTTTTCCAGGATCTTGCTCGCCTCGGCGATTTCGCAACTCGAAACCGGCACGACTTGGGCCATGGCTTGGCCATAGAGCAGTTCAGCCACTCGGCCGCTGGCAACATCGATTCCGCCAACGACTTTGGGAATCCGCTCGGCGGTGAAGTTGGGATTACCCGGATCCTCCCGCTCGGGACTGAAGGCTAGGAAGAAATCGCGGCCCGCTTGCAGTCCACGCTTTTGCAGGATCGGCAGGACGACTTCCCGCGTGGTACCGGGATAAGTCGTGCTCTCTAGAACAACCAGTTGTCCAGGCCGCAGGGCGGTTGCGATCTGGTTGACCGTCTGCTCAATATAGGTCAGGTCCGGATCGCGGGTATCGTTCAGCGGCGTGGGTACGCAGATCAGCAAGGCATCCGGCTCGCCCAACCGCCGCATATCGGCCGTGGGCACAAAACTGCCATCGGCCACACAACGGCCGATCCATTCGGCGGGAATATGCTTGATGTAGCTACGACCGGCCAAAAGCTGATCGACCTTGCCCTGATCGACGTCGAATCCCATCGTACGGAATCCGGCCGCGATAAAGGCCCGGATCAGCGGCAGGCCGACATAACCCAATCCGATAACGCCAACTTTAGCCGTTTTGTTTTGAATTGCCTGTTCGAGAGATACAGTAGACATGGGGGTAATCTCTTTGGTAACTGGATCAGGCCGAACGCAAACGCGGCCTTTTCGCCATTATAATTTGCCGGAGACTGCGGGAATAGTATTGGTCTGCGAAAACCGTCGGCTACAAGCCCTTCGCGTTGCTGTTGGTGGCGATTAGGCCGATTGGATCGGCGTTCTGTTTCTGTAGGGATACCGGCCGCCACGTCGCGATTGCCAGAGAACGAATGCCTTCACTCGCCGGCACTACGAGCGCGAGTTTCATAACTTTTGCACCTAGAACCGGAAGAGCCGCCCTTCCTCCGGAAAATCTTTCGCATTTCCCCTGTTTTATCCTTCATCGAGACTGCCTTCATTTACCCCCTCGGAATATCCGATGGAACCGGTATGATACCCCAAGTTGGCACTTGGCAATTGCTGGGACGGGTCGGTCATGGGCGGTGGGCAGGCATCTATCGCGCTCGCCCCGTGAATGCGCCCATCGAGCGCCCTGCTGCCTACGCCGTCAAAATACTGCATGAAAGTCGGCAGCAAGATCCCCTCGCCATCGAAATGCTTGCTCGCGAGGCCCAGATTGGCCGGCAGGTTTCACATCCGCACTTAATTGCAATCCTGGAATCACACCTCCGTTGTGTACCGCAATTTCTGGTCATGCCGTGGCTGGAAGGCACCACGCTCCATGCCGCCACGGCGGCAGGGCGATCGCTCGATCCGCCGGCCGTTCTGTGGATCGCCCGGCAAACGGCCGAGGCGTTGGGTGCCTTGGACCAGGCGGGTTGGAGGCATGGCGATATCAAACCGAGTAACATTTTTCTTTCACCACAAGGACATGTGACACTCTTGGATCTCGGCTTCGCGCGGCATCGAGATGAAAAGGCAGAGGACTCGCGGACAATTGCCGGTACTGGGTATTACCTTGCCCCGGAGCAGGTCAGTTCCGCCTATCGTCCAGACATTCGCAGCGACATTTATAGCTTGGGGGTTGTACTCTATCAGTTGCTTGCCGGGCGGTTGCCGCTGGAAGGCGCGACGCTCAAACAAATGGCCATTGAACACAAGCAGACAGCACCGCTGAACCTTCGCCGTGTGGCGCCGCATGTGCCACCACGCATGGCCGAACTGGTACATCGGATGCTGGCCAAAGATCCGCTGCGGCGCCCCCAATCGCCGGCTGATATAGTGACGGAACTGGTGCGGCTGGAGATCGAAACATTCAGTGAGAGAGCAGCATGAGGGTTTCCCCATTTTCAGGCCCCCGCTTTCAATTCTACCCCGCGATAGCTGAGATCCATAAGTTCCATGGGGTGCATCACCTGCAGCCCAAGCCCTGCCTGCCGTATTTCGCGCTGAATTTGGAGTAAACAGCCGGCGTTGGCGGTGAGCACAACTTGAGCACCCGTGCTGAGGATGTTGTCCAGCTTGCGGCGCGAGAGCCGATCGGACATTTCCGGCTCGGTTAGATTGTAGGTGCCGGCAGCACCGCAGCAGATGTCGGCCTCGGGCAACTCGCGGAGATCGAGGCCAGGGATCTTGGCCAATAGTCTTCGCGGCGCGGAAGCAACCCGCTGGGCATGGGTTAGATGGCATGAGTCATGGTAGGTGGCCGAGACCTCGATGCGACCGCTGAAGGGCACGATGCCGAGGTTATCGAGGAATTCATGTACGTCTTTCACCTTGTCGGCGAAACGGGCGCGGTGCGGTTGCAAGCCGTCGTGCCAGTGATGGGGATATTCCTTGAGCATCGCCCCGCAGCCGCCGTGGTTCACCAGAATCGCGTCGTAACGATCCAGCTCGAAGGCTACGAGGTTGGCGTCGGCCAGTCGCCGGGCACCGAGTGGATCGCCGTTATGGAGGTGAATCGCACCGCAGCAGCCTTGTCCGCGTGGTACGAATACATCGCAGCCGTTTTGCTGGAGCACGCGAACCGTTGCCCAATGGACCGGACGGAACATGGCATCCGCCACGCAGCCGACAAAAAATGCCACGCGAGCACGCTTTCGACCGACGGCCGGCAGGAATTTTGGCAGTCGCGGCCCGGGACGAGTCGGCGGTGGAAGCATCTGTGCCAGTCGCCCCAACCGCCCGGGCAGAAGTTTTAGCAGCCCTAACCGCTCGATCGCGGACACAATGCCCAGCCGTTGCAATATCCGCATCGGGCGAAGCACATAGCGCAAGCGATCGGCGTAAGGGAAAAGATTCAAGAGGATCCCGCGGCGGAAGAGATCCCAGCGTTTTTCCATGCCGATGTCTTTCGCTTCAATTGCTTGGCGGAACGGTTCGATAAGCCGGCCGTACTGGACCCCAGAGGGACACGCGGATTCACAGGCCCGACAGTCGAGACACAATTCGAGGTGCCGCTGCATGCGATCGGTCAAATCGGTGCGGCCATCGGCGACCAGGCGGATGAGTTGAATGCGGCCGCGAGGGCCGTTATTCTCGTCGCCCGTCTCCAGGTACGTAGGACACGACGATGTGCATAGCCCGCAATGGACGCAGCGCAGCAACTGGTCGTAGGCAATGCCCGCGGCCAGATTGTCTTCGCCCGATTCGTTCGTGTTGTCCTGGCTGGAGTTCATGAGTTCTAGGTGCGGCTATAGGACTACATTCCGAAAGAAAGCCTTCCGGGATTCAGGATTCCTGCGGGATCAAATCTTTTTTGGATGGAACGCATCAATGCGGCACCAGGGCGAGGCGGCCCCCAGATTTCGACCGGCGTAAGTTCAACACCGGCGGGAGCAGCGAGCACGGTCAAGTGGCCGCCGGCTGCGGTGGCAATCGGACGGAGCGTGTTTTGTACGAGATTGGCAAAACTCCCCTCGTCCTTTTGCAGGAGAGGGACAGGTGGTGAGGGCCGGTAGATGCGAATCACGCCGTTGCCCGCATGGGCCTGAAGCGGTGACTCGGCCAGGAGCTTAGCGACTCGCTCCATGACACCGACCAATCGGCTGGGCAGGACGTTCATCTGGAGCATTGCGGGGCTTTCGCTCAGCCAGTTCCACACCGTATCGACTCTCGCACCGGTGATCGATGTCAGTCCATCAGCACCCAGGGCTTGCCACTCGTCGCACAACACGTTGCCCATTCCTTGAACCTCTGCGGCGCTGCCGGCAAAGCCGACGGCGAGTCTCGCAACGGCCGTTTCGGGCATCCCCGGCAAAGGGCAATGGGGCTGCGCGGGGCCGGCCAGTAATTCGACGATCATCGGCGTTGTTCGGCTGTGGCCCAAGGAAACCAGCAGGCGCTCGGCCTGTTGGAAGCTAGGCAAGTCGCAGATCACCAAAGCCGAATGGGTCGGCAGTGGGCGGACCATGAATGTTGCTTGCGTGATCGCGCCGAGCGTGCCCAGCGAACCGACCATCAGCCGCGGAAGGTTGTACCCGGCTGCGTTTTTCACCACGCGACCGCCGCCGGCATAAGCCTCGCCGTGACCGTCAATCGCGCGAATTCCAAGCAAGTAGTCGCCGATAGTGCCGTGGGCGTAGCGCCGCGGACCGCAGGCGTTAGTCACCACAATGCCGCCCACGGTCGCACGGACCGACTCGGGAGCGTCGATCGGTAACCATTGTTGCTTGGTCGCCAAATGCTGGTTGAGTTCCGCCAGGGTCAGGCCCGCTTCAACGGTGATCGTCAGATCGTCGGCCGGATGGTCAAGCACGCGGTTCATGTGGCATAAGCTCAGTCCAATGCCCGGTCGTACGGGTTGTGGGCCATAGTCGAGACTGGTTCCACCGCCGATCGGATAGACCGGCGTGCCAGACTTGCATGCCTCGCCGATCAATGTCGCCACGGCTGGCTCGTCGGTTGGCGCGACGGTCTGTTCCAGCGGCAGTCCTGATGTAGTGATGGTGGTCATTGGCAAATCGCTTTGAATTTTTTGCCCGGATTCAGTTGGCCGGCCGGATCGAATGCCTGACGGACGCGGTGCATGGCGCGGAGATCGGCCGGAGCGAAGAGTTTTTCCATCAACTCGATCTTTTCGATCCCGACGCCATGTTCGGCCGTGATACTGCCGCCGCAGGCAATGCACTCTTCGAGCACTTCGCGGCTGGCCGCCTGGGCACGGGCAGTAAGGTCGCGATCGCGTTCATCCAATAGCAGGATGGGATGGACATTGCCGTCGCCGGCATGGGCCACGTTGACAATGCGGACGCGATGCTTTGCCGCGATCTCCAGGATGCGACGAAAAACCTGCGGCAGGCGGGTTCGCGGCACGACGCCATCTTGAATCACATATCCCGGGCTGAGACGACCCACCGCGCCGACGGCCATCTTACGGCATTTCCAGAGCAACTCCCGTTCGGCCGGGGTCTTGGCTTGAAGAACTTCACCCGGATTCCAGTTGCGGCATAGGGCAATGACCTGATCGAGCAGTGAATCGAGGCCGGCCTCAGGCCCATCGATTTCGATGATGAGCACTGCCGCCGCTTCCGGTGGCACACCCAGGGCAAAGGCCGCCTCGACGGCGTCGAGAATTCCGCGGTCCATAAGCTCCAGCGCGGCGGGTACAATCCCGGCGGCGATAATCTGGCTGACGGCCTGCGAGGCGTCGTCGATCGAAGCAAACGTGGCCCGGATCGTACGGCAGGCTTGAGGGTTCTTCGTCAGCTTGGCCCAAATTTTGGTCACAATCGCCAACGTGCCTTCACTGCCGCAGACTACTCGGGCGAGATCCAGCATGGCCGGATCTTCCACGGGGCCGATCTGTACGATCGAGCCATCGCCCAGCACGATTTCCAACCCGGCCACATGGTTCACGGTCACTCCATATTTCAACGTGTGCGGACCGCCGGCATTGGTTGCCACATTGCCGCCGATGGTTGACGTGCCTTGGCTCGATGGGTCGGGAGCGAAGTGGTAGCCGGACCCGCAGAGCGCATTGGTGAGTTGCAGATTGAGCACGCCCGGCTCGACCAGGGCCATGGCGTCGCGGAGATGGATCTCCAGGATCTTGTTCATTCGCGTGAGCATGATCACCACGCCGTTGGGCGGTGGAGTGCAACCACCGGCCAGTCCGGTGCCAGCCCCGCGGGCAACCACGGGGCAACCGTGGGCAGAACATACGCGCACGACTTCGGCCACATGTTCCGTGGAACGAGGAAAGACCACGGCCAAGGGTATGTGACGCTCGACGGTAAATGCGTCGCAATCGTAGACGACCAACTCCGAAGGCGCCGAGAGAACATTCTCGGGTCTCAAGACCGCGCGGAGTTTGCGGATCAGTTCAGTGTTGGACATGTATATATTTACCGGTTCAATTATAGCCCGCAACAGGTCACTTCCTAAGCGGCCGGCCGAGTTTTTCCTCCACACTGGCAACTTTGGATCGCAAGGCGGCCCGGGCTTCGATGCTCCCGATTAACCGGGTCTCTCGTTTCTTGACTTTCCAGATAGCCTCTTACCACTATACCACCAGATAGAGTGGAAAAGGCGACTTTTGTGCCACCATGGGCGTGCCAGACGATGTCGATTTCTTGGAGTTTTTCAGCCATTATTGCCACCATTGGTGTAGCTAGTATAGTTTGCACGAGTGGATGGCACCCACGAAAACAGGGAGAATAACGAAGCGTCAAATCCTTCAGCTATACAAATACCACCTGTTTAGGGCGGCCCATTATCAGCACCATTTCGCACAATCCGGACCACTTCCGTCTCATTTCCGTCCCGCTGCACCACCTATAACTCCCCTCTCCCCTTTTGGGAGAGAGGCAGGAGGTAAGGGCTTTTCGCCGTAGACCCCAAGCGCACGAAGTTAAGGAATTCACTGCCCTACCTACAATATGTCCGGTGCCCCGAAGCCCACCCTGGGAGCTCGTGCCCATTCATTCTCTACGCCAACGGCGTTATATCCCCTAGCCCAGGGTAGCCGCGCAGCGGCTACCCTGGGAAACATATCCACGAAACCTTCTAGGCCAACGGCGTTGCGTCCCATGCCTGCTATCTGTACCCTCTTGAAATCTACAATTTAGCAGTCTAAAAATGGATATGATACCTCACAAGAAGTATTTTCTTGCTAACTGGACATTGATAAAATTGAATATGTGAGGGGAAAAATACTTTAGGAAAGTATTACAAAGGTGTGGAAAAATCTGTTTTCCACCAACCCTCTTCTAAAAAAACAGGGAGTGAAGGAACTACCAATTCCAACACTCCCCTAACCACGAAAGAAAAGGTACTTCTTCAATGGCTACATCTACTGTATCTCTCTGCGCAACTTCTCGCAACGGTCAAGCCCCTTCCTCCTCAGTTTGCGGAACGCAAGGTTACTTCTCTGTAGGAAAGACCGCTTCTTACCTTGGTGTTTCCCCCTCCCAAGTCAGAATCCTTTGCGAACAGGGTCACTTGACGGGCTACACCCTTGCTTCAGGTCATAGACGACTATCAGTTGCTTCCGTCAAAGCCTACTCCCTTGGAACTTCAGAAGACGATATTCAAGGTCTTTCCGATGGTAAAGCAATCATCGGATATTGTAGAACTTCCAACATTTCCCAAAAGGAATCGCTTGTTCGTCAAGAGGGGAGATTAAGAGAGACAATCGCAACAAGAGAATCTATAGTCCCTTCCGAAGTGGAGATAAGAAAGGAGTGTTGCTCGTCATTTGGAGAAAGGAAGGTCTTCAATCAGTTGGTGTTGGATATTATTTCGGGAAAGGTTAAGAAGGTTTATTGTGAGCACTGGAACAGAATTTCAAGAACAATGGCTTTGAACAAACTGCTTGACCACCTTTGCGATACGTTTGGGGTGGAAATCGTTGCTTTGGATAAGGAAGAGAATCAAGACGAATTAGGGAACAATCTTCAGGAACTTTTAGATTTCGTCCAAGTTCTATCGTGCAGGCAAGCAGCACAGAAAAGCCGTTTGGTTACAGTTGTCCATTTAGAAGTGAAAACAATTGAAAGAATTACAGAATTAAGCAATCTTGGACATACACAACGGTTTATTGTTCAAACTATTCAGAAAGAAAACCATCGGGATACGAAAGGAGAAGTAATCGGAAAGCACGTAATTAGGAAATGTATTTTGTTGAACGGTCAAGTTAAAACTGCTTTAGGTCAACCGAAAGACGAGCAAAGCAACCTAAATAAGATTTTAACCAAGTGGGTTAGTGAGCATATTCAACCTTGTGAGGGGGGATATGTGACGAGTAAGGATATTATTCAAGCATATAACCAGTTTGCTAAACTCAATGGGGTAGCAAAGGTTCCCCCTACTTTTATGGGAAAGTGGTTGAAGAAGAACGGGTTTACTGATTCATTTTCTATTAGAATTGATAGCAATACGCTCCGTACAGCAATTAGGAATATCTGTTTAGTATAAGTGGAAAACAGGGGTAAACCAATTCCTGATATTTCCACACTTTTCTAAACTATTGAATAAATAGAAATGACCCTTGACGAAAGTTAGGGGTCTTTTTTATTGGTTGCGCAGAGAAGAATGTATAAGAATAACGGGAAATAAAAAGGTTTAATAAGCGGGAAAATTCAAACTGTTTGGAGCACTTTGAGCAAAAGAACAATAATCTTTAGGGGTCTTTCCCAAATAATCCCGTTAGCAACTAAATGAAAACCCCGCTATTTGTTTTAACAGGATAATTTCTTTCTGCTTAATAATTTTTGAATAAAGAAAGAGTTACGCAGTGAGGAATTATATATAAATATGTATAGCGGGAAAACAAAGGTAAACCTATTCTTGATATTTCCACACTTTTCAAAAGCAATTGGATAGCGGGGAAATTAAACAAAGTTATGGGGGGGAAACTTTCCAGATAATTATTATTAGTAACTTAAGTGATAGGTCTTGATATATTGTTGTGTTGAATATGACAGATAGTAATAAATGAAAAGCCCGTTAGTAAATTTATTTAAGATGATAACTTTTCTCTGCTTAACAATTTTTGAATTATGAAAGAGTTTAGCAGTAAGGATTGTATATGAATATGTATAGCGGGAAAAACTAATTTAATAGCGGGGAATTCCTTTTGAGGCAATTGAAGCACTTGGAGCAAAGGGGGTCTTTCCTAATCTGTCCAGATAGATAAAGTGCTTTTTAATGGATTAGGGGAAAATCCCGCTATTTGTATTTCATTTAACAGATAACTTTTCTCTGCTTCATTCCCATTAACCTTCAAACGACCACCAAACGAGCAAGAATAGGTTTCCTGAAGGTATTTTTTATTAGAAGGTCAATTCATACTCTGAAGGTCTTGAAGCGTAAAAAGACCAGTTAAGCAGTGAAGAATTATGTTTCCCGCTAAATAAAACACTTTATTCCCCATATTCCCTTCCAAACTTCCCCGAAACCCTGCTTGCTCAAAGTTCTAAACGGGGAAAAGTGCTGTTGTGGGGTCGAAAATTTCTGGATAGGTATGGGGTAAAGACCTGAATTACGAGCAAAAGACCCCTTCCTACCTTCAGCATTTTTCACTTTTTGGGTATGTTAGGGGGTAAGTTGTCATTCCCAAACCACCCCCCCATATATATATATCTTACTGCTTCATTCTGGTTATATTAAAGGGTTAAATCCGTGGTATAATACAGAAGTTAAGAAAATACAAACAAAACAAAAGGGAAAGAACAATGTCGGAACTAACAGAAGTACAGAAGAGATTTCTTAAGGTTTGGTGGGAATCTAACACTTTACGGGAAGTTGTGGAATCATATAGGGATGATGAGCAGTACAAAGGGAAAGAAGATAATAAGATTGCTTCATCGTTGAAGGTCAAAGCAAACCAATTGCGGGGAAAAGGTATTCCGATGAAATACCACGAAGGGAAAATGACAACAGGGATTACTACAGTTAAAGCCGATGATGCTATTTCCTTCCTAAATAGTTTGGGAATTAGTGAGGACAAATTGAAAGAAGCAAAACAAGCAAGAACAAAAGCACAATCTGTAGTTGCTGGAAAGTTAGGAACTTCAACAACCAAAAAGAAAACCGTAAGGAAGTAACGGGTTACGGGTGGTCTTGGGAAAGTAGTTCCGACAGGTCATAGAGCAGGGAAGAGAAATCTTTCTTGCTCTTTTTTTTGGTAATCCTTTCATTCCCCAAAAAGTGGTTGTGTTCGATGGTTTCGGCAAGACCTTACTTTGGTATCTTAAGGTTGTAGATTATGGGGAATTTCTAATCCTGGAGTCGGCCATTTCTACG
>Ga0209697_10004421_pt1 | contig 18267 bp, 16 predicted proteins | sample AliMusrvi5mmetaG_FD_184115 | JGI IMG/M metagenome (GOLD analysis project Ga0209697, IMG submission 184115) | Freshwater lake bacterial and archeal communities from Alinen Mustajarvi, Finland, to study Microbial Dark Matter (Phase II) - Alinen... | ecosystem: Environmental > Aquatic > Freshwater...
GAATAGCATTAAGCTTAGTTGCACATGAGAAAACAAAAAAACGTAGTGTTAAAGGAAAACGTCTGGATGCCGGATGGGACAATAACTATCTCCTGAAAATCCTAAAAAATTAGATGCGTTTGCCCTGAGGGTGTCAGGGTAATATACATTTGACTAAACTGAACAACCTATTGCACGAACTGAAAAATCCTGAAAAATTACCATTGCAAATCTGTTTAGAACAAGTATATTTGCAGACATTAAAAGTTAGCTGTTAGTAGTCAGTTGTTACATTCAAAGTTCAAGCTTTCCTGTTGCCTGGCACCTGACACCTGACGACTAAACACATTTACAATGAAAAGGTGGCTGATATTTCTTTTGATAACTCTATCTTCCGTTTCAATGCTCAGAGCACAGAAATTGTGGACTCTTCAGAACTGCATTGATTATGCTCTAGCAAATAATATACAGATAAAACAACAGAAACTTTCCGAAAATCTTGCTGCTGTTAATCTTTGGGAAAGCAAGGCTGCCTTGTTTCCTAACCTGGGAGCCTACGCATCTCAGGCATACAATAACGGCAAAACGATTGACATGTTCACAAATCAGTTTGCCACGAGCACAGTTCAGTCCGACAATTTCTATCTTTCAACAAGTGTCACTCTTTTCAGTGGGTTTCAGCTTTTAAATTCAGTAAAACAAAGCAGGATCAACCTTCAAAGCAACAAATACGACCTCGACAAAATGATGAATGATATCTCTCTTAATCTGGCCACAGCCTACCTCCAGATTCTTTATAATATTGAGTTATTGAATAACGCCGAAAGCCAGGTGAAAGTAACAAAACTACAGGTTGCCCGTACCCAAAAACTTGTTGATGCAGGAACTTCGGCAAAAGGTCCTTTGCTAAACCTGCAGGCTCAGGCCGCTACAGAGGATGTGACAGTGGTTACCGCAAAAAACAACCTCGACCTTTCATATCTTACGCTCAAACAAATGCTGGACCTGGGTGCTACCGATACTTTTGATATTGATATACCCGTTCTGGCAGTGCCAACAGAAGCTACTTTGCTGACAAAGCCTGATGCAATATATGCGCTTGCACTTACAACAAGGCCTGAAATTAAAAGCGCCGAACTGCAGCTTCAAAGTTCGCAATTGGGACTTTCAATTGCTCATGGTTTGCGCAGCCCGATACTTTCTTTAAGAGCATCATACGGAACAGGCTATTCTGGTGCAAGCAAGAGATTGAAAAGTTATCAGTACAGTGGTCTCGATACGGTTGGATATACATTTCAGTCAAACCCTATTCCCGTTGTTGTTCCCGGGTTTGACTATCAGTATGAAACTATACCTTTCAAAAATCAGTTCAATGACAACATGAATAAATCCATCAGTCTTACACTGACGATTCCCATTTTCGATAACCTCAAAACGATGGCTACAATAAGCAAAGCGAAAATAGGTATCACAAGTGCCGAGTACACCTTACAAACTGCAAAAAACACCTTGTACAAAAGCATAGAACAAGCTTATGAAGACGCAACAGCAGCTCTGAATAAGTACAACTCTTCACTGAAGTCAGTCGAGGCATTGAAAGAATCATTCAAGTACACTGAACAAAAATTTGATGTGGGCATGGTCACAACTACTGATTACGATGCATCGAAGAATAGTCTTGAAGAAGCCGAATCAAACCTCCTTCAGGCAAAATATGAATATGTTTTCAGGCTGAAGGTGATTGACTTTTATATGGGAAAACCCATCGAGTTGAAGTGATCGCATATTAAAAAAACCTGAAAACAACAGAAAAAATTCTCATTACACGAAACCCGAAACTTGAAACTCAAAACATAGAATATGAATAAAAAGAAAAAACGAATCAGATACTTATTGATAGCATTGGGAGTTTTGCTCGTCCTTGTGATCGTTGGTAAAAAAGCAGGCTGGTTCGGGAAAAGCACGGAAATCAAAGTGAGCACTGATTTTGTCACAAAGAAAACCATCACCGAAACAGTGTCAGCCAACGGCAAAATTCAACCTGAGGTGGAAGTGAAAATCAGCCCTGATGTCTCCGGAGAAATAATGGAATTGGATGTAAAAGAAGGCGAGCACGTGAAGAAAGGTGATCTTCTCGCTAAAATAAATCCTGATTTCTATCTGTCTGGTTTTGATAAATCAGCTGCTGCTGTCAATGCTGCAAAAGCAAATCTTGCAACAACCAAGTCTTCTCTGACCACTGTGGAATCGCAGTATGTTGCTGCAAAAGCCACTTACGACAGGAATAAAACTTTGTTTGATTCAGGTGTGATCTCAGCTTCTGAATGGGATGCAGCTAAATCTGCTTATGAGGTTGCTCTCGCTGCAGTTGAAGGCGCCAAGGAAAATGTTAAAGCTTCTGAATACACAGTGATCAGTAGCCAGGCTTCATTAACCGAATCAAAAAACGAAGTTACCAAGACATCGGTTTATGCCCCCGTTAGCGGAACAATATCTGTTTTGAATGTGGAAAAAGGCGAAAGGGTTGTTGGTACTTCACAATTTAGTGGTACTGAAATGATGCGCATCGCCGACCTGAAGGAAATGGAAGTGAACGTGAGTGTGAACGAAAATGATATTGTGAGGGTGAAGATCGGCGACACTGCAAGCATTGAAGTTGATGCTTATCTGAACAGGAAATTCAAGGGTATAGTAACTGAAATTTCAAACTCAGCAAACAATGTTACCTCTGCCACTGCCTCTACTTCGATTGATCAGGTCACCAATTTTGATGTGAAGATCCGCATCCTTCGCGAATCCTATACTGACCTGCTTTCAAAGACTGATACCAGCGCTTCGCCATTCCGTCCGGGCATGTCGGCTACTGTTGACATACAAACAAAGACTGTTGTCAATGTGCTTGCAGTGCCAATTCAGGCAGTCACTACAAGAGAAGATACAACGGCAGGAAAAGACAAAACGAAAACTTCCAAGAAGAAAGAAACCGAAGGAAATAATCAGGGTGATAATGAAGAATTCGTTTCCAATAAAGATCTTAAAGATACGCAAGGCGCCGCACAGGAATATGTTTTCCTTTATGTAGATGGAAAAGTGAAAAAACAGAAAGTAAAAACAGGAATTCAAGACAACACCTACATTCAGATTCTTGAGGGTGTTAGTGAAAAACAGGAGGTCGTCGTTTATCCCTATAAAGCAATTTCAAAGCTTCTCCGTGATAGCAGCAAGGTTAAAAAGGTTGACAAGAAAGAACTTTTTAATACTGATTAAAAATAGTCAATAGTCAATGGTCAATGGTCAAATGACAAATGACTTTTGACAAATGACTTTTGACTTCTGATTCAATCATGCCTCACATTCTCCATCTCGAAACAGCCATGGCTATCTGTTCTGTTGCTATTGCAAAGGATGGAAACATTATTTCCATGAAGGAAACTCAAATTGCAAACTCTCATTCGTCATTGATAACATCACTTGTTCAGGATGCGCTTAACGAATCCGATATTGACTTAAAGGATCTGGATGCAATATGCGTAAGTATGGGACCCGGAAGTTACACAGGACTGCGCATTGGAGTGTCAACTGCCAAAGGCTATTGTTATGCACTTGGCATACCACTGATAGCAGTAAATTCCCTGCTTTCAATGGCGAATCATTATGCAGGTGAACACCCGAATGAAATAGCTGCCGGTGCGCTTCTTTGCCCAATGATTGATGCACGGCGAATGGAAGTGTACACTGCTCTTTTCGATGAGCAAATACAATTTGTGAAAGCTACTTCCGCTGATATTATTGATGAAAATTCGTTCAAAGAAATCCTGTCTGAAAAGATGATCATCTTTTTTGGTGATGGGGCAGCCAAGTGCCGGACTTTTCTTTCCCATAATCAAAATGCAAAATTTAATGATGCTTTTTTTCCTTCTTCCAAAGGCATGGTTTCACTTGCATGGAACAAGTTTCAGAATCATGAGTTCGAAGACGTGGCATACTTTGAACCCTACTACTTAAAAGATTTTATTGCCACCACACCGCGTAAACTTTTTTAGAACATTTTAAAATATCAAATACTATAAAGGTTAAAGGAAATTGGAAGTGACATTATTCTTTATAAACCTCTATCATAAAATAGACTTAGCTTGAAACTTGTTCTCGGATTATTCATTCAGTATCCAACCTCAGCCACTTCATTTACCTGTCAGTTTTAGGCATGATTATTGTTTGTAGAAGTGAAATGATATAACCATTTTAACGAGAATGCGACATACATTCCGGAGCAAATTGGTTTATTTTTGTATCTAAGAAAATGAAACAAACAAAAAACATTATGAAAGCAAATAATAATTTTTCTCAACGACATGCAAGGATCAAAAAGATGGTGAGAAATGCCGGTTCACATAAATTATTCAAAACTTTTCTTGCACTTGTTTTGCTGTCATGTCTCACACTTTTAACTTCATGTTTTTATCCATGCTGTGGCCCAGGCTATGGTGGGGACAGGCATCGTGAATATCATGGCTACCATGATTATCATGGATATCATGACGGTCATGGATATTATGGACATCATGGAGAGCATTGATTCTTCATTTGTTTAATTGACGTATGAAGTCTAAATATGGTATGCATTTAAGCTTAGGAAAATTGTTTATTGTAGTCTCTGATAAATAATCACACTCAAATAGAAAGAAATTTCAAGGTGATAAGCCATTGACTATGAGGTTAATTTTTTTCACGGGACCCCGTACGAAATTCACGGATACAAGTGAGACATTCACGGGACCCCGTGCGAAATTCACGGATACAAGTGAGACATTCACGGGACCCCGTACGAAATTCACGGATACAAGTGAGACATTCACGGGACCCCGTGCGAAATTCACGGATACAAGTGAGAGATTTTCGGGACCCCGTGAATAATTTTCGGGACCCCGTGAATTTTTCACGGAAGCCTATGAGGAATTTTCGGAATTCCATAAATTTATTATGGACCTCTGATAATGATTTTTGGAGTCCCGTGAAAAAAGTTTGTAGTTCCAACCAAAATATATCTATCATAATATATTTCTCCAATGTACTATTCAATAATTTGCAACTTTCGAACCCTATTATTACAAACAATCTTGAATCACAATAAACAAGAACAACTTGTTTTTAACGTTTACTGATCGTCCAGATCCCCTCACATCTTTTATGATTAGTGCGCCAATCATTATTCTTAGATTTAACAGCTCGCGTCTTGTCTGGCTTGTTCCAATATCTTTCAAGTACACATTGCAGATTCATACCAGGGCATCAACTCAGCCTACAAGACCCACCTGATCGCTGTGTCCAAATGCCATTCAAATTAAGTCTCAAATCCTTCGATTACTAATTGTTTTGGGCTAACATACTATGTCTTAGATGTAAGAATTTTCTGTTGCTCATGCATATTCCTTTGCATTTAAAGGTGCACCTTCTGCATTTTTTCCTTTCGGTTTAGGTGTTTTCTAGTGTTCAGCAGACCCAATGTCTTAGCAATTTTCTAATACAAATCATTCAATGCATTTGTCCTCTTTTCCTTTCCTTTTCGATAGTCCGAAACAGAGACTCCTGTAATTTGTTTAAACTGATTTGAAAGATACTGCACGCTGCTGTAGCCCATCATGTATGATATTTCACTCAAAGTGTAATTCTCAAATTCGAGAAGTTCCTTGGCTTTTTCAATCTTTTGAAGGATGATGTATTTTTCGAGGGTAATGTTTTCATGCTTCGAAAATATGGAGGACAGGTATTGGTAAGAATGGCCCAACTTTTCAATAAGGTAATCGCTGTTGCGGATAAGAGAGTTGGCATTGTTATAGTAATGGATAAGCTCGATCACAGCAAGTTTGATCTGTTCGACCATCAGTTTTTCCTTGTCAATGATCAGTTCAAAACCATCGTCTTTGATGATCTTCTCGATCTGGTTGAAGTTTATTTTTTCAGGATCGAAACTTACGATGGCTTCACCCAGCCTGATCTTCTCGACTATCATTCCTGCTTTTTCAAAATCCTCTCTGAGCACACGGATACAGCAATTGCATACCATGTTCTTTATTTTCAGAACTGATGAAATAAGGGGACGATATGACGGGTGATCGTTCATAATTTATTTTACCTCCCCCTAACCCTCTTCTAAAGGAAAAGGAACTTCCTTTTTTCATAGCAATTCTGTTGCCATTTCAGTCATCCCATTCTCTTTTAGGAATAGGTGACAAGGGTTGAGGCTATTTTTGTTTTTTTACCTCACCCCTACCCTCTCCTAAAGGAGAGGGAGTTTCCTCTTTTTATAGCAATTCCGTTGCTAGTTCAGTCACCCCTTCTCTTTTAGGAGAAGGAGACGGGGGTTGAGGTTTAAGAATAATTTATACCATACTCATTTTTTAATTTACTGTAATGCGTCAAATAAAATCTCCACCGGGTGAAACGCCTTTCTTCCTGTGCCATCAAGTATCTGCTGCCGGCAACTTGTGCCCGGAGCTGCGATCAGTATGTCAGAAGAAGTCTTTCTAACTTCAGGGAAAAGTACCAGCTCACCAACTTTCATTGAGACCTCATAATGCTCCTTTTCGTATCCGAAAGCTCCTGCCATTCCACAACAACCCGACTTGATTTCATCAACTTTATAGTTGGCCGGGATCTCAAGCATTTTCTTTGTAGGCGCAGTGGAAGCAAGCGATTTTTGATGACAATGACCATGCAACCTGATGCTTTTGTTTTCTTTTGAAAACAGATCATTGCTGATATTACCCCGATCAAATTCCGCAGCTATAAACTCGTCAATCATAAAAGCGGAGGCTGCAATTTTCAGCGAAGCTTCCTTTAGTTCCTGATCAACAAGCTCCGTATATTCATCACGGAATGCAAGTATGCAGGATGGTTCTATCCCAAGAAGTGGTGATTTTTGGTCAACAATTTCCTTGAGTAACGTAACATTTTTATTTGCAATTTGCTTTGCTTTTCGCAACAAACCTTTTGACAAATATGTTCTGCCGCTCTGAATATGGTGCGGTAATTCCACTTTGTATCCAAGCCTGGTGAGTAAACTTATTGCTTTGATTCCAATTTCGGTGTCATTGTAATCGGTAAATTCATCAGCAAATAAATACACGGTTCCTTTTGTCAGTTTGCTTTGATCTGTGGTTAACACAAACTTTTTAAACCAGCGCCGGAGAGTGAATTTGTACACAGCAGGAATGCCACGTTTCGGAGCAAAGCCCATGATGTTTTTTGCGATACCTGAAAAAAATTTGTTCTTCGTGAAAAAATTAAACACAGCAGGCATTGAAGCGCCAAGGCTGTTAATTCCGGGAAAGTTTGCAATGATCCTTGTACGAAAAGGAATGCCGTGCTCATCATAATAATGCTGCAAAAACTCAGCTTTATATTTGGTGATGTCAACATTTGAAGGACATTCGGATTTGCAGCCTTTGCAAGATAAACAAAGGTCCATTACTGCATAAATTTCTTTGTGATCAAAAGGATTGTTACCGGGCGAATTGGTAAGAAATTCCCTCAGGATATTGGCCCTTGCACGGGTGGAATGCGTTTCATCTTTTGTAGCCATATAACTCGGGCACATGGTACCTCCGATGATCTCTGATTTGCGACAGTCAGCCGAGCCATTACACTTCTCGATAGCCCTGAGAATTCCACGGTCATTTGAAAAATCAAATATTGTTTGAATTTCCCTTACAGAAGTCCCTTTTTCATAACGCAGGCTGGTGTTCATGCGGGGAGTATCTGTTATTTTTCCGGGGTTGAAAATATTATCCGGGTCCCAGGTTTTTTTTATCTGTTTTAAAAGTCCGTAATTATGTTGGCCTATCATGAGTGGGATAAACTCACCTCTCAATCTGCCATCGCCATGTTCACCGCTTAAAGAGCCCTTGTATTTCTTAACGATCTTAGCGGTTTCCAATGCAACTGAGCGAAAAGTTTCAACATCTTTTTCATCCTTGAGATTCAACACAGGTTTGATGTGCAGTTCTCCAGTTGCAATGTGTGCGTAGTAAACTGTGCTAAGGCCAAAACCGGTAAGCATGGCATCAATATCACTGATATAGTCGGGCAACAGTTGAGGGTTAACAGCAGTATCCTCTATAAGCGAAACAGGTTTGCTGTCGCCGGGATAATTTGAAAGAATGCCAAGTCCGGCTTTGCGCAGATCCCAAACCTTTTTGATATCGCTGCCGGTGACAATGGGGAAATGAAAACCATAGCCGGCAATACGAAGATCATTGATCATGGCTGCAGCTTTGGTTGTAATAGTATCCTTTTGCTCTTCGGCAAATTCAACGATCAGTATAGCTCCCGGATCACCCTTCAGAAAGAAACGATTTTTGCTCTGTGTGATGTTCTCTTTTGTCAGGTCCATGATGGCCTTATCCATCAACTCCACAGAAACCGGTTTATGTTTTAAGGCAATGAGGTTAGCCTGTAAGGCTTCTTTCACGCTGTTCAGATGAACACAAACCAATGCTTTTTCCTTAGGAGGCAAAGGAACAAGATTCAGTTTTATTTCAGTGATAAAAGCGAGTGTGCCTTCGGAACCGGTGATCAGTTTGCAAAAATTGAAAGGTACACCATCTGTGGTAAATGGTTGACAGTCCAGAAGGAGATCTATTGCATAACCGGTGTTTCTGCGCTCAAGAGATTTGTCAGGATATTGTTTTAGAATTTCCTCCTGATTCAATCCATCACTTAAAATTTGGTGAATATTGCGGTATAGCTTGTTTTCAAGAGCATCACCCTTTAATTTATTCTGAAACTCATCACCGGTCAGAGGATAGAATTCAGCTTCACTACCATCACTTAAAATAGCTTTCACAGCAATGGTGTGGTCGCGGGTGCTTCCATAAATTAATGAATGAGCCCCACAGGAATTATTGCCAACCATTCCACCTATCATACATCGTGAAGATGTGGAAGTTTCAGGACCAAAGAAAAGTCCTTTAGATTCCAGCATTTTATTCAATTCATCAGGAATGACACCGGGTTGAACACGCACCCAATGTTCCTTTTCATTGATCTCTATCACCTGAGTCATGTATTTCGAAACATCAGCAACGATTCCTCCTCCTACTACTTGTCCGGCCAGTGAAGTACCTGCTGTTCGCGGTATCACTGATATTTTATTTGCTGCTGCAAAAGCGATGATCTTTTTAATATCGTCGGTATTCTTAGGTCTGGCAACTGCCAATGGAGTTTGCCTGTAAGCTGAAGCATCTGTTGAATACATCAACCTGCTTGCATTGTCAAAATATAAATCACCTTCAAGGGATTTCTGTAATTCAGGAAGGCCGTCAATTAATGGCATAATCATTCAATTCTGTTATGGTTCAAAATTAAACAATTTTTGCTAGGTGAGAATATCGGGTTATAGAGATATAGGGTATAGTGAGAAGGAGAGGTAGCTTTTTCCCTTCTCATTCTTTATACCCTATTCCCATTTACCCTATCCTTTCTTATAAAGATCTGTGCTTTGAAAGATCTTATCAGCTGACTTTGCAATGAAACCGGAATAAAGCTTACCATCCTTATCGGGATAACGCTTTGCAAACTCATAATAACAGTTGGTCACTTCAAACATTCCTTCAATAAAATTTATGGGGGCAATGCCTGCTTTGGTGCTTGACTGTTCAAGCAACTCTTCAGGTGTTCCCTGTATTTCACCGCCTGCATCATTAATCATAAATCCATTTTTCTTCAGAAATTCATTTACCTTTTGCAAAGTGTCAAATTTTTTAAGTGCATTTACATTTACAGTAAAATGATTTGCTGTAAATCCGTTCACATAGAACCATGCGGCATACTCTGATTCCACGCGGAGTTTCTCATAAATATCGTACGAAGGAGCTCCCCATTGATTGCCCGAAAAAATGAGTTCTTCCGAGTGCAACAATTCAGAAGGGATTTCATCAACAATTGCTTTTACATTATCTTTTAAAAATTGACTGAAATCTTCCACCTTCAATTCACTGATGAAAACCCGCGGCAAACCATCAACTGTTTTATGTTCGAAATGTTTTGCAAACAGATGTTTTTGCTCAAAAGTGTATTGACCTTTTTCTTCGTAACCTGCTTCGACAAATATCTTTGATAGTACATCAATATTGATCCGAGGGTCATTGTAAGTACGGAAAGCAATATGATCATTCATTACAGTTTCTCCTTCGCTGATGAAAAGATCATACACTTTTTTTACGTATGGATTTTTATGAATGTAGTCCATCCATAGTCTATCGAATATTTCATTTGTTTTCATAATTATCATTTTTTAGTACTGAATTAATTCAATACAAAAGTACTAAATGAAAGCGTGAATAAATATAGCTCTTCATGGCAAACCCTGAGAGTTATTCAACTTCAATGTTTTCAGGAATGTTAATTCATTTTTACAATTGGATTGACAATTGTTAAGACTTTTTATTCCCCCAACATTAAAATCAATTAGAAAAGATCAAAATGATTTGATACAATCCTTGCATACTACGCACCTTTGGCGATTATCTTTTTGCACAAACCTCGCGTTAATATTTCTGATGCCCTTAAATAGTGCTTGCACAGAAACTACCATTTTTGATGGCGGGTTACTTTTCCAAAGTTTTCTTCACTTTGGAAAAGTTTGTTTTGTATTGTTTGAATCATAAGACATTTTCCTTAAATAGCAGTTTTCGTGCAGACACTAAATATTCAATTGATACTTATTCAGGGACTCCTATTTTTTCTTTTCTGAAAAATTTCATTTACAAGCTTAAATAATTAATTTTGGGGTCATCTTAAAAACTTTAAAATCGAAAATTATGACAGAAAAAATATCAGATAAAATAGCTCCGGGTGTGGTTTCCGGCAAGGAATTACAGCAAATATTCAGCATTGCAAAGGCCAATGAATTTGCAATGCCTGCTGTGAATGTTGTCAGCACCGGATCAGTGAATGGTGTTCTTGAAGCTGCAAAAACAGTAAATTCACCAGTGATCATTCAGTTTTCAAATGGTGGTGCTTTGTTCTATGCAGGCAAAGGTATCTCGAACGAAAATGAAAGAGGTGCTATAGCAGGAGCCATTTCAGGCGCTGAACATATTCACCGTGTTGCTGAATTGTATGGAATTCCGGTGATCGTCCATACTGACCATGCTGCAAAAAAACTTCTTCCATGGATTGATGGTTTGCTGGATGCAGGCGAAAAACATTTTGCAAAGTATGGCAAACCCCTTTACAGTTCGCACATGCTGGACCTATCGGAAGAACCGCTGGAAGAAAATATCGAAATATGCAAGCGTTATCTTGAACGCATGAGCAAAATAGGAATGACCCTTGAAATTGAACTCGGTGTTACAGGTGGTGAAGAAGATGGTGTTGACAATACAGGTATTGACAATGCCAAACTCTACACACAGCCCGAGCATGTGGCGCTTGCTTATCAAACCCTGATGAGTGTCAGCCCTGACTTTACAATTGCAGCATCATTCGGCAATGTTCATGGAGTGTATAAACCGGGTAATGTCCATCTGCACCCAAAAATATTGAAGAACTCACAGGATTTTATCCAGAACAAATTCAACACAACACCAAAGCCAGTTAATTTGGTTTTCCATGGTGGTTCAGGTTCTACTCAGGAAGAAATCAGGGAAGCTATCTCTTATGGTGTGATAAAAATGAATATTGATACCGACACACAATGGGCTTTCTGGAGCGGTGTTCTTAAATTCTATAAAAAGAATGAAGGTTATCTGCAGGGACAGATCGGCAATCCTGACGGAGAAGATAAGCCAAATAAAAAGTTTTATGATCCCCGTGCATGGCTGCGAGAAGGAGAAAAGACTCTTGTGGAAAGATTAAAGATCGCATTTGGGGATTTGAATTGTCTGAACAGGTACTAAATTTGCTACGCAGTATTGATTGTCATTAGTCAATAGTCAATAGTCAGCAGTCAATTAATAAAAGAAGCCCGCAATAGAATTCTTGCGGGCTTCTTTATGCAAACAAAAGAGGTATGAAAATCATACCTTTTTTGTTAAAAGTCTATTTAGTTTAACCTATATTTTTACAACTTTGCTGACAACAACTTTTTTATCAAAAGTAAATCTCAGGTAATATACTCCGGGAGTTAAACCAAGAGTTGTAGCATCGAGTGTGCCTGTGTGTATGCCTTCAGTCTGTGAAAGATCATCGGTAAGATTCACATTGTATTTACCGGCTACATCAAACAATTCAATCTTTACAGGCATGTTCTTCCTTAAGAAATAGCTATAACTAAGATTATCGGAGAAAGGATTCGGGTATGAAAGAACTGTAAAATCTGAATTGTCATCAGTGTTAGGATCAGTAATTCCTGCTGTTGTATTATTCCACAATCCTGTTTGCATACTAACATAGCCGGTTTTGGTTACCACAGAATCTTGTCCGGTGGTTTGATATTTTTTATTGATAAGAACAAATACAGGGTATCTGTAACCTGGTGCATACCAAAAAAAACGGGTGATCGTTACATCAGTAGCATTGCAAGGACCAACTTCAACAGCTTTTTTTACACTTTTTACACGAAGTGTGTTTTTGATATTTTTATCAGGTAATATGAGAGTACCATAAGCATCAGCGGTTACTGTATAATTCCCGCTAAAATCAGTAGGAGTGGTGTTCATAAAAAAAGCAACACCTGCAAAATTCTGGGTAAAACTGTCTCCAAAAGAAAATGGATACTTCATTTTTATTAAAGGTTTGGAATAAGTGAGAGAAAGATTTTTTGTGGTGTAACCATTTTCTTCGAGATCAGTCCTGCTAAGGTTATTATAATACACATATCCGCTCTCATCAAAAACCAAGTTATAATCTCCCATGTATTTGGATGGTGATGCAGTTGAATTGTTCACGTGGCTTGACAAGTTGGTTCCTGTGAAACTGATTTTGGAAAAATCCCACATTTGGTTTGGCCCTGCTAAACCAGGGGATACGTATTGAATTTCCTTCGAAGCAACCGAGTCGCCATAAGTTAAAGCATTGTCTGAATAAGTCAGTGTAACCTGTGAAAAGGAAACAGCTGCTATAAACAATAAGCTGAATAATAAAGTAATTTTTTTCATACGATTAATATTTTAAACAAGTATAATTTCAATTTAAGTGAACGCAAAAGTAATGAAATTTGAATGCAAGAACATTTAATTTAACATTTTTTAAAGCAGTTACAAATATCATTACCATTAACTAATGACAATTGACTTATGAATTTTTTTTATTCCTCATCCTTTTCTTTTTCATCTTCAAGACATGGATAATTAATTGCATTGTCCTTGACGATAAACGCATTTGGTATATCATCTGTAATTTTATGCAGGAATCTCTGCGCATCCATCCTGGTCCTGTAATCGCCTACCCTAACTTTGTAATTAGGTTCCTGAAACGACAGGTATGCGCCAACTTCAGGATGTTTGGCTTTGAAAACTGACAAGGTTGAAACTGCATTACTTTTTGAATTATTCCCGGAATCAAAAAATATCTGAATCCTGAAACCATTGATACAACCACGGCTTTCGTTGAATGCAATATGTTTCTCAACCAGTGTTGTAATTCGGGAATCCTGAACAATAATTTCAACCTTCCCTTTTTTCTGTGCAATTAATGAAACATTACACACAAAAAGAAAAGCCAGTAAAACAGTATAGCTTTTCCGAAGAGCTTTAATCTTTTTTTGCAAGAATATCATAGAAGTTTTTTGAACGAATAGTTAAAACCGGCAATGGTGAATGATTGACCATTTGTTGTGCATAAGGTCCCAGCCAAATATTTTTAGCGCTTTTCTCCTGCTCTGTCATGATAGCAATAAGCTCTGCTGAAACTTCAGTAGCATATTCAAGGCTGGCTTCAGTAATGTTTTCACAGAACTTGAAAACCACGTCACACTTCACACCTTCATTCTCGATATACTCCACAGTCTGTTTTGTGTAGGCATCAACAAGGCTTTTCATATCTTTCAGGCTTGAAGAATAAACACCAAGAACATGAACTTTTGCATTGAAACATTTTGCTAATTCAGTTGCGATAGGCACTTTTTGACGGGTTTCTATTGTGCTGTCAATTGGCAGAACTATATTGGTAATATGCTTTTGTTTCCAGATAAAACTTTCCCTTATTGTGATAATTGGACACGGAACTGAAGTAACAAGGCGGAAAGCATTGCTGCCAATCCAGAACTCTTCAAATCCTGAAACACCATGCGCTCCTGTTACGAGGAGATAAGCATCGCTGTATTTAGCCTGATTGGCAATTTCAATATGAACTTTGCCTTTTCTGATCTTATACTCAAGTTTACCCTGTAAAAGCGATGGCTGATATTTAGCAGTAAGTTTTTCAAGTGATGACAGGATCTTTTCAGTGTGTTCATTGCCTCTTTTACTAAACAAAGATTCTGAACTTATTTCTTTGTCAACATGAACCATCAGCACATTTGCATTTATATCATTAGCAATGCAGATTGCAAATTCAAGAGCTTTTATGGAGCATTTAGAAAAGTCTATTGCAACCAAAATTTGTTTTTCTTTCTTCATAAAACAGATGTAGTTAATTTGGGTGTAAAATTATGAATTTTTTTTAGAACTATTAAATGGAATATTTAAAAACTTATTGAAGTGATTCTTTAACCGGCCAAACTTCAGTCACAATCAGGCAGCAAACACACAGTGTTATCACAAGAGTGAAAACTATTTCTCATAAAAATGCATTTCCTGAACATACTGATAAACTTTTTCAGTCAGGAAATAACTCATGTTTTTCTTTTCCTTAATTGCTGCACGAATAAAACTTGAAGATATTTCAAGTAAAGGAGCGCTTACCCAATGAACGTTGGGGTGGTTTTTAAAATCTCCTCCATCTGAACCCGGACGGGGATAAACATTGATGCTGTTTGATTCGAGAATTTTTTCGTATTCTTTCCATTTGTGTAAATTTTCCAAATTGTCAGCACCCATAATAAGTGAGAATTCTTTTTGAGGATATTTTCCTTTTAAAAAAGTCAAAGTATTGATGGTGTATGAAGGCTGTGGTAATTTGAATTCAATGTCGCAGGATTTGAAACGTGTGTCGTCAGCAATAGCAACATTTACCAGGGCAAGGCGATGGTAATCGTTGAGCAGTGATGATTTTTCTTTTAATGGATTTTGAGGAGAAATTACAAACCAAATATTTTTCAGGTCTGAAAATTCAAGCATATAGCTTGCAATCATCAGATGACCGCAGTGGATGGGATTGAATGAACCAAAGTATAAGCCGGTTTTTGCTTTATTGCTCATAGTTTTCACAGATTTATTTTGACAGAAATTCTTCTACTATCCTGTTTGCTTCTTCAACAGCATTTGCAAGATCATCATTCATGATTATCTTGTCAAATTTATCAGCAAAAGTCAATTCGTGCTTTGCTTTATCAGTTCTTTTTTTAAGCGTTTCCGGAGTTTCTGTAGAGCGATTTTTTAACCTCGCTTCAAGTTCTTGAAAAGTGGGAATCATCACAAAAATCGCCAGTGCTTTTTCCCGACCATACTTTTTAATATTTAAACCTCCCACTACATCTACATCAAAAATCACATGCTTACCCTTTGCCCATATTCTGCTGACTTCTGACTTTAATGTTCCATAAAAATGATCTTCATAAACTTCTTCCCATTCCAGAAATTCATCATTACTTATTTTGTTCCTGAATTCTTCTGCTGTTATAAAATAATAATCTACTCCGTCCTTTTCGTTTTCCCTCTTTGCGCGACTGCATACAGAAATTGAAAATTCCAAATCAGTCCTACTTCCTAGAAGTTGACGAACGATACTTGTTTTTCCTGCTCCACTTGGGGCTGAGAAGATGATTAGCTTACCGGATTCCATTAATAATTTTTGATTTGGGATTTTTGATTTGAACAACTATAACTTGAACTTTGAACATTAAACTTTGAACAACACAACAGCAACTAGCTAAAACAACAAATTTCACAGTATGTTCAACAGTTGTTCTTTTATTTTTTCCAGTTCATCTTTCATCTGAATGACGAGTTTTTGAATATCCGCATCATTGGCCTTCGAGCCAAGAGTGTTGATCTCTCTGCCTATTTCCTGTGAAACGAATGCCAGCTTACGTCCGTTTGCTTCGGGCTGTTGCATGGTCTCAATAAAATAATCGCAGTGTTTTTTCAGTCTTATTTTTTCCTCCGTGATATCAATTTTTTCAAGGTAATAAATCATCTCTTCTTCAAAACGGTTCTTGTCACCTTTATCTACGCCTATCAACTCATCAAGGTTTTTTTGAATTCTTTCTTTAATAGTGATCATCCTTTGTTTCTCGAAAGGTTCAGCATTTTCCATTAGCTGAAGGATCATTTTAATTCTTTTTGATGCATCGTTACCTAAGATTTCGCCTTCGTGTAAACGAAATTCATTAACCAGTTTGAGTGCTTCATTCAAAACAATTGTCAGGTTCTTCCATTCCTCATCCGACAAGTTCTGAGTGCCCGAAGTTAGCACATCAGGCATACGCATTGCAAGTGCAAAATGATCGGTTGGAAAATCATTCTTTGCTTCATTTGAAATGGCTTTCAATTCTTCGTAATATTTTATTAGCAGATTCCTGTTAATCGTTAGCTCCGATCCAGCTTCATCGTTTTCAAAATAAATTGAAATATCAATTTTCCCACGTTCAAGTTCTTTCGAAATAATGGAACGGATTTCAGATTCTTTTTCTTTAAACAGCTTACTGATGCGGGCATTTGTGTCCAGTTGTTTGCTGTTGAGTGTGCGGATTTCAACACACAGTTTTCTGCCTTCAAACTCAGCAACAGCCTTGCCGTAACCGGTCATTGATTTTATCATAATTTTCTAAAAAATAAATTTATTTGAAATTGTATCAAAATTACTATAATTTCGTTTAACCAAATTATTAAAAAAAATAGTTTGTCATTATGCCCTTTTCAAAAGTACCACAATATCGCTTCTATGATGACCCATTGCGTATTTACAATGCAATGCTTGATGATATTGCTCTTGCCGAAAAGTATATTTATATTGAGACTTACAAATACGGCAATGACCAGATCGGAATAAAATTTCGTGATGAACTCACTAAAAAATCCAAACAGGGAGTTAAAATAAAGCTGATGATTGATTCGTGGGGAGCATACGTTTCAGAAAGTTTTTTTGCTGAAATGATCAGTCACGGAGCGGAAGTAAAATTCTTCAAAAAGATGCGGCTGAATATTGACTCATTTACAAAAAACCACCGCCGCAATCACAGGAAAATTATCATGATTGACGATGTTGTGACCTATATCAGTTCAGCAAACATTGCTGCTTATGCCATCAATTGGCGCGAGTCATCTCTGCGGCTCTATGGCGATATTACTACGGTTTTCAAAGAAGCATATCTTGAAAGTTGCAATATCTACAACAAATTTATTTACGACAAGATCGCTGCTTCAAAGTCTCTATTCTACGAGGGATTCGAGATTCTGCGCGATGTTCCGGCAACAGTTTTTCAGCCATCAAGAAAAAAATATCTGGAGTTGATACGAAATGCAAAAAAGGAAATCATCATTGAAACGCCTTACTTCCTTCCCGGTTCTTTTATGCGCAAAGCACTTATTGATGCTGCACAGAGGGGTGTTACGGTAAAAATTATTTCTCCACAACATTCAGATGTAAACATGGTGGATGTGCTTCGCAACAGGTATATGGGCGAGATGTATGAAGGTAAAATTGAAATTTTGTTTTATTGTCCACGTAACCTGCACTCGAAAGTTTTTCTTGTTGACAACTCCTCATTTATTATAGGCTCTTCAAATTTCGACTACCGCAGTTTTCGCTATATGCACGAGATAAATCTGTGTGGAAAAGAAAAGAGGATTGTAAACCTGTTGAAAGACCACATCTGCGAAACCATCAAAGATTGCATCCCTTTTAATTATGAAAAGTGGAAAAACAGGGCACTTATTCAAAGGACTTTTGAAAGGATACTTGTGCCTTTCAGACATTTTTTATAATGGAAAATACTCAAATGCTAATTTAAAGGTTTGAGTATAGTGGCACAATAAATAACTTTAGCCAGGAACAACACTGGCAGAAATAGACAAGCAAAGTAGTACTCCATTTATTTCCCTGATAAAAGATTCATACCCAAAAGTCGCAAACAAAAGTACAAAACTTTTTTATGACATTGTGAGCTAAAAATAGGATGATATTTTTAAGTTTAGGAGACTTTTGATAGTAGCCGAACACACCACCCCCTTTCCCCCAACGGGA
>Ga0209697_10004424_pt1 | contig 18263 bp, 18 predicted proteins | sample AliMusrvi5mmetaG_FD_184115 | JGI IMG/M metagenome (GOLD analysis project Ga0209697, IMG submission 184115) | Freshwater lake bacterial and archeal communities from Alinen Mustajarvi, Finland, to study Microbial Dark Matter (Phase II) - Alinen... | ecosystem: Environmental > Aquatic > Freshwater...
ACAAATCAAAACCATTTTGCAATGAAAGCAAGAATTTATCAGGCAGCATTGAAAGCAGCACATAACGAACTGATCAGGTTATCAACACCCAAAGCAGCATAATGACTAAAACAATGCGTAACGTGAGATACTTACTGTATTTTCCTCTGCCAGGATTTTCTAAGGTCGCAATTTGCGTCCTTAGAAAGTTGTATTCTGTGGCATTCAGTTCAAACATAAAATCTGAAGGAAAACGATTGAGATTGCGTCTTACAGCCTCCTTTAGACGCTTTGTTTCGGTCTCATACATTTCAGTCCGGTCAAAATCAAGCATTACGCGTAAACCACGAATCTCGTATATTTTGTTTTGAATGATCTGCAGTTCCATACAAAATAAGGGTTATAGGTATGTTGTAGATTATTTACTTAAAGTTATGAAAAATAGGTTTTGAAATATACTCCTGTCCTCTATCAGAAACAATTATTTTTCATCCTCATTATTCGTGAAATTCGTATTAATTCGTGAAATTCGTATTTTCTCCTAACTCAAAGCAAACACTCTCCGTATAATCCATCCCATCCTGCGAGGCAAAGAACAGGTAAACATGAGTCGCATTGACTGGCTTTACAGGAAGGTTAAAAGAACCACTTTGGGCGCTTCTCAGAAGACCGGTAGGGGTCAGGGCAGAGTAATGTCCATCAGTGGCGCTAACGGCCATTAATTCATCATCCAGCCGTTTACCCTTTAGATTGGGGTCATTCTTCCAGCTTACCGCAATTACTGTGCTTCCTGCGGTCTCCCTGTTGGCTGCCAAATCTATAGGCAGATGCAGTTTACCCGTCGAAATCTTAATCATCATCGAGTCAATAATGCTTCCATCTAATGCATAGGCTGGCATATTGGCTTTCATAAACAGTGCGTACCCATTCATTCGTTCAGCAGCTAAATTCCAGATGGGAGCTACTTTTGTCTTTTTCAGTTGGCTCCATAGGTAGCTGGCCTTGCTAAACCGCTGGCGGTGCAATAACTGCTGCGAAGACCAGGAATTCTTTTTACGATCAGGAGCCGCACGCACATAGTTAACTCCATTCCGTGTGTAAAATACCACGTTTCCGATCCGTCCTGAGACCAGATCACCGATGTTCCGTTTCATTCGTGCCATAATCTTTTCGTATAATTCGTTTTAATTCGTGTAATTGTATTCAATCTTGTAATTGTATTCAATCGTAATTACCTGCTATTGGAGAGGGACTCTCCTTTCAGGATTTAAACTATGATTGATCTCTATCTATACAAAGATACAAATTTTTGTACAATTATAGATCAATCATAGTACAGATATAGACAAGGGATACCCAAGGGATACCCTTTCGAATGCAAACCGAACCAGATGTGAATAAAGGTTTTGAAAAGTAAACTTACAGATATGAATAATTTAGACGGAGCTTAATCTTTCGCCACAAAAAGGCGGCCCTGCCAGGTATTCCGATCGATAAGGAGTTTATCGAGTTTGGCAGTGAATTCGAAGTTTTTCAGACCCCAACGTGGTGCAACCAGCAAATCGTCGGGGGCTTCACTGACAAACCGCTCGACAATGATTTTTGGATTGAGTAATTCGAGGTAACGGACGCATAAATCAAGGTATTCATCGACCGTGAACATCTTAAATTCAGCCGGATTCAGCATATATTCCCCATGCATTCGGGTTTGCTTATGGATCTGTAGCTGATGCAGTTTCAGGTTCTCAACCGGCAGTTCAGAAATTACCCTGGCCTGGTTGAGCCAGTCTTCTTCGGTTTCGCCGGGCAGACCCAGTATCAGGTGTGCACAGTTGTGAATGTTTCGGGCAGCCGTTTCACGGAGAGCCCAAACCGATTCCTCAAAACGATGTCCACGGTTCATCCGGTCGAGGCTTTCATTGAGATGTGATTCAATGCCAAATTCGATCATGATATAATGCTTCTGAGCCAAGGTCTGAAGGTAATCGAGGATTTCGGGAGTCACACAATCGGGACGGGTGGCAATCACCAAACCAATTACATCCTCATGTGCCAGGGCTTCTTCGTAAAGGGTCTTCAGTATTTCGAGCGGAGCGTAAGTATTGCTATAGGCCTGAAAATAGGCCAGATACAGCATGGATTTATATTTCGCGGAGAAAAATTCAATGCCTTCGGTCAGCTGATCTGAAACACTTTTTTCAAGGTTACAGTAAGCCGGTGAGAAAGTGAGGTTGTTGCAATAGGAACAACCTCCTGTGCCCCTGGAACCGTCTCGATTAGGACAGGTAAAACCGGCATCGATCGAAATCTTCTGCACCCGTTCGTTGAACTTCTTGCGGAAGTGACCCGAAAAATCATTGTATCTTTTATTACTTCCCCAAAGGAATGGACTCATCAGAATTGAATTAATCGGAAACGACAAAAGTAGGTAATAGAAACAATTTAATGTTGTATTATAATTTTGAATAAAAATGGATAAATTCTTTCACCGCTGCGCGGCTTTTATTCTCGTTGTTCAATTTACTTCTATCCTGCTTACACCGCTACGCAGCTATTTTTTAGGTGCGTAGCACTGGCATTATGGTAGTATAAGTAAAGTAAGTCTAAAATAAGCCGTGTAGCGGTGACACAATAATGGTAATCCGACATAAATTGATGTCTCGAACTTAGTTCATTTTCCCTGGTACCAAAATAGAATTTTTACATACATTTTTAGAAATTAAGCGCCCAAAAAGCACAAAAGCGTCGCACTATTCTAAAATAATTATTGACAAAAGTACAAGAAGTCTTTATAAGACAATCACATGTCACAACATATTACTGATTATAAACTACTTAACTACATAAAAAGGATAATCAAATTGTTAAAAACGCGTTTATAACTTTTTGGCCTCCAAAGTCCAACCGGTGATATTTATCCTGTCGATTTTATAAATTTATGAAACGTTAATTCGCTGCTATGTTTAGACCTGAAGATATCAGTCAGATTACGAAAAGGGGAAGTCAATTTGAAGTTGTTCAGCAACAGGTTGAAAAATTCAAAGCCGGATTTCCATTTCTTAAACTCACCGAAGCAGCCAGCAACTACCACGGGATTATTAAACTGTCCGAAAGCGAAATCCAAAGATATATTTCAGTTTTTGAAGATCAGGTTTCAAAGGGTTTGGAACTCCTGAAATTTGTTCCTGCATCAGGCGCTGCCAGCCGTATGTTCAAGTCGCTGTATACAGCTCTGGAAGATTTACAGCAAGGCAAACCGTCGGCAGAAGTGATTCGTGACGCGGAAGTCGGGTTGTTTCTGAAACAACTTGACCGGTTTGCCTTCTATGAAGACCTACAGAAAGTGATCTTTGGTGAATGCGATACTTCAGAAGATATTCCCGTTCAGAAAATCCTGGAAGGATTACTTTTTGAGAATGGACTTAACTATGGAAATCTACCCAAAGCCCTGCTGAAGTTTCATACTTATCCCGGGGGAAGCCGCACACCTCTGGAAGAACAGCTGGTTGAAGGCGCTAAGTATTCGCGAAACAGTGAGAACGTTGTTAACCTTCATTTTACCGTATCGCCCGAACATCAGCAGGCTTTTGAGAAACATATCGCTGAAATCAAGGAACGGTACGAACAAATCTTTGGAGTGACCTTCCAAATTGGGTTTTCACAACAAAAGCCATCAACCGATACTATTGCAGTGAGTCCTGACAACCAACCTTTCAGAAATAATGACGGCAGTTTGCTCTTCAGACCGGCCGGTCACGGGGCGTTGCTTGAAAACCTGAATGAACTGAATGCAGACCTGGTTTTTATTAAAAATATCGACAATGTAGTGCCCGATCAGCTAAAGAAGTTGACCGTTGATTATAAAAAGGCGATTGCGGGAGTATTATTAAATGTTCAGGAACAGATATTTCATTATCAGAAAATGCTGAAAGACCATCAACCCGATTCGCTGGAGAGCGCTTTCTATGCCGAAGCGTCGAATTATCTTGAAAATGTTCTGAATATTACTCCTCCTCACAATCCATATTTAACAAGCAAAGAAGAACTCTTCACTTATTTCCTCAGCAAATTTAATCGTCCGTTGAGGGTTTGCGGAATGGTGAAAAATCAGGGAGAACCAGGGGGAGGTCCATTTTTTGCAAGGAACAGCGACGGTTCTGTTTCATTACAGATAGTTGAAAGTACGCAAATTGACTTTAGAGATCCCGAACAGAAGGCCATTGCAGGAAATGCCACTCATTTTAACCCGGTAGACCTTGTTTGCGGCGTTCGGAATTACAAAGGTAAGAAATACGATCTGCTCAAATACAGTGACCCTGAAACCGGGTTCATTTCGTTGAAATCGAAAGACGGGAAAGACCTGAAAGCACAGGAACTTCCCGGGCTTTGGAATGGTTCGATGTCGGACTGGAACACGCTTTTTGTCGAAGTTCCCCTCGAAACGTTCAATCCGGTTAAAACAGTTACTGACCTCTTACGAAAAGAGCATCAGACAAATTGACTCAATTCAAAAAGTATTAGTAAATTTGCAACCTTTAAAGTGAATATATGAACGAGGACGCCAGAGATTTTGAAGAGGATGATTTCGAGGAGGCTGTAGCACGTTTCAGAAAAATGGTAAAGAGTAATGCTTCCGATTACTTCGATGTATATGAGGTAGAGGGCATTATTGACTATTTTTTGGAGGAAGGACGTATTAAACTTGCAGGAAAAGCAGTTGAAACAGGACTTCGGCTTCATCCATCGGCTCTATCTATAAAAATTCGTCAGGCACAGGTATTCATGCATGAAGGCAGACTGGAAGAATGTCTTGACCTGCTAAACATGGCCGAAAAGATTGATGCCACTAATGTTGAAATCTATCTGACCAAGGGCGGCGCTTTAAACTTACTGGGTGACGTCGGCAAAGCCGTTGAAGCCTTTGAATATGCACTTACACTACCGATTGACGATCCCGACGAAACGCTTTACAACATTGGTATTTCATTCGGTACGGCAGGAGAAACCCATCTGGCCATCAAGTATCTTGAAAAAGCCACCAGGGCCAATCCAAATAATGAAATTGTACTTTACGAATTAGGCTATTACTACGATAAAAACTCGCAGTTCGAAAACAGCATTGAAGCCTACGATAAATATCTTGACATTGATCCGTTTAATCATTCGGTTTGGTATAACATCGGAATTACCTATAACCGCATGGGGATGTTCGAAAAAGCCATTGAAGCCTATGATTATTCACTGGTATTAAACGGGGAATTTCTTCATGCTCACTTCAACAAGGCTAATGCGCTTGCCAATAACAACCAGTTTGAGGAAGCCATCGAATGTTACCTGGAATATCTTGAGCTTGACAAGGAAAACGATGATGCCTATTGTTACCTGGCCGAGTGCTATCTGAATTCGGACCGCTACCCTGAAGCACTTATCAACTATCAGCATGCCATACGCATAAACAAAGAAAATTCGAGTGCCTGGTATGGTTCGGGTCTGATCATGTGGTCGGAAGGCGAATTGCTGCAGGCACAGGCCTTCTTTAAAAAAGCCATCAGCATTGAAGATGACAATTCAGATTTCTGGGCCATGGATGCCAAGGTTCACGCGGAACTGAATGAGAATCAGGAAGCCATTGAATCATTTGAAATTGCAACCATGCTTGAACCTGAGAACATCGAAAACTGGCTCTCCTACTCCGAAATGTTCTACGACATTGAAGATACCGACCGCGCGATACAGGTTTTAAAGACTGCCAACAAATATAACAAATCGAACGCTTACCTTAATTACAGGCTAACTGCATACCTTTTGGATAAGAATGAAGAACTGGAGGCTGTCTGTCATTTCGAAAAGGCCCTTAAAATCGATTACAGTAAGCAAGATGAACTTTTTGAGTTTTATCCGGAAGCCTTAAAGATTGAATCGATCAAAAAACTCATTTCACAATACCAAACTACGAAATTTTAAGCCTATGAATTTTCGATTGCCACACATGCCTGAACGCCCGGCACAACCCAGAGAGAACGGCCTTACAATGGTTATGGACAAAGGGTTGAGCTTGCGTGAAGCAGAGGACTTGTGCGACATTTCAGCACCATACTGTGACCTTTTAAAACTTGGATTTGGGACCTCCCTCATTACCAATCGCCTGCAGGAAAAGATAAAACTATACCAGTCAGCCGGATTGAGACCCTACTTCGGAGGTACTCTTTTCGAGGCCTTTGCCGTTCGCGACATGTTTGATGATTACCGCCGTTTCCTTGATGAATATGGGATGGAGGTTGTGGAAGTATCGGATGGTGTTATGGAGCTGGATCACGATAAAAAATGCGACTACATTTCGAACCTGAGCAAGGATTTCACAGTATTGTCGGAGGTGGGGACCAAGCTGAAGGGCAAAGAAATCTCGAATGAGCAATGGATCTCTTATATGCAAACTGAATTACAGGCCGGAGCATGGAAAGTCATCGCTGAGGCCCGTGAAAGCGGAAATATGGGGATATATAACGACGATGGCTCGGCAAACTTTGAACTGATTCTAGACATTAAAAAAGCCGTTGATCCGAATGTAATCTTATGGGAAGCCCCGCTAAAAAATCAGCAGGTTTGGTTCATCAAACTTTTAGGACCCAATGTGAATCTTGGTAATATTGCCACCAACGAAATCATCCCTCTTGAAACACTAAGACTTGGCCTGAGGGGCGATACGCTGCTTACCTTTTTGCCTTGTAATCATTCCCGATAAACTATACAGGGTGGCTATAATGTCACCTTTTTTGTTGCATGTTTAATTCCTTTACACTGATATGAAACCAACACTACTTGTAGTTGACATCCAGAACGATTATTTTCAAGGAGGTAAAATGGAATTGGTTGATATGGAGTCTGCTGCAGGAAATGCAAAAGAACTTATATCCTTGTTTAGAAAAAATTGCTGGGAGGTTGTGTTTATTCAGCATCTGGCTGTTAAACCCACTGCCAGTTTCTTTATTCATGGAACTTATGGCGCTGAAATCCACGAATCAATTCATCCTATTGAAGTCGAAACTGTAATCATCAAAAACTATCCGAACAGTTTCAGAGATACCAATCTTCATCAGCATTTGCAAACGTCACAGGTTACTGATCTAGTTATTTGCGGCGCAATGACACACATGTGTATCGATACGACTACCCGTGCAGCTGCCGATCTGGGTTATTCGTGTACACTTATTTCTGATGCCTGTGCAACCAGGGATTTGGTTTTCAATAATCAGAAAGTGACGGCTGCAAATGTGCAATTGTCTTATATGGCCGCTTTAGACGGTACATTTGCTACGGTTATTTCAACAAAACAGTTTCTGGATTTGAATAGTCAGGCTTAAAAAAGGCACAAAAAAACCCGCCGGGTAAGGTGTGAGGTGATTTTCCGGCGGGGGTTAATAAATAAAACAAATCTGCTATAAGAATTTTGCCTGATTCAAATATTTGTAGCTTATTTCAACGCTATCCAGCGGATCCATGTCTTTGAAGCTATCCTGTTCTACAAAGAAGTATTTCATCCCTGCTGTCTTTTTCTCAGCAAAAATACCTGCGAAATCCATTCTTCCGGTGCCTACAGGAGCAAAGAACATATCATCGGTTTTAGTCATGTCTTTCACATGCCATAATTCAAAACGTCCGGGGTATTTTTTAAAAAGATCGATTGGATTATGTCCGCCACGGGTTACCCAATAAAGATCCATCTCAAAAGTCACTAATGAAGGATCGGTTTGTGATACCAGTATATCATAGGGAAGCTGACCATCGACTTTATCAAATTCAAAGGCATGATTGTGATAGCCAAACCGAATGCCGTTCTTTTTAGCTATTTCGCCCATCTTATTGAATTTCTCAGCAGTTGTTTTCCATCCATCCATGTTGGTGCGGAACTTTTCAGCCAAAAAGGGATAAATGACGTATTTGGCTCCGGTGGCTGCAGTTGCTGCGATAACTTTCTCGGCCATATCGAGTTCAAATGCTATATGTGAACTGTTTAAAGTCATTCCCAGTCCATTGACTAGATCAATAAATGGTTTGGCCGCCATACCGTAGAATGTTCCGTCAGCTGCATTATAACCTGCTGCTTCAAGTGAATTGTATCCTATTTTAGCAAGTTTTTCGAGTGTGCCTTTAAGATCCTTTTGTAATTTATCACGAACTGAATACAGTTGTAATCCGATTGTTTTTTTGTCCATTGTGAATGATCCCAGAGGTAAGATCATTGATGCGGCAGCAAAGGCTGCAGTTGTTTTCAAAAAATCCCGTCGATTGTTCATAGTAATTAAAATTAGGAGAATATATTACTATTGTTATTAATACTTTCAGATCTTTAATTAGTCAAAAGTATAAAATTATCTGTTCATCTACAATAAAAGGTTCCATTCGATTTGAATCAAAAGTATATTTGTATTTTAGCAAACAGATCTGCAAAATTGAATTCAGGCAGATATACAAACTCTATCTACAATGAAACTTAAACAAACAACAGTAATTCTAATCTTTTTGATGTTCTCAGGTCTTTTTACATCCGCACAGGAAGAAGCAACCCTTGTAAAGAATGGAGATCAGGTTCCATCATTTACGTTCGAGACAAGTCCAGGGAAGATACAAAACATTTCAGAGTTTAAGGGAAAAACAGTGTTGATTACTTTCTTCGCAACCTGGTGCGGTCCTTGCCGTAAGGAACTACCACATATTCAGGCTGAGATCTACAATAAATACAAGAACAACCCGAATTTCGTACTCCTCATTCTGGGCAGGGAACACAGCTGGGCAGAGGTAAATAAATTTAAGACAGAGAATAAATTCACCATGCCATTTTATCCTGATCCTGAGCGTAAAGTATATTCACAATTTGCCAAACAATCGATACCACGAAATTTCCTGATCTCACCCGACGGAAAGATACTTTTCAGTACGATCGGCTTTGAAGAAAAAGAATTTAAACAACTAAAGAAGGTGATTGACAATCAGCTCAAAGAAGGGAAATAGTAAAGAGAAATAAGAAAGGCTGATCCCGGGAATTCATACAGTACTTATGGCCTGCAAAAAAACTCAATACAAGCTTGGATTGACCTCATAGAGGTCACATGTTTATAGAAAATGATGATTAAAAAGTTATTCGACCCCGCTGGGGTCGTACCTTTGCACGGTTGATTATTCTTCTATAAACATTTTATCCCTCCGGGATAAGTTCATTATAACAATTAATACATTTTTCAACAGCCCTATTTTGCAGCCACTGTTTCGATTTCAATCAGGACACCCATCGGCAATTCTTTTACAGCAAATGCAGCCCGTGCAGGTGGATTTTCAGAATAATACAATCCATACACTTCATTCATCGCCTTAAAGTTAGCCATATCGCTTAGAAAACAGGTTGATTTTACAACATCGCTGTAGTTGTAGCCTGCTTCCTTAAGTATTGCACCAATGTTGTTCAGAACCTGTAGCGTTTGTTCCTTAATTCCACCTTCCACAACCTTCATCGTTTTAGGATCAAGTGGTATCTGACCCGATATATAAAGGGTATCTCCAACTTCAACAGCCTGACTGTATGGGCCGATAGCGGCAGGGGCATCAATGGTTTGAATAATTCGTTTCATTGTTGAATGTTTTAATGGATGATTAATTGTTGAAATAAGAATATTTAGTTACCCCCATGTTTCTCAGACAGATACCTTTCGGCATCGATGGCTGCCATACATCCTGAACCAGCAGCTGTTACAGCCTGTCGGTAGATCGAATCCTGAACGTCGCCACAGGCAAATACTCCGGGAACTTTTGTTTTGGAAGTTCCTTCAATCGTTTTAATATATCCAACTTCATCGGTATCCAAAAAGTCTTTCACAAAATCAGAATTTGGCTTATGACCAATCGCCAGGAAGAACCCGTCAATTTTAATTGAAACTACTTCTTCTTCGGGAGTCCCCTTCTTTTTCCACAGCGTCATACCTTCCACAACGCCATCGCCAAATAATCCTTTGGTTTGATGTTCCCATAAGATTTCAACATTTTTTACCCGCATTACCCGATCCTGCATAACCTTAGAAGCCCTAAGCTCATGTCGGCGAACAATCAGGTATACTTTATTTACAAGACCTGCCAGATAGATTGCTTCTTCAGCCGCAGTATCACCACCGCCAACAACAGCCACATCTTTACCACGATAGAAAAAACCATCACAGGTTGCACAAGCTGAAACTCCGCTACCTGCATATTTTTTCTCATCCTCAATTCCCAGATATTTTGCAGTTGCTCCGGTAGCAATAATCACAGTTTCAGCCTCAATTATCTTATCATCATCTATCCAGACTTTATGAACAGGGCCAGTAAAATCAACCTTAGTGGCTAATCCCCACCGTACATCTGTGCCAAAACGAACGGCCTGAGCATTCAGGTCATCCATCATCAGCGGACCGGTTATTCCTTTTGGATAACCCGGGTAATTTTCTACCTCAGTGGTTGTTGTCAACTGACCTCCTGGCTGAAGTCCCTGGTACATTACAGGATTCAGGTTTGCGCGGGCTGCATAAATAGCTGCAGTATATCCCGCCGGACCTGATCCAATAATCAGGCATTTTACTTTTTCAGTTTCTAAGGGCAGTTTGGTATTGCTACCCTTACTATCATCGATATCCAAAGATTTAAACATGTTGTAAAGTCTAATATTTTTATTTTTTCAAAGTTACAAAACATGGACTCATGAACAACAAGCCTCCCATCAATAATTGTTAAGATACATAGACAAAATTTAACATACTATCCAGGGAGACTTTACGTTTTAGTTAATATCAAACAGGTTTTTAATACAGAAGTTTAAATTGTTAAAAACAAGTATTTGAGTATAAATACTACTCAAACAATAACATTTGCAACATATTAAATTTTAACGACATATAAAAATAAATTAAAAATTTACTCACAAAAAGGTAACTTTTGTCAGGCTTTTCAAGTATTATAGAATAACTAAATAACGGGAAATTATGAGAGCGAGGAAACAGATTTTAAACATTAGGAATCAATCAAGGATTACCATTCCTAAGGAAGAATTATGGTTTTTCACTGAAAGCAGTGCTTTCAAGCAATCACCAGTTATCGAAAGAAAATCAACCAGAAATGACAGGTTAAGTATTTTAAATCAGGACTATAGTCGATACTCACTTGACGATTCCGAAAAGGACAGGACTAAAAAAGCAAGTGGGTTTGTTGTTGACTGGCAAATGTCTGATGCATTCTGAGTGGGAATCCACCTGTTGTATAAAACTCGTATAATATCTGCGTAACTGTAAACGAAAATTTATTTTTTTTTGCATAGGACCGTTTCAAAATAAACTTTGGGACGGTCTTTCTTTTTGCTGACTTTCAATATTATTGTAGAAATATCCTTGTAGAAATCCCCCTCTTAAAACCATAGCTTATCACACTAACAGAAGGGAACTTGACTTCTGGTTAATAAAATATCAGCTGATTCTTTTGTATAACGAAAGAAGATGGCTATTTTTGTAACCATATAAATCGGGGTGTAGCGCAGCTTGGTAGCGTATCCGTCTGGGGGGCGGGGGGTCGCAAGTTCAAATCTTGTCACCCCGACTTATTGAATATCTAAGAGTTATGAATTAATTTTCATAGCTCTTTTTGTTTTTAGTGCTGCTTTCGTACCACTCTGCGATTAGATATACTAACCCATTCAATCCCCCTCTTACAACAATACCGTTTGGTTTTCAATTATCCTAGAACTAAACCTCTCTATGTTTAAAATTCAAGCCTTACATGTGCATTTCCCTGGAATGATTTCACGATGACTGTTTCAGTTTTCGGATCATATTCGCCGCCCATCACATGAAGAGCCTTTTGACCAATCGGATGAGGTAATCTGATCGTGACCTCTTTGGGTTTACGGTCTGAGTTGCATGTAATATCCGCTTCGATGTAGTTTTTATTGATTGCCGAATTTACTTTTACTGTTATTGGTCCAAAATAGCTTTGAACATTCGTTAATTCAATCGTTTTGCCGTCTTCAAGCCATTTATGCGGAATGGTGTTCAATAACCTTAAGGTAGTATCGTCTTCGAGATATAACATCCAGCGTGTTTCCATGAGAAACCAGGCCTCTTCGTGTGTCTTGTGAGGAGTGGCATGAAACAGATGTTCCCAGAAGGTATAGGTCTCCCGATCGGCCAATGCAGAAAAAGTATTGTAATAGGTCTTTAAAAATGGTTTGGCCATTCCAAGTCTGGCCTGCAACCAATCGTGCCGGCCGTAATAAGGCTGACTAAATACCGCATTGTTCTGTAAAAACAATTCACTCTCATAGTTCAGTAAGATACCTGACAAGGGTTCATTCACACCAAAAACCTCGCAGAAAACAAGATACATAGGCCCCAAAAGTATGTCAGGAACTGTAAATGTCCCGTGTGAAAAGAATTTCTCCCTGTTAAAGTAAAGCGCCCTGGGACCTATAGCCCCTGTCCATGGGGGTAAGGTTGGGATCCAGGTCCCGTCACCAAGGGGAACAACAGGCGATTGTGCCAATGCATTCAATGCCGATTCACGGATATCCTTTTTCCATTCGTATGCTTCCTTTTTTAAACGCAGCGACTGATCGGGATCGATTTCTGCCAGTATTTCAGCCATACGGCTTAAACCCATGTAAGCATATCCATTGAGCATAAACTGATGGAAATTATCTTCAGGATCAGCCACTTTACCGGCAATCATCCCATAACCCCTACCCTTCAGGCTGTCTATTTTATTACCGGCCCTCCACTTCAACAGATAACCGCAAGCTTTAAGAATTTCAGGCTCAATCTTTTTGATCCATTCTTTATCGTGAGTGTACCTGAAATACTCACCAAGTGACCACAATACCGCGCCTGTCTCGCCCGTGTAACTCTGGTAATTCTGGATCGATCCATCCTCATGCTGTTTGTCCATGAAATAATTCAACGACCGTTTGGCAATCTCCCCCCACCCCATTGAATTATAGAATTGAATGATCGGCGCGCTCTCCGTTCCTATGGGCCCATAGTACCCCACATTTGGGGCCAGGTCACCATCAGGCTCATTTCCATAGGTGATCAGATCCAAATGCAGCAATCCGGCCTGTATCATTTCCTCAATCCTTTTTTCTGGCACTCGGATATGCGCACCCTGTCCCAGTTTTGTATGCCAGTATGCCTTACACTCCAGAAATCTCTGTTCAAACGATTGGGCTATAAGCGCAAGTGCGCGCTCATAGGAAACAGGTGAATGGGGAAGATAAAATTCAAAGACAGCTTTTTCTCCGGGCTGAAGTAAAAGGGCGACTTCTTCGTTTGGCAAAGGATTTCCGTTTAGTTTGGAAACGCAAAAAACACTATCATTGTTAAAGACAGACAATCCTGTTTTCGGATCAAAAATATAGGGTTTCTGCCACAAATTAGCTGTTTTAAACCACGCATAACGTGGAACTTTACCCGTATTCGTTATTACAGATTGAAAGTAAAGTACGGTCTCTTCCGCAGGATCAAATGATTCCTGAAGTTTCGTTTTTACAATTTCTTCCTGTAGCGGCGAAAGTACATGCCCGATACTATACTTATCGGCAACCAGGTAATTTGTACCTTTAACGGTCTGGGCTGTAAGTGGTGAATGCTCCAGCGAAACAAATGAAGTGGATTTGTATTCTATGTCATCATCCATTTGCGTGGAATGAAGTATCGGCATAACCCCTTCTTCGAGTTGTCGTGAAGTATTGATTTCAACTCCGACACCGCGTCCTATGCTGTAATTGTAGTAGATGGCCCCATTATTGTTTCCTTTTAATGTAAGGGGCGCTGTAGAAAACCTTGGTGTAATTGCACTAGCCTGCAAGGGTGCATTGGGCATACTCTCATTGAGTTCGAAAATTCGAAAGTCACGCGACAGTCCTAACCAGACCGGAAGGGTTTGATTCTGTGTTCTTTTAGCGGCACTATCAAAGGTTTCCTCTGGCTCTGATTCGATTATCTGTAATTTAGTCTGAAGCTTAAGCGATTTGATTGTTGACTGAACCTCAGAAAACGAACGCTGATCTGAATCCTTTAGCACAACAACTGAATAATCAGGAATAAAGATTGGAGATTTTATAGTAACATCCCGCAAAAGAAATGAAAATGGAGAATGAGTTGTCTGAACTGAAATGAGTGTGGCTCCGGGGCCGGGAACATTGTGTGCATTGTCAATCCCGATTGTGATACGGGCCGTTCCTTGCGAAGTAATTTCAAAATGATTGGCTTTAACTTTCCCCTTCCCTTTGGTAATTTCTATATTGCGGAGGTTGCCGTTTAATACTGATATCGTTCCTGTAGGTTTATCCTTGCACCATTCTATGGATATTTTCTGTCCTGATGGAGTGTCAATTTTTGCCTGTCCATTCAAAACTAACGTGAACAGGGAAAAAAGGGTTAAAATGCACCCTAATAATCCACACGGCAGGACCAATTTAATCTTCATATATTTTTTACTGACCTTAGGTTAAGAGGCAATGTCTGCAACGCCGATTATTCTTGTTAAAAACCCGCAATGTAGATTAAGACACTTGCGGGCTCAGTATATTTCTTTTGATCTGGCAATAGCAAATTTACATTAATTCTTGCCAATATTGCCCTGACAAATAATATTGTTTAAACCTATTGAAGCCTGGTAAATATTTAAATAACCATCATATAACAGCCAGTTATCATAGGTTATGACAATGCCTGAATCAAGTTTACGAATGTTGGTAAAGCCTTTACCGGTAGCCCCATCCACATTACTCAACGAAACTACGACAGGTCCCCCTCCCACTGAAGCAATAGTACCCAGATTAATTGTCGCCGGATAAGTATCACCGGCAATTGTGCCGGTAAGCAAAACAGTAACCAAAGTATTATCATTCACTCTTTTTTCAAATAAGGCAGTCCCTGATACACCAAATGAACCGACCGTTTTAAGTGTATAGGTCTTATTGGTAGTGGTTAATACATTACCGCCAATATCGCCCTGTGCTAAGATGACATTGAGTTCACTGCTGCTTTTAAGCACATTTACATGGCCATCATAAGCAATTAACTGGGTGTATGACATTGTTGTTAATTCGGTTGAGCTTTTTCCGGTTGCGTCAACCGGATTAAGTGTAGCGACGATATCGTCTGCTTCAACTATTGAATTTGCGCAAAGGATGGCCGGATGAGTTCCTGCAGGAGCACCTGTCAATGTGATATCAACAGTAGTTACAGAACTGCTAGTTTCGGTGAAAGTGACTGTTCCAGATACCCCTAACATATCTTTTACTTTTAAACTATAGGTTGACTTTCTGGCAGGTGAATCACTTTTTTTACATCCGCTACCCGCCAACAGCAATATTACTGCTGTAAACATGATAAATAGGATTATTACTTTTCTGGTGTTTTTCATGGCATTAACTTGTATTCATTCTCCGCATCTGGCGGCTCAGGTGTGAATTGATTATCACGATATAAAGATGAAACTTTTTTTTTTGAATGATTTACACAATTACGGATAAATATTACAGAATTCACACTATGACCACTTCCTTATGGCTATTTAAACACGAGGTTGAATAAAACCAACTTGTTTGAACTTCACATTCTGAAATCCTTATTTTATATTTAATCATAAATGTAATTACAAATACACTGCCATACAAGATATTGGTGAATTTAGTGCACATAAGTTATTAGAATCAAATAATGTCGTATTATCAATATTGTGTCACCACTATGCGGCTCAATTTCCACTCGTTATAACTATGCTACCATACTTTCAGTGCTACGCACCTAAAAAACAGCCATATAGTGGTGAAAGTATGGTAGAATTAATTTGAATAACAAGAATAAAAGCCGCGTAGCGGTGACACAATTTGTCAGTATTCATTCACAGATAAAATACGACATTATATAGATACTATTACTTAAGACTATTTTAGATTAAAGTTTCCTCTTTTAACGACTGCAAGACCCATCATGTGGCCTCAAATCCCTATCCGACTAACCCCAGCCTTATATCAGAGTTTTATAATTTGATAACAGTTTGTGTTCTATCTGTGTGTATTTTGGCAATTGAACACAAATAGAACACAAACTGTTATCAAATTATAAAACTCTGATATAAGGCTAATACATCTCCATCCCAATTTAGTCGTGACACTTTTAAAGAATTCGCCTAATAGGGTTCAATGAATGTTAAGATTGGCTCAATGATAAATATCGGTTGGAAAGAAATTCAACTTCAAATGTAATTCGTGTTAATTTCCATTGTATCAGGACAGTGTCGGAAATGTGAATACTGGATTCCGAAAAGACTAAGAGTAATTGATTGGTTATATAAATATTAGAATACCTGAATTATTCCGACAGTTTAAACTCCGACCCATCTTGTAGTTTCTGTAGTATTTTCAGGAGGTCCTTTCTACAGGATTCTGCCAGGAAGGGCTCTGTAACGGCTTCCTGAATCCGATCAAGATTATCAGGGTTAGGACTAAAAAGGGAGAAAACTTCGGCAATCGAAAGACTTTCAGAATTTTGTTCAATCAGAATAAGTTCATCCCCTTTCTTGACTGCGCCCGGTTGGATAACCCTGACATACACTCCCGGATAGGGCGCTTTCCAGAAATCATCCACAATGGCCTGATCGTTGAATCGAATGCCAAGCTTAAAACAAGGTTGCCGGGGCTGCGAAACCTGGACAATTGCGTCACCGATTCGATAGCAATCACCAATAAGGATGATTGATTCATCCAGTCCGCTTACGGTCAGATTTTCACCAAACATTCCTGATTTCCATTCAAGATCGGGATATTTTGCTTGCCAAAACGGATAGTGATCAGCCGAATACAGATAACATGCTTTCTCGGTTCCGCCATGATAACGCCGATCCATCACATGATCATTTTCGACATCTTCAGCGCCCAGATAAATTGATGTATCCACTGGATATTTATAAATACCCGTTTTTACACTTTGTCCACGCCATTCGACAAGAACTGGTTCACCGATATTGGTTGATAAAACTTTCATAGAATCAGTTGTTTCTAAACATTAAGCCTCTGTTTTTCAGGAAGAACACAGGCAAACAAACTATTCTTCCTCCAGTATCTCCTGTACCCGACCAACTTCACCAGTTTCGAGTCTTACCTTAATCCCATGGGGATGGTTGGGCGAATTGGTCAGCAGGTTTTTTACAATTCCTTCGGTCAATTCACCTGTTCGCTGATGATGTTTCTGAACAATATTCACCAACATGCCGGGCTTCACATCTGAGCGTTTTCTTCCATTCATTTTAAGTCGTTCTATCCGACAAATGAACGAAATTAATTGATTAGTTCAGGTATTTAAGAACTGCTTCATTGGCATAAAATAAAAAAAGCCCTTCAAAATAAAGGCTAACTTGAATTTGACCATTAACTTATTTATGAGATATTCAAAGACAAATACTTTAGAAACTCGTCTTTACGATTCTGATTCTTGAATGCGCCACCATATTCAGCGGTGATAGTAGAACTTCCTTCATCCTGAATACCTCGTGATGAAACACATAAATGCCTGGCATCAATCACTACTGCGATATCTTCAGTCTTTAAAATTCGTTTCAATTCATTGGCAATTTGAACGGTTAAGCGTTCCTGTACCTGGGGCCTGCGTGCAAAGTAATCGACCACCCGGTTGATTTTCGACAATCCAATCACCTCACCGCTTGAGATGTAGGCAACATGCGCCTTTCCGACGATGGGCAGGAAATGGTGCTCGCAGGTCGAATTGAGGTTAATGTTTTTCTCTACCAACATTTCGCCATATTTGAATTTGTTCTCGAATACTGAAATCTTTGGTTTATTTTCAGGATTAAGACCTGAAAAGATTTCTTTTACAAACATTTTAGCGACGCGGTGAGGGGTTCCTCTAAGACTGTCGTCGGTGAGGTCGAGCCCTAACACATCCATGATATCGCGGAATTTATCTTCGATCAGAAGCATCTTTTGTTCGTCGCTAAGCAGAAAAGCGTCTTCTCTCATAGGGGTCTCCATAGATGTACCCACATGATTATCGCCAATCAGGTCATATCCGTTGTAGTCGTTTTTATTTTGAGGCAAATGTGTTCCATTCAATTTTGGCTTTGCCGGTGCTGTTTTTAAAAATCCATTTACTTTCATAATACATCCTCCAATTAAATATTGTTTCAGTAAGATAAACACATCAGATGAGTGTTTGTTTAATCATTAATCGTATTCATTAAACATTATTTATATC
>Ga0209697_10004426_pt1 | contig 18258 bp, 11 predicted proteins | sample AliMusrvi5mmetaG_FD_184115 | JGI IMG/M metagenome (GOLD analysis project Ga0209697, IMG submission 184115) | Freshwater lake bacterial and archeal communities from Alinen Mustajarvi, Finland, to study Microbial Dark Matter (Phase II) - Alinen... | ecosystem: Environmental > Aquatic > Freshwater...
CATCACGAATCACAACGCATCCCCGAAGCCCTTCATCTGGACCGCTTCCGCAAACGATATCCTCGCAAAGGTCACCCGTGCGCGGCAGGCTCTGGATGTTACTCGTATTTCTGGCGACCTACACTAGTTGATCGAGCTTATAGCCCTGACCCCGAAGGGCCCTTAGCCTCCAGATAAGGTCGGCCTGAGTTCCTTCTTCCCATGGCAGTCCTTCGAAGTGAGGGCTTTCGTGGTCGAAAACATTCTCCTGGGCACCCCATGAGGCTCCGCCTGCCGGGCCGCTCCATCCGGGGGCGGATGCTGCTGGCCGCCATCCTCATCGAGGCGACCATGCTCACCCTGCTGGTGGCCAACAGCCTCCGGCTGCTCTCGGGCAAGATGACCGAGCAGGCCGCCCAGCACGCGGCCCAGATGACTCCCGTGCTGCAGGCTGCCCTCATCGCCCCCCTGGCCCAGCGGGACTCGGCCACGGTGAAAGCCATCCTGGACGAATGTGCCGCCACCCAGGGCATCGACTACCTGGCCGTGCGGGACAGCCGCGGCAAGCCCGTGGCCATGAGCGGCTGGGATCCGGCCCAGCCGCTGCCAGCCGCAGATCGGAGCTTTCACCTCTACGGAACCCAGGGCACCCCGCGCTACAACGTGGTGGCGCCCATCCAGGAAGCGGGCCAGAACCTCGGCACGGTGCACTTCGGCGTGAACCTGGCCCAGATCCTGGCCGCCCACCGGGAACTGCTGACCCAGGGCATCCTCATCGCCCTCGGCGAACTGTTGCTCTCCGCAGGCCTGTTGACCGTGGTGGGCTTCTGGCTCACCCGCCATCTCACGGCCCTGACTCTGGCCAGCGAGGCCGTGGCCCGGGGGGAGCTCTTCCCACCGCCGGTTTGGGAGGGCACCGACGATGTGGGCCGCCTGGGGGCGACCTTCAACGCCATGTCCAGGGCCATCCGGGACCGCATCCAGGATCTCATCGAAAACCGGGACATCCAGACCATCCTGATCCAGGAGAACGCCGAAGCCCTCAACCGCCTGGACGAGATCACCCACACCATGGCCGACGGCCTGTATGTGCTTGACGAGGCAGGCTGCATCACCTTCGTGAACCCCAGGGCCGGGGAGATCCTCGGCTGGTCCACGGAGGAGCTCCTGGGTCGCCGGGCCCATGACCTCTTCCACTGGCACCCCCAGGCGAATGAGGCCATTCCTGAGTCTGCCTGTGAGTCCCAGGAGGTTATCCGAACGGGGCTGCCCTTCCGCTCGGAGGCGGAGGCCTACCTCCGCAAGGACGGCAGTTTCATTCGCGTCTCCAAGGCCATCAACCCCATCCGGCGGGACCAGGACATTGTGGGGGCGGTGATCTCCTTTCAGGATGTGACGGAGAAGCTCCGCATCGCCGAGGCCCTCCGGATCAGTGAAGAACGACTGGCTCTGGCCGTCGAGGGCAGCGGGGATGGACTCTGGGACTGGGACATCCTCGCTGACACCGTGATCTTCTCCGACACCTGGAAGCGCATGATTGGCTACCTCCCGGGCGAGCTCAGCAACCAGCTGGAAGAGTGGAGTTCCCGGCTCCACCCCGAGGACCGGGAGCGCACCCTGGTGGAGCTCCAGGAACACCTGGAGGGCCGCAATCCCCTGTATCTCAGCGAGCACCGCTTCCTGCACCGGGATGGCCACTTCCTCTGGGTCCTGGACCGTGGACAAGTGGTGGGGTGGGACGCCGTAGGTGTGCCAACGCGCATGATCGGCACCCATGCCGACATCAGCGCCCGGAAAAACCTGGAGCAGTCCCTGGCCCGGAAGGACCAGATCCTGGAGGCCATCAGCTCGGGGGTCATCACCCTACTGGATTCACTCGTGTGGCAGGAAAGGATCCCAGCCTTCCTCGAATCCATCGGCCGGGCCAGCAGCGCCAGCAGGGTCCAGATCTTACAGGTCATCGGGAACCCCGACACCGATGAGGAGGTCTGGGCCGACATGGTCTTCGAGTGGTGTCGCGAAGGCGTCCCGCCCAAGCTCCAGTCCCCCTTGTTCCACCGCATACCCACGAGGGCCGCGGGGTTTGCACACTGGAACGACCGGCTGAAGGCGGACCAGCTGGTCCATGGGCCCAGCAACAGCTTCCCGGAGTTGGTGCCCTTCCAACTCGGCCACCCCCTCTCGACCAACATCCTGGTCGTGCCGGTCCATGTGCGGGGCCAGTGGTGGGGAGCCATCGGGTTCATGGATGATTCGAACGGGCTGCCCTGGCCCTCCGCCCACCGCGAGATCCTCCGACTGACGGGCAAGGCCCTGGGCTCGAAAATCGAGCGGACTGACACCCGCCTGGAGCTGGAGCGCCGGGTGGCGGAGCGCACCCGAGAGCTCGACCAGATGAACCTTGACCTCATCGAGGAGATGGAGGCCAGGGCCAAGAGCGAGGCCAGCAATCGCATGGTCCTCGTGGAACTGGAGCAGGCCCGGAAGATGGAATCCATCGGCCACCTGGCGGCGGGCATCGCCCACGAGATCAACACCCCCACCCAGTTTCTGGGCAACAACCTGGGGTTCCTGATGGAGGGCTACAGCAAATTGTCCCGCTTCCAGAAAGCCTGCCAGGACCACCTCGCAGGACTGCCCCAGCCCCAGACCGAGCAGCTGGAAGCCCTCCGACGGGAGCTGAACCTGGACTTCCTGCAGGAGGAGATGCCGCTCGCAATCAGTGAGTCCATGGAGGGCATCGACCGCATCACGAAGATCGTCCGGGCCATGAAGGAGTTCTCCCATCCGGGCGGGCGGGACTGGTCAAGCGTGGATCTCAACCAGTGCTTGATGACCACTTCCACGGTCGCCCGCAATGAGTGGAAGTACATCGCAGAGCTGGAACTGGACCTGGACCCGACCCTGCCGCTCATCCATGGCCTGCCCGTGGAGTTGAATCAGGCCTTCCTGAACTTCATCGTCAACGCCGCTGACGCCATCCGCGAGCGCCCCCCCTCGGAGACCCTGGATGGGAAGATGGTCCTCTCCACGCGGCGACAGGACCAGGGCGTGGAGATCCGGATCAGCGACAACGGCGTCGGCATTCCCGAGCCGGTGCTCAAGAAGATGTACGACCCCTTCTTCACCACCAAGGACGTGGGCAAGGGGACGGGTCAGGGGCTCACGGTCTGCTACCAGGTCATCGTGAACCTTCACGGGGGCAGCCTCCGCTGCGAGTCGGTGCCGGGTGAGGGCACGACCTTCATCATCCAGCTGCCTCTGACCAAGGCCTCGGCCGCCCCCGCCGGGAAGGGGGCCTAGGCCATGCGAATTCTGCTGGTGGACGACGAACCCATGGTGCTGCGGGCCCTCTACCGCACCATCCTCTCCCGCTGGCCCGCCTGGGAGGTGATCACGGCGTCCTCAGGAGAACAGTCCGTGGAACTGCTCTCCCATACCCCCTTCCACCTGGTCATGACCGATATGCAGATGCCTGGCCTGGACGGCACCGCTGTGCTGAAGGCCTGCCTGCACCACCAGCCCGACGCCATCCGCATGGTGCTTTCGGGCCACACCCCCCTGCAGCGGATCCTCGAGACGGAGGGGTGGTACCACCGCTTCCTCACCAAGCCCATCGAGCCCCAGCGCCAGCTGGCCATCCTGGCCAACCTCAACCTCGATGACCTCGATGTCGAAAACCTCCTGACCCGCCACCTGGTGACAAGCCTGGAGCGGATCCCCAGCCTGCCGAAGTATGTGGCCGCCCTGAGTGCGCTCCTGGACCAGCCCGACCCTGACCTGGGTGCCATGGGCCAAGTGGTGGGCCAGGACATCGGCCTCGCCATGACCATCCTCAAGCTGGTGAACTCCGCCTATCTCGCCGCAGGCCGACCCATCACAGACCTCCAGCAGGCCGTGGCATTCCTGGGAGTCAACAACCTCCGCGAGCTGCTCGAGCAGCGGGGCCAACGCATGGCCCCCACCGAAGCACTGGCGGCAGGCCTGGATCTGGAAGGCGTCTGGGCCCATTCCCAGGAGGTGGCGCAACGGGCCAGCACCTGGGTGCTGGCGGCCACGGGGGATGCAGCCCTGGCCGCGGAGGCCTACTCGGTGGGCCTGCTGCATGATGTGGGCGTGGTGGTCCTGGCGACCTCCCCCGTCCTCCACTACGGGGAGATCCTGCAGATGACCGTGCGGGAGGGGGAGAGCATGCTGTTCCAGGAACGGAAAACCTTGGGCACGGACCACTGCCGGGTGGGCGCCGCCCTCCTGAGTCTCTGGGCCCTGCCGGAAACTTTCGGCGCCGTGGTCCGCGCCCATCACTGCGAGCACCTGGAAGCGCACAGCTCCCTGGTCTCCCTGGCCATCTACGCCGCCCACTTCCGCCCCGGAAGGGCCCAGGCGCCGAACCTGTTCTTCGATGGCGCCCGCCTCGCAAGCAACAGCGTGCCCTTCACCCAGACGCTGTCCCTGGAGGCGTACTGGGAGCGGCTCCTGGCTCAGTGGCAGCAGGCTCAGCCGGGGAGCACCCCATGAAGCCACGCATCCTGCTGGTGGATGACGATGTTCTGTTGTTGCGGGCTCTGCGAAGGCTGCTTCAGGCGGACTTCGAAGTGCTCACGGCCGAGACCGGGCAGGCGGGCCTGGAGGCCCTCGCCACACCAGGTCCCCTGGCCGTGGTGCTCTCGGACTTCCGGATGCCGGGCATGGACGGCGTCCAGTTCCTGGACCGCCTCGGCACCCGCTCGCCAGACACCGTCAAGATCATGCTCACAGGCCAGGCGGAACTGAATACAGCCGTGGAGGCCGTCAACAAGGGCCACGTGTTCCGCTTCCTCACCAAGCCCATCGACGGGCAGGACCTGCTCCAGGTACTGCGGGATGCCGTGGCCCAGTTCGAGCTCATCACGGCTGAGCGAACCCTCCTGGAAGACACCCTCAGCGGCAGCATCCAGGCCCTGGTGGGCCTGCTGGCCCTCTTCGACCCCACCGGCTCCGGGCGCAGCCAGGAAGTCCGGAATCTGGCCATGGCCATCGCCGAGGCGCTCGAACTGGCGTCCTCCTGGGATATCGGTATTGCCGCCCTGCTGTCGCGGGTGGGTGACCTGGCCATCTCCAGTGAGGTGCAGGGCAAGCTCCTACGGGGTGAGCGCCTCAGCCCCGTGGAGCACGACGCCCTCCTTCGGGGCCCGGAGATGGGCTCCGAGCTCATCGCTCACATCCCCCGGCTCCAGACCGTGGCCCAGATGATCAAGTACAGCCACAAGGGCTTCAATGGCGTGGGCTATCCCCGGGACCGGGTGGCTGGTGCGCAGCTGCCTCTGGGGGCCCGCATCCTCAAGGTGGTTCTGGACTACACGGACCGCCTTCGCACAAGGGGCACCCAAGCAACCGCCTTCGCCCAGATCGAGCTGGGCGCCGGCTCCCGGTACGATCCCACGGTGGTTGCAGCCCTGGGCCAGGTGCTCCGGGTGGTTCAGGACCACAACCCAGAGGGCATCGTGGCCCTGCCCCTGAATGAGCTGCAGCCCGGCATGGTCCTGGGCGGTGATGTGGTCTCCGGGGCCTATGAGGCTGTGGTGCTGGCCAAGGGCACTCACCTGAACCAGCTCCACATCGAGTGGCTGCGGAACTATTCGCAGAGCCAGGGCCTCACCCAGCCCGTTCTCATCAACCGAATGGTCTGAGGTCCAAGGGGGCCCCCCAGACTTGGCGCTTCCCGACCCGCCCACCGGGCCGCATGCTGGATGGGATTGGATCCGCGTGCCCATGAACCCTGAACTTGAAGTCCTGGAACTCCCCGAAGCCCTCCGCCTCATCCAGGGTGGGGCCCGCACGGCCTCTGCCCGCAGCGCCCTGGGGCTCATGCAGCCCTGGGACGGCCTCGCGGGGCAGCGGCGGCTGCACCAACTGGAGCTGCAGGACACCTGGGCCGCAGCGCCGGAACGCCTGCCGGTGCTGGCCATGGACGAGGCCCTGGGGGAGCTGCTGAACCCCGCGGGCTGGCTGCTGCCCGAGCACTGGCGCCAGCTGCGGGACGGCCTGCGGGCCCTGGCCAAGCTGCTCGCGACCCTTGCGGCCCTGCCCTGGCCCGAGGCCCGGCCTGCCCCTGCGGGCACCCACCTGGGCATCGACCGCCTCCAGGTCACGGCGGCCCTGCTGCCCGATCCAGGTCCCCTGGGCGAGCGCCTGGCCCGGACCTTCACCGAAGACGGCCAGCTGGACCCCCTGCGCATTCCCGCCCTGGCGGGCCTGCACCGCCAGCGCCAGGCGGCCTTCCAGGCGGTACAGGCGAAGCTGCAGAAGGTTCTGCGCGGCTCCCCCGAGGCCTGCAACGAGGCCATGATCGTCGAGCGCAACGGCCGCTTCTGCCTCCCGGTGCGCAGCGAGCGCCGCAGCCAGATCCCGGGGCTGGTGCTGGACCGCAGTGGCACCGGCGCCACGGTCTTCATCGAGCCCATGGAAGTGGTGCCCCTCAACAACACGTTCGTAGAAGCCGACCGGGACTACACCCAGGCCGTGCAGGCCTACCTGCGGGACCTGCTGGCGGAGTTGCGGGAGCACCGGGAAGACTTTGTCCGTTGGCAGGATCTCCATGCCCGGGCGGATCAGGGTCTGGCCCTGCTGCGCTGGGCCTCCCTCTGCGACGGTCTGCTGCCGGACCTGGAGACGGATCCCCAGCAGGGCCGGCTCTGCCTGCTGGAGGCCCGGCATCCCCTGCTGCTGCCCCGGGTGCGGGAGGCCATGGGCCTGGAGCCCCTGCCCCACCCCGTGGTACCCCTGAATCTGGTGCTGGAGGCGGGCAGGCCCGGCCTGGTGATCTCCGGTTCCAACACCGGCGGCAAGACCGTGGTCCTCAAAACCGTGGGCCTGCTCTCGGCCCTGGCCTCCTGCGGCTGCGCGGTGCCGGTCCGGGAGGGCTCCAGCTTTCCGGCCCTGCCCAGCCTCCATGCCGATATCGGCGACCACCAGACCATCACGGGAAGTCTTTCGACCTTCAGTAGCCATATCCTGCACCTGAAGGAGATCCTGAATCGGGTTCACGATGGCGGTCTGGTACTCCTGGACGAGCTGGGCACGGGCACGGACCCGAAAGAAGGCGCGGCCCTGGGCATCGCCCTCCTGCAGACCCTCTCGCGGCGTCACTGCTGGATCCTCTGCTCCACCCACCTGGGCGACATCAGCCAGTGGGCCCTGCGCCACACCCGCTTCCAGAATGCTTCCGTGCAGTTCGACGAGACCCGCCTGGCCCCCACCTACCGCCTGCTGGTGGGCCAGCCCGGCCAGAGCCGGGCCCTCACCATCGCCGCTCGCCTGGGCCTGCCCAAGGCCGTGCTGGACCACGCTGACAAGGTGCTGGGCCAGCGGGAGCAGGACTGGCGGGACTTTCTGAGGGAGCTGGAGGCGGAGCGCGGCCGCCTGCTGGAGGAGGCCGAGGCTTTGCGCCTGCAGCTGGCCGCCGCCGACAAGGACCGGGAGATCCTCCGGCAAAGGGAGGAGAAGCTCCGGGCGGACCGGGAGGCCTTCCAGCAGGAATCCCGGGACAAGGTGGCCCGGGTCCTGGAGTTCCTGGACCACGAAGGCAAGCGCCTGGTGAAGGAACTGAAGGAGCGCCAGAAGGAGGCCACCGTCAACGCGGACCGCCTGGGCACCGAGGCCCACGAGCGGGTGCGGCTGCTGGGCCGCCTGGCCGAAGCCGAAATGCGACCCGCCAAAGCCAAGGCTGGTGGCCCGGCCCTGGAAGTGAAAGAGGGTGGCTACGCCCGCCACCGCGGCCTGGGGGTCGAGGGCAAGGTCCTAGTCCTCAAGGGGGACCGGGCCACCCTGGAGACCCCCCAGGGGCGGCGTCTGGAGTGCCGCCTGGGTGAGCTGGAGCCCATCGGGGCCCGGGAAGTCGCGCCCCGGCCCTCGGGCAAGGTGCGGGTCCGGGCCGAGGTCCAGGACCTGGACTCCGAGATCAACCTCATCGGCCGGGCCAGCGATGACGTGGACAGCGAGGTCTACCGCTTTGTGGAGGAGGCCCTGGCCGCAGGGCGTCGCTTCGTCCGCATCGTCCACGGCCACGGCACCGGGCGGCTCAAGGCAGCGGTGCGGGAGGCTCTGCGCGGCCATCCTGGCATCGCCAAGGTGGAGGATGCCCCCCAGGCCCAGGGCGGGTCCGGAGCCACGATCGTGACCCTTCGGTAGGCTGCGGGCTCATAGCTGCAGGCTCTAGACTCAAAATTCAACTCCCCCACCCGGTGGCCCGATTCAATGGCACACCTCCGTAGGGGAGAACCATGGAATTCCTTAACACGCTGACCATCCGAAAAAAGCTGCTCTATTCGATCCTGGCTTTGGCTGTGGTGATCGGGCTGTCTTCGACGGTGTTCTCCCTCTGGCGATTGAATTCGGCCTTGAATAATGGGCTGGAGCTGAAGGCCGGAAGCCTTGCGGGCCTCGTGGCCGACGGCATCCAGTCCGGCGTCCAGTTCGAAGACATGGGCCTGGTGGAACGGGGTCTCGATGGCCTCAAGGATGACACCGACATCTCCCAGGCCGCCCTGGTCGCCCTGGACGCCTCCGGCGCTGCCAAAGTGGTCACCAAAGCCAAGTCCAAGGACGCGAAGCTGGAACTCCAGCCCATGGCCGATGCCTTCCTCAAGGCCGTGGCCAAGGCCGGTGCCTCCAAGGATCACCCCGCCGTCGAGCAGAACGGTTATCTGCTGGTGGGCGACCTGGTCAAGATCGAAGGCGCTCCCGTTAAGTCCTATGTGATGCTGGCCGTGAACCGCGATCGCCTCCGCAAGGACCAGTTGGGCGCCCTCCTGGGCATGGTTCTGCTGGGCGTGGTCATGGTGGGCATCGGCATCGCCGCGGCCTTCTTCCTGGGCAATACCATCGTCACCCCCCTGGAGAACATCCAGTCCCGCATGCGCGACATTTCCGAGGGCGAGGGCGATCTCACGGCCCGCCTGGATGTCAGTGGCAACGATGAAATCTCCGCTCTGGCCGGTCACTTCAACCGCTTCGTGGAGAACATCCACCAGATCGTCCAGCAGGTCATGGCCATCTCGACGAACATCGCCTCGGGCTCCCTCCAGATGTCCGCGGGCATGTCCGAAATGCACAGCACCGCGCAGAGCATCGCCCAGTCGGCGGAGAACCAGAAGTCCAGCGTCTCCAGCACCACCGCCAGCGTCCAGGGCATCGCCGGGGCCTCCCAGGTGGTGAACTCCAACGTGACCGATGCCCTCATCGTCTTCGATCAGGCCCAGCAGGCCGCCAACAAGGGCGGCACGGCCGTGGGCAGCGCCATCTCGGGCATGCAGGCCATCAACCAGAACTCCAAGCAGATCGGCAACATCCTGATGGTGATCACCGAGATTGCCAACCAGACCAACCTGCTCTCCCTGAACGCCGCCATCGAGGCCGCCAAGGCCGGCGAGCACGGCAAGGGCTTCGCAGTGGTCGCCGAGGAAGTCCGCAAGCTGGCCGAGCGCAGCGCCACCGCCGCCAAGGAGATCACGGCCCTCATCCAGACCTCCAACCGCGCCATCACCGATGGCACCAAGATGGTGAACACCGCCGGTGAGGCCCTCACCAGCATCCAGAGCGCCATCACCGACTCCGCCGAGCGCATGAAGACCATCGGCGGCCAGAGCTCGACCCAGAGCCACGACAGCCAGTCCGTGGTGGCCGCCATGGGCGACCTCACCTCCATCGCCGAGCAGAACGCCGCCGCCATGGAGGAAATGGCCGCCACCATCAAGGAATCCACCCGCACCGTGGACGAGCTCAGCGCCCTGGCCGAGCAGCTCAACTCCATCGTGGCGAGGTTCCGGATTTAGACGGGCAGCCTCAAAGGGCTCAGCGCGGCAAATGCCGCGCTGAGTTAGGAAATAAAGCACAGGCAGACCGCTTGGCGACCATGTCTTTTTCTAACTGCGGGAAGGGGCACCCTTCCCGCAGCCGGTTCTAGACCAGGTTCCTTGACTTCAAAAACGACACGAACCCGAAGTCCCCATCGCTGATGTGGTGGCGGAGCCATCCTTCCATGAAAGTGGGTACCACCAGGGCCATGGCCTGCTCACTCTCCCGGAACTTCGCCAGCAGATCCTGGAGGCTGCCCAGCATGGCGAGGTGCTCCGTGATATGGGCCTCCAGATCGGGGTAGGCCATCTTGGCCATGTAGGCTTCCTCCGTGGCGAAGTGCTGCTCGGAGCAGGCCACCAGGTCCACGATCGCGTCCTCCACCAGGCTCCGGTCCATGCCCCCGGACACCATGCGCCGCAAGCGGTCCACAATGCGGAACAGCTCCCGGTGCTGGTCGTCGATGATTTCGATGCCCGTGCCGTAACGTGGACTCCACGCAACTTCCATGTGACACCCCTAAACCACTGAAACCACTGAAACCACTGAAACCACTGAAACCACAAATAAACGAATATAAACACTGGCTTGCCAGGACAGGAACTCGAGGTGGCGATTTTTTTTCAATTATTGACCCCGCCATCCACTGACATGCTACTGGAAGCTTCCAGCGCTTCGTCACAGAGATGTAATTCTCGATGAAGTTATCGAGAATGTCCCAAAAACTCGGGACGCTCTAAATACCCCTCGACGCCCTTCCCGCCGATGCCCTAGGAAGGGTGCCTCCTGCCCCCCCGCCAGCTCAAGGACGCCGTGCCCCTCCTCAACCTGAATCACAAGCCGACTTACAAGATCCTCGTAGTGGATGATGACCCCATCACCCGGGCCTTCGTGCAGGCGGCCCTCCGGGTGGACGGCTTCCAGGTCTTCCTGGCCAGGGACGGCAAGGAAGGCCTGGAAAAGTTCCTGGCCCACGCCCCGGACCTGATTCTCACCGACTACGCCATGCCCGGCATGAACGGCGCCGAGTTCACCCGGAAGATCCACGCCATCCTCAAGGCCAGCCACGGCGATACCCAGGTCTTCCTGCCCGTGGTGGTATTCACGGCCCAGGGGGAGCCGGAGGTTCTCAAGGACTGCCTGGACGCCGGGGCCATCGAGTTCCTCACCAAGCCCTTCAACGTCACCGAGCTGCGGACCCGCATCCACGCCATCGCAGAACTGGCGGCGGTCCACTCAGGCCTCATGGCCCGGGAGGCCGAGGAGCAGGACGAGATCTCCATGGTGAAGCACATGCTCGACCGCCTCCTGGAGCAGGGGCGGGACACCATGCCCGCGGGCTTCCGGATGGAAACCATGGCCACGCGCCGCATCAACGGCGATGTGTGCACCTACCACACGGGGGCCCCCGGCATCCACTTCGGCATGCTCTGCGACCCCATGGGCCACGGGCTCATGGCCGGCATCTCTGAAATCCCCACCATCGAGGTCTTCAAGACGCTTTCGGGCCGGGACCTGCCCTTGCCCAGCATCCTTGCGGAGATCAACCAGAAGCTCATGAACCTCCTGCCCTGGGGGCGCTTCTCCTGCGTACTGCTCTTCCGTCTGGACGCCCACACCGGTGAGCTGCAGATCGCCAACGCCGGCATGCCCGAGAGCTTCATCTTCCACGTGGGGGGCGGCCTCACCCGCTACGCCTCCACCAGCATCCCGCTGGGCATCCAGGAGGACCTGGGGTCCCTGGCCGTGAACCGCCACTGTCTCCTGCCTGGGGATTGCTTCTTCGCCTGCAGCGACGGTCTTTCGGAAATCGTGGATGAGAAGGAGCTGGTGGAGCTCTACGAGCAGGGTGGCGATGTGGGCTTCCCGGAGCTGCTGCAGGAGCTCATCGGCACCCGCGTGGGGAACCGGGAGCTGGCCGATGACCTCAGCTGGTCCCTGTGGCCCTACCACCCCGAACAGCTCGAGGTGCGGCTGCCCGCGAGCCCCTCGCTGCGCCACCTCGCCGATGAGGAGTACCTGAGCCTGCGGCTCCAATTCCACCCCAACGCCGTGAACTACTACGAGGTGGGCCCCAACCTCGTGGGCTTCCTGGGCCGCCAGGGCGTACCCAAGGATGTCTCCCAGACCCTGGCCCTCCTGCTGTCGGAGGCCATCGTGAACGCCGTGGACCACGGCTCCCTGGGCCTGGACTCGGCCCTGAAGGAGGTCGGCTTCGAGGCCTACGAGGTGGAGCGGAGCCACCGCCTCGCCAGCGGGGGCAAGGGGCCGGTGGACCTCCAAATCCGCATCCACCAGCGGGCCAACGGGGCCTTCTCTCACCTGAGCGTCCACGTGGTGGACCCGGGTCTCGGCTTTGATTGGCGCCCGCACCTGTCCGAGAGCGAAGCTCCCGCCACCCGCCCCTACGGCCGGGGCATCCTCCTCCTGAAGGCCCTGGCCCAGGATCTGGCCTTCAGCGAGAAGGGCAACGAGATCCAGTTCAGCCTCTACGCCCGCGAGGACTGAACCGGAGCTTCCCGGCTGGACCCCTCCGCCGGGGATTGGTATGCTTCAGGGCTCGGCCCTCTGGTGGAATGGCAGACACAACGCACTCAAAATGCGTCGCCGCGAGGCATCCCGGTTCGACCCCGGGGAGGGCTACCACACAGCAAATCCCCGTGCCGGGGATTTGCTGTGTGCCTGCGGCACTGTCGGCCGTTTGATAGGGTTCACCATGAACCGCTTGCAGAGCACCTTTTTACCCTCAGCTCGACATGGGCCCAACCCCGACCAAAGGGTTCAGAACGGCAAGGCTCTGGCTTCCTTGGTGTCTTGGTGGTGATCTGTATTCCTTTTACTTTTTCTTGTTAGTGTCTTCGTGTCTTCGTGTCTTCGTGTTGGATCAGTAGCCCAACACCAGGATCACAGCGCCGTGAGCGGAATGCGTCGCCCTGCCCCAAATGCCTTGGGGCTCACCTTGAAGGCGAAGGGCAGCTGGCGGCGCTTGAATTCGGTGCGGCGCAAGAGGCCCAGGATGCGCGGCAGGGCGGCCGTGGCCTGGGCCAGAGCGGGGCCTTCCAGCAGCAGGGCCAGATCGTCCACCAGGCCCTCCTCCGGGCGCTGGGCCTCCAGGGCGGCGCCCAGGATGGCGTCCAGCTGGGCATAGGGCAGGAGGCTGGCCTCATCGGTCTGGCCAGGGCGCAGTTCCGCCGTGGGCGGGCGCTCCAGCACGCCCCGGGGCACGGCCGCGCCCAGATCCCGGGCCACGGCGTAGACCCGGGCCTTGAGGCAATCGCCCAGGGGCGCGAAGGCGCCGATGCCATCGCCATACAGGGTGAAGTAGCCCGTGGCGGCCTCGCTCTTGTTGCCGGTGTTCAGCACGGAAACCCGCTCCGTGCCCAGGCGCCGGTGCACCTCGGGCTCGGACGTGAGCGCCATGAGCAGGGCGCCCCGGCAGCGGCTCTGGAGATTCTCATCCGTGAGGCTGAAGGCCCGGCCCGGCAGCGCCTGGGCCAGGGCCGCGCCGAAGCCCGCGAAGGGGGCCTCCGCATCCAGACGCAGGAAGCCGATGCCCAGGTGCCGGGCCTGCTCCTCGGCCAAGTGGCAGCTCGCGTCACTGCTGAACCGCGTGGGCAGGGCCGCACCCAGCACTCGCCCGGGGCCGATGGCCTCCACGGCCAGGGCCGCGGCCACGGCGCTGTCGATGCCGCCGGAAAGGCCCAGCACCAGGGCTTCCAATCCCTGCTTGGCCAGGTTGTCGCGGATACCCGTCACCAGGGCCTTGCGCAGCCAGGGCCCCTCCTCAGACACCGGCCAGACCACGCCGGGCGCGGCGAGATCCACCAGCAGCACACCCTCGCGGAAGGGCGCCCAGCCCTGCCAGCGGCCATCCGGCAGCGCCAGCCCCGAGCCGCCGTCGAAAAGCAGCCAGCTCTCAGCGCCCACGCGGCTGGCGTAGGCCACCGGGATGCCGTGCTTCTGGGCCAGGCCCGGCAGGAGGCGGCGGCGCTGGGCATCCTTGGAAGGAATGGCCCAGGGGGCGCTGGTGCCCGGGGGCAGGAAGCTGCCCAGACCGCTGGGGCTGGCGCTGGCGTTGAGGATGAGCGTCGCGCCGCTCCCGGCCTGGTCGGCGATGGGGTCCAGGCCGTAGCCCACTGGGGCATTGCCCAGCTGCGGATCGGCCCAGAGGTCTTCGCAGATGGAGAGGCCGATGCGGTGGCCCTGGAAGCTCACCAGAGGCTGGGCGCTGGGGTCCGGCTCGAAGTAGCGGTGCTCGTCGAAGACGTCGTAGCTGGGCAGCACGCGCTTGTGGGCGCAGTGGCGCAGCTGGCCCTCCTGGCACCACCACAGCTCGTTCCAGAGCCGCCCCGAGGGTGCGGGCCGGGCCGTGCCGAAGAGCAGGGGCACGGGGCCGCTGAGGGCCGCCAGGCGCCAGGACTCGGCCTCGATGCGGCGCCGCATCTGCGGCTCCCAGAGGCGGTCCTCCAGCAGGTAGCCGGGGATGGCCAGCTCCGGCGCCAGCACCAGCTCCGCCCCGGCAGCCAGGGCCTCCGCATAGGCGGCCTCCACGCGGCGGCCATTTCCCTCGGGATCCCCGAGGCGGGCATTGAGCTGGAGCAGGGCGATGCGCATGCCAACAAGTTACCAGTGGAATTGGCCTTGATGCTTACCACCTGATGCTTGCACAGGTCCCGCCCTCGGGCCGCCGTTCCAAGCGCAGGTCGGCGCCCTGGGCGTTGAGCCATTTCAGGGCCAGGGGCAGGCCCAGGCCGGTGCCATCGGGGCGCCCACTTTCAAAGGGGCGCAGCATGCGGATGGCGGTGTCCTCGGACAGGCCGGGACCATCGTCTAGGATATCGATGCCCCCTTCACTCACGCCCACCAGCACACGACCCCCCATGGGGCTGGCCTGGCAGGCGTTCTCCAGGAGGTTCACCAGGGCTTGCTGGAGCAGCACAGAATCACCGGTAGCACCGCCCCGACCTTCGCACAGAAGGGTCCGCCCCTGACTGAGGGGTCGCCGCCGGATGTCGGCCAGGGCCTGAGAAACCACTTCCTCCAGGCGCAAGGGTTCGTTGGATGGCTCCAGGGGCTTGGCCCACTGGAGGAAGCGCTGCACCAGCTGCTCCAGCTCTGCCGTCTCCTCCAGGAGCCCCTGGGCAGCCTCGCCGTGGCCCGCCCGTGCCAACAGCTGGCCCTGGCCCTTCAGCACCGCCAGGCCATTCTTGAGCTGGTGGGCCACACCGGCGGTCATCTCGCCCAGCTCGGCAAAGCGGGCCTGGAGCTGGCGGCGGCGTTCCTCGAGCTCCGCCTCGGTGACATCGTCGAAGGCCACCAGGGCCCCGATGCGATCTGGAGCCTCCATACGCTGGAGGGACCAGCGGCGGCCCCCGGCGTCCAGGCGGCGGGCGGGGCCCGGGCTGGCGGCCAGGGCCTCCCGCAGCCAGGGGAAAGGCTCCAGAACGAAGGCGGCCTCCAGCCCCAGCACCCCCGGGGTCACCCCCAGCAGCTCCTGGCCCCGGCGGTTCAGGGCCGCCAGGCGCTGGCGCTGGTCCACCCAGAGCAGTCCCGTGGGCAGGGCATCCAGCAGCCGCTCGTGGACGGTGCGCAATTCCCCCAGCGAGGCGGCGAGTTCGCCGCGTTCCCGCAGGCTGCCTGAGACGGCGCTCAGAAGCAGGGACTCGGGATCGGCGGGCGGTCGGCGCCGGAGTCGGGCCCAGCGGAAGAGCAGGACCAGGAAGCTCCCCAGCACCACCGCGATGGGCAGGACCAGGAACAACCAGGCTTGCAGGTGGGAGGGCATGCCTTAGGTTAATCTGGTTCCCATGGACAGGCAGCCCATCTACATCGTCTCTGGCGGATCCGGAGAGACCGCTCACCGCATGGTGCAGGCGGCGCTGACCCAGTTCGCCAAGGGGGAAGCCTCGGCCCTGGTGCGCCGCTTCCAGAACGTGCGCTCCTGGGAGGACCTGGACCGCGTGCTGCAGATGGCCGCAGAAAAGCACGCCGTGGTCATCCACACCACCGTGTCCCGCGAGATGCGCGACTACATCGACCGGCGCTGCGCCGAGCAGCGCCTCACCCAGGTGGACCTCTTCGGCAACCTGCTGGACACCCTCTCGCTCTACCTGCGGGAGCGCCCGGAGGAACAGCCCGGCAGCTTCCACGCCGTGGGTGACAAGTATTTCCGTCGCATCGAGGCCATCGAGTTCGCCCTCAAGTTCGACGACGGCATCGACATGAGCGGCCTGGCCGACACGGACATCGTGCTGGTGGGCATCAGCCGCACCAGCAAGACCCCCCTGTCCATGTACCTGGCCATGGAGGGCTTCAAGGTCATGAACGTGCCCCTGGTGCCCGGCGTACGCCTGCCCCCAGAGCTGGAGTCCATCCCGCAGGGCCGCATCGTGGGCCTCACCATCCAGCCGGACCGCCTCCAGGAGATCCGCGCCTACCGCCTCAAGCGCCTGGGTGCCCAGGGCAGCGCCGACAGCTACAGCGACATGGGCCGCATCCTGGAAGAGCTGGCCTACGCCGATGAGGTCTTCAAGACCCACCGCCGCTGGCCCGTCCTGGATGTCACCGGCCGCAGCATCGAAGAGACCGCCGGACTCGTGCTGGATCGCGTGTTCGGGAAGGAACGCGCCGTCTAAGAGGTCCGCGACCTCTAAAGCTCGTCCTCCAACCGCTCCACCACAGTCTTCAGAATCTTGATCCGACCGTAGTACTTGTTCTCGCTCTCGACCAGCGTCCAGGGGGCGATCTCGGTGCTGGTGCGGTCCAGCATGTCGCAGATGGCGCGCTCGTAGGCGGGCCACTTCTCGCGATTGCGCCAGTCCTCGTCGGTGATCTTGAAGCGCTTGAAGGCCGTGGCCTGACGCTCCTGGAAGCGGCGCAGCTGCTCTTCCTGGCTGATGGAGAGCCAGAACTTGAGCAGGATGCTGCGACTGCGGACGATCTGATCTTCGAAGTCGTTGATCTCACTGTAGGCCCGCTGCCAGTCCGCCTCGGAGCAGAAGCCCTCCACGCGCTCCACCAGGACGCGGCCGTACCAGCTGCGGTCGAAGATGGCCACCTTGCCGCGCCGGGGCAGGTGCCGCCAGAACCGCCAGAGGTAGGGCTGGGCGCGCTCATCCTCCGTGGGCGCCGCCACAGGGTGGATGTGGTAGTTCCGGGCGTCGAGGGAAGTGGTGATGCGACGAATGCCGCCCCCCTTCCCCGCCGCATCCACGCCTTCAAAGAGCATCACCACGGCGTGCTTGCGGAAGTTCCGGTGCCGGGTCAGGAGGTTCAGGCGCCCCTGGAGGCTGAGCAGCTCTTCCTCGTAGTCTTTCTTGTCCAGACGCTTCGTGAGGTCCAGGGCCCGGAGGATGTTCACCTCGTCCAGGGCCGCCACGGGCGGAGCAACCGCTATATGGATCTTCGGGGGCGGGTTGTCGAGGCGGGCGCGCAGGCGCTCCAGCAGGATCTTCCCCACCGTGAGGCGCTGATAGCGGGGATCAGTGGCCTCCACCACGATCCAGGGGGATTCGGCAGTGCTGGTGGAGCGCAGGGCCCGCTCCGCCACTTGGCGGAAGGTGTCGTACATCTCAAAGTACTTCCAGTCCCGGGGCGTCACCCGCCAGCGGGTCTTGGGATCTTTCTCCAGGCTCTTGAGGCGCTTCTTTTGCGTTTCCTTGCTGAGGTGCATCCAGAACTTCAACACCAGGGCGCCCTCGTGGATGAGCATCTGCTCAAACCGGGCCACGGCGGCCATGTCCTGGTCCAGGTCCGAGGTCTTGGTGCGACCGTGCGCCCGCTCGAGGATGGGCCAGGTGTACCAGGAGCCGTCGAAGATGCCGATCTTCCCCTTGGGAGGCAGCATGCGCCAGTAGCGCCACATGTGGGGCCGCTCGCGCTCTTCGTCCGAGGGCTCATCCAGGCCGTGGGTCTGGATGTGTCGGGGGTCCATCCACTCGTTGAGGGTGTTCACGGTCTCGCTCTTGCCAGAGCCATCCACGCCCGCCACCAGGATGATCACCGGCACCTTGGCCGCCGTGAGATCGAACTGGGCGTCCAACAGCGCCTCCCGCAGGGCGGGCAGCTCCCGGTCCCAGACTTCCTTGGAGACCTTATGACCGAGTTCCGCGGATTCGAACATGGTTCCTCCCGGCGGGCAGCAATGCTTTTTCGACTGGATGGTCACCATAGCTGATTTTGGGTTCATAGGGGCCATGGAATGCTTGCAGGACATGGAATGATTAGGGGCTGTTACGGAATGATTAGGGCTTTGTATTGCCATTCCGTTACAGCCCCTGATGTCACCGGTGCCTCAGACTGAAACAGTTATTTTTGGAGTAACCGTTCAGGCCTGATCTGAAGCTGGTGGTGTCCCTTTGGCTGGCTTCTTGGTCGAGCGTGGTTTCCTGGGCTTGAATGCGGACTTGAGGTAGACGTTTACGGCTTCAAGGTAGAAGGCTTCCG
>Ga0209697_10004441_pt1 | contig 18222 bp, 13 predicted proteins | sample AliMusrvi5mmetaG_FD_184115 | JGI IMG/M metagenome (GOLD analysis project Ga0209697, IMG submission 184115) | Freshwater lake bacterial and archeal communities from Alinen Mustajarvi, Finland, to study Microbial Dark Matter (Phase II) - Alinen... | ecosystem: Environmental > Aquatic > Freshwater...
TCCACCGCCGCGTGTTTCGTAAAAACATAACGGCTCCCGATCATAGTCATGAAAACCGTTTTGGGAAGAGGGCGGGTCTTCACTACAACGACTTTTGGAACCATACCCCCTGTGTTTATGCGGGTTCGCGGGCTTCCGAGCCCTGAAAATAGTCGATTTTTCCCGCCAGTTGAGAAAGACGGGTTAATCGGCACAAGCGCAATCCTCAGCCTCGCGTTCGTGCCGCTCGCCACCGCCGCCGATGAGGTGTCCACCAAGACCGGGGAAGTCGTCGATTTGGCGTGCTACCTCGACCACGGAGCCAGCGGGGAAGCCCACAGTGCCTGCGCGCAAAAGTGCATCGCCAGCGGGCTGCCTGTCGGCCTCAAAACCGCCGATGGCACCTACCTCCTGATCGGGGCGCACAAGCCGATGAACAAGGAACTGGCCCCTCTGGCGGCACAGACCATCACCGTCAAAGGCAAGGTCGTCGAAAAGGACGGCATCAAGATGATCGAGAATGCCGAAGTCGTGAAAAAATAGAGGCATGCCAGGCACTCTCGCTGAGGATCTCGCACAGCCCGAGTATCTGCATGTGCTGCTCAATCCTCTGCCCGTGTACGGGCTGTTGACGGGCATACTCGGGCTGGGCATCGCGCTGGCGGTATTCCGCAGGAGCCGGGCCGCGCGAAACACGGCCCTGCTTCTCATCGCCGCCAGCGCCCTTTCCATCTGGCCGGTCATCCACTTTGGAGAGGCCAGCGAGGACCGGGTCGTGGCCATGGCCGACTCGGCCGGAGGCCAGTGGCTCAAGGCCCACGCCAAGCGGGCCGATCTGGCGGAACCTATTTACTACGCGCTCGCCGCGCTGGCCGTGGCCGCCATTTTTGTGCCGCTCAAATGGCCTGCGGGCGCGATCCCGTCCGCGCTGCTCGTGCTCGTGTTCGCCGTGGTGACAGCGGGGGCGGGAGCGTGGGTCGCCTATGCAGGCGGCAAGATCCGCCACGCCGAGTTCCGCAACGGGCCTCCGCCCGGCGAACCGCGGTAGGTGCACTTCAGCCTAATCATTACGATCTCGCGACGCCCGGAAGTGTGACACGGGCTTTGCAGCCTGTGTTTGAGCCGGTTCGCAGGCTGGAAAGCCTGTGCCACTTATAGATTGTCATCCGGCGGGGAACCTTTCAATGTCCCCGGATGCAACGCGTGGGATTCTGGGTCTGCGTGACCATGGTATTTTCGAGCATGGTGGGGACCGGGGTCTTCACGAGTCTGGGATTTCAGATCGGGTCGCTGCCGTCGCCGTTTGTGATCATGGTTCTGTGGGCGTTGGGCGGGGTGGTGGCGCTGTGCGGGGCGCTGAGCTACGCGGAGCTGGCGGCGGCGCTGCCGAGGTCCGGCGGGGAATACCATTTTCTCTCCAGAATTTTTCACCCGGCGCTCGGGCTGATGGCCGGGATCATTTCGGTGTTTGTCGGGTTCGCGGCGCCGATCGCGCTGGGTGCGATGGCGTTTGGGAAGTATGTGGCCTCGGCGTTCCACGGGGTGCCTCCAGTGTTGTCCTCTGTCTGCGTGGTGCTGGTGCTGGCTTTCGTCCACGGGATGACGCTGAAGGTGAGCGGAAGGTTCCAGGTCGCAGCGACCGTGTTCAAAGCCTGCCTGATCGTCTTTTTCATCATCGCGGGAGCGATGCTGGCTCCCGGCGCGGACTTCCGGCCGAAGTCGGGGGACGTGGCATTGGTCCTGAACCCCTCATTCGCGATTTCGCTGATGTTCGTGATGTATGCGTACTCCGGCTGGAATTCCGCCGTGTATATCGCCGGGGAAGTCCGCTCGCCGGCGCGGACCATCCCGATGGCGCTGATGGCAGCGACCATGGTGGTGACGGTTCTTTACATGGCGTTGAACGCGGTATTTCTTGCCGCCGCACCGGCGGCGGAGCTGGCGGGGAAGGTGGAAGTCGGAGAGATTGCCGCGCGGCATTTGTTCGGGGATGCTGGCGGGCGCCTCATGGCGTGCGTGATCGCCGGGGGGCTTGTCGCGGCCCTGAGCGCGCTGACGTGGGCCGGGCCAAGAGTCGCCCAGACGGCCGGGGAGGATTTTCCCGCGCTCGCTTGGTTTGCCCGCAGATCGTCCGGGGGAGTGCCCCGGCGGGCGCTGGCATTCCAGACCCTGGTCGTGGTCCTTCTTCTGGTTTCGTCGTCCTTCGAGTCCGTTTTGCTCTTCGCGGAATTTGCCCTGGTGGCCTGCTCGTGCCTGACCGTGCTCGGCTTGCTGGTTTTGAGGATGCGCGAGCCGTCGCTGGCCCGACCCTTCCGGTGTCCGTGGGTGCCATTTGTGCCGTTGGTGTTCCTGGGTGTCGGACTGTTCAGCCTGGCATATACGCTGGCCGAGCGGCCGGTGCAGGGGTTCGCGGGGATGGCCGCGCTGTGTGCGGGAGCGGGTTTGTATTTCCTTGTCCGGCCAAAATGCGCTAAATGACCCGCATGCGAACGCTGTTATTGCTCTTGTTGCTTTGCCCGGCGGCCTTCGGGCAGGAGGTGAGGCAGGCGTTGCCGGCCGACGACCGGGTCTCGACCTGGGATGCGCGGGCGAAGTTTCTTGCCGGGGTTGCCCTCGCTCCGGAAGAGCCACTCGCCAAGTTGCAGCAGCAGTCCGCTTACCGGACAAATGCCGCGGCTTTTGAAAAAATGTGGGGCCGCTACAAGGAGCACTACTTTTCCCCGATGCGGACTTGGTCGGCCGCCGAACTGGCCCCGAAGATTTCCATGGGCGCACCGGTGTACTATTTTTTTGGCGGGCCGGACGCGATTTCCCCCCTGGCGTTTTTTCCCGATGCGCCCGACTTCATTCTCGGAGGGCTCGAGCCGGTGGGCGGCGTTCCCGGCCCAAACACCCTGCCTCCTCAAAGGTTGCAGGCCGCTCTGGAGAGCCTGAGAAAATCGACCGACGTGATTCTCTCGTTCGGCTTTTTTATCACCAAAGACATGCGCGCCGAACTCGAAGCTGGCGAGTTCAAAGGGGTCACGCCGATCATGCTCGTTTTTCTGGCGGTGAGCGGGTGCGAGGTGCTCGACGTCTCGTATTTCGGGGTGCGGGCGGACGGGAGTTCCGAGGAATTCGGCGCGGAACCCCGGCAGCCGAAAGGCGTGCTTCCCGGAGTGAAGATCACATTCAGAAAGGACACGCTCTCCGCGCCGCAGAGATTGCATTATGTGCAAGCCAATGTCGCGGACGACGCCCTTCACAGCGGCGGCGGACTCCTCCGCTGGGCGGAAAATTTCGGGCCGGGAAATGTCTATCTCAAGGCCGCATCCTACCTGCTGCACGAGCCCTACTTTTCAAAAATCCGGGGGTTTTTGCTGGCCCAGGGCCGCTCGGTCCTGCAGGACGACTCCGGAATTCCCTTTTCGTTTTTCCAGAACGGGGAATGGCGGGTCTGGTTTTTCGGCACCTACAGCGGGACGCTGGATCTTTTTAAAAAATACCGTCAGCCGAAACTGTTCGACGCCTTCAGGAGCAGCGGCGTTCCTCTCGCGTTCGGCACCGGATACAAGTGGAGGCTGGGGCAGTCGAACCTCCTGCTCGCCGTCAAACAGGAACCACCGAAAGCGGAACCTGTCAGCGCCCCCTCGAACTGAACCCGGATCCAGCGATTGAAGAAGTTTTGACAGAATTAACAAAATTAACGGAATGAGTTACACGGAATCCACACGGCCCTGAAATGTTCCTCTTCCTCCTGTTGCAAGTCTCTTCCGCTGAATTCTGTCCATTCTGTTAATTCTGTCTAAAATCCGTTTTCGAACTGAACAGGGCCCGGAGAAATTCCGGGTCTTTGAATCTCGATGGGCGGCCGAGCCGCACAACCACGGCACCGAGCGAAGGAATGATATAAACCCGCTGGCCGCCCGAGCCCGCCATGCAGACGAGATCCCTCGGCGCGGCATTCGAGATGGACATCCGTCTCCAGTCGTCCCGGGTCAGGCGGGAATCAATCGCGTCCTCGATGTCGCGCTGGATGGAATTTTCCGCCGCATGGTTCAACCAGAATCCCAGGCCGTAGGCGGGATTCGCGCGCGAGCCGGTGAAGGCCGCTTCGAATTTCGCCTGCGGCATGACGGGCCGGCCGTCGAGCTTTCCGCGATCCAGAACGAAGCGCCCGATTTTCAACAGGTCCCTCGGGGTGAGAATCACGCCGGCTGAGAGATAGATATGGCCCTGCCTGTCGGTGCGCCAGTCCACCGGCAGGATCCCCAGCCGGTTGAGGAAGTTGGTGAGGGCCTGCCGCGCTCCGTCCGCCGAGCCATCCGTGGCCCCCAAAATATTCCCGATGGACTCATAATGCGACGGCCCGTAATCAAACCGCTCGCCCGGCCGGGATTCCGCCGGCAATGAGGCGGCCGCTTTGCGGACATCCGGGATGTTTTTGTTGTAGAGTTTTCCGAAGCCGTGGGAGATCCCGGAGGTCTGCGAGAGGAGGTGCCGGAGAGTGATGGGTTCCCGGCCACGCCGGACGATATCCTCGAGCGAGGGTTCGCGAAGGCTCAGGCAGGCGAGAGCCGTCACGCTCTTGGTGATGCTGAAGACACGCGATGGGGTTTGCGAGCCGTAGCCGGGCTTGTAGAATTCGGCGTCCGGCAGCCCTTTCCGGCTGATGATGAGCACCGTCCCCCCGTTGTTTCTGGAGTAACGCTCCGCCGCGGCGAAATCCCACTTGAAATCAGCACCCGGGAGAGAATCCCATGCGGACAGCGCGGCCAGGAAGACCGGCAGATTGCGGAGAAGCCCTCGGGATATCCCGGCCATCAGCCCGATATTGCGGCGCGTCCGCGATGAGGAGGCAAACCGATCGGCATCGGGGCGTCCTCCTCCTGTTTGAGCCTACGATAATAGCTGGATGGCTTCCAGATGCCCCAGCCCGTCTCGCAGGAATGCTCGCAGTTGGCGCACCTCGCATAGCGGGGCTGTCCCGGAACCCACGGGTTTTCGCTTTCGCATTTCGGGCAGACGGTCACAAAAACCGGCTGGCTTTGCAGGACGGCATCGGCATTTTTTTCCACGGGCACATCGATATCGCACGCTTCCAATGGCAGGTCGAAATTGCGTTCCCGGCTGCAGCGTTCGAAATACCGCTTCTGGGAGGCATCGAGAAGCTTGACGATCCCCGCAGTGCTGAGAAACCGGCGGTCCCGGCGGTCATCGAGCATGTGCAGGGCGAGAAGGATTTTCATTTTTGCCTTCGTTGTCAGGCGGATGTGGAGGTCGGCCGCCAGCGTGGAGAACATCTCCGCAAGCTCCGGAGGCGAGGGGACGGAGAAGTGCAGGGTGGCACGGAAAAGTTCCTCGGTTTCCGCCGAACTCCGCAAAATCGGGCGGACGCTGTCGCGCGATCCGGTGAAGACCAAGACCGTATCCTCGCCGCACTCAGCCAAGACCGCGCGCAGCACCTCGCGTGCCTTCGTAGAGGAGAGCCGGGAACCATGGCGCTCGACCAGCGCTGGGGAATGAAGGAAGAGGACTCCCCCGCGTGCGGATTGAACGGCTTGGGGCACGGCGGCACCGCCCGAAAGAAGGCTTTCCATGGTCGCTTCGACGACCTTGCTTCCAGACGAAAGAATGCCCAGATTGCCGAGGGACTTCGAGAGCAGCGTGGCTGCCTGCCTGCGGCCGCTGCCTTCGTCCCCCTCGAAAATGCAGTGAAACTTCAACGGCGGGACCGGCAACCCCCGCTTGCGCCGCTGAATCGCCGCGTGCGCTTGGTGCAGAAGAGTTTCCATGACCGACTTGGAAGCACTCATGCCGATCACCTGATGGATGTCGGCAAGCACGGCCGAGAGCACGTCCCCGTGGGAATCCTTTTCCTGGGGCGTTTCGCTGCGCTGCGTCAAATGTCCCTGCATGCACTGGACATCCAGGCCGGCCGAGGCGTCCATGCTGCAAAAATCGACTGCGGCAGTGACCTGGTCCAGAGTGATGTGCGCGTAATCTTTCGATGCCTGCTCGCTAAAAACGCAGCCGTGCAGATGCAGCGGGCCGCCGCCTTTCATCATCAGCCCGCCCATCATCTGCTTCTCGAATTCGCAAAACAGCATTTCCACTTCTTTGCAATCGATGAAGTGCGCCCCCAGTTGGTTTTCAAAAAAGAGCGTTCCCGCGCAGTAGATCGGGGAGTCCTGCGCATGCAGGCCGGCCCCGGGATTTCCTTCCTCATCCCTGAAAGCGCCTTCAATGCGCGAATGGAGGAGGCTCAATCCGGAAGACCCCTCGGCGGAGATCCCCACCTTGCACGTGGAAACAGTCGTTCCAACCACTTCGCCCCTGGCCCCTCGGGTGAGAACCAGCCCTGCCTCCGCGCGCTCCAACCGGGAGTTTTCCAAATAAATGGCCGTGTCCTTGCCGGAGGATTGAATGCCTCCGGTGATGCAGCAGTTCGAAAGGATGAGGGATCCCCGCGTTTGCTCCACCGCCAAGCTGTTCTCGTCTCCGGGAATAATTTGAATCCCCGTGAGCCAGAGCGAGATATCTGCGTTCACCAAGATAGCGGGTTTCATGGCGGGGCCATGGAACCGGACGGTGCCGGGACGAGCGGCCCGGATGGCCAGGGATCTGGAAACATTGGGGGCCGGATAGTTTCCGGGAGGAAGGATGATGCAGTCATCGCGGTGCGCTTTTCGGACCGCTGTCAAATACGCATTTTTGGGCGTGGACCCATCTTCCGGTTCGGGGAGGATGATCTCGCGCACTCTGGCGGGAGGGAAAAGGCTGTCCAAGACACCGGGCAGTATTGAAGGGCGTAGGGAGGACTTCATGAAAAGTTTGGAATGACAGGTTCCACCATGTTTGAACGAAAAATTTGATTCTGGTCAGAGCGCAAGGAAAAGTCCAGTTGAATGCAGGCAGAAGGTGGTGTCGCGCTCGCACCTATTTCCATGTTGCTTTTGAGGCATGGCGAGCGCAAGCTAACACCGATCTGCCTCTCGACAAATCTCCACAATGAGCCAACAGCCAAGCACCCTCGACCAACTCAAGCAATTCACCACGGTCGTCGCGGACACCGGGGATTTCGAGCAGATACGGAAATATGCTCCCCGGGACGCCACCACAAATCCGACACTGATTTTCAAAGCCGTCCAGCAGCCTGAATACAAGCACCTCCTGGACAAAGCGGTTGCAGATAACCGGGGCAGTTCGCTTGCCGGGGAGGCGCTCGCGCGGGCGATCATCGACGATCTCTTGGTCGCTTTTGGCCGGGAGATCCTGGCGATTGTCCCGGGGCGGGTGAGCACCGAAGTCGATGCCAGGCTTTCCTTCGACGTGGATGCGACGGTGAAAAAAGCGCGCTACCTGATCTCCCTCTATGAAAAATCGGGGATTCCGAGGGAGAGGATTTTGATCAAGATCGCCTCGACGTGGGAAGGGGCCCGCGCGGCGGAAACCTGCCAGAAAGAGGGCATCAACTGCAATTTGACCCTGCTCTTCTCGCTGCCCCAAGCCATCGCCTGCGCCGATGCCGGAGTCCGGCTCATCTCGCCCTTCGTGGGCCGGATCTACGACTATTACAAGGCGGCGACCGGCAAAGAGTATTCGGGGGCGGAGGATCCCGGGGTCCAGTCCGTCGGAAAAATCTTCACGTATTACAAAAAGTTCGGCTACAAGACCCAGGTCATGGGGGCGAGCTTCCGCAACGTCGGGCAGATCGAATCCCTCGCCGGGTGCGACCTTCTCACCATCAGCCCGGATCTTTTGGAGGAACTGCAAAACTCGAAGAATGAACTCGTCCGCAAGCTCGATCCCGCAGAGGCGGCAGCCGGTGCCGCCGACAGGATTTCGCTCGATGAGAAGTTGTTCCGCTGGATGTTGAATGAAGACGCCATGGCCACGGATAAACTCGCGGAAGGAATCCGGAAGTTTGCCGCCGATATCGTCAAGCTGGAAGGCATTGTCCAAAAATCTCTATGAAACCACCTCTCGCGTTACGCGCAACCCTCGTCGTTTTCCTTTTCTTTCTGTCCGGCCCGCTCATGGCCGCGTCCACCGAGCACCCGGGTTCGGCGCCGGTCCTGCTCGGCTTGGATCCCGTGAGAAAGGAGCTCGGTCTCACGAAAGCCCAGTGCGCCAAACTCGACAAGATCCGCGCGGATTTCAAAGCGGACGCCCGCTTGATCACCACAAGGCCGCCTTCGACACCGGTGGAGAAAAAGGCCGCCAACTCGACCGTCAAGGCTCTGGTGACCAAATACAATGAGCGGGCCATCGCCGTGCTGACGGCCCCCCAACACGAACGGCTTGTTCAGATCGAGCGACAAACCCTGGGAGGCCGGATGCTCTTCCAGCCCTGCGAGCAGAAACGGCTTGGACTCACAGGCGGGCAAGTTGCCGCCATCGGAAAAATCCATGCCGATGGAGAGGTTTATGCCAGCCGCATCACGGCTTCCTTCGAAAAAGGCGACCTGTCACTCCAAGAGCGCCTCGCGACATTAAGAAACTACCGTCTCAAACAGTCCGCCAAGTGCCTGCGCGTGCTCACACCCGCACAGCGCAAGGCTTTTCAAAGTCTGCAAGGAAAGAAATTCAAGCCGGTTTGAGCTGTTGGACTCCCCAATGGATCCCACATTTTCATGCTGCCAGCAAAATTTCAGGATCCTGTTCTCCATCCGTAGTGGACAGGTTGCAGTCGTCCGTGCGGTGAGGAGGGTACCCGAGCTGTGAAAATCTCCCTCTCGACGCGGACCAGCCCGTTCAAGGACGCTCTCTATGTGGGGTTGTCGGTGCTCCTGTGCTTCATTGCCTCCGCCTATTTCATCTACAACCAGGCCAGCGCCCGGAACAACATCCACAACCGCCAGCGCCTGGAAGCGATCGCTTGGAGAACCGCCAACGCCCTGGATATTCCGGAGCTGGAGAGGCTCGCCCGGACCCCGCCCGGCCAGTTGCGCGCCAAAGACTACGCGGACCAGCAGAAGCCGCTCAAGGACACCAAGGCGAACGAGCCGTTGCTCTCGCGCATTTACACCGTCGCATTTGATCAGGAACTGCCACACATGGTGTTGGACAGCGAGGGGTTCCCGGCCAGAACATGGGAGCGCCTTCCTCTCCAGCCCGGGAAAAGCGGAGATTTCAGCAAGGAGACCATTTATTTCTGCGCGCTCTCCGTTCAGACAACCGGCAAAGGATGGGTCGGAGAAATCGCATATCCCGGCTCCATGGAGTCGCTGGTTGTCGCCATGGTTCCGATCATGTCCGGCTCGGGCCACCACCCCAAGGGGGTTTTGGTCGTGGAGTCAACGGCAGACCGCCTCCAGCCGACACTCGCGTCGCTCCGCTCTGCAGCCTGGTCGTCGGTTTTTATCGGGCTGGCCGTGTCACTCACTGTTGCGCTCGCGGTTTATTCCTTCCGCCGGAGAAATCTGCTCGATGCGGAAAAACTCGCGAGCGGGGAAAAAGCGGAAAGGGCTCTGGTCGGGGCCATCGGTGAGGCCATTTATCGGTACACCCCGGAGACGGACGAACTTATGTGGCAGGGTAACCTTGCAGACCTTGGCTGGCCGGAGAAGGAAGATGGACCGAAAAGCCGGACCGATTGGATCGCATGCGTTCACCCGGAGGATGTCCAACGGTGCAAAACCGCATGGAGCGGCAGAGACGGCACGAAATGGAATGTGGAATACCGCATCTTCGGAAAGAACAAGCGGCTGTATTGGCTGCTTGATCGGGGCCAGCATGTGGAAGTCAGCAAAGGGAAAGTTCTCGCTGTCGGAACGATTCTCAACCTCACCCCGCTCCGGGAGGTCGAGCGGCGCTTACGAGACGTATCGGATGCAGCCGGCGAGTTTATCTGGGAGGTGGATTCCGAGGGCCACTACACCTATCTTTCCGACCGGGTGGTGGATGTCTTGGGCTACCCTCTGGAAAAACTGATCGGGCGGAGTTCGTTGTCTTTCGTCCCTCCCGAGGATGCGGAGTCTGTCCGCCAAGTTTCCGAGTCTCTCATGCGGGAAAAGAAATCCTTCCGGGATTTCGAGCACCGCATGATCCGCAGCGACGGAGAGATCATCTGGCTGAGCATCAACGGTGTGCCGATGAGCAACAACATGCTCGGGCAGATCACCGGATATCGGGGGGCGGGCCTAGATATCACTGCAAGGAAGCATGCGGAGAAGGAGTTGATCCGTGAAAAGGAGGCCGCCCAGGCAGCAGACCGGGCCAAGAGCGAGTTCCTTGCGGTGATGAGCCACGAGATCCGCACCCCGCTCAACAGCGTTCTTGGCTTTGCGGACCTTCTCACCGAAACCAATCTCGATACGATCCAAAAAGAGCAGGTGGACATGATCCGCCGCAGCGGGGATGCCTTGCTCGTGCTGCTGAATGACATCCTGGATTTCTCGCGGATCGAATCCGGGAAAATGCCCATCCAGCCATCCGCCGTGGACATTCGCGAGTGCCTTCGGGATGTGGTGGATTTGTATGGGGCAACGGCCCAGGCCAAGGGCTTGGCAATCCGCACAGAAGTCGAGGATTCGGTTCCGACCGCCCTTTGCACCGACCCCGGCCGCCTGCGCCAGATCCTGCTGAACCTGATTGGAAATGCCGTGAAATTCACTCCCTCCGGGGAGATCGTGGTTTCCGCAAAATGCGGGGACCACGATCCCGAGGACGGGCGTTTCCCTCTGCTCGTGGAGGTCAAGGATACCGGGATCGGAATCCCCCCGGACCGGATAGCGCGGCTATTCAAACCGTTTTCGCAAGCGGATTCCTCCACGACCCGCAGATTCGGGGGGACCGGCCTCGGCCTGGCGATCTGCAAACGGCTTGCCGAGTTGCTCGGAGGCGACGTGTCTCTGGTCAAGTCCTCTCCCTCGGGAAGCGTCTTCGCCCTCGAACTCCCCCTAGTGACGATGCCGGCTTTCGCGGAATCAAAACCCGCCTCGGGTGTGTATATCAGACCGGCGACAGAAGCTGCCAGACGCAGCGGAAACTGGCGGATTCTCGTCGTGGAGGACAATGCCGTGAACCGGATGCTCACCCAGCGCATGCTTCTCTCTCTCGGATTTGAAAGCGATTCTGCCGAAAACGGGCTGGCGGCCGCGCAGGCGAATGAAAAAACCCCCTACGACATCATCTTCATGGACCTGCAAATGCCGGTCATGGATGGGGTGGAAGCGGCAGGAAAGATCCGGGATTTCGAAAAGCTGCATCAGGAGTGCCCGCCGTGCTGCATTATCGCGCTCACCGCGGATGCCATGTCCGGCGATCGCCAGAGGTGTCTCGACGCGGGGATGAACGATTATTTGAGCAAGCCGATCCGCCGCCCGGATCTGTCCAATGCTTTGGAGAGAGCCGTCCAGGCGCTTTCGCTTGCACGGAACGTTTGAAGCAGAAAATCGGGGCTTTGCCTTTGGGCCGTCTGAGATAGGGTGGGGGATGTGATTTTTGACACACTCAGGTCTGCGGTGGATCTCTACAACCACCTTCCCCGCTATCGCGAAATATTGTCGGTCCTGTTCAAATACGGGTTTGCCGATGTCCTGCGCCTTGTCGCCCTCCAGCATATCCTCCGGCTCGAGGATGCGACCATCCGCTCGCATCCAGACGACAAAATCCTCTCGAAGCCGCTTCCCGAGCGGCTCAGGCTGGCACTCGAAGAACTCGGCCCCACGTTCGTCAAATTCGGGCAAATCCTCAGCAGCCGTCGCGACCTGATCACCGATGACTATTTCGTCGAACTGACAAAGCTCCAAAGCGGAGTCCCTCCGTTTTCCGGCAAAGAGGCCCGAGAGATCGTCGAGAAGGAACTCGGCCATCCGATGCGGGCTCTTTTTTCCGACTTTCACGAGAAGCCCATCGGCAGCGCGAGCATCGCCCAAGTTCACCAGGCTGTCCTCAAAAACGGCACCCCGGTCGCAATAAAAGTCCAGCGTCCGGATATCGAAAAAACCATCTCCCTCGACGTGGCCATCCTGCATGATTTGGCACGGTTTGTGGAGAAGCACGTCCCGGAGTCGGCCGGGCTGAATCCGACCGGCGTCGTCCAGGAATTCACCGAGACGCTGCAAAGGGAGCTGGACTTCCAAAACGAGGCATCGAACGCGGAACGATTCGCGGAGCAATTTGATGGAAACCCACACATCAAGGTCCCGAAGGTCTATCGGGACCATTCCACTTCCCGGGTGCTGACGATGGACTTCATCACCGGTGTTTCCATCACGGATACCGATGCTCTTCAGGCTCAGGGCACCGATCCTGTTGAACTCGCCACCACCATGACAGGCCTGATCTACGAGCAGATTTTCGACCACGGCTTCTTCCACGGGGACCCGCATCCTGGAAATATGACAATCCTGCCCGATTCGCGGATCGTCCTTTACGACTATGGAATGATGGGGAAATTCACCCCCCAGATGCGGGAAAGCATCGCGCTTCTGGTTAGCGGCCTGGGCGAAAAAAACCATGCCCAGACGACCCGCTCAATTCTTGACCTTTCGGAGGAGGGAATCGCTCACGATCAAATGCTCCTTCAAGCTGAGGTCGAAAAATTCGCAGAGCTTAATCTTAACAAGCCACTTAGGGATATCAGCTTAGGCGTTGTTTTTAACAGTCTTTTGGATTTGCTCAGGGACAACCGCCTTCGGATGAAACCCGCTTTTTATCTGGGAATCAAAGCTCTCGCCCAAGTCGAGGCCATCGGCCGGGCTTTGGATCCCGACCTCAACTTTATCATGCTTGGAGAACCTTACGCCACCCGTGTCCTCGTCGGAAAATTCGGGGCTGGGCGTGTGGGATCGATCTTGAAGGGAGTCGCGGTGGAATTGCTCGATTTTCTCCGGGATTTCCCGGGAGACTTCAGGCAGCTCTACCAAAGTATCCGTCGGGGCAAGCTCAATATTCCTCTCGAACACAAAATCGATCCCAAAGGGTTTGAGCCTCTCAGAACGACCTTGGATTCCATCGCCAACCGACTCGCTAATGCGATCCTGACAGCTTCGATTCTGATTTGCTCGAGCATCGTCATTCTCGCGTCGGTTCCGCCTCACGTTGCTCACGTCAGCGTCCCGGGAGCGGTCGGCCTCCTGTTTGGTGCCTACATGTGCCTTCGCCTCTTTTTGTCCATCTGGAAACACGGCGGTCTTTGAGGTTCGTCAGGGACGGCATCTCTGACTGGCTTCGCGAATTTCGCGACATGGCTTGACCCGGCAAGGAGGAAGTGAAAGCATTTTGTTGGAGGTTCGTCAGTCTTTCTTCCATAGCCCATGCCCATAAACTCCAAAGGCCATCAATTTTCGCTCCTGAGCAAGTTTCAGAGGTTTTTCTGCTGGGCAGCCGTTTTTGCCGGGGGCATGGTCATTTTGGCCGGATATCTATTGGCCTCGGCCCCGGCAGATCCAGCGAATACCCCAGCAAATCTGTCGGCATTTAGCCCCATTTTTTTCCCGCTCATGCTGAGTGCCATCATGGCGCTTGTCACCGCTGCGGCCATCTGGCTCGGGGGACACTACTTCGCGAATATGTGGAGACAGCTCCTGGGTGAGGATGTGGACAGATGCTGTTCGGCGATTGGCGTGGCTGTCTCCGAAAGATGCAGGGTCAGCCCGGCTGGCATCCGCTGCACCGAGCTGGTTGAACTTTTGGCCGGGCTGGAATTTCTCGATCAACAATTGCAGGCCATCGGCCGCAATGAACGCAGGATTGCTCTCGCGGAAAGATCCGGTAGAGCCGTGCTCAACTCCGTGAATGACGCGGTCTTTGCCGTTGGCCCGGACGGCGCGATCAGCTGGGCGAACCGCCGTGTCGAAGACATTTTCCAAACAGGCCGCTCTCACATCATCGGATCACCCCTGTCCATTTTCTGCGGAGAAAGCGGATTGGAACCCTTGCTCCATTCGGAAATTGCGAGTGCTTGGGATGGCGACCCGCGCGCTTTCAATTGGGTCGGACGGCGCTTGAAAAGCGGAGAGGTCTTCCCGGTGGAAGCCTGGGCGTGTCGCGTGCCAATGCCCGACAGCGATTCGGTCTGCGTGAGCATGCGGGATGTCTCCGAGCAGCGGAAAGTCGAGTCCTCCTTGCAGCGCGCTCTAGTGGAACTCCAGTCCGCCATCCAGCAGGCCGATTCCGCGAGCAAAGCAAAGAGCGAGTTTGTGGCCCGAATGAGCCATGAAATCCGGACTCCGATGAATGCCATCATCGGTCTTTCCCACTTGGCGAGGCGCGGGTTGGAGGACGGCCCACTGCGCGCCAGCTTGGGAAAAATCAACGGCGCAGCAAAGGATCTGCTTCGCCTGATCAACGACATCTTGGATTTTTCCAAACTCGAAGCCGAAAAAATGTCCTTGGAACCCGCCCCGTTCCGGTTGGCCGACCTGCTGGAATCCGTTCTGGATTTGTGCAGAATCAGGGCCTCCGGAAAACCTTTGCACGTCGAGGTCACGCTCGGGAAGGGCTTGGCGGCGGTGTATATTGGCGACCAGGGCCGGATCAAACAGATCCTCACCAACCTCTGCGAAAATGCCATCAAATTCACGCAGGCCGGACTCATCGAAATCGAGGTGGCCAAAGGCCCGGATGGTCGTGGGATCCAGGTTCAAATTCATGACCAAGGCATAGGCATTCCAGCGGAACACCAGAGCCGCCTCTTCCAAGGCTTCGAACAGGCAGACGGATCAATCAGCAGAAGGTTTGGCGGAACCGGCCTCGGGCTTTCCATCTGCAGGCTGCTGGTTGCAAACATGGGTGGCGAAATCGGCCTGCGAAGCCAGGAGGGCGTCGGTTCGACTTTCTGGTTCACTCTGCCTCTGGAGGAAGGCGCGGAAGAGCAGATGCGGCCGCAGGAGGCTTCTTCCTTCGGGTCTCTTCGGGAATTGCTCAAAGGGAAGAAAGCTCTCGTTGTCGATGACAACGACATCAATCGCGAAGTCGCCTATGAGATGCTAAAAGAGGAGGGATGCTCCGTCCTGTCCGTCCCAGATGGTTTCGAAGCTTTCACCGCACTCTTTCAAGAAAAATATGACCTGGTGCTTCTCGATATCGAAATGCCCGGCATGGATGGTTATTCCACAGCCAGGGCCATCCGGCGTTTGCCAAATTCGAATTCGAAGATTTATATCATCGCGCTCTCCGCGCATGTCTTGGAGACTTCTCGCGTGGCAGCCCTTGAAGCCGGGATGGACGCTTACCTCACGAAACCGGTGGATACAGCGGAACTCCGGAGAATTTTGCTTGGATTTTTAAGCCGCAACCCAGATGTCGAGTCTTTCAAGCCCGGGGTGGCGGATGCTGCTCCGGCCATGATTGTGGATATGGAGGGAAGCATTCGGCGACTGGGAGGAAACGCCCGCCTTTACAGCCGCTTGGTGAAGCGGTTTCAGGCGAATTGGCTCCAGGTCGCCGATCACTTCCAAGGGGCCATTGCAACCAACACCCAGGAAGCCATCCTCCTGATTCACAGCCTGCGCGGCGCGGCAGCAGCAATCGGAGGCAACAGCGTTGCTTCCATCGCAGGCCGAATTGAAGTCTCTCTTCGCGGAGGCTCCGATGTCTCCGAAGAAATTTTGCCCTTGCGGCTTGCCATGCGCGCTTTGGAAAACAAGCTGGCTGAATTGGATATCGCCGTTCCAGAAGACCCTCCCACCACCTGACCCCATTCCGTGCCACCACTCCGCTTCACGGCGGGACGAAAATCCCAGCAGAGAGAGTGCATGCCTTCTTGACTATCCCCACCTCGAAACTTCCAACAATGACTCCCGTGAAACCCGCCCCCTCCGATCCCGCCGCATCCAACACCATCCTGATCGTAGATGACGATCCCGATGCCCGCTTTCTCCTCGAATCCATTTTGGAGGGGCAGGGGTATCGGATCGAGGTCGCCGCGAATGCGAAGGAGGCGATCGAAACGGCGGTTCGAGTTTTGCCGGACGTGATCCTGCTCGATGTGGTGATGCCGGCAACCGATGGTTTCGAGGTTTGCAGGATGATCAGAAGTCTGCCTGCCATTGCGGAAGTCCCTGTCCTCATGCTGACGGCCTTGGGGGAGAAAAGCTATTTGTTCAAGGGACTGGAATCGGGAGCGGACGATTATATCGTCAAGCCGTATGATTGTTTCGAACTGCGCGCCCGTTTGGCGGCGATCACGCGGCTCAACCGCTACCGGAAACTGTGCGAGGGAAGAGCCGAGCTCGAGGCGGCCCATGCAGAACTGATCGAGGCTTACGATGCCACGATCGAAGGTTGGACGCTGGCTTTGGACCTCCGGGACAAGGAAACCGAAGGCCATGCCCGCCGGGTAACGGTTCTCACGGAAGCCCTCGTCCGCGCGGCGGGAATGGGGGAGGACGAAATTTCCCATGTGCGGCGAGGGGCTCTTCTCCACGATATCGGGAAACTTGGGGTGCCGGATTCTATCTTGCACAAGCCGGGCAAACTCACAGACCAAGAATGGGAAGTCATGCGCCAGCACCCGCAGTTTGCCTACAATATGATGCTTCCCATCGAATACCTGCGTCCCAGCCTGGACATCCCGTATTGCCATCACGAAAAATGGGACGGCACCGGCTATCCTCGGCGGTTGAAGGGCGAGGAGATCCCGTTCTCCGCCCGGATTTTTGCCGCCGTTGACGTCTGGGATGCGCTCACCTCGGATCGCTCCTACCGCAAGGCGTGGTCTCCTTCGCAAGCATTGGAATATATTCGTGACCAAAAGGGAATTCACTTTGACCCGAAGGTGGTCGAGTTGTTTTGCCAGTTGGTCGAGGATACGAATACGGTTCGTTTTCTATGAAAACGCTGTCAGATTGCCATATTCTTATCGTCGATGACTCCCCGGACAGCCTCTTCACCCTAGAGTGTCTCCTGGATAACATCTGCCATATTCACACCACGACCAGCGGCTCGGAAGCCCTTCAGCTGGTTGCCAAAATCTTGCCAGATCTCTGCCTCCTCGATGTTGTCATGCCCGGGCAAGACGGCTTTGTCTTCTGCAAAACACTCAAAGCCGATCCTCGCACAGCCCACATCCCCGTTATTTTCCTGACCAGCCTCAGCGACGCAAACGACAAAATATCCGGGTTTGCCGCAGGTGGAGTGGACTATGTCACGAAGCCGTTTGAAGCCGCGGAAATTCGGATGCGCATCAAGACGCATTTGCGCTTATCCCTTTATGACCAGGAGCAGCGAAGCCATATTGAATACCTATCCGGCGCTGTCCGCGATACGGAAGAAAGCTATCTCTTCTTCGCAAACAACACCGCCGATTTGATCGTCCAGGGCAGTGCTGTTGATGGCACACTGAAAAGAACCAATCGGGCTTGGATCGAATTGACAGGCTTGGAGCAGGGGATCCCGATCGGCTGCCCGATCTGGGACATCGCCATCCCGTCGGACCGCGAGTTGGTAAAGCAAATGTTCCAGAACGCCTTGAGCGAAAACACCGAGAATTTTCGGATGACTTTTCGCCTTGCTTCCACCCGAGGCACAAGATCCCTGAGCGGGGCCTTTCGTCTCTGCCGTGACAACAGCGGGACTCTTCTTGGCTTCAATGGCGTGCTGTCCGACGTCACGGAACTCCTGGCCGACCGGGATGCCTTGGAAACCGCTCTCATTTCCGGCAGATCCCTAGCCGCTGCCGATCTTGCCTATCTCGAAAATATTTCTCACGAATTCAACACTCCTCTTCACTTTATCAACGGCGGGGTTGAACAACTCAAAGCCCTCGTCCGGGACGGGGACTCCCAAGCTGCGGTCTCCATGGTCGAACAAGGGCTCTCGAAGATCAAAATCCTGATTGGAGGGTTGCTCGACCAGCAAAAACTCACGACGCAAGCAGCCAGCGGAGTTTTTTCTTCAAATCGCGGGGACCGCATTGCCGAAAGTTCGCTCGAAGCCTCCGTTCTGATCGTCGACGATGTCAGAACCAACAGGATGATTTTGAGCTTTGCCATCAAAGCTCTTGGATTTTCGGACATTGAAATGGCGGAGTCCGGTGAGGCAGCCCTCGCACTTTGGGATCGCCGCAAGCACTCGCTCGTTTTTCTCGATTACAAGATGGATGGGATCGATGGATACGAAACCTGTCGGAGGATTCGACAGGCACAGGGCGGCCTGTCTCCGACGATCATCGGGGTCAGCGCGTCCGCGCTCCCCGAGAATATGGGAAGGGAATTTTTTTCCGTTAGAATTTAAAAAATGAAGTAGTGCTGGTTGACAGGGCTGCGCTTTCGCGCCGCCTGTTTGAAATGAAGGTTTCGAACCAACCAGCAC
>Ga0209697_10004443_pt1 | contig 18219 bp, 15 predicted proteins | sample AliMusrvi5mmetaG_FD_184115 | JGI IMG/M metagenome (GOLD analysis project Ga0209697, IMG submission 184115) | Freshwater lake bacterial and archeal communities from Alinen Mustajarvi, Finland, to study Microbial Dark Matter (Phase II) - Alinen... | ecosystem: Environmental > Aquatic > Freshwater...
GGAGCTTATCGTTTTGACCTGGTTTATCCTTTTGGAATCATCCGGGGAATCACTTTACATTATCCCGGCTTGATGAATGTGGAAAATCTGACTGCCGCGATGGCACTGGCTCTGCTGAATGGAGTCACAGCAGAGGAGATTCTGGCTGCTGTTCCGAATTACAGGGGCGTTGAACGACGGTTCGACATCCGTTTCAAGGGCCGCAATCGGGTTTATATCGACGACTATGGCCATCACCCGAGAGAACTGGAGGCAACCATCCAATCAGTCAGACACCTGTATCCCGGCAGGAAAATAACGGGAATCTTCCAGCCACACCTTTTTACCCGGACCCGTGATTTCGTGGACGGCTTTGCCGAGAGCCTCGACATGCTGGACGAAGCTCTGGTGATGGAGATCTATCCGGCCAGGGAAGAACCTATCCCCGGTGTGGATGCGGGAATGATCCTCGATAGAATGAAACTGAAATCAAAGCGGCGATGCTCGGCTGCCGATTTTCCCGGCATCCTCGATGATTACGATCTGGATATCTTACTGACATTGGGAGCAGGTGACATCGATCGCCTGGTAAACCCGCTGGTTCACTATTTAAATGATAAAGAGAATGCTTAGAAAAATCGGTTATCTTGTCATCTGGTCTTTGGTGCTCGCAGTGGTATCCCTGTCTTTGGGATTTTCCATTTACGAACGCAAGAAGATCGTTTGCACCGATGTGAGGGTGGAGATCACCGATTCTGTTCAGAATCAATTCGTTCGAAGCAAGGAGATCAGGGACTGGGTGCTGAGCCACCATCCGCACCTGCTCCACCAGAACCTCGAGAACATAGATCTTCGGGTGATAGAGGATGGTTTGAGCAAGTTCAAGGCAGTCGAAGAGGCCACCGTCTTCACCTCCATCGTCGGGAGGGGCAAACCAGGCGAGGGTTCGGTCGTGGTCAGAATCCGGCAGCGGGACCCGCAATTCAGGGTGGACCAGCCGGGACGCGATTATTACATGGACCGTTTTGGCCGTAGCATCGACTGGACGCCCAATTATACGCCGCGTGTGTTGATGGTTTCGGGAGTTATCTCTTTCGAATTTGCCCGGAAGCGAATGCTTCCGCTGATCACTTACATTCAGAATGATCCGTTTCTGAATGCACAGATTGACCAGATCCACGTTGGTGGAAACGGCAATCTGACGATGGTTCCCCGGGTTGGGGAACAACTGATTTACTTCGGTCCGCCGGAGGATTATCAGAATAAACTAAGAAACTTAAAGGCACTCTACAAGGAGGGCTTTAAAAACGGGGGATGGACTATTTATAAATCCATCGACCTGTCATACAGGAATCTTGTAATCTGTTTAAAAAAACAATAGAGATGAGCCAGACCAGAGAATTAGCAGCCGCGATTGACATCGGCACCAGCCGTACCAGGGCCATCCTGGGACGATTTACATCGGACAACAAACTCGATGTATTGGCTTTTGGTGAGGTAGTTACGCAGGGAGTGCGCAACGGAGTAGTGGTCAACATTGACGAAACCGCGGAGTCGGTCCGCAAAGCCGTGTCCATTCTTGAGGAGGCCACCAACCTAAAGGTGAAAAAATTGTATGCAGGAATTTCCGGACAAAAAATCGGCAACCGTCCTTACTCCTGTTACCGGATGACGGAGGGAAATGAAGTGACACAGTCCATAGTGAAAGGTCTTTCGGAAGAAGCCAGGCGCCATTCGGTACAGGCTGGAGAAAAGGTCTACCACTTGATCCCAACGGAGTACATCGTTGACGGGGAACGTGAAATTCACAAACCTGTCGGAATCGCAGGACGCCGGATTGATGCAACTTTCAACATCATTCTCGCTTCCGAAAATTATGAGAAGAACCTGGCCCGGGCGATCGAAAAGGCAGGGTTCGAACTGGCAACCGCCTATGTCAACCCATTTGTGCAGGGTACCTCCTGTTTGTCGCAGGATGAAAAAGAGGCAGGGGTGGTGTTGCTGGACCTGGGCGCCGGAACGACAGGAATTTCCCTCTATTACGAAAATAAGCTGCGGTTGGCGCTGGAACTGCCTTTCGGCGGAAACGTGATCTCCAACGACATCCGCGAAGGATGCAACATCATCCCACGGCACGCTGAGATGGTGAAGGTGAACTGTGGATTTGCGATGTCCGACCTTGCACCTGAAAACAAGGTGGCGCAGATTCCGGAGGTGGAAGGATGGCCCGGCAAGGAGATCTCCTTCAAAAGTCTGGCCGGCATCATCCAGGCCCGCGTGGAGGAGATCCTCGAATGGGTCAACTACCAGCTTGAATCATCCGGCTATATGGATAAACTGGGTGCAGGCATTGTGCTAACCGGCAACGGAGCCAACCTGAACGGAATGGATAAGATGGTTAGTTTCATGACAGGGTTGGATGTCCGGTACGGCAAACCCATTGTGGCCATGAAAGAGCAACTCTTCAACGGACAGCTCTCCACCCCGGGCACTGCCAATCTGATGGGCATCCTGATTCACGGACTGATCAATTCCAAAAACCTGAAATACCCAGCCGGGATGGTCGAACAGGTAGTGGTTCAGGCAGAGGCTCCTAAGGCTCCGGCCCCCAAACCCAAGCAAAGTGGAATTCACGATCTGTTTGGCAAAGTCAGGCAAGGTTTCGACGGCCTCTTTGAAGACATTGAACGCAAATAATTGGAAAAAACTGCACATGGAAAATAAAACAGACGAACTGTTGTCATTCGGTTTCCAGAACCAGTACAACTCTATCATCAAGGTAATTGGAGTGGGTGGAGGCGGCAGCAATGCGGTCAACCACATGTACCGTAATGGGATTGCCGGCGTGGATTTTGTCATCTGCAACACCGATGCACAGGCACTTACCTACAGTCCGGTGCCGGTGAAGATACAGCTTGGCGTTACCCTCACAGAGGGGCGTGGAGCCGGGAATGCCCCCAAAAAAGGGGAACAGGCTGCTATAGAAAATCTGGGGGAGGTCCGGCAAATTCTCGAAGCCGGAACCAAGATGGTCTTTATCACCGCCGGAATGGGAGGTGGTACGGGTACCGGTGCAGCACCCATCATTGCCCAACTGGCACGTGACATGGATATCCTGACCATCGCGGTGGTAACCATGCCCTCCAAAAAAGAGGGGAAACTACGTTACGACCAGGCGATAGAGGGAATTCTGAAACTGGACCGGTACGTGGATTGTATGCTCGTCATCAGCAACGAGAACCTGCACAAGGTATACGGGGAACTTCCTGCCAGGGAGGCCTTCGCCAAGGCAGACGACATTGTCTGCACCGCCGTCAAGGGATGTGCTGAAATTATCACCCTGCACGGCAACATCAACATCGACTTTGCCGATGTAAATACCGTCATGCGCGACAGTGGAGTATTCATCATGGGCACCGGACTTGCCGAAGGACCCAACAGGGCCTTTCTGGCAGTGGAGGATGCACTTCAGTCACCGCTGCTCGATAGCAACAACATTTACGGCACTTCCAACATTCTGCTCAACATCATATCCGGCGACGAAGAGGTTCGGATGGGCGAAATTGGCCAGATCATCGACTACCTGCAACAGGCAGCCGGCGACAATGCAAACATCATTTGGGGGAATGGGTATGATGAGACACTTGGAAACAAAATCAGCGTCACCATCATTGCCACCGGATTCGAACACGATCCAACGCCAATCAGGGCTTCTGCCCCGGTAAAAGAAACGGTGGTCATTGAAGGGGCCCCTGCTCCTGAACCGGCCGAAAATCGCAAAAGCTTTGAAACGGTGAGAGAACCGGATGAAATGGAGCTGCTGGGCATCACCATCTCGGAGGAGATCAGCGTGGCTGTAGAAGAGCCTGTGGCTGAGCCCCAAAAGAGCGCTGTGACAGAAACCCTCCAGGACAGTTTCATCCAGCAAGATAAAAATATCAATAAGCCGCAACGCGAATCGATCTCCAAATGGTTCAACAACCAATTTGGCGGACTCTTTTCGGACGACGATGTAGAAATAAAATAAGTGAACTTTAGTCACTTGTAAATAAAGGATATAGATTAAAATACAGCGATCATGAAAGAACTTATAGACTTTGATCTGCCAACGGCCTCCGAGAATATCATCAAGGTGATCGGCGTAGGCGGCGGTGGCAGCAATGCGGTCAACCACATGTACAGGCAGGGAATCAAGGATGTTGATTTTGCCATTTGCAACACGGATGTTCAGCATTTGCTCAAGAGCCCGGTACCCATGAAGGTACAGTTGGGTTCTGAACTGACAGAGGGCAGGGGAGCTGGAAACAAACCAACGGTTGGAAGGGAATCGGCCAATGAAAATATCGAAGAGATCGAGGCCATTTTTTCCGGAAATACAAAAATGGTCTTTATCACGGCGGGAATGGGCGGAGGAACAGGCACCGGTGCGGCTCCCGTCATCGCCGAAGTGGCGCGCACCAACAAGATCCTGACCATTGGTATCGTGACGTTGCCTTTCCGCAACGAGGGAAAACTACGCATCCAGCAAGCCATCGAGGGAATCCGCCAGATGGAAGGACACGTGGATTCGCTGCTCATCATCAACAACGAACGGATCCGAGAAATTTACGGTGATTTTCCCATCTCCAAGGCATTTGCCAAGGCCGACGACGTGTTGGCCACAGCTGCCAGGGGAATTGCCGACATCATCACCAGTACCGGTTTTATCAACGTCGATTTTGAAGATGTCAGAACCGTGATGCAGAACTCCGGCGTTGCCATCATGGGGTCTGCCACCTTCAGCGGTGAAGACCGTGCCCGGAAAGCCGCAGAGGGAGCCATCAATTCTCCGCTGCTCAACAACAACGACATCAGGGGAGCCAAAAATATATTGGTCAACATCACCTCCGGCGAGACCAAGGAGGTGACCATGGATGAGGTGAACCTGGTCAACGAATATGTTCAGGAGATGGCCGGAAACAATGCCGACCTGATTCACGGAATTGCCGTCGACCCTTCACTGGGCGATGCCCTCACGGTCACAGTCGTAGCAACAGGCTTCAAAAGCAGCTCCATTCCTGAACTGAGAACAGGGGTAGTAGAAGACAAGGTTCGGGTATCCATTGAGGATAATTACCAGGATGCGGGACATCACGGTTCAAAATCAGAAACTTTCTTCTCGGGTGAAGCCTCCAATGGACATGAGTGGATGGATGATCCGCAGGAAGAGGTCATCGAAAGGCTCTATCCCAAGAGGATGATAGATCCGTTTTCCGGTGCCCCGGAAGTGGTCAGGAAAGTGATGCACGTCGATTTTTACAACCAGACCGAGGAGTACATCAACGAACTCTCCAAGATTCCTGCCTTTGAACGCCGCCGTATGAAACAGCAGAAACCTGGCGGAAACATCGACAATGGCAAATCCATGTCGCGCTATTCCATCTCCGCCAACCCGGAGGAGGGACTTAAGCTCAGGAAAAACAACTCCTTCCTGCACGATAAGGCTGATTAACATCCAACATCCATCAACCATCATTCATCATCCATTTATCATTCTTAATTCAACCTTCCAATGAGCATCTTCGATCAGATAAACGACGACATCCGTGCAGCGATGCTGGCACGCGACAAGGAACGGCTGGAAGCCGTCAGGAACATTAAAAAAGTATTGCTGGAGGCTAAAACAGCCAAGAGTGGCGCCGAAGATCTTGCCGACGAGGAGGCGATCAGGGCGATTTCCAAGCTTTCCAAGCAGGGCAAAGACTCTGCCGAAATTTACACCGGACAGAACCGGCCCGACCTGGCTGCCTTTGAAATGGCTCAGGTGAACATTTATGATACCTATCTGCCCAAACAGATGGGTGATGAAGAACTCACCGCCGCCATCCGTGCGATTATTGAAGCATGCGGTGCCACCTCCATGAAGGAGATGGGGAAAGTGATGGGAGTAGCCACAAAGGAACTCGCCGGAAAGGTCGATGGGAAATTGATCTCAGAAAAGGTGAAAAGTCTGCTGGGGTAATCTTTCCATTCAATTATTTAAATATCTCGATAAAAAAAAGTACGTTTGGGAGAGGGTATCCCAAAGGTACTTTTTATCATTTTAGCCAACAAGAAAATTATGAAAACATTTACATGGATTGTCCTAGTGTTGCTGCTGATTTCGTTCCGGTCTCAGGCACAGAAGGATGTAACAACGAAGATGAAGGCACAAAAAGATACCACTGCCACTGTGGATTTGCTGGGTGAGATGAACCAGAACAACCAGGAAAAGACCAAATTGTTGCCCGACAAAATCATCTTTACCCAGCGTCTGCTTTGGGGTGAAAAGGGACTTATGCGCAACTTCAGCGCCTATGAACTGACTCCTGACAAACGACAAAACGAATTAAAGGTACGACGCAATATGTTGGTTGCCCACCAGATCATGGGTATGCTTACCTTAGGAGGAATGGTGGCACAGGGAATCGTTGGGGCTAAACTTTACAACAGTACGGGAAGCAATTACCGTAGTCTGAGAAATACGCACGAGGCACTGGCTTCCGCAGTTTCTGTAGCTTACTTCAGCACGGCAGCCCTTTCCTTGTTTGCTCCACCTAAAATGCTGAACGAAAGGAAAGGGTATAGCAGTATAAAAATTCACCGCGATCTTGCCATAGTTCATTTCACCGCAATGGTCTCCACGCTGGTCTTGGCAGGAATGCTGGAGAGCAATCCAAGTCTTAAGCCTTACCATCGTGCTGCAGCCTATACTGCCTTTGGGGCTTTTGCCGCCTCGATGATTGTAATCAAATTTTAGCGGGGCTCTGCTGAATTGCCCTACCTCGAACGGCTTCCAAATGACTTCCGGAATCATTCCAAATGGTTTGGGGCGAGTTTGATATTTTTTTCTATCAGTGTGACCGGTGTCATCTGTGGTCCATGGAAACAGCAATTCCCAATATTGGTTAAATTATCTAAATGGTTATTAAAGCAACCAAACCATTTTAACCCATACACGTAACCAAGTAATAAAAATATCCGGATATGAAGAAATTGTCATTTTTATTGGTCATCATTTTGCTCACCTTATCTGCTTTTGCACAAGACAAGGTAAAAGTTAGCGGTGCAAAGGAAGAGACATCCATTACTTATTCCATGAATCACCCGCTACATGCATGGACGGGTATCAGCAAGGATGTCAATTCAATCCTCTTGATGGATAATGCCAGGACTACTATTTACCAGGTTGCTGTTTCCGCCAAAGTTTCCACATTCGATAGCAAGAATGCCAACCGGGATTCCCACATGATGGAGGTCACCGAGGCCTTGAAGTTTCCCAATGTCACTTTTGTAAGTACGGAAGTTACGCTGGAAGGCAGCGATTTTAAGGCTGCAGGAACGCTTACCTTCCATGGTATTGCACAGCCTGTGACTCTTCAGGGAAAACTGACCCGCGAAGGGGCCAAATTGACCTTTACGGGGGAATTCAAACTAAAGATGACCGCTTTCAAGATCGATCCTCCCTCCCTGATGGGCATCAGCACCGATGATGAGTTCAAACTGGAATTCAAGGCAGTTTATCAATAGTCGAAACTACTTCCACCTAAAAATTCACGCAAAACAGAGGTTGGGGGAATCTCCGTCTCCGGGATGAAATTGAAATAGGAGACGAAAATCATCAACCGCACCGCCTCCGAATATTCTGCTTCGTTCTCCTTGACCGTTTTGAGCAGGATGTTGGCATATCTTTTCAACACGGCCAGCTCATACACCAGGGCCGAATTAAAGATGATGTCGGCATTTTCCTGGTAAGGAAAGATGTATTTGTCCTCTCCTCTGCGCACACTCGGCCATCGCTGGATGGTTTTGGAGGCACTGTAACCCCTGTATTTGGCATCACGAATCATCCTGCGCAACAGCCTGTTGTCTGTCGTTGGGACGTAGGTTTGCTCATCGATTGAAATTTGGGTCAGGGCAGAAATGAAAATTTTGAAGGTTTCTGAAGGGTCAATCATCGGTATCAATCCCGGATTCAGACCGTGAATTCCTTCGATGATCAGGATCTGGTCTTTGGCCAGCGTGAGGGTATCCCCCTTGAAAATCCGCTCGCCGGATTGGAAATCAAACTTCGGCATCTCCACGGTTTCACCGTTGAGGAGTCTCAGCAACAGCTGATTGAAAAATGTAATATCGATGGCCTCCAACGCTTCAAAATCGAAAGCCCCGTGTTCATCCAGGGGGGTGTGATCCCTGTCCACGAAGAAATCATCGAGGGAGATCTGGATCGCATGCAAACCATTGACCGCCAGCTGAACGCTGAGCCGTTTGCTGAAAGTGGTCTTTCCGGAGCTGGATGGACCGGCAATCAATACCATTTTGATTTTTTCGTGCCTTTCCGTGATGCAGGTGGCAATCTCTGCTATCTTTTTTTCGTGGAGCGCTTCTGAGACCTTGATCACGTTTCCTGCTTCGCCTTTGGCCGTCATGTGGTTAAGATGGGAGATGTCATTCACGCCGAGAATGGCTGCCCGTTGCTTGTGCTCCCTGAAAATGCCGAAAAGTTTATCCTGTTCGACTGCTGGTTCCAGCTCTTCCGGATGATCGGGCTTGGGAAAGCGTAGCAGGAGTCCGTCGTAATATTTTTCGAGTCCGAATTTGGTGACTTGTCCTGTGGAGATCAGCTGGTGACCGTAGAAGAAATTGTAGTGTCCGGCCAGCTCGAAAATAGGGGCATACAATCGTCCATACGCTTTAAAGAGTTCGGCTTTCCTGGTAAGGCCCTCCTGTTCGTAAAGCAATACCGCCTTCTCCGTCAGCATCGCCTTTCGTTCGATGCGAAGATCCTGTTCGACCAGGTTCTTCATCTCTTCCTGGATTTGCCAGATATCCTCTTCCGTGAGGACATGGTCCAGTTCTTCAATGCTGCAATAGTAACCTTTTGAGATGGCATGATCGATTTTTAATCTGGCATCCGGCCATAGATTTTTAACGGCAACGTAGAAAATGAAGGAGAGGGTACGGAGATAGATCCGTTGCCCGTCGCGATTGGAGTAATCCATAAATTCGATCTGTTTCGGTTTGACCAGCTCAAAATCCAGCGGTTTAACCCGATTATTGACATAGGCTCCACAAATTTTACCGTCCAGCGTTACCCGCATTTTTTTCGCTATTTCTGTAAGCGTCGTGCCAAGTGGAAAAATGTCGCTTGTACCGGTATTGACGCAGTAAATTTCAATGTTCTTCATAAAGACAAAAGCTTTGTACCTTCAAAATTAAGGAAAAAGAGGACGAAAACTATTTTTGAAGAAACAAAAAACCCCGGAAATTTCCAGGGTTTTTTAATGTAGCGTGAAGCTAAGTTTTATTTTTTGTCGATTTTGCTTTCCAGTTCGTCGAGGCGGTCATTGGCGGAATGTACCATCATCGTAATGCGGACAAAAGGTCCGGCTAATAGGAAGAGAGCCAGTGAGACGGCAAATCCGTGCCAGGCATAGGGCTGATCGGTATGCATCAGACTGCATACGATGCCGGAAAGACCAATTAAAGCTGCGATTATACCTCCCGGTACACCCAGCGGACACCTCAGTTTTTTCTTTGTTTCCATTCTCAATACAATTTAAGTTTATTGATCAAATCTTGTTTGGAGGGGACTTCCCTAAAAACAATTTCGTTGGCTATCAAAAGGGTTGGAACTGCATAAATACCTAATTTTATGGTTCTTATCATTCCTATAGGCAAATTGGCAAGCGTCGTTTCCAGTTTAAATTTATCCCCGAATGCCGGCAATACTTCCTGAAGCATTCTCTTCAGTATCCTGCAATTCGGGCAGGTCAAGGTATAAAACATTTCGATGACAATGGGCTCGGGTGTATTCATAAATGTTTTTAACGTGTGATTTCCCTTTAAGTTACAACTTCCAAAGGATAAAGGCAAAAGGAAAGAACGCGCCAATCATTATTCGCTCAACTCTTCACTTTTAACTCTCCTCTTTTCGACCACAAATTCCCGGAGTTCCTTACTTTTGCCTTTATCCTTTTGCCTTTGTAGCCAATTCTTCCTTCAGATATTTTGCGGTATAGGAATTCTCGTTTTTTATCAACTCCTCCGGCGTTCCGGCACAAAGCAGTCTTCCGCCCTCACGGCCACCTTCGGGTCCGATATCGATGAGGTGGTCGGCCATCTTGATTACCTCCATATTGTGTTCGATAACGATGACGGTATTACCACGTTCAACCAATTTGTCGAGTACGCCCAGCAACACCCGGATGTCTTCAAAATGAAGTCCGGTGGTGGGTTCGTCGAGGATGTAAAGGGTGCGTCCGGTATCCCGTTTGCTCAATTCCGTGGCCAGTTTTACCCGCTGTGCTTCGCCTCCCGACAGGGTGGTGGAGGCTTGTCCAAGAGTGATGTAACCAAGTCCCACCTCTTCGATGGTTCTCAGTTTGTGGGAAATGGCCGGAATATTTTCGAAAAAGAGCACACCCTGCTGGATGGTCATATCCAGTACGTCGCTGATCGATTTTCCCTTGTAGCGGATCTCGAGTGTTTCCCTGTTGTATCTCCTGCCATTGCACTTGTCGCAATGGACATAAACATCCGGCAAAAAATTCATCTCGATGGTTTTTAGTCCGGCACCCTCGCAGGCTTCACATCGTCCGCCCTTTACGTTGAAGGAAAATCTTCCCGGTTTGTATCCGCGTATCTTGGCTTCTGGAAGCAGGGTGAAGAGAGTCCTGATCTCTGTGAAAACCCCGCAGTAGGTAACAGGGTTCGAACGGGGAGTCCTGCCGATGGGCGACTGATCTACCTGAACCACTTTGTCGAGGTGATCAATTCCCAGAATGGAATCGTAGGCCAGCGGATCGTCTATCGATTTGTAGAAATACTGGCTCAGGATGGGTAGCAATGTTTCGTTGATGAGCGTAGACTTGCCACTGCCTGAAACTCCTGTCACACAGATGAATTTTCCAAGCGGGAAGTCTACATCCACAGATTTAAGGTTGTTGCCGGTGGCTCCCTTGAGCGAGAGTATTTTTCCGTTCCCGGCTCTCCGCGAGGGGGGCAACTTGATCTCCTTCGTACCGGTCAGGTACTGTGCCGTGAGGGTATTTGAAGAAAGTACCTCGCCGGGTGTGCCGGCGGCGACAATTTCCCCTCCAAAACGGCCTGCATGGGGACCCATATCGATCAGGTAGTCGGCCTGAAGCATCATGTCGCGGTCGTGCTCGACGACGATCACCGAATTGCCAGTATCGCGCAGCTGCTGAAGGGAGTGGATCAACCGAAGGTTGTCGCGGTGGTGAAGTCCGATGCTGGGTTCGTCGAGAATGTAGAGCACATTGACGAGCTGTGAGCCAATCTGGGTGGCCAACCTGATTCTCTGAGACTCTCCACCCGAAAGGGTTGCCGAGGGGCGGTCGAGGGAGAGGTAATTCAACCCAACATCGAGCAGGAAACTCAGACGGGTCAAGATCTCCTTGTTTACTTCGGCTGCAATCTGTAACTGACGTTTGCTCATCCGTTCCCCGATACCGGTAAAGAAAGCAGAGAGTTCGCTGATGTCCATCATCGCCAGTTGCGCAATGTTTTTTCCATCTATTTTGAAATGAAGGGGCTCCTTCTGTAACCGCTGACCGTTGCACTCCGGACACTTGCAGGTCTTGTGAAACTGATCGGCCCATTTCTGGGCACTCTTGGATAGGTTATCCCCCTTTTCGTTCACTACATATTTGACAATCCCCTCGTAGGTCATCAGGTAATCGATGGAACTGCCCAGGGGTGAGTTCTTCAGTTGGATTCGCTCTCCGGTGCCGTGTAGGATGGCATTCATGACCTCTTCATCGATTTCGCCGACAGGAGTCTTCAGCGTAAAATTGTATTTTTCGGCCAGGGCCTCGAGTTGCCAGAAGATGAGGGTATTCTTGTAGGCACCCAGCGGTGCGATTCCGCCTTCTACGATCGATAATTCCGGATTGGGGACGATCTTGGCGAAATCGATTTCATTGATCTCGCCCAGTCCGTTGCACTTTTGGCAGGCCCCCTGGGGAGAGTTGAAGGAGAAGCTGTGTGGTGCAGGATCGTTGTAAGAGATTCCCGTGGTCGGACACATCAGGTGACGAGAGAAATATCTGACCGTGTTGGCATCCGGATCGAGGATCATCACGATTCCCTCTCCGTGTTTCATCGCCCTGTCGAGTGATTCCCGCAGCCGCTTTCTATCTTTCTCTTCGACAACCAATTTGTCGATCACCATTTCGATGTGGTGCCCCTTGTACCTGTCGACTTTGTACCCGTGGGTCAGCTCCACAATCTCTCCATCCACGCGGGCGTGCAGGAATCCGCGTCTGCGAATCTGCTCGAAGAGTTCGCGGTAGTGCCCCTTTCGGCCTTTCACGATGGGTGCAAGGAGGATGGTCCGTTTGTTACTGTAAATTTCGAGGATCAGGTCTATGATTTGGTCGTCACTGTACTTCACCATTTTCTCCCCGGTATTGTAGGAGAATGCCTCTCCCGCCCGGGCAAAAAGGAGGCGTAGGAAGTCATATATTTCGGTAACGGTCCCCACGGTTGAGCGTGGATTCTTGTTCGTCGTTTTTTGTTCTATCGAGATGACGGGGCTCAGTCCGGTGATCTCATCCACATCGGGGCGCTCCATGTTTCCCAGGAAACTCCTGGCGTAAGCAGAAAAAGTCTCGATGTAGCGGCGTTGTCCTTCGGCATAGATGGTATCGAAGGCTAGCGAGGACTTTCCGCTACCACTCAATCCGGTGATAACTGTCAGCTTATTCCTTGGAATGGAAACCGTGATGTTTTTTAGGTTGTGCTCGCGGGCTCCCCTCACTACAATTTTTTCTTCGCCGTCCATCTGTGCACTAATCAATTTTTTCGGGGTCAAAGGTGCGGGTTCCGGTTACCGGTATTTTAATGAGGTAACTCTTCCTGCCGGGATTCTTCAGAGATGATTGTCTGAGCCAGGGGTTAAAATATTTCAGGATTTTGTAGTTGACGCCTTGTTTGTGGGCATAGGCTGCCAGGTTCATGACGCTGCCTGTCAGGGGAATCTCCTTGCAGTTGAGAACAGGATACTTCTCTTCTTCCGAAACTTTGAATCCGTATTTCTCCGGATTTTCAACAATCAGTTTCAAGGCAAGAATGCGGTAAACATATCTGGAGGTCTCCTCATTGAGCAGCAGGTCAAAATAGTTTTTACTATCCTGAAGTTCGGTCTGTCTTTTGATTCCACTGATCCCGGCATTGTAGGAGGCGGCCACACTGATCCAGCTGCCGTATTGCCGGTAGGAGTGGTTCAAATACCTGCAGGCAGCATCCGTTGCCTTCTCCATGTTGTACCGTTCATCCACCTCGTTGGTCACTTCCAATCCGTTTTCAATGGCCGCCTTTTTCATCAGTTGCCACAAACCGGCGGCACCTGCAGGCGAGTTGACCTTTTCCTGGAAGCCACTTTCTGCCAGGGAGAGGTATTTAAAATCATCGGGGATGCTATTTTTCTTCAGGAGCGGTTCAATCACCTGGAAGTAGCGCTTGGTTTTCTTTAGGTATTGGATCGTCTGCGACTGGAAATAGCTATTTACCAGCAACTCGCGGTCAAGTGCTTCACGGACGTCAAAATTTTTGAGTGTGAGGGTCTCGCCGGCAAATACCATAGAGGCGGGCACTTCAACGGGAGTCGTGTACGAACGGGTAACTTCCGTTGTTTTCGTTGCGACCGGGCTTGAATTGATAAACAAACCAAAGGAAATGGTGCAAATGGCTATCAACGAGAAGAATATGGCTATTTTTGGTAGATAAAATTTATTTTTGAGCATCATTAAGTACTTTCGAAATGGACAAAGAGATTAATTTGCGAAGATACTTTTTTAAGGTGAAGGGGACAAAGGATTTTTAAACAAGTAACGAAAAGCGTTGGCAAAAAGAATTCTGGCCTTCGGGATTGGAGGGCCTTTGCCAGGGAGGGTAATGTGGAATACTACTTGAAAGAGTAAGAGATCCCGGTGAAAATGCCGAGCTGAAGAGGCTTGAAGTCTACCAAGTCATTGCTGCTTACGGAGTGCATGTATTGTTTGACCCTCGGTTCAACTGTTAGCATCAGCCTGTTTCCAAGATCGTAGCCAAACTGGAGACCAGCCGATCCGGAATAGATCACATTCCTGAGGTTATCCGTACTGCCCTGTGACAGTTTGATGCCGTTTTCGGTTACGGATGCCAGATTGCCGATCAGAATGTTGGTACTGATTCCTCCGGTCACTCCAACTGAAAGCTTGTTGTCTATCAGTTTATAGCTGGCCTGAACGGGAATTTCCAGGTATTTAAATTGCTGCGAAACATCGGATGCAAAAATTTTGGTGGTTGCAGAGGCTTGCATCCCGGAAGAATAGACAATGCTTGAAACGGATGGAAGATAGAGTGACACATCCCTGGCGATGTTGGCATCTTTCTCAACCGGCTGCAAATAGATGATTCCGGCGGTGGTATTCATGTAATAATCGGAATGGGTATCTTGCCTCATTTGGGAGAAACGGATACCGGAACTGATACTCACCCGCTTGCTCAGCTTGATGGAGGCGACCATCCCACCGCTGATGGTGTTGGCCGATTTTGTAGCCGTACTGGCGGAAGAGCTGCCACCCTGATTCTGTGAGGCAAACATGGGGGATAATTCAGCCTTCAGCTCCCATCCTCCTTTGGCCGGATTGCTGGCCGCAGGAGTTGAACGATAGGGACCCTCAGCAAAATAGCGCGATTCTCCTCTCTTTTGGCTGAAACCATTGTTATAAACTGATTTTGTTTCCTCCTTTGCAACTTTGGCCGCCTGGGCGATCTGATTGGCCTGGGCTTTGGCTGAATTTTCGGCAGGTACTTCCTTGGAGGTTGCATCTGAAGGCGAAACAGAGGCAGTATTTATGGAGGTAGATACAGGGGTAGAAATCTGGCTCTGTTTGACTGGGCTCCTGTCTAAGGAGGCAAGCTTAATCTTTACAGCAGTATACCCGGAGTTTTGATGACGGGCGATCGGTTCACCCACTTTTTTTTCTGAAATTTCGGCAGTGAGGGCTTTTGCGGGTTCGGCTACCAACCGGGACTGCTGGACCGGATTGGAAATCTTATTCTCCACAAACTGATCCTGCCGTGAGACGGTAAACCAGCCAGCCATTGCGACAAGTACCAAGGCTGCGGCAATTCCTACAACAGCCTTGACTTGGTTGATTCGCCTTACCTTACTCCGGAAAACAACCTGTTCGCTGATCTTATCCAAAAGACCAACCGGAGGATTCTGCTCGAAATTCCCCAGTTTTTCTTTAAAGAGTTGATCTATGCGATTATTTTCCATTGTCATATCACTTTTACCACACTAATTTTTTCTGAACCATAACTTCCCAATACCTTTTTCTGTAAAATCATTCTTGCTCTGGACAAGTTTGATTTCGAGGTTCCCTCAGAGATGTTCATCATCTCCCCGATCTCCAGATGCGAATAACCTTCAATGGCATAAAGGTTAAACACCATTCTGTACCTTGGAGGGAGCTCCTGAATCATGACCATTAACTCGGCCGCTGAGATGGAAGAGATGGTCTCTTCGACCCATTCCGTTGCCTCGTAGATTTGCATCTCCTCTACTGGATAAAGCCTGTCGTGCTTTCTGAATTTTTCGAGGGCAGTATTGACCATGATCCGCCTTAACCACCCTTCAAAAGACCCTTTGAATTCGAACTGCTCAATCTTTGTAAAGACCCTTACAAAACCTTCCTGCAGAATGTCTTCTGCATTGGCGGTATCTTTGGCATACCTTAGGCAGACTCCATACATCTTGGGTGAGAAAAGCCTGTAAAGCTCCGACTGAGCCTTGCTGTTTCCTTCCCTGCATTTGTATATGATCTCGTCTAAGTGGGTCACGTTTAACAAACTGCTAAAATAGGTTTGGGAGAAAATTCTACTGAAACTAGATAATCTTCACAAGCTCCTTCAGCACCGTTCAGTACCCTGAGATAAACCTGTTATGATCATATTTGGTTTACCTTCGGATCCATGACCAAACTTAAGACGCTTGTGAGGATTAAAATGGTTGCGTTGGGATTGCAATATTTATCAACAAAAATTAAGTAAAGTTGGTAGATCTCCCCATTTTCACTTAATTCTGCAGATCTATTTACCCATCAGCTCTTCAAGCTTTTTGGCAAGTTCCTCGCCGCGCAAATTCTTGGCGATAATTTTGCCTGTTTTGTCGAGCAGATAAGTACAGGGAATGGCAGTCACGCCATATTTCTGGGCTATTTCACTTTGCCAGAATTTTAATTCTGAAACTTGATGCCATGAAAGTTGGTCGTCCGCAATTGCCTTGATCCATGCCTCCTTTTCCCTGTCAAGCGACACCCCAACCACGTCAAAACCCTTGTCCTTGAATTTTGCGTACAAGGCTACAACATTGGGATTTTCGTGCCGGCAAGGCTGGCACCAGGCAGCCCAGAAATCGATCATCACATATTTGCCCCTGGTAGAGGAGAGGGTGAAGCTGGTTCCTTCGGGAGTTGGCAAGGTAAAATCAGGGGCAATCGAGCCGACTTCCGTGGTTCTTTTTTTGTCAGCTATTTTTTTGAGCTCGGTTACATAGATGGAAGGCCTTACCGACGGATCCAGAAATGCCACGAGGGTATCAATTTCCGATGCAGAGATGGTCTGACCAAATTGCATCATGGCTACCAATGGAGAAACAGTTGATTTCTTGTGCTCGCGAATGAAGTTCTTGGCATAAACAACAAGGTTTTCAGACATAGCTTCGTAATCGTTTTGCGCTTTTTTCATTCCATCCTGATCGCCGGATTGCTGCGCAGCGGCATAACGCTGCTGCATACCCTTCGCTTCTTTGGAAAGGTTCATCAGCTCCTGCTGGAATATTTTGAACTCCTCGTCCGATTTTGAACCTTTGATGACGGTCTTGTCCAGGCTGTCGGCATAAGCCTGCAAGGTAATGGTACCGTTCTCGGCAAAGAATTGGGCAACCATCTCCTGGGCACCCATGGTAACGTAACGCAATTCGGGGAGATCTGCCTTTCCCTTCAGTTGAAATTTGCCTTTGTCCAGGCTGGCCGAATCTTCCACCGTCCATCTTCCTTCCCCATATTTCATCAGCTTGACCTTACCGATCTCTTTTCCCTTGATTTCCCCTTTAATGACAAATTTGTCGGGGCTGGCACAGGAGATGATACTACAGGTTATCAGCCCCAAAAACAACATTTTTTTAATCATCACTCTATCTTTGTTTAAGGGTTGAATGTCAACCCGCGTTTACTTTGAAAAATTCAAAATTAGAAAAGTTTTCAGAATGCAGCTTTTAATGCTTCCCGATGGCATTGAAATATTTTTCAAGAAGCTCATTTGCTGCAACAAAAGGATTTAGTTTATCGTTGGTTACCTCATGTTCCAGCAGGGCGAGGGTGGTTTTTACCATCTTGTTCTGGTAGAAGTTGCTTTTGAGCTGTGCCTCTATCGTTTCATGCATCCAGAATTGGGACTGAGCCGACCTTCGTTCTTCAAAATAATTATTTCCTTTCACGAAGTCAAAATAGTCTTCCAGGCACTGGGCGATCTCCGTGATGCCTGTCTTTCGGATAGAGGAACAGGTTTTGACCTGTGGGATCCAGCCCGAAAGGGTAGGGGGAAAAAGATGCAGTGCATTCCGGTAGAGTGTGGCAGCTGAATTGGCCCTGTGGATGTTGTCGCCGTCTGACTTGTTGATGACAATCGCATCGGCCATCTCCATGATTCCCCTTTTCATGCCTTGCAGCTCATCACCTGCCCCGGCGATTTGCAGAAGCAGAAAGAAGTCGACCATCGAATGGACGGCAGTCTCCGATTGTCCTACTCCTACGGTCTCTATCAGAATGGTATCGAAACCTGCGGCTTCACAAAGCAGGATGGTTTCCCGCGTTTTTCTGGCTACTCCACCTAGTGAACCAGACGAGGGACTTGGACGGATATAGGCATTCGGATCCGAAGCGAGCTCTTCCATCCGGGTCTTATCTCCCAGAATGGAACCTCTGGAGCGCTCAGAGCTGGGATCAATGGCTAAAACGGCCAGTTTCTTACCGGTGGAGGTCAGATAGGTGCCGAACGACTCAATGAAGGTACTTTTCCCGGCACCGGGGACTCCCGTAATGCCGATGCGCACGGATTTACCCGAAAAGGGCAAACAATGGGAGATGATTTCCTGTGCTGTTTTCTGGTGTTCTGGTATATTGCTTTCTATCAGGGTGACTGCCCTGC
>Ga0209697_10004448_pt1 | contig 18204 bp, 15 predicted proteins | sample AliMusrvi5mmetaG_FD_184115 | JGI IMG/M metagenome (GOLD analysis project Ga0209697, IMG submission 184115) | Freshwater lake bacterial and archeal communities from Alinen Mustajarvi, Finland, to study Microbial Dark Matter (Phase II) - Alinen... | ecosystem: Environmental > Aquatic > Freshwater...
TTGGATGACTGGAATAAATGGCTCCTTCTGATGGGCAGATTGAGTCAGACAACCTGAGAGTGGACTGAGATTCTACTGTGTCTTTCAGTGTCGGGAATTAGAGTTATGAAACTGTTTGACAAGGACACATACGTCAGTGCGGAGTAAAGCATCGGGATCTGCAGCGTGTCTGAGTGGCGCAGTGAACTTCCGTTGCCGCTCTTTAGCGCCTCTTGAACCTCCGGTCGTTGCAGATGATTCTCCAGCTGCGCCAATCCAGCCGCACCAACATCCGAATCACCGATGACCGTACCATCCGGCGCAATCAACGTTACTCTGGCCTTGATGGCTTTCCCGATTGATTCGGCAAGTTGCTGAGGCGAAGTACTCTGCCTGCGATCCATTGCAAGCATGCGAGCCAACTGAGTCTGGCTGGCCAGACTGCTCCGACTCTCCTCGATCATCTCCGTTCTCAATGTACTATTGAAATGGAGATAAAAACTCCCGATGATCAATGCAACCAGGAAAATATAAGAAAGTACCAGCTTGGTTCTAAATCCCATTATGTTACTCCTCAATCATGTAGCCGAAGCCACGAATGGTTTTGATGATGTCGCCAGGGGCGCCCAGTTTTCCGCGTAAACGGGTTACATGTGTATCAACGGTTCTACTGTCGCCGGCATGATTGTAACTCCAGACGTTCTGCAACAGCTGATCGCGACTCTGCACGCACTCCTTGTGTTCTACCAGGCAAAGCAACAGCTTGAACTCTGTGCTGGTCAAATCAATATCAGCTCCGGAGCATTTTACCGTATGTCGTTGCGTATCAATGGCGATATCGCCTATACAAAGAAACTTGGCGGGAAGTTGTTCTTCACGCTCAAAGCGTCTCATGACCGCTTTGACCCGTAATGTTACCTCGCGCATTGAAAACGGCTTGACAATGTAATCATCAGCACCGACCTCAAACCCGACAACGCGATCTATTTCGTCCCCCTTTGCCGTTATCATGATAACAGGGATATGGGCCGTACGCGGGGTTTTACGAAGCATCTTGCACACGTCGGTTCCCAGCAAGCCGGGCAGCATAAGGTCAAGCAAAATCAGGTCAGGAACATCCGCGTTGGCCTGATCGAGACCACGTTTACCGTCATGAATACAGGTGGCGGCAAATCCTTCCTTCTCAAGATTGAAAGCCAATAATTCGGCCAGATCTTTTTCGTCCTCAATAATAAGCACATTCTTCATGTCACGCTCCTGCTCGCTATTCTTAATTTGCTCCATCAATGTCAATTTAGCACACTACTATTACAAACATGTTGCAGGCATATTAAGATCTTGTAGAAATTGCATTCACTGCGATAATTACGAAAAAAGTAACAAAGATTTTATACAACCTCCACACGGTTGTAATACAGGTAGTATATACTGGACGAAAATCAATAAGAGGAGGAAACAACGGTGAAAATTAGATTAAGTGAAGACTATTACTTTTGGTGTTGCGACTGGTGTGACTCTGAAAATCGGGTGCTCTGGACAAAACTGCAGGATGGGACTACATGCGGTGCGTGCCACCGGACAATGAACGTGCCTGAGACAAATGGCGTCGTCGTTGAAAGATCGATTTCAGTGGGGTTATGCTAACCATGCGCGGGTGGTTGAACATAGTAGCCAAATACTGGAGTTGGCCGGTATGGAGCGGTTTCGACGAACTGGATACGCAAATTGACAAGTTGCGCATGTTGCGCGACTCGTATCAACACCATCCAACCCCAAGACTTTGTGAATGAAACAATAGCCGATATAAAAAATGACATGAATCGGCTATTGTTTCAGCAGCTTCACACCATTAGAACAGTCAATCAATACGTATTTTCGTGGTTTATCTGCTCTATTTGTGTTGCAACTCACCCAACTCTTTGATGCCAATATCGTGCAGTCCGGTATCATTTGAAGCACACAGCTTCTGCACAAGTTCTTCCCATTCATGGCTTGAACCAGGCTTTTCCAATGGTTGTGCCCGCAATTTGCGCCCAATTTCGGCATACGTTGCCTTGTTTATTCCTGTCATAGCAGCAATCCCCCATTTCAAAAGTATGCCTTCCATTACGATGCATAACCGGTGCTCGGTTTCAACCAGGTTAATTGACCGGCATCGCTCCGGCTCACAATCGTGGCCGGAATAGAGGCCGTATTCTCATGTCCGGTGGTAAAACGGCTGATTTCATCCTTCAATTCAACCGAAAGCTCCGCCAAGGCATCCGATTCCACGGCAATTGCAGCTGCGGACTTGACGGTCTCTTCCGAGATATGTTCGATAGCAACGATGTCGGTACTGATCTGCTCGGCTGTGGTGGAAAGTTCCACCGTGGCGGTCGCAATCTCGCTGGCCATCCCTTGTAGTGACGAAACACTCTCGACAATATGCCGTAACGAGTCCCCTGCTTGCTCAGCATGTTCGACCCCGACTTTAACACGCTCCAGGCTTTTATTCATGGCAATGACCGCTTGACCGGCATCCGCCTGGATCGCCTTGACTCGTTCGGTGATTCCGATGGTTGCTTCTGCGGTACTGTTGGCCAGTTTGCGCACCTCATCGGCCACCACTGCAAAGCCTCGCCCATGCTCCCCCGCCCGCGCAGCTTCGATTGCGGCATTCAGGGCGAGAAGATTTGTCTGGTCTGTAATTTCCATTATGACGTCAACGATCTCACCGACCTGCTGGGACCGTTCGTTAAGTGTCTGCATCACCCTGGTAGACTCTTGCACTGCCCGTGCTATCTCCTGAACTTCCTGTCCGGTCTGGCTGACTACGTCCGAACCGCTCGCAGCCAACTGGCGAGCTTCGGTTGCCGACTGAGCAATCCGGGAGGTGTTCTGGGATATCATTGCGATGGTCTGGGACATTTCTACCGCGGCAGCGGCAACCTGTCCTACACTGGCCGATTGTTCCCGAGTGGTGGAATGGATTGCTTGGGCGGTGTGGGTTAACTCCTGCGATGTTCCGGTAAGTTTGCCGGATGATTCGGATACCTTGGTCAGAATTCGTGAAAATGAGACCAGCAATTTATTAAAGGCGTTGATGGTAACGGCAAATTCGTCGTTATTCCTGATTTCAGCTATATGAGTAAAGTTTCCGGTCTCGGCAATGGTTACAATAGAGCCGTTCAAGCGTGCCAGTGAGCGAACAATGCAGACGGTCGTCGTGACGGTCAGGAACAGAACCAGCATAATAATTGCCAGGGAAGCGCCGAACAGCAGTTTTTTAAACAGGTCAACCCTCTGGATGACAACATTCACGAATTTCTGCTGTTCCTGGGCAGTGGACTGAACATTAGCTTCGCTCTTGTTCCCCTGCTCAAGGGCGACCGCTTTGACTTTTTTTACCGAGTTGTCAACCTGTGCCATATTTTCCAGCACCGTACGCTGTGAAGCGCTGATGGTCCTTAGCGAGGCGCCGGCACTGGCAACCGCACTGTTAATGGCTGCCACGGTGTCATCAACGAAACCGGAACTTTTGATCTCCTTGATCTCCTTACCGGCCCGGAACACATTGTGGGCAACCCGCGTCTGAATCTTCTGTACCTCGGCCGTTGCCTTATCCAATTCGGCCGAGGTCTCGCTGAGCATCATCATTCGGGCCTTGGCATCCAAAAGTTTGGCGTCAACGCCGATAGCATAGACAATATCGTTCAACGAATTTATTCTCTTGTGCATGGTGAGATCGGTCTCGACCTCATAACGATAATCTTGAACTTTTTCCAAAATTTCAGGATTTGTTGTTTTTTCCTTCAGTCCCACGTTCAAGGTTTGTGTTGCGGCGTTAACCCTCCGACTTGCCGCAAGCACTAAATTATCAATAATTTCCTTAAGACTTGCCAATGATTTGTCGACACGTGCCATGGCTCCATTTACCTTTGAGGCCTCCTCCTTGAACACGGCCATACTTTTGAACTTTTCGTCGGTGGCCTTCAACACCTGCGCGTGCAACTCAGAAAATATTCCAATATCCATTGATGAGTTATTCAGGGTAACGATCTCGCTGTTGACCCGTTCAAGATTCTCCTTGCTGTGGGAAATGGACGTGGAGATCTGTTTGACCTCTTGCGGGTCATGAGCCAACCCGAGCTGCAGGAGATCAGCGGACAGTTTTTCCACTGCCTGCTGGAACTGAACTGTTTTGACCTGAAGCGGCGTCGAATGGGAAGTCAGTAGCGTAATTTTTTCCTTTACCATCAGGATAGTCAACAAGCTGAAGGTAGCAATCCCGATGATGCCAAGAATACTGATAGTGGAGCTCATGTAGAGTCTGGTATTGATTTTCATTTACGGCTCTCCGGCAAACGTTTTGACTGCATACTGTTACGCATCATGGTTATTCACCTGTTTCATGCGTGAATATCTGTGTTACTACATTGTGGCTTCATTCTGCCTGACTTTGTGTTCTCGTGTATACGGTTGGTACGGCTGCGCCCAATAACCGCATATTACACACCGAGTTACCTGCACAATTCCCGTGCCAAGTACAATCTCATGCTTCATGACGCCAATCTTGGCCTTACACTTTGGACAACTCATATTTACCTCCAGGATAGTTCTTGTATAAAGGAAACCACGGCCGCCCGTATTTCATCCCTGATCTGGCAGGCTGCATCCAACTGCTGCTCACGTTCTCCCTCAAGGTTCGCCGGATCGGCAAAGCTCCACTGAATCCTCTTGGTGATTCCGGGAAAAACGGGACAGCGCTCGGCGTTAGCACCATCGCAAACAGTGATGACATAATTGAACAAGCTTCCATTCTTATAAAAGTCGAAGGCACTCTTTGTCAGGTTGGTTGATATGTCGATCCCCACCGCCTTCATCACTTCAGCGGCCAACGGATTAATAATTCCGGGTTCAAGCCCGGCGCTTTGGGCCTCAAAACGGTCTCCGGCAAGTTGATTGAGAAAGGCCTCAGCCATTTGGCTGCGAGCGCTGTTGTGAATGCAAACAAAAAGCACCCTGATTTTATTCAGTTTTGTCATGGTTTGTCCCTTCTTGCTCTCCATAAAACAATTATACTGCTGCGCAATGTGTAATTCATATCAATCGTTCCCGTTACGTAAGAGGACATGATGGACTCTCTTATAGCAAATTGCCTGTTACAACAGTGTGCCGTGTTGGAAAATTGTGCGTAACAGATAAAGGGAGAAAACCGGTGCACAGACTGACCAACTTTGCCTGTGGCATTGAGATAACGTAATTACGGAGAGGCCTCCGAGATTTCAGCGGCCTCAGAGGTCTGTATTGGAATTTGGGTGATTGATCTATTATGTTAATTTCAGGCAATGTGGCGTTTCATATGGTTTTGCCACTCACCGGCTGACGTTGTCTTAATGCGTTGCCAGGCGTCTTCAGGTTGAGCTGATGCCCATGCTTGCGCTTCGACACTTTTGGGGTATCTGTCATATGTTTTGATGGGGCTCGTCCTTTTACCGATTGCGTCCAACTCCCTTTGAGATAGCAGTAATTGGAATAACCCCACCCGGCTGTGCCGGTGGGAACGTATTAATGGGATACTGCTGATATGGCGGTAATCTGTGCAGCCGTCAACGGAGTTGATCCAGTTGCACTGAATCTATTACCCATTAGGCTGACACTTCCAATCGCTGTAGTGATCTGGGCGACGGTCCTCACTCCGAGCGTACCATGGCAATCGAGACAAATTGTATTGTAAAATGTTAAAGCGTCAAAAGCTGGAGCCGGAGTAGTGGTTGTAGCCGTGACTTGGGCTGAGGCAGTGCTTTCGCCTACACTGTTCACTGCGGTAACAATGTAGTAATAGGTGGTTCCGCCAAGAAGTCCGGTCTGGGTGTAGGGACTGGTGGCTCCAGTGATTTTGGTGCCGTTGGAGATGGTAACCCCGGCAGTAGTTGAGTAGTAAACGTTGTACGAGGTTGCACCGGAAGTTGTTGGCCAAGAGATAGTTACCTGCTGAGTGCCGCCAGCGGCGGTTATACCAATTGGTATCGCAGGAACGGTGGAGACCGTGGGACTTGAGAGGGTGCTGCTACCACAACCGGCAAGTATGAAACCTATTACGACCAGAGAGAGTGCCATGGTGGTAAACGTCCTTTTCATAGTTTTTTTCACTTAATACTCCTTTCTTTAGGTAGGGGTTTCAATCAAGAAATTATTCCAACTTTCCGATAAGGAGGCATCATCTCTTTATCGGAGGTTCTGATGGACAGAAGAATGTCACGCGATGACCATTGGGAGAGGATACACACAATACGGACGCTGATGGAATCTGCCGTATAGAAAAACAGGTAGCGCCCAAATAATGCCATGCGGATACCTTCTCCAAGGGCACAACGTAAAGGTGCAGCTTCCAGATTAGCTGCAATTTTGACGCAACGCTCCCGAATTTCGCGAACGAAAGAAACGGCGCGGGATGGATTGTCACGGGCTATGTAATCGCCTATTTCCTCAAAATCAAATTCAGCGAGTGGGGAAAAGACCACATAGTAACATCAGGTGAATGTTGAAAATAAATAATTGATGTTTTAGGCCGGAAAAATACCCGCACCGTTTCCGGTGCGGGTTCAGGTACTTCATATAATCTGCAAGGCAATCGATTACAGGTTCCGCGGAGCCAGGGAAATCGTCTGGGAAGCGCCCCATGCTTTTGTGAACCAGAGATACTCACGTACCGTCAGTTTTTTTGCCAGCGGATCAATGGTTATCACCTGGAACGACAGTTTGGTTGGATCACCGACCGACACGTTGCCCTTCATTGGTGAATCAACCCGGAACGTAGGCAGATTGATATCATTATCCGGGCCGGTGTAGCTGTAGAACTCGTTGGCGTTATCATGACCATGGAACCATGCCACGATGTTCTTGTGCGTCTTGAGCCAGGTCACTAGGACCCGCTGTTCAATGGTGTTTGGAATTGCCGTCGTTCCGGCTGCATCGGAATATGGCGTGTTAAGGGGAGTTGCTTCAGCAAATACGTCGGAAAGAAGGTTCTCGAATTTATTCGTGGAGTTAATTGTGTTTGGAGAAACCGGGTTAGTATACAGTTTAGCCTCGCCAACCGGTGGAGCGTGGGTAAACAGGACAACCGGAGTAGTCGCCGGCACGTTTTTCAGATCCGCGTCAACCAGCGGACGGGATATGGAATCGGGATACATGCCGACGAAAAGGAAGTGTACGCCATTCATATCACGCGATGTGACGATTCTGTTTGCGGGTGTCGCATAACTTGCCTTTGCGGTGGCACTATAGGTCGTGTAGTTTGCTGTGTCGGTAAGCGGGACAGGGGTGCTCGTTCCTGTGAACGAGGCGTTGGTCATGGCAGTTGCCGGTGCCATCATGAAGTTGTAGATATTTGCATAGGCAGTGGCATCAAGCACCGTTCCCGATTTATAATACCCGATGGCATTGGATGTTTCATGGTTGCCGGTGGTCAAGAGCAGCGGTGCTTTGGCGCCGGAACGGTTTTTCAGGTTAAGAACGTTAAAATAATCTGCCTGAAACTGTGCCCACATGGCTGATGCGGGGGCATTCTTGTATGGATAAATTGCGCCTTCGGAACGATTAAGTGTATCGCCGGTGTGAGCGACAAAGTCCACGGCGCCTACCGGCATACCGCTGTTAATTCCGCCATCACTTGGCAATGTTTGTGCCTCGATGGTATTCATTACCGCAATCATCGCGCCGTTTACCTGCTGAGCGCTGCTCATTCCGGAAAATGCGGTCTTTTTGATACCATAGTGGGTATCGGAGGTATAGACAATCTGGAGCTGAGTTGCCATAGCCTCCATGGTGCCGTTGATGGTAATACCTGTTGAACCGTAGGCGACAACCCCGCCACCATTTGCAAGCACCGCGCTGGAAACGGCAGTAAAATCGGTCCCGTGCGGAAAGGCCACGCCGCTGTCGATGCCTAACGATCCAGTAACGTTCAACGTGGCTTGCACCGCTTGTACAATGGCCTCAGATTTCGGCCCGACAAGAAGCCCGGTCAACGGATAATTGACGGTGAGGCCGGCCGGTGCATTGCTGAGATCAAGGGGAATCAACGTGCGGTAGGTAGTATTTGTGCCGGTCAGTTTCGCCACCAGTATGACTGCCGTTTTTGGCGCCGTTACGTTGAACGTGGCGGAGAACTGATTGTTGACGATATCGGCGGAAGTTGTGCTGATAGTGGCGCCGGTCAGCGCGTCAACTACCGTTACCGTACCGGTTGAGCCCACGGCAGCCGCGACATCTTTTGCCGCTAATTTGCCCACAACCGGATTTACGGCGCCATTGACGGTTACCTGTTGGGGGGTGAACTGCGAGCTGGCAACAGTGCCGCTTCCCGCGCAGCCGGTCAGTGCGAACAGGCCGGCAAACACCGCTGTCACAAGAAACTTCACATACAATCCTCTCATCTTTTCCATTTTCTGAATACTCCTTTCAATTGTTTTTCCCCTGCTCAAAGGCAGAGATACGTATATGTAGCAGATCATGATTGCAGAGCCATGGCGGCATGGTTACGATTATGTAATATTTCAGTTACAGCCTATGGAACCATGGTTACTCCTCCAAAGCGTTCCCCGGAAGCTGCTGTCCTTAGTACCTTGAATGACGTATTTGCCGCCGTCGAGTTGGCGTTAATGGTAATGGAGACCAGCTGATTCGGATCGGCGCCCAGATCATGGGTCAGTTCATCGCTGACCGTTGCGGTCGTGGCATAGATTGTGACCGAGCCATCGGCATTCACCTTCCCGCTTATATTACGCAGGCCGTCGGTTTTGATATTCCAGGGCATGCCCGCGCTGTAAAGCGACTGATCCAGCAGGCCACTCTGGAAAGTTGCAACTTTGGTCCAGGTACCGCCAACCAGTTTATACTCGGCAAGACCGGCAAACGTGGTGACCTTGCCGCTCACTCCTACCCTGACCCCATCCCCCTCATCGGCTACAAACAGCGTATTGGCATCGGCGAACCAGATCCCGAACGGATGCGGAGTGGCTGTTAATGTGGCTTTGGCCTCCGCAACCTTTTCGGAGAGCGCATTGAACCCGGGTAGAATGCTGATCACGGAGTCGCCCGGTATGGTTCCGCCATTGGACAGGGCGCCTGCAGGCCCGACCTGGTACACGCTGTTGACACCGTTGCTCCCGCTCCCCTTGGTTACATAGAGCGTGTTGTTAAATACGGTCAGACCTCTGAAGTTGTTGTCTTTTCCCGTTTTATCGGCGGCATAGTTTTTACCGGGATTCGCCAGGTCTGCCAGTTGAGCAAGCGAAAACCCTCGCTGATAACCGGTGCTGCTGCCGAACGTACCGAGCACCAGACCGATTGCGCTCGTATTGCCGGTACTCAGCATGCGCGCGGAAATAGACTGTACACCGGTGTTGTCGCTGAGCGCGCTCAACGAGTTGCCGTCACCGTTGCCGTTACCGGCATTACCGACCATGTAATACGTGCCGTTGGCAAGAACGACGGCGCGACCATTGTTACCGCTGTAGGCATTGACGCCTGCTACCGTCAGGCCACCCGATTTGAGATTTACCTGCGCTACGGCACGCTGGAAAGTCGTCTGCACAGGGTTGGTTGCGTCAAAAACGCCCGGAGTATTTGCGTTCGACACATCCAACTGGTTAACTCCCGCTTTGTACCCCATAAAGGTGACTGCCGTGCCATCGGTGGAGACATTCAGAGCCAGTTCGGACTTGGAGGCAAAGCTGGAAGTAATCAGCCCGGTGTCAATGGCTCTCATGCTGACCAGACTGCCATCAGTGGCAATTTGGTCCAGATAAATCGGTGAAGTGATACCGAAGGAGGGATCGGGCACTTCATTTTTGAAAACGTTCGGAAAACTGCCGTCGACAGTAGCAGTGCCGCCACCGGGCAGAGCCTGACCAATTGTGACCGTGGCTGCGGTCCCCGCATAAACGGTGCGGCTGACGATCAGGTTACCGCCGGTAAAGGCGGACGAAGGCTGGAGTGCGCCATCCGGACCGTATGCAATGCACAAACCGCCGAATTTAATAACGCTGGTTTTGGCGTCACCAAATGTTTTACCCGTTGGGATCTTGATGGCGGCGTTACCGAGGATACTGCCGCTTGCCAGCCCCAGATCGGTCGAAACCGACTTTACGATGTCATCAGAGCTTGACCCCAGAACAACGTTCACACCGTATTGAATGCTCAGGCTGTTTGGAGCGGGAGCATTGGTAAAATCGATAGGTGCCAGGTATCGGCAGGTGGCGTCCGAGTTGAGCTTGGCCACCAGAACAATCATCGATTGCGCTCCGGGGAGGTTGAAAGACAGACTGAATTGACCGCCGATGATGTCGGCCGGTGTACTGCTGATAACGGCACCGGTCATGGCATCAACCGCGGTAACGCTTCCGTACGAACCGGTTACCGCGTCCACGGACTTCGAGGCGGTTTTGGCAACCCCTGTTTCAAGAGATCCATTTACGGTGACCTTCATCGGGCTTGCTTGGGCCGGTGTCCCACTGTTTGAGATCCCATTGCCGGCGCATGCGGTAAGTGCAAAAAGCGCTATCGCGGCAACGGTTCTAATCAAATACATCCATACCTTGTCATTCATGCTTGATTTACTCCCTTCCAGTATGAAATTGAGACCTCCGGAGAGTTGCAAGCCCCGGAGGTCTCTGAGTTCACCCTGTTATAATCCGGTTATTTGTAAAAATCGGCGCTCGTAAATGAGTCCATTACTGTGATTGGTGTCAAAGATATGTCGGTGGCGCTGTTCCATGAGTTAAACTGGAAGCCGCGGAACTGTGCGCTCCAGGTGTTATCCGTATAGACGGTAACCACGATGTAGCCGAAATACGGGTTTTTGCTGTTGGAATAGTGATTCGAGGGAGTATATGTAGTTGCGCCCTTGTAGCCGGCCGAATAGGTATTGAAAACGCCAAAATCGTAGTTACCGCCACCGCCGGTGCCCACGAGGAGTTGCGGAACCTTCGCACTGCCGTTTTTCACGGTAGCACGTACAAACATATGGTCATGCCCGGTAAGGAAGGTACCGTTCTTCGCGCTCATGGCAGTGATCAGGGCGTCGCGGCTGTCCGGGTCGTTGCCCAGGGTGTCGGGATGGGACTTGGTGGGCCACAAACCCTCGTGGCCCATGACAAAGTTTACTCCGGCTGTGGAGTTGTTGATTTCGTTGAGAACCCAGGGGTTCACCATCTGCCCCTTATTGGAGCCTGCCGCAAACTTGGTGTTATCGAAGGTGCTCAAACGGCCGGCATACTCGTCAAACGCAATGATCTTCGCATTCTTGTAAGTAAAGGAGTAGGTCAACCCCACTTCGCTCAGGCCTGCTGCGTTGGTAGTCGGGCCGTTCGAAGGCATGAGGAATTTTGCCAGATACGGCGTCCTGCTGGGGTCGGCGGCATTAGGGGCGCCAAGGGCCAGATCGTAATACTCGTGGTTGCCACGGGCGGTGTAGACGGGGATGTTCGCGTCGTATACCGGTTTCATGGTCGCCTTCCAGGTATCCAGCATGGAGCCGACTGCTACCGTATCGGCATATCCGGAAACCATGTCGCCGGGGAACAGGACAAAATCGATACCTTGTGCGGAGTTCATGGCGGCAATATCCTTGGCAATGGCAGCTACGACAGCCGTTGAGACACCATTATTGACCGCTGCAGCGCCGCCGGAAGCGCGGCTGTCGTCAGTCATGGCAAACCTGAACGACACGGCATGTGCCGCGGTCTCCAGTCCGCCATTGATAATCAGACCCGTTGTGCCGTAGGCGACGACCCCACCGCCGCTTGAGAGCACTGCGTTGGTAACGGTTGTATAGTCGGTCCCTGCGGGAATTGCAGCGCCACTCGTGATACCGAGAGTGTTGGCCCCGATCTTCAGTGAGGATTCAAAGCTGTGTACCACGGCTTCGGACTTCGGCCCCACAAGAAGTCCGGATAACGCAGTGGTGGTTGCAAGGCCGGTCGGCTGATTGCTGAGATCAAGCGGAATAAGCGCCCGGTAGGTGATGGGATTTGTGCCGCTCACAGTTGCCACGAGCACGAATGCCGATTGCGGTTTTGTCACGGTGAACTGGAGCCCTTTGTACGTGAGATCGGAATTAATATCCACAGGACCGTACGTAGCGCCGGTAAAGGCATCAACCGCGGTGACACTCCCCACTGCTCCGGCTGCGGCTGCAACCTCTTTTGGTACTGCCTTGCCCACAACCGCATTGATTGAACCATTGACGGTTACGGTTTTCGGGGTAAACTGCTGGCTTGTGGCGGAATTGCTGCCCGAAGAACAGCCGGTCAGCGCGAAGAGGCCGACAAACAGCGACGTCGCAAAAAACCTCATATAACACACTCTCATCGTTTCCATACCTTTGATACTCCTTCCGTTTGTGTTTCCACCGAGAAGTCGGTGGATGGATCTCATGTAGAAATCTCATCCCCTGTGTAGCACACAAATATTTCAGTATCATGGCGACATAGTTAAGTTTTTGTAATTTTTTTGTGACGACAACCTGTAGTACGCAACATTTTAATTGTATAGTTTTTGTATGACGTTTGTAACCAAACTGTTGCCAAATCGCTACACCACAACAATGCATGATCTGATACATTGTACGGATTCAATTGGGGAGCTTTTCAAATACCCATTACTTGAGATCAGGATATCATGAGGCCTTTCCCGTTCGTCACCCCACTGTCCGGCAGCAATGCCATGGCACGATGTTTCCGTCTGATCTTTCTTGCGATAGCCCTTAGTCTCTTTTACCTGTATCCCTCCTCTGCGCACGCTTTGACGCTCTCCATTGACGCATCGGAGCGCTTGTGTGCCAATTCGGTCGTTTCACTGGCAGTTGCCGATGCTGCCGAACTTTTACGCCGCTCCTTTCCCGGCGCAGTGATTGGCCATAACATCCGTACCTGTCAGATCCGGATCGTTCTGCCGGACGTCACCGCAAACAGGGATTACTGTATTCCCGGCCCATCGGTACGTCCCTATCTCTGTACGGCGGTTCCGGATGCTTCATATCGATGGCAATCAAGCAGAAACGGTGGGACCATAACCCTGAAGCTCGCAACCGTTTCTCCGGAAGGGATTGCAGCCGGACTGTACGGCCTGCTGCAGGAAAAACTCAGGTTTAGATTTCATCACCCGCGGGAAAGCATTATTCCCTCCCTAAGCAGCTGGCCTCTCCCGGAACAGTTCTCATTTTCCGGTGTGCCTCGCTTTGAAAAGCGGGGGTTTCACCTCCATACCCAGCATCCGACGGAACTCACGGAGCAGCTTCACGATCCCTTGATTCCCGGTGCCTTTGAAGATGTGAAAAGCTATATCGACTGGCTGGCCCGAAACGGACAGAATACCTTTCAATTTTTCCTGCTGCGCGACGTGGATCGCACACGGTGGCCTGAGCATGCCCGGCGAATCGTGGAATATGCGCACCAGCGCGGAATACGTTGCGGTATCGAGATTTCACTCTCCATGATTCAGCAGCAGGCTTTTCAGGCTATCACCCTGCTGAAACCCTATCCGTCATATCAACAACAGGTGGACGGTACGCTGACCTGGCTTTTTCAGGCGCCATGGGATTATCTCAGCCTTGACGTTACGTTGGGCGAACACCTCCCCTTTCTGGACAAACTGCTGCCTGACGTGCAGATGCACATTGAGCAGCAGGTGGAAAAGCGTTACGGAGCACGCCTGATGTACGCCACTCATGTCATCTGCTCAAATGGCGGTGAGATGGTCCGCCGCCCCAAATTGCCCAATAGCGGTATCATGATCCATACCGTCATGTGCTATTCGGCGACGGAAGCTAAAGCGCCGGTGTACGGCAACCGGAATCAGCGTTTCATGTTTGAGGCAGCAAAGGCCGAGAGCAAACGCCGTGAGACCTGGTACTGGCCTGAGTCCTCCTATTGGGTTGGTTTCGATTCTTCAGTGCCGTTGTTGCTTTTGCCCTATCTGGACGCCCGCTGGAGCGATATGGAGACCATGGCTAAACTCGGAGTAAGCGGTCATCTCACCTTCTCTTCCGGATGGGAATGGGGGTACTGGCTGGTCGACTGGAGTATCGCCCGCTGGTCCTGGACCCTGAAGGATAACGGCAGAAAACGTCAGACTTCGCCTCTGTCGCAAGTAGTAGAATTGAGCAGTGACCGGGAGCTGCAAAGGTTGATGAAACGCGCTCTGGCATTGCAGAAAAGCTTTCTGAAAGACAAGGAACTGTTGCGTTTCATGTCGGCTTTGACTCCCTTCTCGGAGATGCCGCCTCCATTTAACAAACCGTTTCAACCGGAACCGGGGTTCCGTTACGACTGGCTGTTGAATGACGCGCCCCCCGCCGAGGCATTGCGTCTGCTGTCCGCCCCTGTGGCAGATCTTGAAGAGTATGCGCTGCGCATGGGTGAGCTTACGGATTGCCTGGGGAAAAGGATTGACTATCTTCTGGGGGAAAACAGAATCGGCAAAATACAATTCAAATTACTGAGAGAGCTTGAACGCGGCCTCGCAGTGACCGCTCTGCGGGCAAGACACCGGGCTCTGACCTTGAGAGCCCTGTTGGCCAAACGGGGAGAACATGCCGGCAACATCGATCATTCACGCGCTTCGGAACCGTTACTTGACAGGGCACGGCTGGTGCGTCGGCACGCCTTGTCCCTGGTACATCTCCAGGAAGGAATGTACCGTTATCCGGTTGCTCACATAGCCCGGCAACGTTCCAGTATGACCGCTTATCCGTTCGGCTACCTGTTTCCGGTGGCGGAGCTTTTTTTCTGGGAACGCGAGGAAGAGCAGGTGCGACATGAACGATTTGATGCCCTGTTCATGAATCTGTGGGACATGCGGCGGACACTGGGATTGGGGAGTCTGTTTTATTAAAGGGAGGGGATTCCTTCTCCTGGCATATGGAATGTTACAGATGTGTCCCAGTAATGTAACATCTTAATAAAATACATGTTTTAACTTGCTTCTCCCAAGTGGTTCCTGTAGTCAACGCAGAGGGACGATTCATTTGCACTCGGCATGGGAAACATGCCAGGACACGATATGACAAAAGAATTCAACGAAATATACCTCAGCGAAGTGTTGGGAAAGAGCGTTATCAACAACAAGGGTGAAGACCTTGGCGTGTTGCGTGACCTGATCATGATTCCGGGTGAAGTATTTCCCGAGGTTTCGCACATTGTTTTCCGTTCCGGCACGGGGCTCAAATCCCTGCCATGGTCTGAAGTTGCCCTGTTCACCCATGTTGTGATTTCCTCTGTCGGGATCAATCCTCCCGGACTCAGAAAATACGAGCCGTGCGACGGAGAAATCCTGGTCAGACGGGGCCTGCTGGACAAGCAGATCGTCGATGTCGATGGCGCCAAGGTTGTGCGGGTCAACGATCTCAAGCTGGGACGATTCAATGACAAGCTGTGTATATTCACCGTGGATATTGGCTTCCGCGGCCTGCTGCGCCGCCTCGGGTATATGAAATTCGGCGAGCAGGTTGCCCGGATGCTGAAACGGGACATTCCGACCACCGAAATAAGCTGGGAATATGTCCAACCGCTGGAGCCGCATTCATCCCGTTTGGCACTCAATATCGCCCGCGGACAGATGAACGAGATCCACCCGGCCGATCTTGCCGATATCATTGAAAACATTCCGATCAGGAATATCCGTACCGTTCTGGACTCGATCGACCCGGAAACCACCGGTGATGCCCTCTACGAGCTGGAAGCCGACATGCGTAACATCGTTGTCAGCCAGCTTGATGCCGAAGAACTGAGCGATATCCTGGAGGAGATGGAACCGGATGAAGCCGCGGACATTCTCTCGGACCTGCACGAGGACAAGGCAAAGGAACTGCTCGACAAGATGGATCAGGAAGATGCCGAAGAGATCCAGGAACTGCTTGAGCAGGAAGACGATACCGCCGGTGGTTTCATGAATACCGACTACTTCAGACTGTCACCCGCCATTACTGTCGGAGAGGCTCTGCAACAGGTCAGGGAAACGGCCAAAGATGTGGAAACGGTCTACTATGGCTACATCGTTACCGCCGACGATCAGCTTGAAGGCGTTGTCTCCCTCAAGGAGTTGCTTATGGCGTCACCCGAAAGCCATATCAGCGATATCATGGTTGAAAACATCAAGAGTGTCTGTGTCAATGACGAACTGATCGAAGTGCTTGAAACCCTGACCAAGTACAACCTGATCGCACTGCCGGTTCTGGATGAAGATGACCTCATGGCCGGGATCGTTACGGTTGACGATATACTGGAACATTATCTACCGCGTATGCTCAAGCTACGCCGCTGACAGGAAAGATCGACGATGTTCAACACCATTTCCTCCTACAGATTCCTGAAACCGCTCAAGAGCTTCAGCCCCCGGAATGTCATGATTTTTCTGGCGATCCTCGGGCCGGGTATCATCACCGCCAACGTGGATAACGACGCCGGCGGTATCACCACCTATTCGCTGGCAGCGGCAAACTACGGTTACTCCATACTCTGGATGATGATACCGACCACGATTGCACTGGTTGTAATCCAGGAGATGTGCGCCCGTATGGGGGCCGTCACCGGTAAAGGGTTGTCGGACCTGATCCGTGAATCATTCGGCGTTAAGGTTACCTTTTACGTCATGATCGCCCTGCTGCTGACAAATATGGGTAATTCCATTTCAGAATTCGCCGGTATCGCCGCCAGCCTTGAGATCTTCGGCGTCAGCAAATACATTTCCGTACCGATCTGCGCCGTGCTGGTCTGGCTGCTGATTGTCAAAGGTTCCTACAAGGTCGTGGAAAAGGTGTTCCTGGTGGCATGCCTGGTCTATATCGCCTATCCGATCGCCGCCTTCATGGCTGGACCAAACTGGCCGGTCGTCCTGAAAGCTACCGTCACCCCTACCTTCAAAACCGACAGCGCCTACCTGATGACTCTGATCGGTATTGTTGGGACGACCATCGCTCCCTGGATGCAGTTCTATCAGCAGGCGGCAGTCGTTGAAAAAGGGATCACCGCCGATCAATACAATTTTTCGCGGATCGACGTCATCTTCGGCTGCATCATGGCCATCGTGGTAGCCTTTTTCATGATGGTAGCCTGCGCCGCCACCATCAATCTGCACGGGCTGAAGATCGAAACAGCTGCTGACGCAGCTCTGGCGTTGAAACCGCTGGTCGGCCAGCACGCCTCGGCGCTGTTCGCCTTCGGCCTGTTCAACGCATCGCTCTTTGCCGCCTGTATTCTGCCGTTATCCACGGCCTATTATATCTGTGAAGGGATGGGGTGGGAATCGGGTGTTGACAAGGATTTCGAGCAGGCGCCGCAGTTTTTCTGGCTGTTCACAATTATCATCACCATCAGCGCCGGCCTGATCCTGATTCCGAATGCACCGTTGATGGGGATCATGTTCATCTCGCAGGTTGTCAACGGTGCGGTACTGCCGTTCGTACTGATGTTCATGATCAAACTGATCAACGATAAAAAACTGATGGGCGATTTTGTCAACGGTCCGGTATTCAACATCATCGCCTGGCTGACCGTTGTCATAATGATACTGCTGACCATCGTCATGACCATCGACATGGCAGTACCGGGAATTACCAAACGGCTGCTCTCTTTCTAAGACCGTCTCATACCTCTTAGATACACGGAGAGAGAAACCGAAGGCGCACCGCGATGTAGAAGGTGCGCCTTCCTATTTGGCACTGAATCAGCCGGCTCAGGCCAGTAATATTTGCACCCATACCGGTTCTGAATTCCAGGTGATTTCCGGATATTGCTTTTTGTCAAGGCGAAGATAGGTACCGTCTATCCCCGAAGGAGCCCACCAGCATTCGCTGCCCCGATTCGGCAGTTCGTTGAAAAGGTACAGGTCGTCGTTCTTGTCTCTGGCAATGTACATGGCATATCTCCTTTGGCTGTGTCGTGCTTGGTTTTGTTGTAGATCAGTTATCGGAAGAATATATGATAATTGTTACAGATACGTTCGCGGCAGGTAAATGTTGTGCAACAATTACCTGCCAGAGCGAAAAAAGTTGAACCGTTGTATTTAACTATGCGAAGAATATATGCAAGTCCAGTGAAAGGAATTACAACTATGGTTCATCCGCAGAATTTGTGGGTAGATTTCAGGATATGAAGGCTTGAACAGCAACCCAGTTAATGAAAAATAGAGCATCCCGTCTTCAAATCAGTCATTATGGGTTTCGACCAAGAAATCCAATGA
>Ga0209697_10004450_pt1 | contig 18203 bp, 16 predicted proteins | sample AliMusrvi5mmetaG_FD_184115 | JGI IMG/M metagenome (GOLD analysis project Ga0209697, IMG submission 184115) | Freshwater lake bacterial and archeal communities from Alinen Mustajarvi, Finland, to study Microbial Dark Matter (Phase II) - Alinen... | ecosystem: Environmental > Aquatic > Freshwater...
CCCATACCGAGCCCGTCTCGCCATCCGGCCACGGCATTTCGCGCTCGCACCAAGCCGCCAGCGGTCGGCCGAGCGCGGAAAACCCCTCCTTCTCGCACTCCGACGCAGCGATCAACACCGTCAGGCAATGTGGCGGCAGTCTGTGACCGACGTCCTGTGGCGGCGGTCTGTGACCGTCGTCTTGCAATGATCGATGACTTTCGCTGGTTTCATCGCGTTCATTCTCCCATGCCAGCAACGCCCGCTCCACCAGCGGTGGCATTTCGACCACCCCCGCAAGCACGATGTTAGAAAATCCGGACGGGATCCTCAAGCCAGCCGCCAGCACGCGAGTACGACTTTGATAGCCCCAATCTAACAACTTGCGCTCGGCCAGCTCTTCCAAGCTGGCGAGAGCCTGCCAGCGTTCGGCCTCCACCGTATCGCGCAGGCGGCGCGCGGCGCTGCCAAGCGTGAGGGCGTTTTCCTGCAAGGTGCGGCGCAGTTGCACCATTTCCCTGGCCAGCCCGGCGGCCCAATCCCCGTCTTGTGCCGGGGCCTCAGGAAACAATCCCTGATAGAGCGACCAATCCGCAACCCCTTCCAGCACCTCCACCCACGCCACTTGCTCGGCCCAACCCGGCGCCACGTTTTCATGCGTCTCCTCGATTTTCAAGAACGAGCCGGGCGTCGCGATCCTGGGCGACAGCAATGCCCCCGCGGCCTCGGCCAAGGCCTCGCGCAGGCGTCTGCCGCTTTCCGCCGTGGGCACCACCACCAGCATGCCCGGCAACTCGTCGCGTCGTTCTAACAGCCAATCCACCGCCCGTGCCAAGAACGGTCGATCCCAGCCGAGATACACATGCGCAGCCATTGGCTGCGAGTATGGCGCGTCCCGCCCGCCAGGCAAAGCGAAATCCGAATCAATCACTCTCGTTGAAGTGAAAAATGCCCCAATCCAGGTCCACCCAAATCTGAGGGCTGAGAGCCCGCTCCATATTGGCTCGAAAATTCTCATCCCCTTCATTTCGCCTTTACTTCCTCGCCATATTGCGACATCGGTTTGTTCTGCAATGAACTCCCCCATCCTTGAAAAAATCGCCAGCCTCGGCCTGGTTCTGCCAGCCGTTCCCACCCCGGTCGCTGCCTACGTGAACTGCGTGCGCAGCGGCAACCTGCTGTATCTATCCGGCGGACTGCCGATCAACGGCGAACGAAAAGTCATCGGCAAGGTGCCCACCGATGTTTCCATCGAAGAAGCCAAGGAAGGCGCCCGGATGATTGTGCTCAACCGTCTCGCCGTGATCCAGGACGCCGTCGGCTCGCTCGACAAGGTCAAACAAATCGTTGCCCTCACCGGTTTCGTCAGTTCCGCGCCGGATTTTTACGGACATCCGCTGGTGGTCAACGGGGCTTCCGAATTGCTGGTTGAGATTTTCGGCGACAAGGGCAAACACTCGCGCACCGCCCTCGGTGCCGCCGCCCTGCCGCTCAACGTGGCCGTCGAAATCAATCTCATCGTCGAGATCGAAGACTAGCGAGGCTTCGCCTCAGACCCAAGACGCAAGACTTGAAGACACAAGACAAGAAAATTTGACCTAACGACAGCATCTTTGGCTCTTCAAGGACTCTAGCGGGGCCTTACCTCGGGCCCAAGACGGCAAGACGCAAGACACAAGGCGAGGAATTTGACTCAAACAGCACGGATTTTGCGGTTCAGGAATCCAGGCGAAACCATGAGAATCCACTACCTCCAACACATGCGGTGCGAGGGCATCGGAAAAATTGCCGATTGGATCCGGGACCGCGGACATGAGGTCACCGGCACCCATCTCTATCGGGGGGATGCGCTGCCTGCCGACGATGCATTCGATTTTCTCGTGATCATGGGCGGACCCATGAACATTTACGAATACCGCAGGCATCCGTGGCTGCCTGCGGAAAAGCGCTTTATCAAACGCGCCATCGACTCCGGCAAGATCGCGCTCGGCATCTGCCTCGGGGCGCAACTGATTGCCGACGTGCTCGGCTCGAAGGTTTTCCAGAACCCGACCTTTGAGATCGGCTGGTTTCCGGTGCGCTTCAACGCCGCCAAACAATCCATCCCCGCCCTGCAAAATTTCCCGGACCAACTGACCGTGCTGCACTGGCACGGCGACACCTTCAATCCGCCTCCCGGCGCGGTCCACCTCGCCACCAGCGAGGGCTGCCAGAATCAGGCGTTCGCCGTCGGCAAGCGTGTCATCGGCCTGCAATTCCACATTGAAATGGACGCACCGGACGTCGCCGCGTTCCTCGACGATACGCTCCCGGAGCCGCTGCCGGGTCAAATCCAGTCAGCCGAGGAAATGATCCAGGGACAATGCCATCTGCCGGAAATCCACGCGGCGCTGTACGTCATGTTAGACGCGCTCGCGAAATCCTGAATCGATTCCCGCTTGCCCGCGACGCGGCTTCCTGCTTGCCTCGTGCGACATGAAAATTCTCGTTGCCTATTCCGGCGGTCTCGACACCTCCGTCCTCCTCAAGTGGCTCAAGGAAAAGTATTCCGCTGAGATCATCGCGTATTGCGCCGATGTCGGCCAGGGCGACGAACTCGACGGCCTCGAACAAAAGGCCCTCAACACCGGTGCCTCCAAGTATTTCCTCGGCGATCTGAGGGAGGAGTTTGCCCGCGACTACATTTTCCCGATGCTTCAGGCCAACGCGATTTATGAGGGCCGCTATCTGCTCGGCACCTCCATCGCCCGCCCCTGCATCACCAAGGGCATGCTCGATGTGGCACTGGCCGAAGGCGCCGACGCCATCGCCCACGGCGCCACCGGCAAGGGCAACGACCAGGTGCGCTTCGAACTTTCCGCCGCCACCCTCGCGCCCAAAATCAAGTGCATCGCCCCGTGGCGGGATGCCTCGTTCCGCGCCCAGTTCCCCGGCCGCGCCGAAATGATCGCCTACGCCGAGGCCAACCAGATCCAGATCCGCGCCTCCATGAAAAAGCCCTATTCAATGGATCGCAACCTGCTTCACATCTCCTTCGAAGCCGGCATGCTGGAAGACCCGTGGTATGACGCCACCACCCCCGCCGACAAGGACATGTACGTGCTTTCCACCTCGCCCGAAGACGCCCCAAACCAGGCGGAGTATGTGCAAATCCTGTTCGAAAAAGGCAACGCCATCGGTCTCCAGGCGGAAGGACTCGGCACGCTCATCGGCGGTCTCGGCGATTTCAAGGTCCTCGGCGAACGCAACGGCTACACCCTTTTAACCCCCTACGGCGTCATGCGCGTACTCAACGCCCTCGGCGGCAAACACGGCGTCGGCCGCATCGACATCGTCGAAAACCGCTTTGTCGGCATGAAATCCCGCGGCATCTATGAAACCCCCGGCGGCACCATCCTGTTAGCCGCACATCGCGACCTCGAAGCCCTCACCGTCGACCGTGAGACCATGCACATCCGCGACACACTCATCCCGAAGTACGCCCAACTCGTTTACAACGGCTTCTGGTTCGCGCCCGAGCGCGAGACGATCCAAGCCCTGGTCACCCACACCCAACAAACCGTCTCCGGCGAGGTGCGGGTGAAGCTCTACAAGGGCAACGTGATGAATGCCGGTCGCCGCTCGCCCCACAGCCTCTACTCGGAGGCCGTCGCCACCATGGAAGGCGGCCAGGAAGACGCCTATAACCAGGACGACTCCACCGGTTTCATTGCCCTCAACGCCCTCCGCCTCAAGGCCAGCGCCAGGCAGAAGAAGTAGACGCCAGCAGCGCGGTCTCAGGAGTGGCTGCCGCGTCTCGCGGCAGGCCGTGATGGCGGCGTCTCGCCGCCGTTCTCACGCCTGCCCGAAACATCAGCCATGGCGACCCGGCGCGACGCCGTAAGGGTCTATTTCCTGCCGCGCTTGGTGGCGGGCGAATTCCGAGCGTGCGGAGCGGGCATGGCGGCTTTCTTGGCCTCCAATTCGCGGGTGCGTTTGCGCCAGTCGCGGCGCGGCGGTTTTTCATCGGGCATGGGAGGCGGGATGGGCGCGTGGTAGTCGAAGTCTCGCAATCGCTTGCGAGGGAGGCGCCGGCCGATGAAGAACTCGAGGATCTCGAGCAGGTTGAGATCCTGCTTGGGCACGAAGCTGATCGCATCGCCCTGCGCCGCCGCCCGCCCGGTGCGACCGATGCGATGCACATAGTCCTCGGGGTTGACCGGAAAATCATAGTTCACCACATGGGTGACACCATCGATATCGATGCCCCGCGCCACGATATCGGTGGCGACGAGGACCTGCGCCTTGCCGTCCTTGAAATCCTGCAGCGCCTGGAGCCGTTGTGCCTGGGATCGGCTGGAATGGAGCTTGGCGACTTTAACCCGCGCGAGCTTGAGGAAATTGGTTAGATGGTCCGCGCCGTCCTTCATCCGGGTGAAGACAAGGACCCTTTTGAAATCGGGCTGGCGGAGGAGTTCCACCAGGAGGGCGCATTTCAAATGGGCCGGCACCTCATAGACGCACTGGGCCACGGTGTCCGCGGGATTCGAGCGTTTGCCGATTTGGACGATTTTTGGCAGATAGAGAAACCGGCGTGCCAGCGACTCGACCTCTTTGGATAGAGTGGCTGAGAACATCAGCGTTTGCCGCCGTTTGGGCAGGGTGCCGACGATGGTCTCGATGTCCGGCAGAAAACCCATGTGCAACATGCGGTCGGCTTCATCGAGGACGAGCACTTCGAGCGGGCTGAAGTCGATTTTTTGACGTCCGATCAGATCGAGCAAACGTCCCGGGGTGGCGACAAGGACATGGACGCCTTTGCGCAAGGTTTTGATTTGGGCTTCCTCGTCCACTCCGCCGTAGATGGCGGCCACGCGGATCGGAAGGTGGCGGCCATAGGCGCGGATGTTTTCGACAATCTGCAGGGCGAGTTCGCGGGTGGGGGCGAGGATGAGGGACTTGGTGCCGCGCAGTTGGCCCTGGCGGTTTGCCAAGGAAAGGCGATGGAGCATCGGCAGCACAAAGGCCGCCGTCTTGCCGGTGCCAGTCTGGGCAATGGCGATCAAGTCATGTCCCTGCATCACCTTGGGGATGGCAGCCGCCTGCACCGGGGTCGGGCGGATGTAACCTGCTTGCTGAATGGCGCGGAGAATCTCAGCCTCAAGTCCGAAGTTGCTGAATGGCATGCGCGGAGCATAACTCGCTTGTGCCACCGATGGCACGGATTAAACATTGAAGTTCTCGCTTGCCTGGATCGAAAAGGCACATTACTTTTAATGCATGAAGACTGTCACCATTAATGTATCCGAGCCGGTTTACGAGGATTTTCAGAACTTCGCCAAGCGGGTGGATCGAAAGGCTTCGGAGTTGATTCGGGAGGCGATGGAGCTTTACCGGCAAACGCACATGCAGCGGCGAACGAGCCTGCGTGATCGAAGGCCGGTAAGCGTCGGCGGACCGATCCGGCCATTGACGAGTGACGACGATCTATTGGAGGAAATGCACGATGATTCACGGGATTGACACGGATTTTCTAGTGGCGGTGGAGGTCAAGGACCATCCGTTCCATCGACAGGCGGACGCCTTGCTCAGCGGGTTACTGAAGGACGGGCAAGATCTGGCGCTGGCCCCACAGACCTTGGCGGAATTCGTACATGTGGTGACCGATGCCCGGCGGATGCCCCAACCGCTGGGGCTCACCGAGGCAATCTCACGCGCGGAACATTGGTGGCAGGCGGCGGAAGTGGTGCGGATCTTTCCCGATGGCCGCAGCGTCTCGGGTTTCATCGAGTGGCTGCGGGTCCATCATCTGGGACGCAAGCGCCTGCTAGACACGCTGCTTGCCGCGACGTTCCGCAGTGCCGGGATTCGGAAGGTCATCTCGAACAACTCCGCAGATTACCGGATTTTCGGAGGATTTGAAATCGTGACTTTCCACTAGGGTTCAATCGCGAGCCATCGGCGCCGCGGCCGGCAGACCGGCGGCGCGCAGCCACGGCCCGCGGCGGGAAGCCGCAGCTACTTGCGAAACACGATGGCGCCGTGTTCGACGTCGGCCTGGATGATGTCGCCATCGACGAATTTGCCGTCCAGCACATCGAGGCTTAGGCGATCCAGCAGAGAATGCTGGATCGCACGCTTGAGGGGGCGGGCGCCATAGACCGGGTCATAGCCCTGGTTTCCCAGGAACTCCTTGGCGGCAGGCGTGAGGGCGAGGCCGAGGCCCTGTTTGGCGAGGCGTTTTCTAACACGCTCGAGTTGGAGGTCGACGATGGTGGTGAGTTCGGCGCGGGTGAGGCGGTCGAAGATGATGATTTCATCGATGCGGTTGAGGAACTCGGGACGGAAATGGCTGCGCAGGGCATCGGTGACCATGGCCTCGCGTTGTTCGGCGTTGGACTCGTGGAGGATGTGCTGGGAGCCGATGTTGGAAGTCATGATGAGCACGGTGTTGCGGAAGTCCACGGTTCGACCCTGGCCATCGGTGATGCGGCCGTCGTCAAGCACTTGCAACAACACGTTGAAGACGTCGCTATGGGCTTTCTCGATTTCATCGAAGAGCACGACGCAGTAGGGCTTGCGTCGGACTTGTTCGCTGAGTTGGCCGCCCTCATCGTAGCCGACATAGCCGGGAGGCGCGCCAATCAGGCGCGAGACGCTGTGCTTTTCCATGTATTCGGACATGTCGATGCGGACCATGGCACCCTCGTCGTCGAAGAGGAATTCGGCAAGCGCCTTGGAGAGTTCGGTCTTGCCGACGCCGGTGGGCCCCAGAAACAGGAACGAGCCGATGGGACGGTTCTCGTCTTGCAGGCCGGCGCGGGCGCGGCGCACGGCGTTGGCCACCGCCAGGATCGCCTTTTTCTGGCCGACGACGCGCTCGCCCAAGCGTTTTTCCATGCTGACAAGTTTTTGTTTCTCGCCCTCCTGGAGGCGGTTGACGGGGATGCCGGTCCAAGCGGAAACAACGCGGGCGATGTCCTCTTCGGTGACTTCCTCCTTGAGCATCGCGCCGTTTTTCTGCAGTGTTCCCAGTTGGTCCCTGGCGGCATCCAGGGCTTTGTTGGCGGCGGGAAGGTCGCCGTAGGTGATTTGCGAGGCGCGGGTCAGGTCCCCGATGCGCTGGGCGCGCTCGGCCTCGCCCTTGAGGGTCTCGATTTGTTCCTGGGCTGATCTAACATCATCGATGACGGCCTTTTCGTTGCGCCACTGGGCCATCATGCCGGAGGACTTCTCGCGAAGGTTGGCCTGCTCCTCGCGGACTTTTTCCAGGCGTGCGGCAGAGGCCTTGTCGCTCTCCTTCTCAAGCGCCTTCTTCTCCATTTCCAACTGCATGACCTGCCGCTCTAACACATCTATCTCGGTCGGCATCGAGTCCAGTTCGATCTTGAGGCGGGAGGCGGCCTCGTCGACCAGATCGACGGCCTTGTCCGGCAGGAAACGACCGGAGATATATCTATCAGAAAGCGCGGCGGCGGCGACCAGCGCGCCGTCCTGGATGCGCACCCCGTGGTGGACCTCGTAGCGTTCCCTGAGGCCGCGGAGGATGGCGACGGTGTCCTCGACGGACGGCTCGCCGACCATGACGGGTTGGAAGCGGCGCTCGAGGGCGGCGTCTTTTTCGATGTGTTTGCGGTATTCGTCGAGGGTGGTGGCGCCGATGGCATGGAGTTCGCCGCGGGCGAGTTGGGGCTTGAGCAAGTTGGAGGCATCCACCGCGCCCTCGCTGGCGCCGGCACCTACGATGGTGTGGAGTTCGTCGATGAAAAGGATGATCTGGCCTTGGGCATCGGTGACTTCCTTGAGGAAGGCCTTGAGGCGGTCCTCGAATTCGCCGCGATACTTGGCGCCGGCCAACATGGCGCCGATGTCCATGGTGATGACGCGCTTGTGCTTCATTGCCTCCGGGACATCGCCGGAAACGATGCGGCGGGCGAGGCCTTCGACGATGGCAGTCTTGCCGACGCCCGGCTCGCCGATGAGCACGGGGTTGTTTTTGGTGCGGCGGGACAGGACTTGCAGCACCCGGCGGATCTCATGGTCGCGGCCGATGACCGGATCGATGTTCCCCTCGCGCGCCCTGGCTGTTAGGTCGGTGCCGTATTTCTCCAAGGCCTGATACTTGCCTTCCGGCGCATCATCGGTGACCTTCTGAGAGCCGCGCACGCCGTTGATGGCGGCGAGCGCTTTTTTTTCATCCAGGCCGGCCTCCTTGAGCAGCTTGCCGGCGGGCGAGTCGCCTTTGAGCGAGCCGAGGATGAAATGTTCGACGCTGAGATAATCATCGCCGAGTTTCTGGCGTGCGGCATCGGCGGCATCCAGGGTGGCACGCAGGCCGACGCTGATCTGGGGCTGGGTGGAGGCCCCTTGGACGCTGGGCTCGCGGCTCAGCGCGGCGGCGGTGGCGGCCTTGAGGCGCGGCACGTCGACGCCGGCCTTTTGGAGGATGGGCGTGGCGATGCCGCCCTCCTGTTGGAGCAGGGCGAGCAGGACGTGCGCGCTCTTGAGTTCGGAGTGGGCGGATTTCGAGGCGAGGCCCTGCGCGGATTGGAGGGCTTCCTGGAGCTTTTGGGTGATTTTTTCGAGTCCCATGAGCGTGGGGTGGTTGGTTAGAGGGTGAGCGATGGTTGCTGTCTGGTTTGATTTGCAACCGAATCGGCAGGGGACTGCAACGGGTGAGTTGGCCCACTGCCGCTGCTAGAAAATCCCCGCCACAAGGGATATTCGGTTTGGGCATGGGAGGAAAGGAAAAATCGTTGGGGTGTTCACCCCAGTGAGCACCGCAATGTTTCGACCGCCGATTGGGCGGGAATTGGGTTGTCATCAGACGCCGGATAGGATAGAGTGGTTCACACACGGTCCCCGCGGGTCGTGCGTCACTAACCAATACGCCGATGAAGACCAAAGACACCAGAAAAGAAACCAAGAAGATGCCAACCAAGACGGCCAAGGAAAAGAAACTCGCGAAGCAGGCGAAAAAGAACAAGGAGTGAGTTTCGCCGGAGCGTCACGTCCCGGCGGTCCCTGGCAGGGACCGTTGTCCGAACGGTCCGGCGAGGGCAAGGCGATGGGTGTGACGTCATAACGTGCAGGGCCCGCGCACTTGGGTGCGCGGCAAGTCGGGATGGCGCTTGATGTTCTCCGTGCGCCAGTGGAGCTGGTGCCGTGTGCCCGGGTCCGGCAGTCGCCCGGGATTTCAACATCAGCCCTGTCCCAATTTCATCCTTGATTAACCAAGCGTGGTCTGTCATCGTCTCGCTCCGGCAGCCGCGTTTGGCGCAGTTGCCACCATCCCGATTCTTTTCAACTCATCCTATCCTGACCACTCATGGACATCGACCCAATGCCAGCCCTCGCGGAAGAAGACGAAGCCCAAGCGGCCGCCAACTCGACCCTGAACACCTGGGTTGCCATCACGGTGGCGATGCTGGCCACTTTCACCGGCATCTGCAAGGTGAAGGATGATAACATCTGCCAGGCGATGCAACAAGCGCAGGCGGACAGGCTCGACCACTGGTCGTTCTATCAGGCCCGCAACATCCGCGAGGAAGTTGAATCGGCCACGCTCGCCGGGATGCAACTCAGCGCCGGCGCCAACCCCTCGCCGGAACAAAGCGCGGCGATCAAGCGCTATGAGGGGAAAGTCGCCGATCAGGCGGCGAAAAAGGCCGAGTTGAAGGATCAGGCCACCGCCGACCAGGCGACCTATGATGCGCTCAACTACCGCGACGATCAGTTCGATTTGTCCGACGCCTCGGTGGCGCTGGCGATCTCACTGCTGGCGATTACCGCGCTGACGCACAAGCGCTGGTTGTTCTGGCTGGCGATGGTTCCCACCATTTGCGGTTTTGTGATGGGCATCGCCGGCTTGGCGGGATTGAAGATTCATCCCGATGCCTTGACACAACTGTTGTCGTGACTGGCGCCTGGCATCGGGCGGAAGGCCGCCACAAGGCGCAAATCGGCGGTTGATCTAACCGCAATACGGGTTTCTGCTCCGGACTCCGGTGTTTTTCTAACAGAACCGTGTTGTCTGAATCCTGGCGGCTGCCAGATCGGCGGGATATTGGTCGGAGCTGAAATAGTCCAGTTCCGCTTGGCGGCAGGCGGCGATGGGATCGGCGGGATCATCGGCCGCCAGGCCGGGATGGCACATCACCAGGGTGTCGCCCCCAATGTTTGTTAGAAGATGCCGGAAGAAGCGGGCGAAATCAAAGCCGCTGTGAAACGGCCGGAAGCCGGCGAAGCGCGCGTTGCCGCCCAGACCGGCCTGTTTGAGATGGGTTGGCAGGCCGGCGGTCATCATCCGCAAGACGAGCGCCTTGGGCATGAGGCAGGCGGCATGAGGCACTCGCACCCAGGCATTGGGATTGCGGATGCGGGTTTCCTCAATGACGATCCGGCGGATCGCGGGAAACCCATGGACATGTTGATGACCGTCCACAAACGCGGGCGGCTCTCCGAAGTGCGCTTCAAAGGCCAGCCACTGTGCGACGAAGCGCCGGCGCACGTCGGCTGGATCCAGCTTGCGGAGGACGGCCCGGAACATCAGTTGAGTCACGGGTTGATCGGATGGGTCAAACCCCTGGGTGAGATTGAAATGCAGGCCCGTCTGGTGCCGGGCGTCGAGCGCTTTGAGGCGTTGTGCCATTTCCGGCCAATGGCTGGATTCCGTCATGCAGGAAACCGCCTGCAGGCGGCCTGCGGCCACCAAATGCAGGATGCCGTTGCCAATGGCCGCGGATTGGGCGAAGTCATCCGCGCACAGCGTGATGCGGTTCATGGGAGGAAGGAGAAAAAGCCAACCCACGAGCCGATGAGAGTGGACACAGCCACAGTTATCGCGCCCACCCAGCCGCAATGAAAGAGTTGAAACATCATTTCTTGGGGAACCCGTGTCTTGATGAAATCAGATAGTTCGGCCGACGCTTCACTTCGTTGAAAATCCGCGCCAGATATTCGCCGAGGATGCCGATGGAAAGCAACTGCACACCGCCGAGGAAAGTGATCGCCACCACCAGCGTGGCCCAACCTGCCAGGGGGTTGCCGAAGATCAGGGTTTCAACGATGATGTCGATCGCATATAGAATTGATAGCAGGGAGATGATCGAGCCGACCGCCACCCACAAGCGCAACGGCAGGTTGCTGAAGGACGTCAATCCGGTGATGGAGAGGTCGAAGAGTTTGAGAAAACCGAACTTGCTGGCGCTGGCGCGGCGTTCCTTCACGGTGAAGGCAATGCCGATGGAGCGAAAGCCCACCCAGGCGTAGAGTCCTTTCATGAAACGGTTGCTCTCCGGCAGCCGGCGCAAGGCATGCACGACCTTGCGATCCAACAAGCGGAAATCCCCGGCATTCTGTGGAATCCGGACCGATGCCCCGTGGCTCAGGATTTGATAGAAAAGGCGCCGCAGCTTGCGCCGCAGCGGAGTTCCCGCGGTCTGTTCCGCGGGCACCGCGTAAACCATGTCATATCCTTGCTGCCAGTGGCTGATGAACTCGTCGATCACCGGAAACGGATGCTGGAAATCCGCGTCGATGATCACCACCACCTCGCCATCGGCCACCGCCAGGCCCGCGCTGATGGCGGCCTCCTTGCCGAAGTTGCGCGACAGGGTGAGCAGGCGGATCGGCCCGGGCAGGGCCATGACTTCCCGGCTGGTCGGGTCGACGCTGCCATCGTCCACCACGATCGCGTCGAAGCGGTCTGTCAGGCCGGATAGATGTTGGCACAGTTCACGGAGGAATTCCGCGATGCCCTCGGCCTCGTTGAAGGCCGGCACCACGCAGGTGATCCACGGACGGGTCGTCAGGCGCGGGGCGGGAGGGGCGGTATCAGCGGGCGGATTCATGGCGTTTCAGGTGCCGTGGAGAACCCCGCCGCGGGCCCGCAGGCGGCGAGGCCGCGGCAACGATATGCGGCGCGGCTTGGCAAGGATGCCGTCTGGCACGCATCCGTCGGGTTCCCGGTTGGTGTGGTGTTCATGGGCCATGTGGATGACCTCCTCGCGGCGGAGACTAGGATTCAAAGGCGTCCTTGGCAATCATCTCTTGCAGGTGGATATGCTCCACCCTTGCCGTCACGCCTCGGGTCTTGATCGAAACCGACGTTTAGCCAAGGAAAAAGATAAGGAAACCCGAAATATTTCTTGACAACGCGATCTGCCCTCGCGATTTTCGTTTCGTTATGAAACTTCACATCCTCCTTCTCGCAGTTGGTTCCGTCGCCGCCACCGCCTTGGCCGGCGACTCGTACAGCGCCGGCACCGCCCCCGCCGCCGGGCAAACCCTCGGTAGCTGGTTTCTTGGCGCCTCCTTTGGTCAGCTCAACGACGTCGGCAAAGGGATTGATGGCAATGCCTTTAGCACATCGGGTTATTATAATGCGCGCATGGGGAATCTCGACTTCAACATGTACAACCTCCAGATCGGCTGCGATCTGCAACCGCTGGCCGACGGCTGCGGATTGGCTGCCTACATGGAAATCGGCTACCTGGATGGCAACGTGTCGCTCAATGCCACGCCGGCGATTCCGAACGCCTTGATACGCAATAATTTCGGCATGGACGCCGAGATCATCCCCATCACGGCGAACGTCAAGGTTGAGAAGGTGTTCTTCGGTCCGGTCAGCGGCTACCTGTCTGCCGGTCTTGGCTATGCTTGGACCGATTATTCCGGCGAAAGTCTGTATGTTTCGTCGGGCGGTGGCGGCTTTTACGCGCAGGCATCCGCTGGTTTGATTTACAACATCAATCAACAGTGGGAACTCTTTGGGGGTGCCCGCTGGCTTTATCTGAACGGCCTGGGCGGCGCCAATATCGGGCTCTACAACCCGGCCGAACTCAAACTCCAGGATTCCTGGGCTTGGGAAGCCGGCCTTCGCTTCAACTTCTAAAGGCAATCGGCCTGCCGAGGGGAACCCGCCGCCGAGGTGGCCCAGCCCGTGCTGGCCGGCTCTAGCAGAAATGGCGGCAAGTGCGCGGAGGTGTTGCGGCGAGACAATGCTTGGCTGGCGGTCGAAAGCGGCTAAGCTCGCCCGCATGTCGAAGTATGCTGGAGAAGAAGTGTTGGTGGTGCCCCGCGCGCTGGTGAATGAGATCGGTGCCTTTCAAGGGATTCGAACTGCCGGATTGGACGTGGCGATTCAGCGTTTGTTGGACCCGCAAAACCATTTTTTCATGGATCGGGCGGCGGCTGAGCAGGACCCGTCCCATAAGCAGCTAATTCCCTATTGCATTTTCCGTTGCGGCGAGCGCGTCCTCCACTACACCCGCGGCAAGGCTGGCGGCGAGAGCCGTCTACATGCGAAAATCTCCGTCGGGGTGGGGGGGCACATCAATCCGATTGACACCGGCAACGGCCGCACCGGCCCGGCGGCGTACCATGCGGCCGTGGCCCGCGAGATTGACGAGGAACTCGAGATTGCCAGTTCCACAACCCAGCGGATTATCGCCTTGCTTAACGATGAATCCAACGCCGTGGGGCAGGTCCATTTGGGCATCGTCCACCTCATCGAGCTGCAAGCCGCCGCGGTTACTTCGCGTGAAGACGCCTTGTTGGACCTGTCCTTCAGCCCGCTGGCAGAACTCAATGGCGGGTTGTTCGAGCGATTGGAAACCTGGTCGCAAATTTGCATCCGCCACCTCGCGCAGGCCGAGCAGATTGGGCGGGCAGCGGGCGCTCAGTCCTGGTGAATTGGCCCGCAGAATCTGCCGGCGGGTGAGATTTGAGTGGCGCGCCAGCATCGAATGCGGCAGTGTAGGGGCGGAAGTCCTAACCGCCATTCTCCCCCCAACGCCGCCATGCCTGCCGCCCCGAAGAAAACCGTAAAACCTTGCATCCTGATCGTCACGCCGGAAATCACCTACCTTCCGGCCGGCATGGGCAATCTGGCGCAGGCACTGTCGGCCAAGGCCGGCGGCCTGGCGGATGTTTCCGCCTCGCTGGTATCCGCGTTGTTCGAACTCGGCGCGGATGTCCATGTGGCCGTGCCAAACTACCGGCGGATGTTCCATGGCGATGTTTTCAACCTGCATGAAAAACAGTTGCGGAAATATCATGAGGTGCTGCCGGAAACCAACATCCACCTGGCGGAAGACCGGATTTTTTACTATCGCGAGAGGGTTTATAGCGACAGCCAGGAAGAGTCGATGCGCATCGCGCTGATTTTCCAGCGCGAGGTGATCAACCACATCGTGCCGCGGGTGCGGCCGGATTTGATCCATTGCAATGACTGGATGACGGCCTTGCTGCCGGCCATGGCAAGGCGGCGTGGAATCAAGAGTCTCTTTACCGTGCACAACATCCACACCCGGCAGGTGACGCTGGCGCAGATAGAAGAAACCGGCATCGACGCCGCTGAATTCTGGATGAACCTGTATTTCACCGGCAATCCGTACGGCTACGATCACGCCCGCTCCAACGTCCAGGTCGATCTGCTTACCTCCGGCATTTTCGCCGCCCATTATATCAACACCGTGAGCCCGCGATTTTTGTGGGAACTCGTCGAAGGCTGGCACTCGGTCGTGCCGGATTCGGTGCGCTCGGAATTGCGCTACAAATATGCCGCCGGCTGCTCCACGGGGATTCTTAACGCCCCGGACCCATCGTACAATCCGGCCACCGACGACGCTCTGGTCCAGCCATTCAGCGCCGCGGATTTCCGTCCCGGCAAGGCGGCCAACAAGCGGGCGCTGCAACTGGAGCTTCAACTCACCGAGGATCCCGACGCCGCGATCTTTTACTGGCCCTCGCGCCTCGATCCCATCCAAAAAGGACCGCAGCTCTTCACCGAGATCCTGCGGCAACTCGTCGCGGATTATTGGGAGCGCAACCTGCAAGTGGTGGTGGTCGCCAACGGCCCGCACGAGCGGCATTTCCATCACATCGTGCAGGAATTCGGCTTGCACGACCGGGTGGCTGTCGTCGATTTCGACGAGCGCCTTTCGCGTCTCGCCTATGCCGGCTCGGATTACATGGTGATGCCCTCGTTGTTCGAGCCCTGCGGCTTGCCGCAAATGACCGCGCCGATCTATGGCACGCTGCCCGTGGTGCATTCCACCGGCGGCCTCTACGACACGATCCGCCAGTTGGATGTGGGGTATTCCGTTGGCAACGGGTTTCGCTTCGACTATTACGGCGCGGACTCGCTGCGCTGGGCGATAGATCGCGCCATGGACTTCCACGCCCTGCCGCAAGACCTCCGTGATTGCGAAATCAGCCGCATCATGCGCGAAAGCCTGCGCGAGTTCAGCCACGAAAAGGTCGCCAAACAATACATCGCCATCTATGAGGAAATGCTCGCCCGGCCGCTGGTGGAAAAGGAAGCCGGTGCCGAACTCCAGGACCTGCGGGAACCCGCCGCCAAGGCCACGCCGCCAGCACCGATCTAACGGAATCTGCCGCGCTCAGGAGCCGCCGTCTTTGGTGCCGTCCTGGCCGGCGATGGCTGGCTGCCACAAGGGTGAGGGCGGCAAATCGTTCGGGCGGCAGACGATGATGCCGGCGTGGCTGCCGGAGCCATTGAGATACTCGGTGATGGGACGATCAATGATGACCATGCGGCCCTTGTCGTGATCCGAGGTGGCATGACTGAAATACGCCCGCCCGTTGATCCGGGTGATCAAGCCCACATGCGAAGTATAGGCATCCTGGTCCGTGGTCGTGATCGCACAGATGTCCCCATCTTGCAGGTACGCCTCCACCGCGCGCACCTTCGCCTTGGGGATGTGCATTACCGGCAACTGTGAAACCCGCGCCTCGATCCGCCCCATCGGTTCGATCAGCGATGGATCCGAGCGCAGGTAGCGATAGGTTCGCCACGCCACGGTCATCTCGTGGATTTCACGGTGCAGCCGCACCGCGCCAGGCAGCCGGGAGGTGATGTTCGATGCGAAACCGCGCTGTTGGTTGTCATCAAAAACCTCCTCAAGCTGATGCATCCGGCTCAGGTAGCTGCCGTTGCAGACGCCATGGCGGTAGCGCTCGATTTCCACCATGTGCAGCATATCTTGCGGGCGGTACGGACCGGGCTTGTAGCGCAGCATGCGGGCGATCGCCAGGGCGTTTTCGTAATACGTCCAACAATCCATCCCCGTGAGGTTCACCACTGGGGATTCAATCCGATCATCCACTTCCAGCGTGTAGTTCACATAGGGGGTGCCGACCATTTCGCGGGCCACCCGGATTGTCCGTTGGGCGAGGGGCAGTGCCCGCCAATTTTCCCGCTCGGCCTTGGCGACGATGGCACGAAACTTCGTCTCCCCTTTGAAAACCGTCGCCAAGGGCAAGCGCGGCGCGCTGGGTGGCGTGACCGTCCGGCCACTGGTGGTTGCCACCAGCACCCGTTGCGTGCCGCCCATCGGCAGACTTGCGATTTGCGCATATCCGCTCCCGGCGAGACAGAGACTGCCAAGCGCGATCATCAACATGCTGTCGTTCATGGGAGCGAGCCTAGTCGGAATTGCGACAAACGCAATTCCGGGTTTGCAGGTGAGCACCCGATCCCGCCGGCTCAATACCCCACGGGATGGCGCATGACATAACCGTCAGCGTCGCGGGTTTGCGGCTTCCAGCGCGGACCGCTGCGCCCGCCAGACCCGCCGGTATCGAGGCGCAACCCAGCCACGGTCATGAAGACATGGCCGTGGCGGGCATAGATGGTGATCCACTTGCCCGGGCCGGCCTCGCCGTAGTTGAAATACTCGGTGGATTGGGCGCTGCCGTCGATAAACCCGGCTGCACGCAGCACATAGGATACCGTGCCGGAACAATCGTAGCCGGAATCAACCAGTTGGGCATGGCCGCCACCCCACTTGTAGGGCAGGGTCTGGAGGCGGTTGGCAGCCGCAAATGCCTGCCTCACCGCGGTGGGCGCGCCGCTTGGAGGAAAAGCGAGGCCGTGGGTCAAATGAGCGGTGTGGCCTGGGTCATACCTAAAGGAGACCGGTTGCCGGGCCTCGAACTGACTGTTGGAACAGGAAACAAGACCCGCTGCGAAGGGCAGCGCGGCAAGAAAAACCAAACGGGTGTGTCTCACGGGCGGCAGATTGGCGAATTCACTCAAGGAATGCAAACTATTTTTTCACGCTTTTTTGCCATCGGTTTGGCGCGTGAGCCAGGAAATGGCCTCGGCGAGGGCTCGGGCGCGGTGGCTGAAACGGTTTTTGACGGTCTCGCCAAGTTCCCCGAACGTCTGCTCGAAACCCTCCGGGATGAACAAGGGATCGTACCCGAAGCCGCCCGCGCCACGCGCCGAATCAGTGAGAGTGCCCTCCACGGTGCCGCAAAAATCCGCCTTCGCGCTGCCGGCCTTGGCCAGCACCATGGTGCAACGAAACCGGGCCTGGCGTGCGGATTTTCCGGCCATTTCCTCGATCAGGCGGGCATTGTTCCGCGCGTGATTGCCTTCCTCGCCGCCGTAGCTCGAGGACCACACGCCCGGGGCGCCGCCCAGCGCGTCAACTTCCAGGCCGGAATCATCCGCCAACACCCAGCCAGCCACCCGGCGGCTGATGCCCTCGGCTTTGAGCGTGGCATTTTCCAAAAAGGTGCTGCCGGTTTCCGCGATGGCAGGCCAATCCGGGAAGGCGCTCGCATCCAGCACCTCGAAGCGGTCCCCGAGCATGGCGCGGATTTCGGCGGTTTTGTGGGGGTTGCGGGTGGCGACAATCAATCGCGGCAGGGGAGGCATGGCCCAGCCACTTAGCCAAATCCCTGCCAGCGGACAAGAAATTTGAAATATATGTGCCTTGGGGAACGCTCAATGCCTGATGAAAGCCGTCACTTACCTCGCCCTCTTTGCCTTATCCGCCACTGCTCTGGTCGGCAATGCCTTTGCCGCCCCGCTCAAGGGCTGGAGTGACGATCTTGATAAGGCACTCGAAAAAGCCAAGGCCGAAAACAAGGCGGTGCTGGTCGAGTTCACCGGTTCGGATTGGTGCCCGCCTTGCAAAATGATGCGTGCCGAGGTGTTCTCAAAAGATGAATTCGTCGAGGCCGCCGCCAAGAAATTCATTCTGGTGGAAATCGATTTTCCCAATGGGGATCCGGACCTGCAAAAAAAGAACCAACCGCTGGCGGAGAAATACAAGATTGAAGGCTTCCCCACGGTGATTTTGCTCAATTCCGCAGGCAAGGAGTTCGGCCGCTTTTTCGCCAGCAAATATCCGAAAGTGGAGGATTTCCTCAAGCGTCTTGATAGCGACGTGGAGAAGAAAGACCTCGACTGAGAGCCCCGGATTTGT
>Ga0209697_10004464_pt1 | contig 18160 bp, 19 predicted proteins | sample AliMusrvi5mmetaG_FD_184115 | JGI IMG/M metagenome (GOLD analysis project Ga0209697, IMG submission 184115) | Freshwater lake bacterial and archeal communities from Alinen Mustajarvi, Finland, to study Microbial Dark Matter (Phase II) - Alinen... | ecosystem: Environmental > Aquatic > Freshwater...
GCCTTTGTCTTCCTTTGGACGTGCCTCATTGACCACCAATGGACGGCCGTCAATGTCCTTGCCATTCAATGCAGAAATGGCTGCCTGTCCTTCCTGTCCAGTCCCCATTTCCACAAAACCAAAGCCTTTGGAGCGGCCATTGTCCCGGTCTTTGATGACTTGCGCGGAACTGACGCTTCCGTAGGCAGTGAAAAGTTTTTCCAGTTCGCTGTCGCCCATGCTATAAGACAGGTTGCCGACGTATAATTTAATGCCCATTGGGAAATATCCTCAGATGAAACAAATTTATCCCATGTATTCCAAGGGCCTAAATCTGTGCTTAGAAAAAAGTTGGTAGACATCCTCGTTTTTTGAGGTATGTTTTTGGCTATTCGCTACTTGCGAACTGTATCACAATAGCATATTTCTAGGAAAAATGGTGTTTTTTCGCAAATTTTACTATCCCTACTCGCAAATCAGCTTTTGATCGGGGACTCTTAGGGTCAATCCCATGGCTTCGAACCCGGCTCGAAGCGCGAGATGAAGGTCGTAGTGGCGTTTCCATGAGTTCTCCAAGCCTTCCTTTTGGCAAGCTCACCAAAGCCTTGTGAAGCCCGTAGAGGGCGTTTATTGGGGCTGTGTGGTGGTAGGCGCGTTTCGTGCCGTCGCCCAGTAACTCATCACCAGATTGTGATCAAGGAACCAACTTTGCACTTTAGTCTTACGGTTTTTGATCCGCTCCTCAGCTTGTTCACTAAAGCTTTCGTGAGTATCATCGCTCAAGCCTTTTTAAACGGGGTATGGGCATTCAGTTCTTCGATGTAATGCTCGATATTTGACTTTTCATCATCAAGAAACTGGTTGATGGCTTTGGCAAAGCCAGAATGGGCAATCCAGTGTGCGGACCATGTCGGCGATGGCAATAATCCACGGGCCATTTTATGAACTCCCTGCGCGCCCCCTTCAAAGCGGGCAATGCCATGCTGAATGCAATATTCCACAGCTTGAGAATAGCAGGTTTCAAAGTGCAAGCCACTGACGAATTGCTTGGCACCCCAATAACGTCCAAAAAGGACATCATCTCCCAGTACATTCATCGCACAGGCAACCGGGTTGTCCCCTCGCACGGCGAATATCCATAACAGATTATCTGGCATCGACTTGGCGATTCGGCGAAAAAAATCCAGATTCAAATAGGGCGAAGACCAATGTTGATGGTAAGTATTGACGTAGCAGTGATAGAAAAACTCAATTTGCCAGTTTTGGATTTCCCTGCCTTTCAACCATATAAAGGAAATTCCTGCTTGATGGGCGTGCCGACGCTCTTGGCGGATTTTTTTGCGCTTGTCATGATTTAAAGCGGCTAAAAATCCATCGAAATTATCGTAACGGGCATTATGCCAATGGAACTGCAAACCCTCGCGCAACATGAAGTCCAATTCGCGCATGACCGCCAAATCGGTTTCATTGGGGAAGAGTATATGCAGGGACGAAACCCCTATTCGCCGCGCTAAATCGATGGCCCCTTCCGCCAAAATCCGCCGGTCCCCATGAGTGTTCGCCAAAAGCCTAGGCCCAGAAACGGGGGTAAACGGCGCGGCGCATACTAGTTTGGGGTAATAAGCGAGGCCGTGCCGTTCAAATGCGTCTGCCCAGCCATGATCGAATACAAACTCGCCCCGCGAGTGGCTCTTCAAGTATAATGGCATCGCACCGGCTAGGGTTTGACCATGCCATAGGGTCAGATATAAAGGCTCCCAACCAGTCTCCGCCGACACACATCCGCTGTCTTGGATTGCGATCAGGAATTCATGGTGCAAAAATGGGTAATCGCCCACCAGTGTGTTCCATTGGTCCGGATCGATATCAGCCAATGAATTGAATATTTTGATTTTTGACATGACTTTGCGGCCTATTAAATGATAGTGACCGCATCCAGAGTATCCCGGTGGTTTAGTATTGTTATGCCCGGTTAATGCAACAAAGCACTTTGCAGCAAGCCCATGGTGGAGGAACCGCCCGTAGTATTCACATATTGCAAAACAATAGGAATGAATTGGCTCACCATGCCGGAATTCAAGCCTAGGCTCTGAAACGACCCTGCCAGCGAGGCAGCAGTTCCTAGTGCACTTCCAGAACCACCTAGGGCGCTCCCTGCCGCACCCATAAGGCCGGCCGTACCGAGTGAGGGAGCGGCTTGGCTGGGTGCCGCAGCCAAATATTGGTCCATTCCCGGCACGGCCTTGCTGACTTGAGCGAAATCGGCCGGACTCATGCCTTGTCGTGCAGTTGAAAATAAGGAGCCAGCCCCGCCAGTAGCCTGCGCTGGTGTAACCCCCAGTTGTTGAACCAGGGTGTCAGTCAGGTTGAGCCCAAGGCCTGCCGCCGGTGTCACGCTTTTGCTTGCCGCGCCCACGGCGGCACTGGTCATCGGAGCTTGTCCGGCTAACGACCCGGACGTTGGAATCTGGCCTGCCATTGATCCGGTAGACGGCAAACCCAAGCCGCCAGTTTGAGCCATACCTTGGGGCAGGGTAGAGCATCCTGACCATGCCAAGGTCATGGCAACAGCCGCCAAAATGGAAAATGCTTTCATCGTGGATTCCTTAACATAAGTTGTGTTGAATGGGAAGGGTAGTGAATTGCGTCTCAAAAGATTACATTAAAAACGCAGAACCCAATGTAAAAGGATTTTTACTGGTATAGATTTGACCGACAGGATGGCCCTGCGTCAATGCGCAGGGTCATCTAGTCGTTGTAACCGAATCCTATCTAGGCATAGGAACACCTAGATTGACATTAACCTATGCGCCTAGCCGTAAGCCGGGCATGGTATTTGATTTGTTACGCCCGAAACAGGGTTTTACGCAACAGTGAACTCATCTAAAGTTCTACCTTGCTCAATTAGCTCACGCAGCCATTTTGGTTGCATGCCACGCCCTGTCCATTGATGTTTTGGGTTCTCAGGGTTGCGGTATTTAACAGCCACTTTAGAACCTTTTCTAGAACTTCCTGCAGTCTTTTCAGAAGATATTTCGGTTAACTCAACGGCATATCCAATTGATGCGGCTAATTCCTTAATTTGCGCGGCTACTTCTTTGCGTTTTCCAAGTTGCCTCTCGCGAAGGGTTTTTTGTGCGGTATCGATCAGATGGGCTAGTTCAAATTCGGACAATTCATTTAGTTTTTCGTTCATTGGAGCTCCAAGGTGTTGGTTGTGGATAATGCTATTTATATTACCCTAGTATACCTGAAAAAATCCAGAGTTTAAAATACAACTATGGATAATTTTTTTATCGAGCCTTTTCGTGCTAACCGATAAGACCCAATCACAGAGCATGTGAAATCAGGCTGTGATGTCAGTATTGAGAATCCCCGGTTGAATTCCAGCATGCGTTAAACTAGAGTTTTTTGTGATAACCTATGGCGTCTATTGTCCTGAATAAGGGTGAAATTAAACGAATAGCGTTAATCCGCCGCGAAGCGGTTTAGTTCAACAACGAGATGACAGTGATGTGTAAAATAGATGGCTAAGGGCGCACTGATTTGTTTCCGCCAGTCGTTCAATCGAGCTTCCTGATTAGAAAGATGATCCAGCCACTTGGGCTTTGCTGAAACAACTTGACAATCTGGTCAAGCTTTATTCATGCTTTGCGATTATATTTAGTAACACAATGAAATATAAAGATTATTACAAGACCATGGGGTTAGGCAGGAAGGCCAGCCCAGAGGAGATCAAGAAGGCCTATCGCAAGCTTGCGAGGAAGTATCATCCTGATGTGTCCAAGGAACCTGGCGCTGAGGACAAGTTCAAAGAAGTCTCTGAGGCTTACGAGACCCTTCATGACCCGGAAAAACGTTCTGTCTACGACCAATTGGGCACTTATCAGCAGGGACAGGATTTCCGTCCGCCACCAGGCTGGGAGCAGCATTTTGGTGGCGATCCATTTTCCAACGAGGGGATTGATCTTTCGGATTTGTTCGCTGCTTTCACTGGAAAGGCTGGCGGTGTCGGGCGGGGCGCAAAAATCCCCAAGCCTGGGCAGAATTATGAAGTCAATGCCCATATCACCTTGGAAGAGGCTTATCATGGCACCGAGTTGGAACTCAGCTTGACCACGACCGAGTCCGACGGTAAAGGCCGACTACGCAAAATGCCTAGAAACCTTAAGGTGCGAATCCCAAAGGGAGCGACAGATGGGCAGCGTCTGCGCCTTTCCGGCCGGGGCGGGAAAGGTCAAAATGGAGGCTCTGACGGAGACTTGTTTCTTAACATCAACTTGCACCCGCATCCCTTTTTCCGTGTGAGCGGCCACGACCTGTACCTTGAACTCCCTTTAGCGCCTTGGGAAGCAGTGTTGGGTGCCATGGTTCAAGTGCCTACCTTGGGGGGGGATGTGCGCCTCAAAATTCCGCCAGGAACCCATTCCGGACAGCAATTGCGGGTTACAGGCCGTGGCTTGCCCATGCCGCACCGGGGGGCGGGAAATCTTTTCGCGATAGTGCAGATTGTGGTGCCAACCGTGGTGGACGAACATGAACGCGAATTGTTCCAGTCACTTGCCGATGCTTCGACCTTCAATCCGCGTGGGCATTTTGAGGGGGGTTGACTTAAGGGTGTGGCAAAAGCGAAACGGGGGTGCGAGGCTTGCCAAGGCATGCTGGCAAGGCAAGCTTTGCACTCTTAGCTTGATTTCAATTAACGCACGTAAGCAAGCGTTCACTCCCCTGCCTTTATCCTGGCAGCGCGGCCATCTTGGACGCTATTTCAGCGGGCGAGACGCCCACGCTCCCATGGCACTGCCATTAAGTTAAGCGTTTATCGGAACGCCAAGCCCCAGCTTGGCATCAGGGTGTACCGCGCCAAGCTGGGGCTTGGCGTTCCGTCAAGGGCTGATTTCACGCTTAATGCATCTTAACTTAATGGCAGTGACGCTCCCAGGGGGAGTGAACGCTTACTAACGCCCAGTTTGTGTGCAGCGCTTTTAATCGCACCCGTTGAGCCAACTTGTTGTAATTTGATGACTGATGAAAAATACTGAATTGAGTGTAAAACCTTGGATAATGTGGCTAGCCATGTTTCTGTTAATGGCCTTACTGGCCCACGTTATTATAGAAAGTACGGTCCAGTTGATTTTAGCCAATCATTCCGGAATTTGGCGTTACCTATCGGAGTTTCGTAACAATGCCCAAAAAGACGGGCTTTCACTTGATCAATATGGAAAAAAAGTTGGGCTCGACGCTTATCACGGTTGGGGCAAAGCCGATGTCAGGGTATATGAACCATCGTCCAATCTAGACAATATCAAGACTATTTTGTTTGTGGGCGACTCAGTCACCGCAGGGCATGATGTTAAAGCGGGCGAGGAAGACTATCCTGCCCGAATTTCGGCAATGCTGGGAGATAAGGGTGTAAGGGTTGTCAATTTGGCAGTCCGGGGGTATGGCGTGGATCAGATGTGGCTTAAATTATTGACCACTGCGGGCAAATACCATCCGGATGCCATCGTTTTTGCCTACATTCCACATGACTTGATCAGGCCGGGCAATGATTTCAATTTTGGTTTGCCTAAACCAAGGTTTCGCTTCTCAGGTTCGCATGGCAAGCTTGCTTTGGCAGAAGACATAGCAGAATTTAATCAAGGTTATGATGATGCCCGCAGCAGTTTTCGGCTGAGTTGGTGGTTCATTTCGTATTATTGGAAGAATAAGGAATATTATGTCCCTGCTCTGTTTACAGATTACTACACACGACTATATCGTCTCATTGGCGATGGATTGGCGCAGCTTTCTCAAGAATGGAAGATACCTGTCGTTGTTGTAAAGCTTACCAACATCGATGATTTCAAAGGTTCAGGCAAGCTTGTTCAATTGGCAGCCTCTGGATTGGTTCATCCAACGGGATGGCAATCGGCTAAATTAAGTTATTTGGATTTGGACCCTTGTGTCAAGCCGAAAGCTCTTGCGCAACAAGTCGATTTCGACAAGGAGTTCTATCATCACCCAGGGCCTGTCGGACACACATTGATGGCCGAGTGTCTTGGCGATTACATTGATTCCAAGTTAATCAGCCAAGGCCGATAGGCCGAATTAAAACCGACTCGGTCTTGAAGACCGAGTCGGTTTGCCAGCTTTTCTCCACTGATTCAGTCGCTTTTCACCCGTTCAGGGGGTCCGTCCGCGCATCCCTCTATGATCCGGATGCCATAGCGCGACCCAAAACCTAGCGCATTATCCAACAGTAGGATGCGTGATGGGCGTAACACATGCATCGTCGCTTTGTTAATCGCACTGATGGTTTCAGTTGGATTAGCGAAAAGTTCACGGGCAAAAGGAAACTTATCAAGATAAGCGGCAAGCCCCTGCGCCTTGTCACCCAGCGACGAGACGGGTTCGGCAACACCTTCCATTTGCAGCCCTTTGATTTCCTTCCATGAATTGACTGTGGGGTGAACTGTTACGGCACAGCATGGATTGACCGCCAAGTTTCGGCAATGTCTGGACCGATGTGATGAGAAAAAGAAAAGTTCAAAGCCCACTGCGGCAAAATAAACATCGGTTGCCCAGGGAATTCCTTGGTTACAGGTGGCCAGAGTCATGGCCGGAATTTCAAGCAGAATGCTGCCTGCGGCAATTTCGAATTGATTAGGCGTCATCGCCGCCCCAACGCTGAAATAGACGGTGTTCAATGCCAAATTGGTCCAAAACTTTGCCCACTGTCTGATCCACCAGGTCCATGATGGTTTTTGGGGCATGGTAGAACGAAGGCACAGGCGGCAGGATCACCCCGCCCATCTCGGTCACTGCGGTCATGTGGCGCAGATGGCCGAGGTGCAGCGGGGTTTCCCTAGGGACTAACACCAACTTGCGACGTTCCTTGAGGGTCACGTCGGCGGCGCGGGTCAGTAAATTGTCATTCAGCGACAATGCTATCTGAGCCAAGCTTTTCATGGAGCAAGGCATCACGACCATGCCTGAGACCCTAAACGATCCGCTAGAGACCGCAGCGGCCAGATTGCCAGGGTCGTAGGACACATCAGCCAAGGACTTGACTTCATCAACGCTATACGGCGTTTCTAGCCTCAATGTAACTTCCGCCCCTTTGCTCAGTATCAGATGGGACTCGACTTCCGGGATGCCCCGCAGGACTTCCAAAAGGCGGATGCCGTAAATGACCCCGCTGGAACCGGATAGGCCGACGATTAGTTTTTTCATTACAGCGATTTCAATATCATAAGTTTTTGATAAATTAATCTTTTTTAGGTTCTACAATTAAATCAATGATTTGATTGGAATCCCATTATTGTTTTTAGTTATAATTTGTATAATTTAAACATGAAAACGCTGTAGAATATATGAAATTCTCAGCTTAAGATGGAGTTGATTTTGAGTTGAGGGTGCTTACCGGCTTTCTTCATTGTGGTAACTAACTTCGGTGGGCAGGTGGGGCATTGACAAAAATTGAGATATGGGAGTAATGTCTAAATTGCACACAATTATAAGGCATGAATAATGATGTCATTTGTAGCGTGGATGCATGCGGAGTAGTCTTCTAATGAGCAACTTCATAGCGGTAAAGATTCACTACGATCACCGCCAATCCCTTCTTGCTCACTTGAAGTACTCACGTGCGGCTACGGAGGATGAGCATAAAGAATACCTCTCGCTGTATCGCGACGAAAATGTAGGAGGCGAAGGTTTCCACGAATGCCTGAACTTTTCTATTCCTGAGCAGGGTACGGTCCAGATTTATCTGCCACCAACGTGCCTGCCGGGTAAAAAGCGACTAGCAGACGATTTCATGATCTTTTCTTTCACATACCATCAAGATCGTGAGATGCCTTCTCGCATTATCGGTGTTCATGCGGGTACAAATGTAATAGGGAAAGACGGCAAGATGCGGGCTGGCATCCTGCGAATTCCGGGTGTTGATCTTTACTTTCATGCAGAAGCCCCCACCGAACTTTCAACGTTATTTACCCCTCCAGTTGAGTACGACCTAAACGCTGGCCTATACACCCCTGTCTTTAGGAAAAATATATGGGGCAATGGCTTGCGCTACATCACTGCGGAACATGCGGAAAATATCATCCAAGCCGCTTTAGCTGGCGCTCGATCTGCGATTATTAATTCGCAGGGTTCGCGCCAACTTGCGATTGAGCGGGAGATCGACGTTTTAACGAATATCGCGGAGCAATACACCCTTTCGCTTGATCGACGGGTAGCCTGGAGCGGACGCAATAACGCAGTAAGTCGCATACCTCCTATGCCCGACAAAGAGCTTGGCAAACTTGGAGAAAGAAAAATATTTGAGCGTGAGCTTGCAACTGTGAAGACTTTCGGGCTTGCGTCCAGTTTAGTGGAATGGGTCTCACAGGCCATACCGCAAGCACCTTATGACATAAAGACTGTCAAAAAGATTGGTGCGGAGTACAGGGATCACTATCTTGAGGTCAAGTCGAGCAAAGCAGAGAATGACCCAAACATTTACATATCATCCGGTCAGGTAGCGTTTCTGGAAACTCATAAAAATTGCTCTTCAGTTGTAATTGTGTCCTTTGATGCAGAGAATGAAGTAAAAAGCATACGAGACCTTAGCCTTTCTCAGATACGGAAGGAATTTGAACTTATTCCGATCAAATACAAGCTGCGCAGTCGAGGCGATGGCTAAACATAAAAAAGGTACTACAGCCTTTTTCGCTGCACTAATTATATGAAGATTTACGCTGATACATCTGTGTTTGGAGGGGTCTTCGATGAAGAATTCGCCCAAGATAGTAGGCAGTTTTTCGAGGATGTACTGATCGGTAAGTTTAGTCTTGTCATTTCTGCCTTGGTTGAGCAGGAAATCGAATCTGCACCTGAACTTGTAAGAGTTAATTTTATGCGGTTCGTTTCTACATCTGAGCTTGCAGAGATTAGTCCAGCTGTCCTAGACCTGAGAGATGCCTATCTTAGCGCAGGCATCGTCACACCTAAATCCACTGACGATGCTACGCATGTAGCCCTTGCCACAATCTCGCAGTGCGAAATCATCGTGAGTTGGAACTTCAAGCACATTGTGCATTTTCAGAAAATCCCAAAATATAACGCGGTAAATGCGTTGCATGGGTATCGTTCAATCAACATCTACTCGCCTTCGGAGGTAATCAGTTATGAGGAATCCTGAACCAAAATGCATTCAATGGAAACGTCAAGGCGCAGAAAAGGTTGCTTCTCAAATTGCCAATATGTCGCGAGAGCAAGAGCTTGAATTCTGGAGAAAAAAAACCGAGCAGCTTCGCGCTTTACAAATTCAGCAGCGTAAATCAGACTATTTAGCATCGGATGCCTAGAAAATTATGCATAATGATTAGCGCTGGAGCGTGGGAACCATAAAAAAACTTAATCCCCGCTCTTTTCCACCTTCCCCGGTGCGTAACCGGTCAATTCCACATACCCCCTGCCGACAGCTTTCCCGGTTTTGGCATCAAGCACATCCACAGCGCCTTCCCAGTAACGGGCATCATGGCGAAATTCCTGATCGGCAAGCACCGGGCGAATGGCAAGGATGCGCCCAGTGGGTTTGATAGTAAAACGCCAACTGGCTGGATAACGGCCACCTGCCGGACTTTCCCAATAATCCAAGGTTTCAATGGCAACCGCGTCGCGGAAAAGGCGGGTAGACTGCCCATCCGGTGCAACGAGGGCCCCGGAACTGGCCGGGTCGTCTTTGCCGTCTTTGTGACGCAGACGGAAGAACATTAGGTCCGTGCCATCGTCGAATTGCAGGGAAAACCAGTCCCAACCGGCTTGATACTCGGCCAACATACTCGTACTCCATTCGCGGTCCAGCCAAGCCAAGCCATTGACCGGAATTTGCTGGCCCGGTAATTTCAACTGTCCCTTAGCGGTCATGCGGGTAATGGAATAATAATAGGAGGCGTTTCCCGGTTCGGAACTCTTCTGGCTTAAGCCCTGGTCGCCATTTAACACCGGCGGTTTGCGGGGGTCCAATTCCAAGTCCAGTTCAATCCCATCCTGGCTCGCCCGAAAATGCCAAGGGAAATCACCCCCCGGAGCGGCTTCAATGCGCCAGTCATCCAACCAGACTTTGAAGGGTTTGGCCTGTTCTCCGGCCAATCCTATGGCACTGCGCGAAATCCTCTGGAATGACGTGTATTTTTGACTGTCCACATCGGTCAGTGCAAAGTGCGCCATATTGGCATCTTGGCCTGCCCAACGGGAAGGGCGGTTCGGAATTCCATGTTTAAGTCCGTGGCGGAAGAAGGTGATTTGGAAGCCGAAGCGCTGCTTTTGGGGCCCATCAAGATTGCCGGTGACATACCACCACTCATCGCGGAAATCCGGATGCGGCCCATGGTCCGCTGGAAATTCAAACTGCCTGGGCGCGAAAGCCCGCTCGAATCCGGCGTGATCCGGTTCTCGCAATGTGGCCGAGGCACCTTCGCCGGTTTGTTCCTGTTGGCCGTAAGCAGCTAAGCTTAGTGCCAAGAAAATTCCTGTCAGCCAAGGTGAATAGTGCAATACCGAATGTTCTTTGCTTCTGCTTATTTCAATAGGGTCCATTCTCACTCCCCTCGCAATGAGGCCGAAGGTTCGACCCGCATGACTAGGTAAGCAGGGTAAAGGCCGGCCAATAATGCCGCGACAATTGACAAGCCAACCGCTGCCAACAGAGGCGGGAATGAAATCACCAAATCCATGGTCCAGCCGAAGGATCGCAGATTGATGACACGGACTAACGCAACCGCGACTGCCAGCCCAAGAGGGATGGACAACAAGCCCGCCGTCAAACCCATGAAGCCGGTTTGCAACAACATCAGCCGCCCAGCCTGCAAAGGGGTAAGGCCAGTGGCTCGCAACACGGCGAATTCGCGTCGACGCTCATACTGGAAGGCCATTAACGCGCTGAAGATGCCGACAAATGCCACGCCAACGGCGAGAAGTCGCAGCACTTGGGTAATGGCAAAGGTTCGCTCGAAGGTTTCCAGCGACCCGGCGCGGATTTCCCGATTGGACCGGACTATCAGCGGTTGGTGTTCTACGGCAAGGATGCGCCCTACCTCGGTTCTGACCTTCTCCAAATCAAACCCAGGTTGCAGATAAAGCCCCACCGAGGTAACCGACCTATCTTTCCAGAGACGCTCGTAAAGTAATTTATGTATGACGATCAGCCCTTGATCGGAGCGATAGTCAAAGAAAATCCCCGCCACCGGTAGCTCAATCGGCCCAGAGTCGGTGGCTAGCGTCAAACGGTCACCGACTTTTAAGCCATGCCGTTGGGCGTAGGGTTCCGAGACGAAGACAGCTTCCATCGCTGGAAATGCCAACCACAGCGCCTTGCCATCAGCGTGTTTGAAGCGGAAACCGGGGTGTCCGATATAGGGTGTTTCAAGTGCCAGCAATTCGCTTTCCCCTAACGAAGTCGAAATGAGGGTACGCCGCCCTGCCCCAGTTTTATCTACCCCGGCGATGCGGCCTAGCCGCTCTTGCAAGCCTTCCGGCAATGGTGGGCTATAACGGGCTGCTGAGGTCGGGGTGGATATATAGATATCCGCTTGTAGAATCTGGTCCAGCCACTCCGTAATCGTGCCGCGAAAGCTCTCGATCATCGTGCCGACACCGATGCTGACCGCTACGGCAATGGTCAATGCGGCTATGGCAAGCCCCGCCCGACTGACCGAAGCCGCCACGTCGCGAACCGCCAACCGGACTAGCCAAGCATTAAACAATCGGGCAAGGCCGACCATCGCGGCAGCAAAACCTATTAATAACAATGGGGTCAACAAGCCATAACCCAGCAGCAACAGGAAAACCCCGGCGATGGAATAAACCAAGCCGGGAACATCCGATAATAGCAAGCTAATGGCAATTGCCAACGCTAGGATGCCGCCCACAGCCAGCCATGGCAAACCTTGCCGTGCCTTGTTTTCCAGACCCGAGCGTGTCCGGGATGCCAAAGGCGAAGACCATGCTGCCTCCAGCGCCGGACCTAAGGCCGCGAGGACGGATGCCGCGATGCCAAGCACCAGGCCGCGCATCAATATCACCGGATCGAGGATGAATTCAGTGACAGTCAATACAAAATAGATATCGTTGATGGTGCGAGTGACCATATGCAACAAACCTTGTGCCGCCAATATGCCGAGCGCCAGCCCCAACCCCCCTCCCAGCAGTCCTATCACAGCCGCTTCGACGAGTATTTCCCACATTAACTGACCCCGTGTCACGCCTATAATTCGCAACATCCCGAGCAGTTCGCGTCGTTGCAGGACGGAAAACGCCATCGTGTTGTAGATTAGAAAAGCACCAACCAATAGCGCGATCAGACTCATTGCACGGAGGTTCAGTTCGAAGGCCGCCGTCATATTCTGTGTCGCAGAGGTGCGTCCGGCCGCGCTTTCCAGTTCCGCGCCGGGGGGCAATAGGCTACGAATATGCCGTTCCAGCTTGGCATCGTCAGCAAGAATCAGGTCGATGCGATCTAGCACACCCAACCTCCCCAATAATTCCTGCGCCGTGGCAATGTCTGCCAGCATCAAACCTTCCAATCCTGGGTCGGGTATTTCATTGCCTTCCACATAAGCAACCACCTTGAGTTGGCGGGGCAAGCCGTTGACCGTCAATTGCAAAGTACCTCCGGGAAGGACTCCGAGACGTTTTGCGGTCAGTGCCGACAGCATGACTGTATCCGGTTCGGTCAACAGGCGAACTGCATCGTCACCCCTTGCCGCCTTGACAAAGCGGCTGCGGAGATTCCGTTCAGAAAAGGGGTCGAACCCCGCCAATCTGAGCGTGTTGCCATCAACACTGACATAGCCTTCAATCGCGGGGGCACTTTCACGCAAGCCTTCTTCGACGCGCAGCCGGGTAAAAAATGACTCCGGCAGGCCGGCAGGGCCACCCGTGATGTGATGGGTATAGCGTCCGGTCAACGCTTCCATGGACAGGGAAAAGGCCCTGTGGGTACTCCCGGCAGCCAAGTCAATGGAAACCAGCATTGCCACACCCAAAGCAACGCCGACTATTGCCAGCAGCAACTGCAATGGGTGGCGTAAAAAATGACGGCGATTGGCGCGCCCTAAAATTGCCATGTTAAAATGCCGCGTCCAAACGCCCATCGACCAGCCAAATGATGCGATCCGCACGGCGGACCACCTTATCACTGTGGGTTATCAGGATTAGAGTCTTGCCCAGCGCCCTGACCAACCGGTCCAGCAGATCGAGCACTTTTTCCCCGGTGGCAAAATCCAAGTTGCCGGTCGGCTCGTCGGCCAGCACTAACTGGGGTTGGTGTACGAGAGCCCTGACAATGGCGACGCATTGCTGTTGGCCACCGGAAAGCCGGTCAGGATAACTCCCTGCACGGTCGGCCAAACCGACTTCTGCCAGTAAATCCAGCGCCATCTCGCGTCCCATTTTTTCGCTAATGCCATTCAGTTCCAAAGGCAGCAGCACATTTTCCAATACGTTAAGCGTGGGTATCAGGTTGAAAAACTGAAAAATGAAACCAACATGGCTGCGTCTCCATAGGCTACGAGCCGGTTCTCCCAAGCCGGCCAGATCAATGCCGTCAAAGGTGATATGGCCTGCGCTGGGCACATCCAAGCCCCCGATCAGGTGCAGCAAGGTTGATTTTCCCGAACCGCTTAGCCCCACAAGCGCAAGCTGTTCGCCAGGGTCCACGACAAGATCGACACCGCGCAAAATTTCACGCCATTCGCCCGCTTCGCGATAGCCGAAGTTAACCCCTTCTAGCCGCAGCAGCGGAACAGTTGCAAGCGTTGCACGGGTGGAAGGATTGTTAGTCTCTGCCGGGGTTGACTGGGAAGTGGACATGGCTGGGATTTTCCTACTTTTGACCTTAGTTTAGGCGACATACATTGTACTAGAGTTTTGGAACCTAAACCCTAAGCAACTAAGTAGGAGTTCATAAGTTTTTTTTAACAACTAGGAAGTAACGCGATTTCCAAGAATGTTTATACCAAGTAGAAGCGGCTTCCAGCCGCTTAAAGCGGCAAGATGCCGCTTCTACTTTAGGTAGTTTATTTATCGAAAATCGCCTAAGGCTTAACCGTTCGCCCTGAGCTGCGAGCCTGTCGAGCAGTCGAAGGGTGGACTCTTAAGCCGTTCCTGGTTCGATCCTTCGACAAGCTCAGGATCCACCACGAACGGCCCTGAACTGTCAAGCCTTAAGTTGGTAGCCCAATTTGTACACTAGCGCAAGGGCGCAATAGCGGTAATCCGCTTGTTGCGCCGTATGGGCAAGGGGATTTACGGTAGGGCTGTGCTTAAAAAGCCACGCCGGCAACACTGCCGATAACATTAAATGTGCCAAAAAATATTGCTAACACTGAATTTGGTAATATTACCCAAATTCTTAAAAAAACCACGATTCCCACGAAAAGACGATTGCATTTCCCGTTTTAGATTCGGTATGATTTAATCCAGACGATGCGGTTACGGGTAAGATGGCTACTTGTTTTTTCAATGGGGTGCATATTGTTCATAAAATACAATTAAATGATTGATTATATGACGATAATATATAATTATACACCTATCTAGGCGCAAAATAATACGCCATTTGGGGTGCATTGACCATTTAATCTGCTCAAACATGCTCACGTTTTGCAATCGGGTGTTTTTTTCAGTGGGAACTGTTGACAAACAAGAGGTTGAGGGAGTAAAGTGTCCAAAACACACCTTGAGGCGTAAACTAAAACGCCTGTTGGGCTGTCTAATACAAAGTTGGGCTTTTTAAAATCAGCAAACCAAGAGGTAAGGATGAAGATTCAAGGTGCAGTGGTGAAAGAGCAAAATGTCACTTTTGCAATCGTAGTTGTTAAGAAGTCTGCAATGCAGACAAACCACGCCTCAGCAGAGACTCGGGCAAGCTTCCAAGCTTTGTTTCCTGGGCTTCCGCTTGTCTTAGCGTCTCAGGACTTACGCGGTACGTTTGAGTATCAGGGTCGTAAGGATTTGGTAGAATTCCTTGCGTCAATTGATGCGTCTCGCATTCCTTGGAAGGAATACACTTTTTCTTAATGTTCATGGCATATTTAAAATGAGTTATAGTGCAATATTTTAGCGACCTTGCTGCACTGCAATTTTCCTGTTATAGTTCCCATTTTAGCATAACTACAATGGCATAGAGGAGCAATAGCGGCGATGTACCAAAAAAACGAGCTTTTACGGGCATTTATAGAAAAAAATTGCCTACTGGCAGACGTTGACATCTCGCTGAGTACAGGCACTCAGTCATCTTTTTACTTCGACTGCAAAAAAGCAACCTTTGACGGGGAAGGTCTATCCCTCATCGTAGACGGCGTTCTCGCCATAATTGATGGTTTGCCTGAGCAACCAACAGCCATAGGCGGCTTAACGATGGGTGCAGACCCCATTGTTGCGGGTGTTGTTGCGCGGGCTTATCAGCTAGGCAGGTCGCCTACCCACGGATCAATTGTTCGTAAGGAACCAAAGAAACACGGAACGAAAAGTAAGATCGAAAATCAACTACCTTCGGGAACAAAAATTGTCGTTATTGATGACGTGATTACTAGTGGTGGTTCCATCAAAACAGCTTGTAAGGAGTTAATTGCGGAAGGGTACATAGTTGTTGGGATTATTGCCTTGGTTGATCGCAAGGCGGGTGGCAAGGAATCGTTAGAGCGAGAATTCGGGCCAGTCCATGCATTATTTGATAAAAATGACTTCCCGGCACTAAGGTCGTTAGATGAAATCGAAACTGTTGCTGAAGCCGCTTGATAATGGGTTTAACTATGGCGCGATAAAAGAAATTGAATCGTTATGCGCTGATTGCATTGTCGAGTCATCGCCAAACGATTCTCCTTTTATTTTCATTATACGTCAGATTTGTTTTGATATATGTCAGCTTATAGAAAGCGTCGACGGTTCAACATCCAATCATGACAAAATTGAACAGCCTATACTTCCTGTGTTGAGAGCATCAATTGCATCATTAGATAGCGAAACTATATCTGATAAACTTGAATATGCCCACAATCTTATAGGTACACTACGCAATGTGAGGAAGGATTTAAAATATAACAAGCAATAAGCATGTTATTGTACTAACTATAAAAGCACCCATAAAACCCATTATCTAGTGGGTTTTTTTATGCCAAACATAAGCAATAACAAGAGCAAGGCCGGGCGCAATAGCGGTTCTCCGCGTATTGCGCCGAATGAAGAACAAGAGAAAAAGCCATGAATCCCCGGCTTTGTCTCCCTAGCCCACCAGCCCAACCCTGCGTTCGAGGGGACGCGGGGTTGTATTTTCGTTCAATTTTCTGGCTCCGTCCGCCCGCGCCCCTCAACGCGGTCGTTGGGCATCTTTGGAAACTTCAGGCCACCGACATGAATAGTCCTTACGTCTTCATCAGTTACTCGCGGCAGGACAGGGACTTCGTTGAACGGCTCTCGGGAGCCTTGAAAGTTGCCGGGGTGCAGACGTGGACCGACGTCGAAAACATCTCCGCTGGTGCAAATTGGCAGAACGAGATCGAGAAGGGTCTGCTTCAAGCACAAGTCTTGCTGTATGTTGTGAGTCGGAGCGCATCCATGTCAAAGTGGATGGAGTATGAACTAGTCGCGTTCATGCGCGGTGCTGGGCGTGTAATCCCAATCATCATTGATGATGAAGGACCAACCGCACTTCCAGTACTGCTACGGGATATTCAGTGGGCGGATTTCAGGTCCGACTTCGATGTAGCTGTTCAATCACTGCTCAAAGGAATCCATTCTCTTCAGGGGCGTACGCCAGTTGCGCCAGCGAAGACCAGATCGAGGGGCTATGTCTTTGTTAGTTACGCGGCTGAAGACGCGACCTTCGTGGAGGATTTGAAACTCTATCTGAAAGGGCGTGGCTACTCGTATTGGGACTTCCGAGAAAGCGAACGGAACTACCAAGTGGATTACACACTGGAACTTGAGGGCGTAATCACCAACGCCGAGGCCACATTAAGTGTCATCTCGCCCGACTGGAAGAAGTCACCAACGTCGTTGCAGGAGTTGCATTTCTCCAAAGACGTTCACACACCAGTGTTCCTCCTTCGTGTTAGAGACCCTGGCCCGACGCTCGCGCTTGCTGGAATGACCTTCATCGATTTCACAGGCACACTCAAGGCGGGCTTCGCAAAACTGGATGGAGAAATGAAGAAGTTCGGCCTATGAACCAGGTGCCCAACCCGGCAGTTTCGTAGGCCGAATCAATGGGGTCAGACTCCATTGCTTGTTAGTATGCCGGGAGAGAAAAAGAGCAAAAGCAATGCAACCCCGGCTTCCTCTCCCTGAGCGGCAGCCCAACCCGGCGCTCAAGGGGACGCGGGGTTACGCTTTGGTGTTTTTCCCCTAGTTTAGTCCGCCCGCGCCCCTTAGCTCGGGCGTTGGGCGTCTTGTAGTTAAACACAAATGTTTCCACAAGCCTGTAGAACAAGCCACGTTTTTTTTCACTTAATAATCTTGGAGGGTTCCGCCATAAACGGTATTTTAGCTTATGCAACCTGTAAAAGCTTTCAACAATAGCTAAACCTATCAGTAAAACAAAAAATAGACGTTTCAGATGACTAAATGCGATCAATGTAATACTCCTGCATTATGGGTTGTTTCTGACGAATGCGGTACAGAAATTCCGCTTTGTTTATCTTGTTATGCCAAATATTCAAGTATAATTCAAAATGATATTGAAAATAATGAGAGAGAAATAAATTACTTAACATCAAGCATTGAAAGTATCTCTGGTATTCCTCAAGACTACTTCCCTCGCTACCCATCAAGACCAATACCAATAACTATTTCAGGCATAAAAATGAATAATATACATGTTTCAAATAGTGTTATAGGAACAATAAATACAGGCTCAATAGGGACAATAGATCAAACAATATCAGCACTAATTCAACTTGGTGAAGTTTCTGTTGCTACTGCTGTTAAAGAACTTACTGAAGCGATAATCAACAGTAGTAATCTTACACCTAATCAAAAAAATAAGCTTGTTGAAACAATAAGTTTTGTATCAACAGAGGCGGCTACTCCAAAAGAAAATAGGAAAACTGCCATTGGATTTGATCTATTAGATAACGGTTTAAAGATTATCAAGGTAGCAGACGATCTTTTTGATGTATATCAAAAGTATTGGCCTATTTTAGTTTCAGTA
>Ga0209697_10004465_pt1 | contig 18156 bp, 18 predicted proteins | sample AliMusrvi5mmetaG_FD_184115 | JGI IMG/M metagenome (GOLD analysis project Ga0209697, IMG submission 184115) | Freshwater lake bacterial and archeal communities from Alinen Mustajarvi, Finland, to study Microbial Dark Matter (Phase II) - Alinen... | ecosystem: Environmental > Aquatic > Freshwater...
ACAAACTCAAGACTTTCCTCGAAGAGGATTGAACCAAAGACTAACGGGCCTATAGCTCAGTTGGTTAGAGCAGAGGACTCATAAGAAAGAAGCCCTAGGGGTCTTGTAATAAAGACCCCAATAGATTCAAGAGGTTAATGTTGGTTAAGGTGGGTAAAATTGCTTACACACCGCTTACACACCGGAGCAAAAACCGAGGTGTGTAGTAAATGCGGTTTTAGTGTGGTTTTGTAATAGAAAACACCAGCAGCAAGGTGTGTAGTAAAAACAGTTTTAGGGCCCATAGCTCAGTTGGTTAGAGCAGAGGACTCATAGCGAAAGTTGTGCCTTATGCTTGGAAACTGCATAAGGGATGGTGTCAAATTCGGAGAAAGCTAAATGCAGCCAAAAGCTGCACAAGCTAACGCCGAGCGAAGCTTAGTAGAAATACTTTGAACGTGTAGAGACTAGACGGCACCCATCTAAGTTGAGCAATCAATATGATGAAGGCATAGTCCAGGGAGTAGTGAAAGCTACACAAACCGGAATCCTTTGGTCCCAGGTTCAAGTCCTGGTGGGCCCACCAGCAAAACAAACCCTCATCAGCAATGGTGGGGGTTTTGTCTTTTCAGTATAGAGTTGAGTTATGAAACAGGGGCGCAATTCAATTTGTTCATGTGGTAGCGGAAAGAAATTTAAACGCTGTCATGGTCAATTCAAAAGCAATGAAGTATTGACTCCATATCCACGGCCATTGCCCCCAGAAATAATCTCGCAAATAGAAGAGCATTATTCCAAACAGTTTATGCATAAGGAAAAGCATGGAGATGTAAAAGAAATAATCAGCGTGGAATTTAATGGGCAAAGAGTTGTAGCGACTGGAAATAAATTAAATTACTCTCCAGAATGGAAAGTGTTCCCTGACTTTCTTAATCACTTTTTGCCTAATGAATTGGGATCTGAGTGGGGTAGACGCCAGCTAACTCTGCAAGACGATGATCAGAATCCAGTGATCCATTGGAGATCATCAATGATTCAGTCGCAAATAAATTCAAGAAGAGACAGGGATGGGCTGATTGGGTCTTGCGATGGAGGCGCTAATGCCTGGACTAGATTGGGCTACGACTTATATTTAATAAGACAAAATTCAGAATTAAAGAAAAAAATATTATCTCGTCTTAGAGATAATGTTAGTTTTCAAGGTGCAAGATTTGAAGTCGCTGTAGCTGCCATGATGCTTGCATCGGGATATGAGCTTACATTTTCATCGGAAAGCGGGCCTGGAAAGCACCCTGAGTTTTTCGCTAAGAATAAGACAAATGGAATAACTTTGGCTGTAGAGGCTAAAAGTAAGCATCGTAATGGGGTGATGGGATTTAGTGGATCGCCAAAAGAAGTGACATCTGATTTTTCTGGGATTAGAAAATTACTAATGGATGCTCTCAATAAAGATACCAAGGAGCCTTTACTCGTATTTATTGAGTTGAATTTACCTTTTCCTTTGGTTGTTTCAGATGAGGCTAACAAAATTGCCAAAGAGTTGAGATTGATGTGGAACGCAGTTCAAGAAAAAGACTGGCTTAATGGTTTTCCTGCTATTGGAGTTTTCTTTTATAACGATTGTTCTCCGTGGTATTTAAATAAAGAATTGCCGGCGGGTAAAAGTCCTATTTGGGGGTTAAGTTTTAAAGCTGCAAATTCAAGACATATATTTGAGTCTGAATCGCTGCTCGTAAGAATAGGTCAGGGCTGTTTGCAAAGGTCTAATATTCCTATGGAATTCCCTATGCAATCATGACCGTTACTTAAAGTAACGCTTGTCTATCACCACCCCTTAACCGTCGGAACCTGAGGTGCTTGGCGTGGGGCATTAATTGTTGTATTTGGAGTGGTTGGGATTGGGGTGGTGGTAGAGCCTTGATATTGGCCTTGAGGGCTATAAAAGTTAGTTTGCCCATTATCGGTTTGAAAAGATTGGATGTTCTGGCCTTGGGCGTTATATATGTTGGTTACACCGCTTGGGCTAGTTTGGCTATAGCCCTTATATTGACCGTTAGCGTCATAAATGGCTTGAGCAAAGGCAGGGCTTAGCTGAGCTAAGAAAGCAAGAAGGGCTATTAATAATTTCATGATCTTGGGCTCATAGAGGGTGGGTTCATTAAATCTTATATCTATTAAAGGGTGCGCTTAGAAATTAATCATTTAAATAGATATTGCTCTTAAAATGGTCAATATTAGAAAATTACTAAAAATATAACGAAAAGCAGCTAATACAGTCCATTTTTATCTTAAGGTGCACGCCCCTCCCACGGAAAATATCTTTAAATGATTTTTAGCGAAGATTCACGAGTCAAGATCCCATGCATTCTGCACTTAATGCGGCTTGGGTACGACTATCTTTCATTAAAGAGCGCCGTACGGGATGAAGAAACTAACATCTTCCCAGATCTATTCACTAATGCCATCGCTAAGATCAACCCAGATTTAGCGGTTGATGAAATTCCACGCTTACTAGCTGATGTCAAACTACTGCTAGATAACGAGGATCTTGGCAAAGCCTTCTATGAAAGGCTAACTGAACAATCAGGCGTCAAGCTCATAGATTTTGATAAATTTAACAACAACAGTTTTTATGTCGTCACAGAGCTGACTTACAAAAACGGTGATGACGAATTCCGACCAGATATCACGTTATTGATCAACGGTCTACCTTTGGCTTTTATTGAAGTTAAGAAACCAAACAATCGCGAAGGCGTTCTTGCTGAGCGTAACCGCATCCTTACTCGCAGTAGGAATCCAAAGTTCCGCCGCTTCATGAACATCACGCAGTTGATGGTTTTCTCAAACAATATGGAGTACGAGGATGGATCACCGCAACCTATTGAGGGTGCGTTTTATGCAAGCCCATCTTACGATACGCCAGTGTTTAACTACTTCCGCGAAGAGGAGTCTTTAGATCTTACTCAGTTGCTGCGCGAGGAAAATGACGCATTAGAAAATGAAGTTCTTTGTGATAACAATGTCAATGTCATCAAGCACAGCCCAGAATTCCTGAGTAATAAAGCGCCTGATACCCCAACTAATCGAATTTGTACGTCTCTCTTTAGTCGTGATCGTCTGTCATTTATTTTGCGTTACGCATTGGCATATGTCAATGAGAGTGATGGCCTGCAAAAGCACGTGATGCGTTATCCGCAACTCTTTGCTACTAAAGCAATTGAAAAAGCATTAGATGCTGGAGTTAAGAAAGGCATCATCTGGCACACCCAAGGCAGCGGAAAAACTGCACTTGCGTACTACAACACTCGTTTTCTAACTGATTATTTTCAGCGTAAAGGGGTCATTCCCAAGTTCTACTTTATCGTGGATAGATTGGACTTACTGATCCAAGCCCAGCGTGAGCTAGCTGGTCGTGGTTTGGTTGTACACACTATTGACAGTCGCGAAGCATTTTCAAGAGACATTAAGACCTCGCAAGTCGTACACAATAACAGCGGCAAACCAGAAATCACTGTCGTCAACATTCAAAAGTTTGAGGATGATCCGGATGTTGTTCATGTAGAAGATTATGACTTCAATATCCAGCGTGTTTACTTCCTTGATGAAGTGCACCGCAGCTACAACCCGCAAGGTAGCTTTTTGGCTAATCTAAGCCAGTCTGATAGACATGCAATCAAAATTGGATTAACGGGAACACCCCTGCTTGGCGAGGACTACAACTCTAGGGCATTGTTTGGGGATTACATCCATAAGTACTATTACAACGCCTCAATCGCGGACGGTTACACGCTTCGCCTAATTCGCGAGGAAATCGCTACTAATTACAAAATTTCGTTGCAGGAAGCTCTTGCGGCCGTTCAGTTACAACAAGGCGATATTGATCGTAAACAAATCTACTCACATCCGAAGTTCGTAGAGCCGATGCTTGACTACATTGTTCGTGATTTTGAGAAAAGTAGAGCTGCACTTGGCGACTCCAGCATAGGCGGCATGGTAATTTGCGATAGCGCAGATCAAGCTAAAGAGATGCATAGAATCTTTAATGCAGTTTACGCAGAGAAATCAAGCTCAAGCAGCACTGAGCCTGAAGGCTACGCAGTGCAAGCGGCAGAGAAGAATCGCGTAAAAACTGCTGCGCTAATTCTGCACGACATTGGCAGCAAAGATGAGCGCAAGCAGTGGGTAGAAGATTTTAAGGCTGGCAAGATTGATTTCTTGTTCGTTTACAACATGCTTTTGACTGGTTTTGATGCCAAGCGATTGAAAAAGCTCTACCTTGGACGAGTCATTAAGGCGCATAACTTACTGCAAGCTCTTACCCGTGTGAACCGCACTTACAAGGATTTTCGCTATGGGTATGTAGTTGACTTTGCCGATATCCGCAAGGAGTTTGACAAGACCAATAAGGACTACTTCAATGAGTTGCAGTCAGAACTTGGAGACGAGGTTGAGCATTACTCCAATCTGTTCAAATCATCCGAAGAGATCACGCAAGAAATTGAAGCCATCAAGGATGTTCTGTTTAGCTTTGACATCCAAAATGCAGAGGAATTCTCTCGCCAGATCAGCCAAATTCAAGATCGTATAACAATATTGGCGCTCAAGAATGCGCTTGCTGATGCACGTAATCTTTATAACTTGATCCGATTGCAAGGGGAGTACTCATTACTCCAACAGCTTGATTTCAAGAAGCTGAACCAGCTTTATCGTGAGACTAGTAATCACCTTGAACTGCTTAACTTAAAAGAATCGATTGAAACAGCATCAGATACTAGTGGCTTACTAAATGTTGCACTAGAAGATGTGATTTTCAAGTTTGCCAAGATCAAAGAGGAAGAGCTTGTTCTTGCAGACAAACTCAAGAATACTCTACGTCAAACTCGCGAAGCCATGGCAAGAAATTTTGACCAGCAAGACCCGAAATTCCTATCTTTACGCGAAGAGCTAGAGCGCCTGTTTAAGAAAAAGAAACTGAGCGAAGTTAGCCAAGAAGAAATGACTGCCAATATTGGCGCTCTCAACGCAATACATGACAAGGTAAAAGAGCTAAATAGGCTTAACAATCAACTTCGCCACAAGTACCAAGGTGATGCAAAGTACACACGCATACACAAGCGTTTGAACGAATCTGGCGACTTTACCAAGACTGAGCGACAGCTATTTGAAGCCCTTATACAAGTGAAGTCGCAGGCCGATGATCACGTACTGCAAAACACGCAGATACTTAACAATGTAAGCTATTTTGAACGCATGATGCAACCAATAGTGATTGGCGAGTTCTACACCCGCCAAAACATCAAACTCACACCGGAAGCTACGCGCACCATCAATCATCTGGTTGTATCTGAATACATGAACGAATTTACTGCTGGCTCTCGTTCGGGCGGCAACCATAATGCTGGAGCACAATCTTGGTAACTCAACAATTTGAACAACGTACACGCGAGCTAATTGATAGCCTAAAAGCTATTTGCGCTTCTTATGGTCTTGGTAATGATGGAAATGAATTTAAGATCATCACTCAAGTTTTCCTATACAAGTTCCTAAATGACAAGTTTGCCTTTGAGGCTAAAAAGGTAAACCCAAAACTTGCTGATGCAGATAATTGGGAATCTGCTATTGCATCTATGAGCCCTGATGAGCTAGAAATGCTGCAAATGCAGTTAGGGCCAGATACAGCCAAGCTCAAACCAGGGCACTTCATTGCTCATTTATTTGGCCGTCAGAACGCTCCAGAGTTTGCAAAGTTGTTTGACGATACATTGCGTGACATCGCTATCTCAAATAATGAGATCTTCGCTGTAAAAACAGATGGTGGCGCAAAGATTACCTTGTTTGATCGTGTCAGCGAATTCATCACAGACACCTCAAAGAGGGATGCATTCTGCCGCGCTATCATCAATAAGCTAGGCGACTTCAGCTTTGAACGCATCTTTAACGAGAAATACGATTTCTATGCCGCCCTTTTTGAGTACCTAATCAAGGACTACAACAAAGACAGTGGCGGTAAGTATGCTGAATATTACACGCCACATGCTGTTGCAAAGATCATGGCTGCGATTCTTGTGCCTGAATCTAATCGCGGCAAAATCAGCAACGTGAGCTGTTACGACCCATCAGCAGGATCGGGCACTCTTTTAATGAACATTGCCCATGCAATTGGGGAGCAACGTTGCAGTATCTATTCGCAGGATATTTCTCAAAAATCATCTAGCTTATTGCGACTGAACTTGATTCTTAACAACTTGGTCCACTCCATACCCAATATCATTCAAGGCAATACGATGCTGCATCCTTACCATCGAGATGGAAAGGCGCTAAAGAAATTTGACTACATAGTAAGCAATCCACCATTTAAGATGGATTTTTCAGACTTTCGTAACGAACTTGATACTAATGAGCACCAAGAGCGTTTCTTTGCTGGTGTACCAAACATACCCAAGCAAGCGGTAGATAAGATGGCAATCTACGAACTCTTCCTGCAGCATATCATCTTTTCACTCAAAGATAAGGGCAAAGCAGCAGTAGTAGTTCCAACTGGATTTATAACGGCACAAAGTGGAATTGATAAAGGAATTCGTCAGCATCTAGTTGATAATAAGATGTTAGCCGGCGTTGTATCTATGCCAAGTAATATTTTTGCAACAACTGGCACCAACGTGTCTATATTGTTTATAGATGCAACTAACAAATCAGAGGTCGTCCTCATTGATGCATCAACACTTGGTACGAAAGTTAAAGATGGGAAAAATCAAAAGACTCTCCTTTCCACCGAGGAGGAAGATAGGATAATTGCAACATTTAACGCAAAAGAAAGTATTGATGATTTCTCTGTAGTAGTTAGTTACGATCAAATTGCTTCTAAAAACTTTAGCTTAAGTGCAGGTCAATATTTTGAGGTAAAAATTGAATATAGTCATTTATCGCCAGATCAATTTTCCAAAAGAATTCATGATTTTAGCGATGAGTTAGATCTTCTTTTTAAGGAGTCTGCTCAACTAGAACATGAAATTAAAAAACAATTATCCAGTCTAAGCCATGAGTAATTCTAATTGGCCTAAACATAAATTGAGTTCACTAACATCGCGTATTGGCGATGGCATTCATGGGACTCCAATTTATGTTGAAAGATCAGACTTTTCTTTTATTAATGGTAATAATTTAAAGGATGGATTTATTGAAGTCACAGTTGACACAAAAAAAGTTTCTCCCAGCGAGTATCAAAAGCATTTTATAGAGTTTGATGATAAAACTCTATTTCTGTCAATTAATGGAACTCTTGGTAGCTTAGCAAAATACAGAGGTGAAGCTGTAATACTTGGAAAAAGTGCTGCTTATATTAAGTGTTCATCCATTAATAGTGACTACCTCTATTATTATTTTCATCTTGGTAGCATTCAAGAGTATTTGTGGAACGTTGCAACAGGCTCAACCATTAAGAACTTATCACTTGCTGCTATCCGGAATCTTGAAATACCAACTCCTTCGGAAGAGGAGCAGAAAAAGATTGCATTAGTGCTTTCTACGATTGACGCAAAAATTCAATGTAATAACAAAATCAATAAAAAATTAGAGTCAATGGCAAAGCAACTGTATGACTATTGGTTCATACAATTTGACTTCCCTGATAAAAACGGCAGACCATATAAGTCCTCTGGTGGGGCAATGGTCTTCAATGACGTACTGAAGCGCGATATTCCAGCAGGTTGGAAAATTAAACATCTAAGTGATATCGCAAATATCACCATGGGCACTTCTCCCGCCGGTAAATCACTAAATCAAGCAAGTGATGGAGTTGTATTTTTCCAAGGCTCGACTGATTTTGGTTGGCAGTTTCCCAAAGTTCGCCAATACACGATTGATCCAATTCGTATGGCAAAAAAAGGTGATATTTTACTTAGTGTCCGTGCCCCTGTGGGCGATATGAATATCGCGCATATTGATTGCTGCATTGGCCGTGGCTTGGCTGCTTTGAATAGCAAGGATGGTTTTGATGGCTTCTTATTTTATGTAATGCAATATTTCAAAACAATTTTTGATCGACGTAATAGTGAGGGAACTACTTTTGGGTCAATAACAAAAGATGATTTGCATTCATTGCTGCTAACGTACCCTGATTTTGAACTTTTGAAAAAATATGACGAAGTTGTTTCAAAATACAATCAAATAGTTTTTAATAGAAGCATGGAGAATGATCGGCTAATTCAGCTTCGTGATTGGCTTTTACCAATGCTTATGAATGGGCAGGCTACCGTAACTTAAAGTAATGCTAACCTGATCCATAAGCCTCCATTGAATCCCACAATTAGCCACACTTTCTTTTGGCTAAATTGACCCCTGTTTTTCCTCCAATTAGGTTGTCCTAGCCTAGTGTCAGAAGCTAAAGTATGTGTATGGCAATTAAAAAAGAAAGTACACATCAACTCATACACCGTAACCTAACCCTCTATCAACGCGAGCATAGTGCCGTATGGCAATGTCGCTTTAAGGTGGATAACAAGTGGATACGAGCAACTACCAAAGAGACCCAGCTTGATTTAGCCGTCAATAAAGCTAAAGAGCTATTGGTAGAAGCAGAGATTCGTAAACGCTCAGGCATTCCAGTAGTGACAAAACGTTTTAAGGATATCGCCATGCTGGCAATTGATCGCATGGATCGAGATCTAAAGGGTGGTTTAGGTAAGTCGATCTATAAAGACTACATCCGCATTATTAATGAGCATTTCATCCCCAGTCTTGGGCAAAGGCTCATTACCAATATTGATTACGATGCCTTGCAGCAGTACTACGATGACCGTGAAGCCAGGTATGGGTTAGCGATCTCCAACAGCAATCGTAAAACCCAAAACGCTGCATTTAATAGGGTCTTTGATGAAGCTATTGTGCGGGGTTATTTAACTGAGAGCAATCGTCCTAAGCTAGATGGCAAGACCAAAGAGAGTGTTCGTCGCCCAGCGTTTGAATTACATGAACTGAGAGCGTTACTAAAGTTACTGGGGCCATATATAGAGTCAGGCAGAACGAAAGATGTGCGTGAACGCCGTGAAATCCTTAGAGACTATGTAGAGATGCTAGTGGATACAGGAGCAAGACCAGGTATTGAGTTGCTGGATATGAAATGGAAGCAAATCCGTTTCATGATGAACCCCATTAGTACAGTTACAGACCAATTGGACGAAGAGGGTGAAGTTATTGAAGTGCATAGCCTAAATCGTAGTTGTGAGATGACGGTCAAAGGTAAAACAGGGCAAAGACAGATTATTGGTCGCTTACCTAGCATTAGAGTTTTGGAGCGTATAGCCTTGCGAAACTATGGAGTGGCTAGCTCAATTAAAGATCCATTAGCAGAGTTGATCAAACCCACTAATGACGATTACATCTTTAGAACCAAAGAGGGCAGAGATTTAAGTGATGTGCTTAATCACATGTTTGATGGTTTCTTGGCAGACCATGGTTTGCTCATTGACCCCAAGACCAATCAAAAGCGGGTGTTCTATAGCCTGCGTCATACCTATGCCACCTTAGCACTTACTCACGACATAGTTCCAATTCATACACTAGCTAAGCAAATGGGAACTAGCGTCTTAATGATTGAGCGGCACTATAGCCACTTACAGGTAATACAAGCTATTGAGCAATTACGTGGCGCTACAACTAGAAAGCTGATTGAGGCGGATAGTAGGGCGGCTGATAATTATCCTAGTAAGAAGCAGGCTCAAAAACAGCAATTGGCTGCTTAGAATGGTTAAAGTGGACTTTTTATAAAGGTTCCCAAAAGGAACTTATAGTACTATAATGGAACCACCTTACGGAGAACCATCATGTCTATTAACGTGAAATTGTCAGAAAACCTTGTTGAGCAAGCCAAAGTGTTTGGAAATATTGAGCATCGCTCGGTACCCAAACAGATTGAGTATTGGTCACAAATTGGCAAGATTGCCCAAGAAAATCCAGACCTACCATTTTCTTTGATTCGTGAAATCTTGGTTGCAGATCAAGAACCAGTCATTGGTGAATACGTTTTTAGTTAATGCGTTTACTGGTTACGGCCACTTTTGCAAAGGCCACTAAAAAACTGCACGCCCCACAAAAAGTAGAGCTAGATGCTGCGCTCAAACTGATTTCCAAAGATCCCATCATTGGTGAGGCAAAAGTAGGAGATTTACTGGGAGTATATGTTTATAAATTTAGACTATCTCAGCAACAATGTTTATTAGCCTATCGAATTGTGGATCAAGAAAGTATTAAACTACTAACGTTTGGCCCGCATGAGAATTTCTATCGAGATTTAAAGCGTCAAAGCGAATAGCCCTTAGCTCCCCAAAGCCTTCCTCAAATAGGGATCAATATCCCCTTGAGTCAGTAGCCACTGTTTGTATTCGCTAGGAACATCTGCTAACAACATACCTTTATGTTTGCCAAATGGCATGGTGGTTGGGGTTCTAGCCTTTTCAGACTCAGCATATAAATCTTCAACGGTTTTAACGCCTAGCTCTTGGCAAATGTGATCCAAGATCACAGCGCAAACGCCCACATCTGCAATTGCTGAATGGGCATTCCGTAATTGCTCACGTGCTGTAGCTCGTTCTAAGTAATACATAAGCGCACTTTGATTATGGCTATCTAAATCAGGCCATAGCTTGCGAGCTAGGGCTAGCGTGCAGATACGTTTAACTTCAGGTTTGCCGATAACTTCCCAGTCAAAGTCCACGTTATGCCCAATCATGTAGTCCACATGACCGGGCAATGTAAAGCTAGCTGCGGGTGGGCAATCTACCAATTCTTCATCCATGATGTGATGGGTGGCTAGTGCACCCAGGGTAATGGGTTTACCAGGGTTATAACGCTGCACAAAAGGGTTGGTAACAGTAAAGGGCTCAATGGATTCAAGCTCAACCCAAGCAGCTTCTATTAATACGGGTTCTTTAATGCCTGTAGCTTCAGTATCGAAAATAATAGTTTTGGACATATGAGTTTGTGTACTATTTAAGGTAATTAATTTTATAGGGGTTTGGGATGTCCATTAAATTTGCAAGATTCAATATCCAGCTTCTAGAAGGTCCTGATGTTGAGGTGAAGGCTGATGAATGGCAGGCTTTACTAAATGATGCGGCAATTGAAGGATACGCTGATGATTATGAGGTATTTTATTTGTCACAGCGAGGAGTTGTGGGGGTAAGTGTTCCATATGAATCTGAAGATCCGATGCTGTTATTAGAAGCTGGAGCCGTTTTAGGGTTCTGCCAATCAAGGTGCGAGCGGTCTGAAATCGGTGGGATGGAAACCATGTGGCTATCTTTGCATGATGCTGATGATTCAACGATTGATTCTCCAATTTAATAATTATGACCGTTACTTAAAGTAACGCTTGTGAGTATTTGCACTATGCCTGTCAGTCGTCTTTGGGCAGATAAATGATCAATACGAAAATTCTTAGAAATCTGGTGAATTCGGGTCATTTCGCCTGATTTTGGTTAAGGGTTAGATTAAATCACCAGGGGCCGAGATCTCGGATGGCGCTGAAAATTGCGCGGTAAATTTTTTAATAACTTGTATGATTCTTATTGTAGTCATTCATTTGCTTTAATAAATCATGCTTTTGGTCTTGCCTAAAACGTTCACGCTTTAATCTTTGTTTCAGAGCGGCATCTTGTCGTTTTAAGTCATTTATACGAACTTGATCAATAGTAAGGGGCTTAGTGGGTTTGATTGGCTTGATTCTGTTAATAATTTCTTCTACGGGCTCAAATTCCAAATCTTCTTTGGTCGATACAGTGGGGCTGGAGAGAATGCAATCCATGCCAAATTGGTATTGCAGCATTAATCTGGCATGAATAGAGCTATCTGCAAAAACGGCAGTCTTCATAGATTGGCCTTTTACTTTGATCGTTGCGATGTATTTTTTCATAACTGTATTTACTAGCAATCCAGTAACTAGTGTTTGAAACCCAGCTTTACTGCTTCAGTTGCTACGTCTATTAAATGATCTAGCTCCCCAGCTTCTACCGCAGCTTTAATCTTTTGTAATGTTGGGATTAGCTCATTGGCTTTATCTAGCTCTATAGCAGTTTTCCCTTGCGAAATTTCAAGTGCTTTGGAGCCATAGCGCAGGATTAAGCAGACTTTGCCATTTTGAGCAGTAAACCACCAGGGCTTAATGCGCTTTGGTACATCCAGTAGCTTGACGTTGCCTTCAATATCTTTAATGCGTTTGGACTTAAGTGGGGCGTATGTACCGCCATTACTTTTTGCTTCTGCAAGTTGGATCTGCTCCCATAGCTTGTCAGATAGTTTGTTTCTTCTTTGGACAATTGGGGGTAATTTAGCTGGTTTGGTGACCGCTACTAATTTAAGTGAATCTAGTGTGCTCACATTGGCTCCTTGGTAAATGAATGGGCACATATAACAATATGATCTAAGTTGGTGGTTGGGCAACCAGAAAATAGACAACTAAAAGAATCCAGAATTAAGCAGGAATTTGTGTGGTTTGCTAAATAACTATGACGACAAAACAAAAGAACGTTTTGTATGCCATTACTTATTACTACCGAAATAAGGGCTGTGACACCTAGTCGTTATGTCACCCGAAAACTGGACATTGTTGATCACGGAGACGGAAATTCTGGGCGGTAGCAGAGACTTAATTCACTATCCTTTACAGGACGCCATTAGCCTTGCTGACTAATATGAATCAAGTATATGAATTAGCACAAAGATCGTAGAACATAGCTCTATAGATCACGAGAAAGCCCTGCGTACACAGCAACTTTCAAACAAGACAAAGGTAGCCACTTATTGCTTTTGTCATTGTTGCGTTTCAAGCCGCACGTAAAAGGAGACAGCGAAACCGCCCTTCCCAAACTGGTTGTGCCCATAAGTGGTGTAGTAAAGAACTCAACAAAAGTCCTTTTCTATTACTGAGCCTGCTACTTAAGGCTCAGTGTAGGTTGAATCTTCCAAAAGCTCTTAATACGAAAAAGAAATGTGATGAGCGACAAGCGAAATCACAGGAGAACGTAGTTCGCCTATCTATCTATTTCAATAAATTCAATATTTCTTCCTGATATTGAATTAAATTCTTCAATACAAGTTTCTCTTAAATCCTCAATTCGCTCATCCATTTCTTGGAACGACATGATGTCATCCCTGCTTAAGTCAGTTTCTTCTTCTAATACATCATCAATATCGTCGATATCACATGACCAGCTATAGCTTAATTCTTCTTCCTCTTTGTGCTCAATGAATCCAAGTAATTCGTTAAAACAGACAATTCTGGTACCAATTAAATAGGGGTTATTGTCCTTATAATCCATTTGAACAACAACATCGGGATATATGATTGAAGCGCACTTAGCAATATGATCTTGTAACTTTTCAGGGGCGATATTTTTACTTTCAAACTCAAGCTTATGGGTTGAACCAAAATACCAGCAACCATAAGCTCCAAGTAATTCACCACCATCAAATTCATCGCCTTTACTCATGCCATAAAGTATTCTTGTGACAGCAGAATATCTCTCTGCATTTTTATCAAACGAGTATGTTCCAGAACTATCTGTATTTTTATCGAAATCATTCTTAAATCTTCGGATAATTTCTTTTTCTAATTCACGAATTTTTTCATTGCCATAAAAAGTAAACGTGCTTTCTACAGGTGTAGACATTTTTCACCTCAAATTAAGTTTGTTTAAGTAACTATAGCTAATTTTTATAACAACAGAATAGTTTTAAGCGGAGATCTTTCATTTTCGCTGGCTTGGGTAGCTTGGCCCCAATTTAAAACGCTTATCGGTCGTTTTAAACAGCCTTCAAAATATCGCGGCATCTTAGCCACAACTTTAGCCATTTACACCATGGTTTTCCAGTAAAAACCAGCTAAATAAAAAACTACAGGAAAGTATAGTTTCCTGTAGTTATCTTGTAAGTCATTGAAATCGAAAGCCCTTTTTTCTGTGGCATTTCTGCCATAGTCGGTTGTCCAAACCAAACATCAGAAAACATACTGTAGCTGCGTATTTATTACATTTAAAGGACAGCTATATGCCACAAGCAAAATCGTTTAGTAGTACAGAACTTACCCAAGTTTTGACATATGTACAAACCACCAAACATAGCGTGCGTAACCGGGCTATGTTGCTATTAACCCATTGGGGTGGGCTCAGAGTAGGGGAAGTTGCAGCCCTGCGTATATGCGACGTTTTAGACGGTGAAAACAAGGTGAAAAGTGAAATCCGCTTATTGCCAGAGCAAACCAAAGGACGCCATCCACGCACAGTATTCCTAAATGAGCGCCTAAAAGCGGAGTTACAAGCGTTTGCCAATGAGATCACCATTAAAGACCGCAACTATGCATTCTTTCCCACACAGAAGTTCCCAAAACGTGGGTTTACAGCAAATACATTAACGCAGCACTTTAAGCATATCTATAAAGAGTCTGGAATATCCGGCGCCGCTAGTCACAGTGGTCGTAGAAGTTTTATTACCAACTTAGCCAGTAAAGGTATCGGGGTAAGGGTGCTGATGAGCTTAGCGGGTCATCGCAATATCGGTACTACACAGGCATACATTGATGTTAATGATGATATGAAGCGCAGGGCGGTAGAGTTAATCTAAGTTTTTTTAAGCTTTGGGTTAGAGATTTGCATGCGCCTATAGATATCTTCGTAATCAAAGTCTGGCAGGGCGATTGGCTTTGGGTCAGGGAATCTGCCGCGAGCTGCGTTCTCGGCAATGTACTGTGCTTTCTTTAAAGCTCTACTGGTAAGTACAGTCATATTGTTGCGTTGATCGACTGTTTTGGCGCTCGCTTTAGTGGCGCTGATATCAAGGCCTATTGCATTAGTGGGACTGACTTTAGCTACAACACCTAAGCGCCAGTTCACCCAATCTGGATGCTGCGCTTTTGCCCAGAGTAATTTGATCCCAATAAATAATGGCGCAGAACGTAAACGTTTGGCTGTGAGTGAGCGTTTGGCTTTTTGGGCTTTGGGTGGAACGGTAACGCCAGTCCGATTAATCACTCTGGTAACTTCCTTTAGGATGGCTCGCTTAGGCATGCCAAGTGGAATTGCCAGAATTAGCGCACGGCCAGAACCCTCTTGCTTGCGAAATGTTTTGAAGTAATGCTCCAGTGCTTTATTAAACCCAGACTCATACTCTTCATTCTTTTCAATATTAGCTATTTGACGTACTTGAGGTTTAACGTATTCAGTACCGTATAGATTGATGCCGGTACTGATCCACCAATCATCAAACTTCACTTTAGCTACATCACCATATTCATCGTAAGTCTTAAGAACTAGGTCAAAGTCCTCAGGCAATAACTTCTTCTCTTTAGTTGTTAGCTTGCCAGCCCTCGCTTTTCTAGCTAGCTCGTAAGTAGGACTTAGGCGCAGATATTCGAGCATCAGCATCACATAGCCCTGGATACCCTTTGTAGCCCAATCTTTCTTTGACTTATTTGGCAGCATTTTTTACTCGATTTCTCATTAAAAACTTAAAAATATATTAACACTTAACGATCACATTTTAAATGTAATTTCTATTAAATGTTAGTTATGAGATTCTATTAATACAGCAATTTCGCTGCTTTTAAAGGAGTTTTGAAATGGAAACAACAGTAAAGATGTCTTCAGTAGCAAATGTATTTGATTCTTATAGTGGTGTCTGTTTAGCGGATACCGGAGAGACTATTCAAGCAAATTTGAGTAGTGATGAGTTATTGCGTTATTGCCACGCAATGATGAAGGTGGAGAAGCAGCAGGTTTTAAATAGAAAGGACTTAGCTGTATTGGATAAGATTGATGCGATCACTTTTGAACATCATGGCATGTGTTTGAAGGATTCGCTTGTAACTAAAGCACGTCTAAAAGCGTGTAAAAAATATGGCGTAAATTTTATTGATCGTGATGGCTTAATTGACCACATGTCCGCAATGACAAGCACGCATTCTTCTAATGATTTAGATGTAACCGAGAGTGAACTAAATCTGCAGATTGGATATTTTCTTTTGGATCGGTTGGGTGAGTCTCGTTTCCAAGACTTTTCTTTGACTATTGGTCGCGTATTAAAAAAACAGCCTCTAAGTAGAAGAGATCTTGAGGTGATCTATGAAGTTGAGTCACTTTTTCTAGAGGAGCTTGATTCCTCAACTAGAAGTGGGGCCCTTCAGTCTGCTATTGATGAGGCCTGTGAACGTTTATGCCTTGATTTTGAAAGTCTTGGTCAAAAAACATTTCATTAAATCTTACAAAGCAAGCGTTACTTGAAGTAACGCTTGCTAATCCACAAAGGAAAACAAAAATGAATACAGAATTAATTGAAGTAGAAACAAAAGCTAAAACTGCTGTTATGAATAGGACTTTGATAGGGCAGGCTGATGATTTAGCTTTAGAGCATGAAAGCTTTCATACAAACTACATCGTTTCAGGTCGCATTGCGCTTTATGAGTTGTTAGCAAAGATCTATGCGTTATCAGTCAAGCTGGATGGCGCTATAGATAAAGCTGAACAGATCAGCATCATGCGTTCAGTTCTGGCTGACAAATATCAAATCCGTACGCAGGAAAATACCCCCGATCTAACAGTGCTTGTGCGTTATATCACCCGTTCTGATCGTAGAACTGCACATGGATATGCTCGCGCAATAGAAAGCGCTAGGGAAAGCGGAATTCTTCCTAATAACCTAGTTGGTTTTATTGAGCATCATGGTGGTATTGAGCGGATTCGAATTTCAGGCGCTGATCATGAAGGCTCTGCTGATATTGAACAAGAGAAAATTCGATTGGCTAAAACATACCTAGCTGTGAAGGCAGATTCTCCCTTTACAAGCTTTGATGGCCCGAAAGAATTTGAAGGAATTTATTCTAATAGCTGTGCTTATGAAATCGTCATATGTTCTTTGGGGGTTGGTAATAAGTACCACGTCATTGGCAAATTACCAGCAGATCCAGCGTTAGAGGATCTAGCAATAAAGCATTTTTCCAAGCATTTATGCAAAAACATGGATCTAGCTCGAAATGAAATTGCAAAAATGGATCGGAAAAATAGAGAGCTAAAGCGTGAGAGAGCAAGCGTCAGTTGCGAGGTGAAATCATGAGATATACGGCTAAAGAGATTGTTGATATTTTCAAAAGCTGCCCAGAGGATGAAGTTATCTTCATGTGGTTTAAAAGGCGGCATGAATTTGATAATGTTTTAGATATTTCAGAGGAGCAGTGGGATGAAGTTTTTGATTGGAAGGATTGGATTTATGACTATGTAAATACTGCTATGTTTGAGTTGGTTTACGAGAAGGTTCATGAAGAGGGAGGGCAAGCAGAATAATTGGGCATACAAGCTTTGGAGCAACGAAGTGCTACACAGTTGTTCCAAAATTCTTGTGGTTATGAAAACCAAAGAGTCGGTCAGCAGTTCTTCTAATTAGATTAATTCCACTACACAAAACGCTACACACCGATATTTAGGAGACGTAAGCTCTTGAAATCCTAGTGGTTTTCTTTGGATGTCTGCTCTCATAACCAGAGAACCTAAACAGGACCTAAACATCACAAAAAGCTATCTTTTGAGATGAAAGGTGAGATTTGGTCTTTTGAGCGTTACTTAAAGTAACGCTGAGCATGCTCGAAAGTGTGTAGGCAATTACTACACATTACCTATAGTGATGCTTTTGGATTCACACCAACAATGAGTTACTTGTAGAGGTTTATTAGAAAGATTTAATCTATATACCCTACGATCGTAGGGTATTAAATACAAGCCTCCTTCCCCACACTACAGGCTTACTCATATAGTGGTTATATTCCAGAATGCGTAGAATTTGGTCTACTCCTTTCTTATTATTGATGGCGGTAGTTTGCCTACCAGTTGCCGCTCAGGGGCAAGACCAAACACGCTCTAAATTTGAAGGTTTTTATACTGATTTAGGCCTTGGATATCGCGATGTCAACACATCTTCTAGTTCTTCGTTGACGCTCAATGGGGCAGTGATTCCATCTAGCGTTAGTTCAGGTGGATCCAGTCATACTCTGGCAGTTCTCACTGCAGGTTATAACTTCAATATTGCGCAGAACTACTATTTTGGAATTGGCGCCAATATTTCTCCTTCTAATGGCCTCACACAACAACTCCAAATTCAGGCTTTAAATAAAAATACTACTGTGAGTGGAGTAACGTCCCT
>Ga0209697_10004479_pt1 | contig 18117 bp, 10 predicted proteins | sample AliMusrvi5mmetaG_FD_184115 | JGI IMG/M metagenome (GOLD analysis project Ga0209697, IMG submission 184115) | Freshwater lake bacterial and archeal communities from Alinen Mustajarvi, Finland, to study Microbial Dark Matter (Phase II) - Alinen... | ecosystem: Environmental > Aquatic > Freshwater...
TGATTCCAGAAACCCTTCATAAATAGATAGAAATTGTCTCTCTTTTAACATCGCTTCTCTTTAAAATGAGTGCCAAACTTAAAACTCAAAACGACAATTTAAAATACGGGGTTTACCGAAGGCTTACTTTTCATCCAGTGCATCTTATAAACATACGGGTAGAGCATCCAGCACAAACTACTCCTATAAAATACAAGCTCAAAAGAGTGCAACTTGTGTTTCGGGATATACTTCATGTGTGAGTGCGACAACGCAAAGCAGTTGTACTGCACCTAGCAAACCTACAAGTTTGACAGCTACGTCTGTTTCATCATCCGAGATTGATTTGAGCTGGAGTTCTGTTTCTGGTGCAATTGGATATGATATTTCATATTGTGATGGGACTTATATTGCATTTTCATCCAGTGCATCTTATAAACATACGGGTAGAGCATCCAGCACAAACTACTCCTATAAAATACAAGCTCAAAAGAGTGCAACTTGTGTTTCGGGATATTCTTCATGTGTGAGTGCTACAACACAAAGCAGTTGTACACCTCCGGCTAAACCTGCAGGATTGACAGCCACAGCTGTTTCTTCATCACAAATAAATTTAAGTTGGAACGCTGTCGCAGGTGCAATTGGATATGATGTCTCGTATTGTGATGGCACATATATCGGATTTGTATCGGGTACGACTTATAGTCATACAGGCAGGGTTGAAAACATAAATTATTCCTATAAAGTTCAAGCGCAAAAGAGTGCTACCTGTGTTTCAGGATATACCACTTGTGCCAGCGCTACAACTCCAAGTAGTTGTATACTTCCGGCTAAACCTACAGGATTGACATCCACAGCTGTTTCTTCATCACAAATAAATTTAAGTTGGAACGCTGTCGCAGGTGCAATTGGGTATGATGTTTCTTATTGTGATGGTACATATATTCAATTTGTATCGGGTACGACATACAGTCATACAGGCAGGGTTGAAAACATAAATTATTCCTACAAAGTTCAAGCGCAGAAAAGTGCAACTTGTGTTTCCGGATATACAACTTGTGCCAGTGCTACAACTCCAAATAGTTGTACGCCTCCGGCTAAACCTGCAGGATTGACAGCCATAGCTGTTTCTTCATCACAAATAAATTTAAGTTGGAACGCTGTCGCAGGTGCAATTGGTTATGATATTTCATATTGTGATGGCACTTATATTGGTTTTACATCAAGCACTTCTTATAGTCATACTGGAAGGGTTGAAAATATGGACTACTCCTACAAAGTACAGGCACAAAAGAGTGCTACTTGTGTTTCCGGATATACAACTTGTGCCAGTGCTACAACTCCAAGTAGTTGTACGCCTCCGGCTAAACCTGTAGGATTGATAGCCACAGCAGTTTCTTCATCACAAATAAACTTAAGTTGGAACGCTGTCGCAGGTGCAATTGGGTATGATGTTTCTTATTGTGATGGTACATATATTCAATTTGTATCGGGTACGACATACAGTCATACAGGCAGGGTTGAAAATATGGACTACTCCTACAAAGTACAGGCGCAAAAGAGTGCTACTTGTGTTTCCGGATTTACTACCTGTGCCAGCGCAAAAACACTTAGCAGTTGTACTCCTCCCGCTAAACCAACGGGTCTGACAGCCACAGCTGCTTCTTCATCACAAATAAATCTAAGCTGGAATGCTGTGACTGGAGCAATCGGGTATGATGTTTCTTATTGTGATGGCACATATATCGGATTTGTATCAGGTACGGCATACAGCCATACTGGTAGGGTTGAAAATATAAATTATTCTTATAAAGTTCAAGCGCAGATAAGAGCAACATGTGTTTCCGGATATACGACTTGTGCCAGTGCTACAACTCCAAGTAGTTGTACGCCTCCTGCCAAACCCACAGGTTTGACAGCGACTACAGTTTCCGCATCTGAGATTGATTTGAGTTGGAGTCCAGTTTCAGGTGCAATCGGATATGATATCTCCTATTGCGATGGCAATTATATTGCCTTTTCATCTGGCACAACATATAAACATATTGGCAGAGCATCCGGCATAGACTATTCTTACAAAATACAAGCACAAAAGAGTGCAACCTGTGTTTCGGGATATACTTCATGTGTAATTGCAAGAACTTTAAGTTCAAATAGTCATATTTTAGAGGTTCCTTTTTACCCACAAGAAAGTACCAATTGGTGTTGGGCAGCAAGCACATCTATGATTTTGAAGTATTATGGTTTCAATCGAAAAATATGGGAAATTGCTGCTGATTTTGATAAACCTAAAGATATTGGTCTTAGCCCGTATTTTGTTAATGGATATAAAAATTATTTAGAAACGTATTATGGAGATGGATCAAACAATTGCTGGAATAGTGAAGTTTTTATCGATAACAACAATTTTAAGAATAAATTAATCTCAATTTTATCTTCAGGAATACCTGTTATTGTTATGAGCATTGATATTAAACACGCTTTTATTGTAACTGGTTATACCGGAGAAGAAGCAAATGATTTTGTTTATTTTCATGATTCCGATAATGTTTTTGACAAAACTCAAAAAGAGCGTATAAACATGCATCTTTCATGGAAAGACTTTATGACCTTTATTGACAATAGCTTTTCATTTCTTTATGACATGAAAGTATTTTATCCAAATGCTGGACATCTTCAAAAGAATTCTGGAAAAATATCATTTCAGATTAATCCAGGAGGTATTTATTTTTCAAATAGTTATGGCTTAACCGATTCAAAAAACAAGAGATGGATTAACCTTGACTGGGATGGAGTACCTCCTTACGATGGTTATAAATATATTCAGGGTCAACAAGTTGATCCTTGGTATCCTATTGATAATAAATTAGGCTACAAAGCAACACAAGCTGACATATTGGAAATAGTACCTTTTATTTCCAATTCATCATTCCCTAAAACGCCTATTGGGTGTAAAGTAATGATTGACATCCTCAATAATGCTGGGAATATAGTCATATCCAGACAATCGGAAAATATGCAGATTCCAGGTCAAACTAAATTAGATGGAGATATTTATAGTCTTCAACTCAATTCAGATATTGAGTTGAAAAATCTTGCTCCAGGCAATTATCAGGGTAGATTAAGGCTTGTTAATACATCAACTAATGTTGTGGAAGATGAAATGTCCGTCAAGTTTGATGTTGCAGCTTCAGAATATGCATCTTTTAGTGCTGAGTGTTTATCGCCGACAAATTCAAAGATTCCCAAAGAATCAGTGGGTATCTGGCAATTCAGAATTAGGAACAATGGTTCACTTCCAGATCAGTTCAACCTAACATCGTCAGGAGGAGCTTTCTATTTTGAAGGTAAACAAATACAAACAACTCCGCAAATCAATTCAGGTGCTGAACTTGTTTTCGATTTTCGTTTCTCTTCAACTAATTTAGCCGTAGGAAGCACAGGTACAATAAATACAATATTATATTCTGCCAATGATCCTTCAAAATTAGCAGAATTTGTTCAAACTTATTCAGTTACTTCTTCAATTGTTGCCAAACCCAGCCTTACTACAAGAGCTGTTTCTGCTTTAACAAGTACAACAGTTTCTGCCGGAGGAAATTTCATTTCAGATGGTGGTGCTACTATATTAGCGAAAGGCATTTGTTGGAGCACAGGCATGAATCCAACCATTGGCAATTCAAAAACTTTAGATGGCACAGGTACAGTTTCCTTCACCAGTAATATTGCTGGGTTAACTGCTGGTACTACATACCATATCAGAGCATATGCGACTAATAGTGTTGATACAGGGTATGGTCAAGATATAGCCTTCACAACTTCAATAGTTGCTGTAGCACCAAAACTAAATACCGCTAATTCAATAGCGACTTCTGCTACTACTGCTTCAAGCGGTGGCACCATCATTTCTGATGGTGGTGCAACCATAACAGCCAAAGGAGTTTGCTGGAGCATAAGTACGAATCCTACAATTGGAAATTCAAAAACGACAGATGGTACTGGCACAATTGCATTCACAAGTAATATAAGTGGGTTAACAGCTGGATTGACTTATCACATCAGGGCCTATGCAACAAATAATGTGGATACCGGGTATGGTGAAGATATTCAAATCACTACTCCAACTATTGCTGTGGTGCCAACTGTAACTACCAATTCGGTAATAGGTACTTCGTCTTCAACAACTTCTTGTGGGGGAATTATCATATCAGATGGTGGTGCTACAATTATATCTAAAGGATTATGCTGGAATACAGATGTAAATCCTACAATTGCTAATTCAAAAACATTTGATGGTGATGGAACTATTGCGTTTTCAAGTAATATTACGGACTTAAAAGCTGGATTAACATATCATGTCAGAGCATATGCAATAAATAGCGTAGGTCCAGGCTACGGTGAAGATAAGGTGTTTACAACAAAGGAAGAAAATTTTCTATTTGCGAATTTCTCAACAGCTTTGGTAAGTGCTTGCTCTCCTTTGACAATAAATTTTATCGACGAAAGCTCAGGTAGTCCAACAACATGGGCATGGGATATTGATAATGATGGAATAACAGATTACACAGATGAAAGTCCAACATATACTTATAGCGCTGCCGGAACATATTCTGTCAAATTAACGGTAACCAATTCAGCGGGTAACACATCAATCAAAATGTCTGATGTTGTTATTAATGCTCAATCGTTGATGCCCAAAGCACCAACAGTTGGAATAATTACGCAGCCAACATGTACAGTTGCAACTGGGAGTTTAGTTTTAAGTGGTTTGCCAGACAATGAATACTATACATTAACAAGATCACCTGATGGAAAGACTATCATAGATAATAGAACAATCATTACTATACCAGGACTTGCAACCGGGACATATTCCTTCACAATAACCAATTCGACGGGGTGCACATCAAACGCATCTGTTGACGTTGTTATTAATCCGAATGCCTCATCACCTAAAGCACCAATTATTGAAAAAATTGCACAACCTACATGTACATTATCAACAGGTTTGCTTATGCTAAGTGGCCTACCAATAGTCGGTACCTGGACATTACAAAGAACTCCAGGTTCAGAAACAATAACTGGATCAGGGGCAAGCATAACAATATCAGGACTTGTTGCTGGATCATATACCTATGCAGTAACTGACGCATCAGGATGTTCTTCCGGGGCTTCAGTAAATGTTATCATTAATGAGCAACCTTCAACACCAATAGCTCCTGTATTTGGTAACATTATGCATCCAACATGTACATTATCAACTGGAAGTGTTGTTTTAAATGGATTGCCTGCATCGGGTACATGGATGTTAACAAAAACTCCTGGTGGTGAAACAATGACAGGTACAAGCACAAGTAAAACAATATCAGGCCTTGCTGCTGGAACATATGCATATACCGTTACTAATTCTTCAGGATGTTCTTCATCGACCTCTGTTAATCTAATAATAAATGAACAACCCGTTATTCCGACTGTACCAAACGCAGGATTAATTACACAACCAACATGTGTTTTACCTTCAGGAAGTGTGGTGTTAAATGGTCTACCGGCAACTGCATCATGGACATTAACAAAATCACCCGGCGGAGAAACGACAACAGGAATAGGTACAAATAAAACAATAGTTGGACTTGTAGCCGGAACATATACTTATAATGTTACCAATGCTTCAGGATGTACATCATTAGCTTCTGCAAATGTGGTTATCAATCCCTTTGCTTCATCACCAATTGCTCCTACAATTGGATTAATTACACATCCAACGTGCACTTTAACTACCGGAAGCGCTGTATTAAATGGTTTACCAGAAACAGGTACATGGACTTTAACAGAAAATCCAGGTGGTATATCAATGTCAGGGACGGGAATAAATAAGACAATATACGGACTTGTAGCAGGAGCCTATACTTACACTGTTACAAACGCATCAGGTTGCAATTCCATTCCATCAGCAAATATTATTATTAATGAACAACCCGTCACACCAGTACCTCCCATCGTTGGCCAGGTTACACATCCCACCTGTACGTTGGCAACAGGAAATCTGGTTTTAAATGGTTTGCCGGCAACAGGAACCTGGACTATAACGAAGACGCAGGGAGGATCAACCACAACAGGATCTGGAACAAGTGCTGCAATTCCCGGACTTGCAACCGGAATATCTACATTCACAGTTACAAATGTGTCAGGATGTACCTCCGGTTTGTCGGCAAATGTGGTTATCAATATGCAACCAACTATTCCGGCAGGTTCATCTTCAAATGCTTCAACCAAAATTTCACAGACAGCTTTTACTGCGAATTGGAACAGTTCAGCTATGGCTACAGGGTATCGGTTAGATATTGCAACGAATACCGGATTTACTACTTTTGTTGCAGGTTATTCGGATAAAGATGTAGGCAATGTTACTTCATTCGATGTGACAGGATTAAATGCAAACACATCTTATTACTATCGGGTGAGAGCCGCTAATTTATGTGGGGCAAGTGTAAATTCAGGAACAATAACCTCCAATACTTTGCCAAATCCACCAGCAGCTACAACCATAAATCGCGCTACATCTATCATGCAGACTAGTTTTAACGCGAATTGGAACAATACGGCAACCGCTACGGGCTATCGGCTTGATGTTGCTTTGGATGCTGGTTTTACATCATTCGTTGCCGACCTAAACGATAAGGATATCGGTAATATTACAACTTATAATGTTACCGGATTAATCCCTCACACACCCTATTATTACCGTGTCAGGGCTTATAATTCGGGAGGAACAGGTGTAAGTTCCTCTTCAATTTCCGTAACTACTTTATCTATTCCGCCTGCAACCCCAACTGGTTTGGCATCTTCATCTTGCAATAATCTGGTAACATTGAAATGGAAAAAGAGTACAGACCCTTATTTTCTGCGTTACAGAATCTACGGTGGTATGGTAAATAATCCAACTGAAAAAATAGATTCATCTTCTGTAGCTATTTCAGATACTTCAAAAATTATTTCAGGTTTATCAAATGGTCAGACTTATTATTTCCGTGTAACGGCGGTGAATAATGACGGGCCGGAAAGTGAATTCAGTATTCAATCGTCTGCCATTGTAAAAACTGGTGTAATACCAAAAATTAAAGTTAAATGGGGCACTTTATTGATTGCTTATAATACTGATAGTTTAATAACGAATTATCAATGGTATTTGGGGACTACTATAATTCAAAATGCCATTGGTCAATATTATTCGGCTGGCAAGCAGGCAGGAATTTATGGGGTAGAAACCATCGATAAAAATACTTGTAAGAATTTTTCAAATACAATTCCAATCACAGGTGTTACTACAAAATCACTCACTGTTTATCCAAACCCAACATCTGTTAGCTTCGAAATCAGATTAATCGATACCTCTGAATTAAATAATCAATCAGATGAGAGTGCCATTGTTAGTGTAATAAATGCTGCAGGTCAAAAAGTGCTTGAGTTTCAGGCAAAGAATGCAAATGATGAACTGCTCAAAGCAATACCTGTAAGTAATTTGACAAATGGGGTCTATGTTGTTCAGGTGTTGGTAAACAAGCAAGATATGTACTTCACAAAAATTGTAGTATTCAAGTAAATTTCATAACGTAAAAGGCTATAAGCATGAAAATCCATATAATATTTACCAAACAAATTCTTCTCACAATGCTCCTCGTGATGTGGTTTCAAAGTGAAATCTTTTCGCAAGGATTGAATAAGACAAGATTTAATAAACCAGGTTGGTTTATTGGGGTCAGTGGAGGAGTAAATCAAACAGATATCATAAATGAAGGGGCATTTTCTATTGCTGGACTTCAAAACTCAAAAATGAATTCTTTATCTTTTTCGGGGGAAATTGGATATTTTTTTACAAGCCATTTCGGATTGTCGATGGGTATCGATTATGCAGCATACAAAACGAAGTTGAATCTTAATTCCTATGAAAATAAGTTTGATGCCATTGATTCAGAGAATGAACATTATGAACGTAGGGTTACAGGGACAAATATTAAAGAGATGCAGGATATTAGTTATATAAGTGTTCCAGTTAATTTTATTTTCCGTATGCCTTTGAAAAACAATTGTGGATTTTTTTTACAAGCAGGTGGGAATATTTCATTTCCAATCAATAAGACTTATTCAAGTAGCGGAACATTCACTTATAAAGGATATTATTCTGCCTATAATGTTTTGCTTGAAAATCTTCCGGATTTTGGTTTTCCAAACAACCATAATACTTCTGCATCCGGCGATTTAAAACTGCAACAGTATAATATTAATGCTATTGCTACTGCCGGAATTGATGTGTTTATTAAGAAACAGTTTCAACTTGTTTTTGCTGCCTCTTATAGCAAATCACTTACGAAAATTTCTGCCTATGAACCACCTGATAAATTCCAGTTATCTTCGGATGTTGATCAAATGAACAGCATTATGGGTGGATGCAGTAATATATCATTGAAATCACTTGGGGCAAGTGTTGGTTTAAGATATTATTTTAAGAAACATAAATAATGTATATCATAAAAAATTAGTGTGATCTTGTTTATAATCAGGGGTTGATTGTAAATCATCTCCAATGATTGAAATATTGAAAAACCAAAGAACAAATTTTTAAAGACTCGAACCTGACAGATTTCGAAAATCTGTCAGGTCATTGTGGAGAGATTATCAATAAAATAGTACTTTAATTTTGACCCCGTCTTTTGGTGCCAACATTGAAAATGACGTTTTACAAATATAGGGCGTAGGAAACGTAGGAACTTTTTTATTGTTTCTATGGTTTAATTCGTTTCTATGTTTCTGTTTTTTAAGTAGATATAGTAGTTAAAATGGTTGCTGTGGTTTTTATGGTTCTATGGGTTATATTGTTACTATGTCTCTGTTGTTTAAGTAGATACAGTGGTTAAAATGGTTGCTAAAGTTTTCCTACGTTTTTCCTACGGTTTATGGGGTTCCTATTGTTCCTGAAGTTTCTATGGTTCTATGGTTCATGCGGTTACTGTGTTTTATACGTTTCCTACGTTTTTCCTACGGTATTTATCATTTTTGTGGTTGCTTTTGTTCCTGAAGTTTCTATAGTTCTATGGTTCATGTGGTTACTGTGGTTTATGCGTTTCCTACGGTATTTATTATTTTTGTGGTTACTTTTGTTCCTGAAGTTTCTATGTTTCTATGGTTCATGCGGTTACTGAGGTTTATACGTTTCCTACGGTATCTATCGTTTCTGTGGTTCATATGGTTCCTAACTTCCTACGTTATTCTTACGTTTCCTACAATATTTTTTCAGTTTATAAGTGTCTGTGGTTCAGATTATACCTTCGATTTTAATGATTTATTTCTACAGTTTTCCTACGGTTTATTTTATTTATAAATTACTGTGGTTCAGGAGTTACCATCGGTTTTCCTGCAATATTCCTACGATCCTACTTTCCTACAGTCCTATTTAGTAAATTGGGTTCATTCATGATCAGAAATTTTGGGTTGAACTGACTGATATTTTTTTGCCGTTTTTCGTTGATACGAGGTTCAGCGGTCTACAGGTAGCCCTGATTTACCATTCAGGAAACCTTTCGATGTAAATTTTGGAGAAATTACTTTCCGATACAGAAATGCTTAAAAATATGCCCAAGTATTTCATCTGTTGACACTTCACCAGTTATCGCTCCAAGGTAATGGAGGCATTCACGGATATCCAGGGCCAGGAAATCGCCCGAAATACCTGTCTTTAATCCTTCGATGACCCTTTCGATTGCAATGAATGCGTGCGAAAGGGCTTCGTAATGACGGACATTCGAAACGATGATCTCTTCCGGTCCGATTGTTTCAAAATCGACGGCTTGCTTCATTATTTGAATAAGTTCATCGATGTTGGCACGGCTTTTGGCCGCAATAAAAACCACCGCTTCACGCGGAAGTAACGGGAATTTGGAGAGTTGCTCTTGCGAGTCAACAGATGCAATATCAACTTTGTTTGCGATGATGATCAGCTGCTGATTACCTATTTTCTTGCGGATTTTCACAATGCGGTCTAAAATCGGTTGAACTGATCGGCTGATATCTGTTACAAGCAAAACGATTTCTGCTTTATCTAACTGGTTATAACTCCGTTCGATTCCCATTGATTCAATGATATCGGTCGTCTCGCGGATACCTGCCGTATCCGAAAATCGGAAAAGGGTCCCTCCGATATTGACAACATCCTCAATAACATCACGCGTAGTGCCATGAATATCAGAAACGATGGCTTTATCTTCATTCAGAAGTGCATTGAGTAATGTTGATTTTCCGACATTTGTTTCACCAATAATTGCAACAGGAATTCCGTTTTTGATCACATTGCCCAGACGAAATGATTCCGTCAGTTTCTTCAGCAGTGCATCAATTCGTGTCGATAATTCAATTAACGCTTTCCGGTCTGCAAATTCTACATCTTCTTCACTAAAATCGAGTTCGAGTTCAACCAAAGCCGCAAATCTGAGCAATTCAGCCCTGAGTTGCTGAATCTCGCGCGAGAAACCTCCGCGCATTTGTGAAATGGCTAATTTATGGGCGGCGGCATTTCCCGATGCGATCAGATCAGCAACTGCTTCGGCTTGCGATAAATCCATCTTGCCATTTAAAAATGCTCTTTGTGTAAATTCACCTGGTCTGGCAAGGCGCGCACCGTTTGAAATTAAAAGTTGTAGAATCATTTGCTGAATATAGACCGAACCATGGCAGGAGATTTCAACAATGTCTTCTCCGGTAAAGGAATGAGGCGCTTTAAAGAGACTTACGACTACTTCGTCGATCAACACATTACCCGATTTAATGGTCCCAAAATGGAGCGTATTTGCCTTTTGGTCAGCAAGTCGCTTATCGCTTGAAGGTGATTGAAAAATCTTTTCCGCAATTGAAACTGCCTCTTTTCCGGATAGGCGGATGACCGCAATCCCTCCGATTCCAGGAGGCGTAGAAATGGCACATATGGTTGATTGAATTAACATTCAGTTTTTTTTTACGAACTTCGTGCAAAGATAACTAAAATGAGTGCCCGATTCCTAAATATTTATGCTGATCACTTCGTGCAACTTGTTGCTTGATAATATTGAAATCCAGTATTTATTGATTAGTTTTAGTCTTTTATAGTTATATGGATTTACATTAAACAAATAAATTATGAATTACAGTAAATACATTTTTCCGACTGACCGAAGTGGAAAGCTAAAAGATTTCAAAACAGATGATACAGGATCTTTTAGCAACCCGAAGGATGCTGAAGCCAAATTAATTGAAGGGGTTAAGGAACTTTCGGCAATCCAGGATATGCTTTATGCTCAGGACAAATTTTCGGTGTTGATTATTTTTCAGGCGATGGATGCTGCTGGGAAAGATAGTACGATTAAGCATGTAATGTCTGGAATCAATCCGCAAGGATGCAATGTCACAAGTTTTAAAGCACCATCGGTTGAAGAGCTCGATCACGCCTACTTATGGCGCTGTATGAAGGTTACACCGGCCAAAGGTGATATCGGAATATTCAACCGCTCCTATTACGAAGAAGTTCTGGTAACACGTGTACATCCTGAAATTCTTGTCGGGCAACGACTTCCTGTCGATTACAGCGAGATAACTCCTGACCAGTCATTGTGGCTACAACGTTACAATGACATTAATAATTTCGAGAAATACCTTGTCAATAACGGAACGATTGTCCTAAAGTTCTTTTTGAATGTTTCGAAGGAAGAGCAGAAAAAGCGGTTTTTGAAACGAATTGATGATCAGTCGAAAAACTGGAAGTTTTCGGATCGTGATGTTGTGGAACGTAAATTCTGGAATGATTACCAGGTTGCTTATGAACAAACTTTCCAGCATACTTCAACAGCCCTTGCACCTTGGTATGTTATACCAGCTGATCATAAATGGTTTATGCAAATTGCTGTATGTGAGATTATTATTGAAAAGTTAAAAGCTCATGGCATTGAATATCCGAAATTAGCTGCAAAACAACTTGCAAATCTTGAAAGGGGAAAACAGCTGCTGCTGGATGAAGAGTAATACGGTGTGGTATAAACAGAAGCAAGGGGTTGGATAACCCCTTGCTCTACCTAACCTAAACCTAACCTAAATAACCTTTCAGAGTGTGAAAGGATGCATTAAATATTTTTGAGTATTCTTTTTTGACCTAATTTGTTGATACAATATTAGAAATTTTAACTAGTAAAATATAATTAAATATTATCAAATAGTAATGGAAAATTAACTTTTGAATTTGAATTGAATACATTAATGTCGCATTTACCTGTTTAACCGAAGCCGGTATAAACCAAAATTGATTTTCAGATTATTAGAATATTAAACCCTATTCATCCTTCATATTATGGTAGACATTAGTAACATCCTCGTCATCTTCCAGCTTTTCAAGTAATTTTTCAACTTCTGCCATTTGTTCCTCGTTTAACTCCTTGATCTCTGAAGGTATCCTTTCGAAATCTGCAGTAACAATTTCGAAACCATTATCTTCGATATATTTCTGAATAGGGCCAAAAGCTTCAAAATCGCCGTAAATGATGATATTATCATCTTCAGCGAAGATTTCCTGAATGCCAAAATCAATCATTTCGAGTTCAAGTTCTTCAATATCAACTCCTTCTTTACTTTTTATTTTGAAAAGACACTTGTGCTCAAACAAGTATTCAACGCAACCCGATGTTCCAAGTGAGCCACCGGTTCTGTTAAAATAGCTTCGAACATTGGCTACCGTGCGGGTAGGATTATCAGTTGCGGTTTCAACGAGAACGGCGATTCCGTATGGCGCATATCCTTCATATACAACTTCTTTATAATCAGTTTGATCTTTTGACGTTGCCTTCTTAATGGCCCGTTCAATATTCTCTTTAGGCATACTCGCATTCTTGGCATTTTGCATTAAAACGCGAAGTCGTGAGTTACTTGTAGGGTCCGGCCCTGCTGATTTTATGCAGATTGCTATCTCTTTTCCGATTTTGGTAAATGTTCTGGCCATCGATCCCCACCTTTTCATCTTCCTGGCTTTTCTGTATTCGAATGCGCGTCCCATAATATGTGTTAAATAATTTTTTATTTCAGATTGCAAATTTAAACTGAATTTCTAAAAAAACAGATATTGCTTAAAAGAATAGTACTGTCAATGTTCTGTTTAATTTGCATTCAATTGGTCACTATTGCATCTGATTACATCTGCTGTTGTTCGGGTTTGGTGAAGTCCGGGATAATTCAGTAAAAATTTATAATTTACTCTTTTTAATGTCTCCTTTATTGAGACTCCTATGGGATAAAGAGACTGGCATCCTGCCTACAAATAAAATCAGATATTTTCGTTTTTACAGGATTAAAGTCTGATAGTTAGCACTGTCAAGCCAGCTGCAAGTTGCCAAAAGCCAGTTGCTCATTGCATCATCCATTTAAAAGCAGTTTGCAAAATTTACCCACACGACCCGTTAAAGTGCCTAAGTTTGGAAATTAGTGAGAGTTCCGAGTTTCCGTTATTATTTACGCGTCAGATTAATGCTTTTCGTTCGGAACGCAAAATAATTTTTTATTAATGAATATTTGCATTAACTTCGTTTGCGATTGGACGCATTTTTAAAGATATTCATCGTTTATATTACATCCTGAAATTATGATCAAATTTTTTGTGCCAAACTCAAGAAACTCTTTGTTTCGTGGTATTCTGACCATTGCGTTAGGAAGTATATTACTTTTTGTTCCCGGATTAACAATGCAGACTGTGGTAATAATCATTGGTTCTATGCTTGTAATTAGCGGTTTGGTTACTTTGATTTTGGCAAATAGAAAAAGAGGTGGATCAACATCTGGTCTTTGGTCCGCACAGGGAACAATGACGATATTGTTTGGGATTATATTTATGGCATCACCTTCGGTAATGGTCAAAATATTTGTCGTTTTTCTGGGAATTATCTTATCGATATTGGGATTTTTCCAGCTGGTGGGTTCTTTGGGATCACTAATGCGGTCATCCTGGGGATGGATCTATTTTTTGATCGCACTGATGACCTTCGGAAGCGGTATATTTCTGTTAACAGACCCTTTCAAAAGTGCAGAAGCGATTCTTGCTTTTCTTGGTGTAATATTAATTCTGAATGGGCTCTCAGAACTTTTTATGGCCTGGAAAGTGAATCATCAGCCTAAAACCTACAAGGGTGCTCCTGTTGAGGATATCACCTATGAAGAGGTTTAAGGCGCCATGAATCAGAGTTTTTTATAATAAACGGCTTTATTGTCATCGATATCGTAGAAATCTTTAAACACAGCTATTTGTTGATAGTTACATTTTTCGTAAAATGCGATTGTTGGCGCATATTGCTCTTTGTTCGATGTTTCTATATAAATTCCTCTTCCTGCATGCGATTTAATGTCAGTTTCGATTTTTTCGAGCAATAATTTGCCAAGTCCTTTATTTCGGAAATTATTATCAACGGCAAGCCAGTAAAGATCGTAGTTCTTAATTGTGCATGGAATTTCACCATAACAGCCATAGGCAACTGTTCTACCTTCGAGTTCAAGAAAATAAAACTGGTAACCACAACCTACACCATTTTTCAACCGATCCTCAACAAGTTCAATCGCAACATCAATCTCGTGCGGCTTGAAGAAACCTGTCGATTTTAATATCTGTGTAACGCTTGTGGTATCACTTGGTACTACAGTTTTTCTAAATCCTTTCGTCTTATATTCCTGCTTCATTTCGATTTGTATCATCAATGATTCGTTTAATAATTTCAATATGAGTTAATCCTTCTTCCTCACACGCGGCAACAAATCCGCTGTCGGGTGCGATGCATGGATTAGCATTTATTTCAATTATTTTAGGAATATTGTCTGCGCCGACTCTTATATCTACTCTTGCATAGCCACTTAGATTGAAAATATCCCAGCATCTTCCAGCAATTTCTTTTAGCCTCACAATCAATTCCGCATCAACATCCTTAAATTGAAAACTTCTTGTCGTGTTCTTGTACTCCAGTGATGTCTCATCCCATTTAGCCTTATACCCAAGAATGCGAGGTTTTGTTTCATAATAATCATTTGAAAAGCACATTTCTGCCGGAGGAAGCACTTGAAATCCTTTTTTTCCGCCAATGACCGAAATATTAAACTCACGGCCATGAATATATTCTTCTGCAAAATACCCTTTCGGGATCTCTTTAATTTCTTTGCCTTGCACTATAAGAGCGTCATCAATTCCTACCGATCCATCTTCTGAAATGGGCTTGATAATGTAATATAATTCAGGATCGACATCTTGAAAATCTTTTGCCCAGAAGGGTGTGTCTATTTTATTAAAGCTAAGAATCGTTTTGCAGACAATTTTATCTGTAGTTGTAAAAATAGCGGCAGCCTCCGATCCTGTGAATGGTACTTTTAACAATTCAAGCATTGCGGGAGCTGTAAAACTTAAGCGTCCCGATTCATTGATTGTTTCGACCAGGTTAAAAACCAGAGATGCCTCACTTGTATTGATGAGGTTTATCAAATCATTGGTATTTAAATCAAAAACGGTTCTTTGGGAACTAAATCCCAATTGTTCAAGAGCGTTTTCGATGAATATTGCCTGATTTAAAACATCCAGTTCATCTTCCTTCGAAGAATTTGTGACTGGGTTGTGTAATATTATTGCATGTTTCATTGTAAATTCTTTAGGCCGGAGCGTTTCAAAGCTGAATTCATGATCTCTGATATCAGTTGGATATAGGTAATCCCGATTAATCGTGCCAGAATTGGAAGATCGGAATACGTTGGATTAAGACCGGCTAAAGGATTTACCTCAATAAAATTGGGATTTCCGTTTGCATCTAACCTGAAATCAACACGACCGGCATCTTTCCCTTTGATCAATTTCCACACTTCGACTGCCATTTCAGCACATTTAATGGCAACTGGATCAATGGCAATTTTATAACTGGCGTATTTTTCCCAATCTTTTTTGATGGTATACGAATAAATGGGGTGGGGGGAATGCTCATTAAAAATGATTTCGAGCGTTCCCAAGGCTTTTGTACAATCACCACTTCCAGTAATTCCGACCGTAAACTCTCTGCCTGGAAGAAACGATTCAACCAATACCGGTTGGTGAAAGGTTTTTAACAGGTAGTCAACCGATTCTTCGAGTTCCCTTTGATCGTTGACAAGCGAAAAGCCATCAATTCCTTTGCTTGTTCCTTCAGCAACTGGTTTTACAAAGCGCGGAAATGGGATATCAATATTTTGTAGATCCTCCAGTTGACCTACCACCTTAAAATCTGCAGTCAATATTCCTGCTTGCTTTACGATATGCTTAGTCAGACCTTTGTCAAGTGTAAGATTCAGAATTTCAGGCTCACTGAAGACATATGGAATTTGATAAGCATCGAGTAGGCAGGGTACTTGCGCTTCGCGTGCAATTCCGTACATCCCTTCACAAATATTGAATACCAGGTCACAGCGATTGCCGGTATTTAAAAAATTCACAAGACTGAATATATTCCCGATACGGATTACTTCAAAACCCAAAGAGGTTATTGCATTTTCCAGGGCATCAATGGTCTCCGGAGCGTCGAATTCTGCAACTTGTTCGTTCGAAAATCCCAAACGCAAATAATCCTCCTTCAGGTCGAAGGTCAAACCAACTTTAATCATTTTACCAACTTAAAATTTATTCTCTTCGGGATAGATGTACTCTTTACCAAGGTAGTTGATCAGCGTAATTCCATCTTTATCTATGCTTTTGATTGATTCAGGCAAAAGCGGGATTTTCCCGCCGCCACCTGGAGCATCGATCACAAAATACGGAACAGCATATCCGGAAGTGAATCCCCGAAGTCCCTGAATAATTTCAAGACCTTTTTTTACTTGCGTACGAAAATGGGCCGAACCTGGTATTGGATCGCACTGATAAATGTAATATGGACGAACCCTAACTTGAAGAAGTCCCTGATTGAGTTTTTTAAATGTTTCGACTTTATCATTAATGCCTTTTAACAAAACACATTGACTTCCGAGAGGTATTCCTCCATCTGCTAACCGGTTACAAGCTTCCTTTGTTTCGATGCTAAGTTCGTCGGGATGCGAGAAATGAAGACTCATCATCACCGGATGGTATTTCTTAATAATTTTAATCAGATTTTTCGTAACCCTCATTGGCAGAACAACGGGTATTTTAGTCCCAATCCTGATTATTTCTACGTGAGGAATAGCTCTTAGATGTGATAAAAGATACTCAAGCCTGTTGTCTGAAAGTGTTAATGGATCACCCCCCGAGATGAGTACATCTCTTATTTGTTTGTTGGCAGCAATGTATTCTATTGCCGTATCCCAGCTCTTTGTCGAAACGTGTGTTTTATTTTTCTTAGCCACCATATGGCTGCGTGTACAATATCGGCAGTATGCAGCACAAACTCCGGTTACTGTAAATAATACCCTGTCAGGGTAGCGATGTACGATATGCGGAATAGGCGTATCGTGGGCCTCATTGAGTGGATCATTTTTCTCTCCAATCCCGATCATTAACTCTTCTTTTGCCGGAATCATGGTTCTGAACAGCGGATGATTAGCTGGAAATCTGCTTAAAAGAGATGCAAAATAAGGCGTAATCCGAAAAGGTAAATGGTTATCGGGCAACGTACTAATCACATTTTCGTAAGACTCTCCAAATATCTCTTTTAGTCTTTCAGCTGTATGAATACTGTTTTTTATTTGCCAGGTCCAATTATTCCACTCATTTATTGAGGTTTTAGGGAAATTCTTCCTGATAAAATGGTAAACCGAATCATCACATGCGAAGTTTGATGATGTACGAATACTCCTGTTAAAAATTGAAAAAATACTTCCGGACGCTATGGGAACCGGAGGATCTGGTACCGAAGTTTCTTCAGAAACTAAAGGTGTTGTCATCGTCATTCCTGATTTCATGGACAATAGGTGCTTTTCTCTGTTTTAAGTTAAGAAAAAAGGATTGCATTTCTCAATATATCAATATTTTATATTTAAAACGCAAACCGTAAAACTTTGCAAATGTATATCAAATTTAGTTAGATTTTTTAGATTTTATTCAAACTGCGAAATGAATAAAAAAAAATTCATTTCTCTGCCAAAATATGATAAATATATTAAGAC
>Ga0209697_10004484_pt1 | contig 18104 bp, 13 predicted proteins | sample AliMusrvi5mmetaG_FD_184115 | JGI IMG/M metagenome (GOLD analysis project Ga0209697, IMG submission 184115) | Freshwater lake bacterial and archeal communities from Alinen Mustajarvi, Finland, to study Microbial Dark Matter (Phase II) - Alinen... | ecosystem: Environmental > Aquatic > Freshwater...
GCGGGCCATCGGCCCGTTGCCGCCAGGCAATCCGCAGGCTGTCCATGGCCCCGGCGGCTCTCCGCAGCGGGTGGGTCGGAGCGATAACTCAGGCCACTACCTGTCTCAAAATCATTGACGCGTTCCGCACCTCCACGCCAAAACATCGCGTCATGGATGCGACACATCCTGTCCACTTATGCCTAAAGGGTTAAAGACCTCGGAGTTGCCCGAGCAGAGGCATCTGTTCTTTAGGCTGAGGCTCGCCGATAATCAGATTTCACGATTAACCATGGAAGTTGAATCAAATACCCTTCGGGTTACTATTTTCAGAACGAATAAGGTATTCCGCCAGCCCTGAACTCCGAATTGATGGATTGGATGAGGCAAAAGGAATCCGATCTCGTTCAGCCAGAAGAACCACGGACTTTTTCGCCCGTGTCAGACCGGTATAGAGCAGCTCCCTCGTCAGTGCCTTGTGATTGGTCTGAGGCAGAACGATGGCGATTCGCGAGTATTCAGATCCCTGAGACTTGTGCACAGTCATGGCGTAGGCGTGTTCCAACTGGTGTTTGAGTGGATCGAGGGGGAAGGGAACGTGCCCCTTCAATCTTGGGAACACGGCGGCCTGACGAATCTGCCCATCGAAACGGACCTTCAGGATGAGTCCCTGGTCACCGTTGAAAATTCCCCGTCGGTAGTCGTTGGAGGTCATCAGAACGGGTTCACCGGCGCAATAGGCTGCGAGGTTCCGTAGCCCCTCACCGGTGAGTGAGAGCATCTTCCGGTGGAGATGCTCGTTGATCTTCTCGACACCCCTGAAGTCCTTGGCCTCTCTCAGGGCACAGAGAATCCGGAACTGATCGAAATGGTCGAAGAGTTCCTTAAGTTGGGCTTCCTCTCCCGATCCCCAGGCACCGTCTGCGTAGGTGAACACTTTCCCAACCTTCTGTTGAAATCCAGGAAGCCCCGTTACCTCAGTGCCGAACCAACGCTCAAGGAAAGCCTGGAGCACACCGTCCGCAGGATCCAGCAGTTCAACTTTGTGGTACTGCAACTGGTCCAGGGAATCCCTGCACTGTATGGGTTCAGGCCCAGACCAGAGGTCTTCTTCCTTTTGGTCCTTTATGGCCCTGGCTACCGACAGAATGTTCCGTCCGTCGGGATCATCTTCATTCATGCGGTAGCTCTGAAGAAGCTCAATGCAGTTCCCACCTAAGCTGGAGACCATATCCCGGAAGGCGCAACCCGCCTCCACGCTAGGAAGTTGGTTCGCGTCTCCCAGTAGGATTAGGCGCGCATTCGGCGCAAGAGCCCCCAACAGGCGACACATATGCTCCTGACTGATCATGGAGGCTTCATCCACGATCACAACCTTGGCCGCTATAGGGCTCCCGGGGCCATGGCGGAAACGATCCGCTGCGGGGTGCCACCCCAACTGCCGGTGCAGCGTCTTGGGCTCAAGGGTGGCTTCCAGCAAGCCTCTCTCGACCTTGCCAATGTCCTTGATCCTGCCTAGATAGTTCCGAATGGCCTCACCCATTCGCTGCGCGGCCTTCCCTGTCGGGGCGGCAAGCGCAATGTATTCAAGCGCCATGCCCTCCTGGTGGAGCAGCGCTCGCAGGATAGAGATGACGATGGAAGTCTTTCCGGTTCCGGGTCCACCAGTGATCAGCGTCAGAGCATTAGTGAGGGCCATGGTCACCCCACGGCGCTGTTCTTCGTTCAGCGGCACAGGATCGGTAAAGATCCCCTCACTGGGAGCGACCGACTCTGGAATGCAAATCGGCCTCAGCGTCAGGATCTGCTTTGCCAAGACCTGCTCATGGGTGAACAGTCTGTGCGAATAGAGCCAGTCACCCGAGACGATCAGCGGCTTTGATTCACCCGGCAGGCCCACGATGGGAGCCAATCTTGGATCGCCCAAGAAGGCCTTGAGTTCGGGTGCCTCAAGGCCTAGGGCCGTGAACACAAGTGAGATCGGACTGCCGGCATCCGGTTGCAGGCAGATCCGGGTATGACCCAACCCATGCGCAACCTGGAGAGACAAACAAATGGCGAACAGTCGCTCACGCAGGGTTGGATCGAGGTCTGGAACCAGGCCGCTGAGTTCCCAGGCCAGGATGAGCGCTGAGGCGTCCTGGTTCAGGTCCTTCACCTGCTCCAACAATTTGGAGGTGAAATGACCTCGGTCACGGTGGAGCTCCAGGATCTGATGAAGGTCCTCAGACATGCCGCTCTCCTCCTGCATGGACCGGAATCAGACGCTCGGGCCGAAGGTTGTCGATGTCCCTTTCCCAGGCCTGTAGTTCCTCCCAGGATGGTCGGTAGGTCCAAAGCCCACCCTCTGGCAGCCCCCGTAGGAACACGTAGACCACGCCGCCAAATTCGCGGTCGTAATGATCGCGATCCTGGATGCCCAGGAAACGGCAGGTGGTCAGGGCATAAATCTTCACCTGCAGGAGGTAGTGCCCTTGGACGGTCTCATCCAGATGGGCTGCATCAAAGGAGGACAATCGATTCGTCTTCCAGTCCAGCACATAGGCTTTATCCCCTGTCTGGAAGAGCACATCCATGGAACCCGTGAGAAAGTCGGATCGCTCGGGGTATGGCGTGAGGAAATCCATCTCCCGAACGAACTCGTCCGAGCGGTGCAGCACCACCTGCCCGCCGTCAGGGAGCCTAATAGGCAGGGTCATCGCCTGGTAGACCCAACGCAGGGCATCCTTCCGGCCTTCCTTCGGCAGACAGGCATCAGCTAGCGCCCCGGTGGAAGGAAGCTTCATCCAGGTGTCCTCGTTCTTGCCTTCAAAGGACTTCAGGTTCACGCGCTGAAGGAAACTATGAACCTGGGTGCCTAGTTTCTTGCCGCCCTTGGGACCATCACTCGGCGCATACTCCTTCACTTCTTCCAGGGCTCCTTCTGCCGCCCAGGTCCGTTCCAGTCCTTTCTGTAGTCCGGAATAACTGAACACCCAGGTCGGGCGCCCGCCTCGACCCAAGGCCTGGAAATCCGGTTGCTTGATCGGGGAGGGCAAAGAAATCTGCCACGGTTCTGCGGATCGAGCGGGCTTGATCACTTCTTCTTCGTTCGGGGGAATTCGCTCAATCGCTTCCACGCAGAGTGGGGATTCCGACGTGCCGAGTAATGTGCGTAACCGAAGGTTGACCGGGCGATAGGGTCCCTTCTTGGGGTTCCAGGTCTTGTCGAAGTTCGAGTTCCCAGCAGGCGGGGTCTCGCCCTGCACAAAACGCGGCAGCACAAGTTGCGCCTCAGCACGCGTGAGCGCCACATAGGCCAGTCGCTCAGCTTCCTCCTGGGCTTCGGCTTCGATGGCCTCTTGGACCCAACCAGGCGCCGCCTTTGCGTCTCCGACCCAGGCCCTGCGCATACTGGGATGTCCGTCCTCAGCCTGGGAATGGTAGCGGTGGATCACGTCGCCCTTCCCCCTGGAAGTGCCGCCGAAGAGCACCACGACAGGTGCCTGTAGACCTTTGGACTTGTGCATAGTCAGGATCTGAACAGCCCCACCTTCCCGTTCCATGCGCTGTGTTTCGCCATCCTCCACGGAAGGTCGGTCCTGCCCATCAATCCATCGCTGCACCTGAATGGCGAGATCGTGGAGCGTGAAGTGCCCTCCCATGGCCTCCTGTTGAAGCAGCTCAAGGATGTGAAACAGATTCGTCAAGGATCGATGGCTGGCATCCAGAAATAGGAGTCGCTGACTCAGACCGCTGGTGGAGACCAGACGGTTGAAGAGTTCCCCGAACCGACCCTGAAGTGCCAATTCACGCCATCCGAACAACCTGACCAGCAGGGGATGGCCCTCAGGCAGGTCCCTGGCTCGTTCTGTTTCACTGAAGGAAAGACCAAAGAAGGGGCCTAGAAACGCCTTGGCCCTGCGGCTTTCGTCAAAGGGAGCATCGATGGCGAGCAGGATGTCCCGGCAGGCCTCGGCCTCAGGTCCATCAAACAGTCCGTCCTGACGGTAGAGCGCACAGGGAACCCCGATCTCCTTCAGGGCGCGGGCCATCACCCTGCCCTCCTTGAGGCTGCGAGTTAGGACGAAGACATCATCCCACCCCAATGCAGGTCCAGAACGACCTGAGGCATTGAACCGGCCTGTCTCGACGGTCTCCCTGAGGGTGGCCGCGAGAGAGGTGGCAGCCGTCCATTTAATACTGCGGGAGTCCCCGTCGACCGGCACATCCACGGTACAAATGGCCGGAAGGTCCTGTCCTTCAGCGTTCACAAGCCGGAGGGAGGCCTTCCCGCAGGTCACTGCCTGATGATAGTGTTCTGCGTTTCCATCACCGAAAAAGGGCACGCCCTCGGTCTCATCGAAAAGAGCGTTGTAGGCATTGATGACCCTGGGCGTGGACCGGAAATTCTCCGTGAGTTGCTCGGGAAGCTTTCCCGTGGCCCCCTTCACATCCTCCAGCGCTTGAACGTAGGTGGGGAGGTCCCCGCCCCGAAAACCATAAATAGCTTGCTTGGGGTCACCGACAAGAATCAGGCGATGACCATCCTCAGACCCAAGAAAAATCCGGCTAAAGATCTGCCATTGCCTCGCGTCCGTATCCTGGAACTCGTCGATCAGCGCCACACTGAAGCGCTCTCTCAATCGCTTTACGAGAGACCCGCCCATGGGTCCTTCAAGCGTTTCGGCCACCAACGAGATCATGTCGTCAAAGTCATAAAGGCCTTCTTCGGCCTTGAATCGACGGAGCTCAGCCCGAAGCAGAGGAAGGAAGGCTGCCACGAGAATGGCCTTGAAATTTGCGATCTCGGCCACCGCCTTGGAGAGCCTTTCCGCGTCTCCAGTCAGGTCCGGAAGTCGGATGGAGGCCATGTTTCCCATGAGTTTTTTGCTAAACCAGGACTTGTCTGCCCAAATGGATTCAGGCTTTTCTGATGCGAGGGCCGTGGCGCGGCGTTCAAGCAGCTCCTCGAGACGGCTGGCAATAGCTCTTGTTTCATTTGGGAATGAATTTCGAATGGTTCCCTGATTATTGATATAGGCCAACGCCAGGTCTTCCGGAAAAGCCTCCAGGAAACTTCGCACATCCTTGAAGTCAGGCAGGTCGAGGCAACCGCCCTCCTTACTGGCCTTCGAGAGAAGGTCACGAAGCTCGGCGGGGCCTCCCAGATTTCCAAGGGCCACCGCAAGGAGTCCACGGTGAGTGGTCGAGTAATCCCGCCTGAGCAGGGTCGTAAAGGCACGATCAAAGGCCTCGTCAGTGGAAATCGCCTCCTGCTGGAAGAGATGCCCACCTTCGAAGGCGGCATCCTTCAGCACCTGTTGGCAGAACCCATGGATCGTCGAGATGGTCGCCCGGTCGAAAGACGTCAGAGCCTGACGGATCAGGTTCATCCCTTCGTCGGTGATGTTCCAGAAGGGTTCCTTGCCCTTGGTGGTGCCTTCGGGAATGGCCTGGATCTCGGCCAGCTTCTCTCGGACGCGAGAGATGAGCTCAAGGGTCGCCTTCTTGGTGAAAGTGACCACCAGGATGTTCTCGAGTGGCACCCCTTCGAGGATGAGTTGCACGATGAGGTGTTCAAGCGTGTAGGTCTTTCCGGTCCCGGCACTAGCTTCGATGACACAGTGGGAAGATCCAATCTTGTCCAGTAGGGCAGGCTTACCGTAGTGAATCATCACTTGCCCTCCACATGACTCGATTCGAAGGCAGTGACCTTGCTCGGCCCACAGACGATATCCAGGTAGTCACCAAGCCGATGCCTCATGAGCTCCACCGGATTGGGCGGGGGCGAGTAGCGTGTCGGCTCTGGAACAGGACCGTTCACGGAGCTGAAAGAGCACCGTTCCTCCTGATCGAGTTGAGCTTCAACCCAGGCGAGGATGGACTCCTGAGACAGCGATCCGGTATTCCAATGTTCGATCACTGCCTCGATAGGCAGCAGCACCGCATGGTCCGCTGTCAGTAGCTCCTGGACCCAGGCCTGCAGTCTCTCCAAGGCCTGCTCCGGGCTCATTGCCGTGAAGTGGAAGTGCATCTCCTGCTCTGATTTCTTGGGCGCTTGGAAAACGAATCGAGCCAGGTGATCCGCATGCCCTGGATCCACACAGGTGAGGATGAGGTGATCCAGGTAGGCCGAGATGGCTTTCTTTCGAACCTTATCCAGCTCTGAAGGTGAAGGGGGCTGGCCCGACTCAAGAAAGAGCGAGCCCTCAAGTTGAACCCGTAAGTCGCCGCTCAGTTCGACCTTCTGGGGTTGACCATCGATGACCACTGAGAAGGACAAGGGTGGGCGCACTTGGTCCACGGATGCGGATCCAAAGCGGTTGGCTCCGAGACGCCATGACACCGGCTGCTCTTCTCCTTGGCATCCTCTTAGGTAGTTCACCCAGGCTTGAATGGAAGCCAGGTTATCGAGTCGCTCCACATCCGAGAACACGCCGAAGGGAGCGCCTCCTTCTGCTTGAAGACGACGAATGCAGTCATCGTAAACGGTTCCCGGATCCTTGCCCTCCCGGAGGGCACCCAAAGCCACTTCCCGCTGGAGGGACCAGGAATCGAGGAAGTCGCTCTCAAATGGCTCATCCGTCACGGCGGTCCGATCTTCAAGATCCCGATTCCGCAAGCCAAGCCTCACGGCTGCAGCACCCGTGAGGGGGCATTCCAGAAAGGTTTTGAGATCGTGGATGCTGAGGCGAACGACTTCCTTGTCGGCTGGGGACTTGGACACAACCGGGGAAGCAAGCGCTTCCCGAAGTAGAGCGACCCCTTCGACGTTTAGGTCACCCAAGCTGATGGGAAGGTTGATCCCATGTTCCCGTGCCTGATTGCCCAGGCAAAGTGCCCGCGCCTCTGCTTGGGCAATCTCTGAATAGGATCGCAAATTTGTGGCCTGATCATGGGGTTTGAACCACTCGGGGAAGTAGACCGGATCAAACCGATGCAGAGGATGAATCTCCAGGATAGGATCCCCCTTCTCCGTCGGTGCCCATTCCGGATTCAGGTAGCCCCCCAGAACTGAACGGAACTCCTTGAAAAGACCCGAGGGTTCAAAGTCCTCGCCACTCAGTTCATCCTTCGCGACATAGCTCAGAACCAGATGATCGCGGGCCGAGAGCAGCAGTTCCAGAAAGAGGTATTTCTCCTTTTCCGTCTGGCTCACGTCCCCAGGGCGCCTCTGTTTCACCCTCAGGTCCAGGGCACTCCTTTGATTCCGCGTTGGGAAACTCCCCTCGCCGTTCCCCATGAGGAAAATGGCACGGAAGGGGATCGCCCGCATGGTTGCGTGTGTGGCTACCACTACGCCCCTCGACAGGCTCGCCTGCTGCTCTGACTTCAGGCGCTCGAGCGCTTCGAGGGCAAGGTGGCGACTCGCAATGAAATCGATCCGGGGAAGCTCTAGGCCGGCAGGAACCCGATCGAACATCCGTTCGAGGTAGGTCCGAATCCGATCAAGCGATCGGATCACCGCCTCGGCCTCCTCCCCGTCATCTACTTGCAGCCAGCGCTCCAAGTAATTGAAGAGCACGCCCGCCCATTCCTGGGGATCGGCTGTGCGCCTGGCGAGCTCTCCAGCATCACCGCAGAGCCCTCGAACAAGAGCAACGAAGGTAGCTGCCGGGCCCCCTTCCCTGGCCCCACGAACCAGGTAAGTATCAGGCTCGACAAGGAACTCAGAATCGTCCTCCATGAAGGATCCGAGGACCAGGCGCTTTAGCCCCTGATCCCAATTCAACGCATCCTGTTCAAGGTAGGTGCCATCCCAGGCCGCCTTGTCCGCGCCCCGAACGATGCCTAGCTCCTCGCACCAGCGGCCCCAGGACTGGGTATTGAGGTCCCCGAAGCGGCGCTGAATGGCAGGATGCTGGAGAATACGCAGTAGTGCCGAACGGGTGAGACCGGAGGTGGGCAGTTCCAACAAGAGTTCCACGGCCTCGAGGGTCTGCCCCATGATGGGCATCGCTCGATCGCTCTGAACCATCGGGATCTGGTGGGCGTCATGGAACGCCGCCTGGAGGTGGGCGAGATAGGCTTCCTGATCCCCTGGTGGAACCACCACGGCGATGTCCGAGAAACGGAGGGGTGGCTCGGAGGCCCCATGACGATCCATCAACCGCCAGATCTCCGTGGCCACGATTTCCGCCTCCCGCCTTGGGCTTGGACAGGCCAGGCAGCGGATGCTCTCGTCCAAGGGTCCCTTATCCTCGCCGGAGGGATCCTGGTAGAGCAGGATGTCACGCTGCAACTTCCCGAGAAGGGTGGTGTCGTCAGGGAGGTCAAAGGCCGTAGTGAAGTTACAGTCGCTGACTTCATTGAGGAGTCGGACCTTCTCCCGGCCGGGACGGCCCCACAACCGCAGGGCCTTCGGTCCTTCGGATGCCAGGCCGTAAAAGTCCTCGGAGGTTTGATCCCACAAGCCTCGTCTCGCCTCATCTCGATGTGGAAGCTCCGTCCAGAGGGGTTTTCGATTCGTATCCAGGTCCTCCCAAAACTCCCCGCAGGGGTTGAGGGCGTAGATGTTCAGGGTTGTGTCCGGAAGGGGCACGAATGCCTGGAACACTTCCTGATAGGCCTGAGCGACATGACTCAGGCCGAACGCATGGATGGCGCGTGGCATCTGCATGCCCTTAAAACTGGAACTGCGGATGCGTTCAAGCAGGGTGACATGCTCAATCTTCCGGCCATCGGGTGCTGGTTGATTGAGTACGCGTAGAACCTCCAGCCACAGTTTTCTCTGCCAGGTTTCCATCCCTGTATCCGGAGTGCCTACGCGCCCCCCAGCCCGCCAAGCATCGATCCAGTCCGGGCGGCTTAGTTGGTATTCCTCGAACACCTTGGCCAGCTCCGAAGCCAACTGGACGCGCTTGAGCTGTCCGGTTTCCATCCCGAGATAATCTCGAACTGGTTGCATGTCACCTTGGGACAGAAAGCCTTTGTCGGCCAGGACGGAAAGAAGCCCAGCCCTGAGCAGATCAAAGGCCAGCAGGCTGCGGTTGTCCTCAACCAGCAGATCCTTCCAGAGTCCGTCCAGGTAGCTGAACTGAATGTTCGCAGCCACGCCTAGCCGCCGGGCCAAAGCCTGACGAAGGTATTCCTTCAGATAAGGATTCGGGGCCACGATGTGAATGGCTTCCCAAGGCCCCCTGCCCTTGGCTCGCTCATCCTTCACGCGGTCCGCCAGAACCTCAATGAGGGCTTCGGTTCGGTTGGAATAGGTCAGTTCAAGCATGGAACACCTGGATAAAGGGTCTGTCTTGGATTCCCAAAGAGGCCTACATCATCGCCCGGCCTCCCCGCCATTGGGTCACGTCCTGCCGGGAAATGGGTAAACGGGAGTCTAGGCTGGACCCGGATCCACGGCCCGAGCGGCTTCCATCAGCCATGTAACATTGAACGGTCCTGCATGGTAGGCCGAGATCGCATCATCACCTCGGTCCAGGTTGCGCCGAACCGCCGTCTCTAAGTCGCAATGAACAAACTGGACATCCACTTTGTATCCGATGCTCGTCATGGCCTCGATGAGGGCTTTGAGTTCATCCAGATCGGCTCCGATGATCTCGGTAACAATATTCCTACGCTCCTGGATGGCGCGAGATGCCACCAGGCGACCGAAAATATCCATCGGCTCCAGGAAGGCATTTGGGAACGCGTGATATTCGCCACGACTCATGTTTAGAAAGATCTCAACCGAATCCACCACCACAAATCCGGTTTTGTAGTTTTCCTTCCGGAGGGTGGTCTTGCCAGTAGCCACCGGGCCTACGATCAAGGCCAACCTGGGCGACTCCCCTTGAGTTCGTGAGCTCTCATCAAAGAAGCGGTCCACCTCGTCAGCAACCTTGAATGTCAGGTAGGTCTCCCCGCTCATGCCACGCCTCCCCGCACCAGGAGGTAGTCAAGAACCTGCTGCCAGCCTGGAAACCGCTCGGATCCGAAATGGAGGTGCTCACCCTGGAAGCGGTCGGCCCCGTTCTTCATCCGGTCGTCCACCAGAAAATCGCCTCTGTTCAGGTTCTTGTGATGGCTGAGGATGAGACGCTTGTGGGCCGGGTCGCCAAGGTGCTGTTTCACCCAGAGCAGCTTGTCGGTCCAGGCAGAGGGGTTCTTCCAGGGGGCCGTGGAAAGGATGTAGGTGTCGAATCGGTCAGTCAGTTGCCGGAACGCCTCCACCGCCCCCGGCATAGGATCCATCAGGGCGAAAATTCCGGGGACGTCATCGAGCCGATCCAGGTATTCCGTACGAACTCCATCATCAAGTCGGGCAATGCCCGATGGGAAATCGACCAGGACATTGTCCATGTCGAGATACAGGATCTTCTTCACAACTGCGTTCCCCGAAATTAAGTACTCATCTGTCATCGAATGCTCCAGTAGAACCCACTAGAACTGCAGAGGCCTGAAAGCAGGCAACAAGAACGGAGACCGGCCCATCAGGCCGCCTGAAACCGGTTCACCATGTCCAGGATGAGCAGGGCCCCCTGCTCGAGCGTCCTTGGATCGATCCGTTCCGGCGTGTCGAGGTGAGTGTGCAAGGTGTGCCATGTCGGCGGGAGGGGTCTTTTCCATTCCTCGGCCGGGAGCGCACAGATCAGGGTCGAGGGAATGCCGTGACGCATGAGGACCTGATTGTCAGAGGGCGGTGTGGGGCGTGACGGTAGACCAGGAACAAGCCCTGCTGGGTCCCCACCGGAGGCAAAGAACTTGCCGCTGCCAGAGACATCGAACACGACCGCCTTCACGGGGAGGGACTGTCGATGGTCCTCCAGAAAGACCTTGGAGCCCATGCAGGGCGACCCGAACAGCTCCTCATGGTCCCAAAAGCAGAACATGACATTCGGCTCCGATGCCCCAACTCTGATCTGCTCCTGGAGCAGCCGGGCCGCCGACATGAGCTGGATCACAGCGGCCGCATTGTCATTGGCTCCGGGAGAACCGGCCACAGCGTCGTAGTGGGCGCCGATGACCAGGTGCCCGCCCTCGCTTCCAAAGGTTACAAGTTGGTTCACGGTATCGGAGGCATCGGCCCCCGCCTCCCATGTACGCTCCTCCGTTCGGAGACGATCCGGGAATGCCTCCATCAGACACGAGACGAGGCGGCGCCTGCGTTCCATGGCGTCAAGCGTGCAGAGGTGCTCAAGGGTTGATTTCAGTGTGGCTCCTTTGGATTGTTGGGGTCCACCAAGCCCTTTTCTGCCGGCGGGGCTGTTCAAGGTCAGCTCAGCGTCGACGAATCTCGAAGACCCAGATCAGATTGAGATCTTGGGCTGGACAATTTCTGACCAAAAGCTATCGGCATGTTCCAGTTTCTGCCTCACCGAAACGAGTTTGAATCGGGAAGCCACTCGGCCAAGGACGGTCTGTCGTCGAAGCCGCCCTGGGCCCAGTCATTTTCAAGCGTTTTCGAAAATCTGGCAGAAAACTGATGGTCGCTCAGTATAACTAAGGTGTGGGTAATCACGCCCCCCCAGGAGATCCATGGCCCGTAGGACCAGTGTTCATATCGATGACTTCCTTGGCCTGAAACCCAAGCAGCAACCCAAGAAGACACAGGGGCCAGTTCAACCCTTCAACCCGGAGAAGCCGGAGGGCCCCAGCGAATGCACCTCGCGCCGCCCCCATAAAGGGCAGAATCGCATCCGCCTCAAACAGGGTGAACTCGATGCCTACACCACCGACCTGATGGGTTGGGTGGCCAACGGTTGCCCCACTGCAGGCTGGCAGGCCCTGGTGGGCCGCAAGGGAGAAGCTGCCGCACCGCCTTGGCTGAAGGTCGAGAGCCTGGGACTGGATGATCTCAGCCATCAGATGCTTGCCATCACACTCGCCCATGTGGTGCACCTCCAGGGTGGCCTGGAATCCTCCCCTTTCGATGAGGGGCAGGATCTCGACGGGAGCTGCCTGCTCCGTCTCCTGAACCTCATCCCGCCTCAGGGCGTCTGGGAACTCGCCCAACGCCTCGCCAGCGATGCCCCTCTGCGCACCCAGGGCTACCTGGAGGTGGAGGGCCAATGGGCCTCCCGACGCAAGCCGAATGGGTCGAACCCCATCAGCGTAAACCGCTTTCTGCGCACCGAGGTGTCGCTCAGCATGTCCTGCCTTGGTTCCCTGCTCGGATTGGTCAACATCGAGGATGAGGAACCAGGTCCAGTCATCGAAGATCTGGCCCTGCCGAAGACGGTCAGCTCCACCCTCGAACGCCTGTTCAAGAACCCACCCCCACTGGATCAACCCTTTACCATCCTAATGAAGGGTGCTGAGCAGAGCGGGCGCCGCACTCTGGCCGCCTGCCTTGCCAAACAGTGCGGACGTCAGCTGAAGACCGTTCAGGCCAGCGACGGGCACAAGCCCGGTGCCTTCATCCTGGCGAACCTGAATTACCACTTCGACGAGGATGACTGGAATAGCCTCAAAGGCCATCCGGGCTGGATTTTCCTTAAGCCCAGCCAGAAGGACCTGCCCTTCGATGCCGAAGTTCACGCCGACCTGGTGCTTGACCTGAATTCCATCTCGATGGAAGATCGCGCTCACCTCTGGGAACGCCTGCTGATTGAAGCTGGACTGGACTTGACGACCTGCGACCTCAAGGACCTGGTCGCCATCGAGGCCACACCGGGCCGCATCGTGAATTCGATCCGAAAACTTTCCCGCTCCACGGCCTGGGAGGATCTCGGCCCCGACGAGTTGAAAAACCGCCTGAAGGTGGGCCTGACTTCCAGGTCAAACACCATTTCAGAATCAGACTACACGGACAAGGTAAAGCCGAAACGCCGTCTTGATGAGCTCTGCCTGCCGACGGATTCGATGACCCGCTTCAAGCGGATCATCAAGTCGATTCAGGGGCGCAAGGAAATGCTCGCCAACTGGGACTTGGACCCGGGCCTCGTGGGCCGTGCCCAAGGTGTGCTGCTCTTTCACGGCCCAAGTGGCACCGGCAAGACCATGGCCGCCGAGGTGCTGGCCCATGAATTGGGCCTGCCGCTCTGGCGCCTAGAGGCCGCCGAGATGGAAAGCCCCTTCGTTGGTGAAAGCGAGGCACGGTTGCACAGCTTCTTCGCCGGTGTGAAGGGCAAGCCTGCCGTCCTGCTTCTTGATGAAGCCGACACCGTACTGATGAACCGCAACGAGACGACCGGCAGCACTCAGCGCTACCAGAACAACCTGGTGAACACTTGGCTTCGCGAGTTGGATGGCTTCGAAGGGATTCTGGTGCTCACCACCAACCATGCCAACAGCCTGGACCCGGCGGTCGAGCGCCGCATCCAGTACCGAATGGCCTTCGAATCTCCATCAGCGGAGGTCCGCGCCCAGATATGGGCCACCCTGCTGGGTGACGCGCCCATCCCTGGCCGCGACACGCTCGACTTTACAGCAGTGGCCGCGCGCTATCCCTTCAGTGGCGGTCGCATCCGCAACGCCTTTGTCGACGCCTGTCAGCGCGCCGCCGAGTCCGGTGCCATCAGCCAGGAAATTTTGTGCGCTGCCTGCGAGGAGGAACAGCAGTCGGCCATCACCTCCCAACCCCTTCGCACGATCCGCGGCTTCGCCGCCCATACCCAGGAGTCCGCATGAACCACAGCACGACCCTTCACCGCTTCGAACTGATCAACGATGGCAACCATGCCGTCATCCCCGTCAACGGCCTTCGCGTGTTCCTGGACACCGGGTCGCCCTTCACCTTCAGGCACCCGAGGGGACCATCCCGATTCTCCCTGTTCGAGCAGGAGGTTCGCTTGCCCGACATGCCGGTCCCAGCCGGCAACATGGAGGCAGGTTCGGACCTGCTCGGATTCCACTTCGATGTATTGATGGGGATGGACATCCTGTCCCACTTGGCCTGGCGCCTGGACTGGGCCACCGGCACGGCGGAAGCCGCGCCAACCTTGGACGACGAGGCGGGCACCACCTGGGTCCCGATTCCCCCAGGCATGGGGATGACGAACGCCTGCCCCTCCTGCATGGTCAACGGGGAGCGTGAACTGGCCTTCTTCGATACCGGGGCCCAGTTGTCCTATCGCGTGGGTCATCCAGCTCCCACGGCCCGCCTGGTGGGAGAGACCCGTGATTTCAATCCCCAGCTCGGAATCTTCGAGACTCAGGTCTGGGAAGACAGCCTGGAGATCGGGGGCCATCAGATCCCGATTCGCTTCGGCCGCGTGCCGAGCCAGGCCCAGGGTCTGTTCGAAGCCATGGGCGTGCAGTGGATCCTGGGTAGCGACCTCCTTTCCAGCTTTCGCGTCACCCTCGACTTCCCTCAGCACCGACTGGGGTTGAAACTCCACGAGATCGATCCCATGAAGTCGCCGAAGGGCTGATCCGCCCTCTGCTTTCTGACAAGAATCCACCCTGCCCGCCCGGGCGGGTGGTCATTTCATGTCCAACCTGAACGCCGAAACTCACCCCATTGGAGATTCATTGATTCCAGCTCTCAAACACCTCGCCTGCGTGACGCCGCACTGGCTCAAGAACCTCACGCCAGACGACGTCAAGGGCGGCCCTGGCCCCTGGATGAAGCATCTGGTCGAGGACGCACTGGTCTACCCGGGTGCCGGCCTGGATGGTTCACCCGTTCGCCAGTGCAACGGCGTGATCCATTCCTTCATATTCCTGGATTACGGTACGCCCAAGGAGGATGTGCACTGTGAACTGAAGCGCCAGCGCAAGACCGGCGTCGGCTTCGCCCATCACCGACTCCTGGATTTGGTCGAATTTGACCCGGCCCCTCTCGTGGCCCAGGCTGCCCCTGAATTCATCCGCGAGGGCCTGAATCACCACCAGTCTTCGCCCTCATATGGGATCTGGGCCGTCTTCGAAAGCACGGGGCCAGGGCCGAGAGAGCGCTTCAGTTTCTTGTTCATGAGCACCGAGGCAATCCAGGCTCTTTCATCCCTTTTCCCTGCAAAGGCCCCAAAGGCTCTGGTCATCCAGGAACATGGCTTTGGCGGCAACTGCTGGAGGAGTTTCAGCGACGAGGTCTATAAGATGGCCAGCCACTGGAATGGTACGCCTGAACTTCTCATTCTCGGGCCCAATCATCAGTTGCATCCGTGGCGTCTCATGGGTGAATCACTTGGTACCGATGTGGCGACCGAGAGCATGCACAGGAACGAACGCCTGGTGATTCGGCTGGATAAAAGAACCCAACGAACATGGCTTCGGGAGTTGCAACAACATGCATGAAGGGGCCTGGATCAACACGCAGACCGGAGCCTGGTCCTGGGTTACAGAGCATGCCTCCTGGATCCAGAAACCAGAAAATGCCCAGTCCATCGGCCTACCAGTTGGTGCGTATTCCCGCCTTGCCGCCATTCCGTGGGACTTCAACGGACCTGGCCGGGAGGCCATTCTCCTTACGGTGATGAACGCCGGTTTCATCCGGATGAGAGGGCATGGTGCCGTGGTGACCTTCGAGTTCACCATCCCCCTCGAGACCGCCATCCAGGCCTTAGCCCCCTTCATGGTGCAGCACTTCGGCCCGATGACTGGATGTCGGTTCAATGACCTCCACACGGGAAGGTCATTTGGGGCCACCTATGAAGAGGTTGGGCGCTTGCTGGAAAACACCCGAGGGGTTGACCTTGCCCCGGGGTGCTCAGGTCCCCGGCTGGAGGAAAGTCCGTTCGTACCCAGTTCAGGCATCGAAGTAGGAGACGCGGATGCGTGACTTGTCGGCCGAAGACCATGACCGCATGGATATGCTTCATCTTCAGGTCAGGCGCGAGACGGACCTGAGTCTGCAGATCGAGCTGGTAAACCAGATCGTCGAGATCATCGGCTATCCAAGGGTCAATCCGAGGGGCAGATTTGCAAAACAACTTGTCCGGTTCGTCTGTTCTGGCACGGATGATGAGTCAACCTGGGCAGGTTCCCAGGTGCGGAAAAGGATGGAATCCAAGGGAGCAAATGCACCTGCGCCGGGTTCTTCACCTACTGCCCAGGACTGATTGACCCCTGCGCCAGGTGACCGCTCAATTGGCAATCCAGTCGGAAGGGGCGTGACTCGACTTTGGGTGGGTCACCAGTCTCCGCTTGATCCCCCGCCATCAAAGCTCCCTCCATCCCCAAACGACGATGAGGATGAAGAAGACGAACTGTCACTAAACCAGGAACTGCCAGAACCGGATCCGCCCCCACGAAAACTCATTTGGGCCACGAAAGCACCAATGAAACCGAACACGGCACCAAGAACAAGACCTTCCCATTCGAAGAAAATGTAACCAAGGAATGCACCAAAGGCTGTGCCGATGGTCAGCCCTATCCCCATGCTGAATAGCCTGCTGATCAGACAAACAAAGCCTACTCCGCACATGAAAAGGATCGACTCGAAGGACTCGCCATCAAAGCCGTGGCTCGAGTCTGCCTTGTACTCGCCTTTGACAGCGAGTAGCACCTTGTCCACGGCGCCATCCAGTCCGGCGTAATAGTTGCCATCCCGGAAGCGTGGTTTCATCTCCCGTTGGATGATCTGCCCCGCAAGACTGTCTGTCAGGCTTCCCTGCAGTCCGGGGCCGACTTCGATTCGCATCTTGTGGTCCTGCTTGGCAACGACAATCAGGACCCCGTTGTCTCTCCCTTTCTGGCCAAGCTTTGAGGCGTTGGCGACCTTGTTGGCAAAGTCTTCAATGCTCTCTCCATCAAGAGTCGGGATGGTCAGGATGCCGATCTGGTTGCTGGTCGCCTTCTCCTGGCTCAGCAGTTTCTGTTCAAGCCTGGTGCGCTGACTCTCCGACAAGAGTTGTGCGAGGTCTTCCACCCTTCGGGTCATCTGGGGAACAGGCTTCGCCCACAGGGCGACACCGCACCACAGGGAGAGTCCCAGCGCAACCAGACGAGCGAATCCCACATGATTCCTTATGGAATGGAACGACATTCCAGACTATTCGGCTACATCCCGGCCCTTGTTCACTTTCCGAAGTTGATCTTTGGCGCCTTCTCAGAACCAGGCTCTGCCTCGAAATACTGGGCCTGCTTGAAGGAACTGCTGATGCAGAAGCCCCAGGTACGGATGAAACTGTTGTATCCCTTGACGGCCTCGTTGAAGAGGCGCCGGGTCTGATTCACCCGGTTCTCGGTCCCTTCCAACTGCCGCTGGAGATCAAGGAAGTTCTGGTTCGCCTTGAGATCCGGATACTTCTCGACCACGACCATCAGGCGACTCATGGCCGAGCTGAGTTGCTTGTTGGCCTCAATGATTCGTTTCTGGATTTCCCGATTGTCGGCAGCCCCCTTCATGTCGATCTTGGCAAACTGATTGCGGGCTTCCGTAACAGCCAGAAGCGTCTCCTGTTCGTGGGCGGCATAGCCCTTGACCGTCTCAACGAGGTTGGGAACCAGGTCATTCCGCCGCTGGATGGAGGCCTGGTAGTTGCCCCAGGCCGTATTCTTCCCCTCATCGAGACTGATTGCACTTGCCCTCAACCCAAAAAGCGCGACGGCAATCAGAACGACTGCGCCGACAACAATCCCGAAAATCATTTTGCTGTTCATTGAACCTCCAGCTGAAACGTAAGGGTGTATGGCCCTTTGAATCTAGAATTCTGGTGAGCCGATTGCAATTGGTCATCCTTGAATTGGCCTTCCATCCGATTGCCACCCTTGTACGAGGCAAAGCGCTTTCAAATCAAAGGCCCCACCACTCCCCATCCTGATGCGCCTCCACCCTCGAGAAGAGTTCCCCATAGCGCTCGGGTTGGAACGAGTGAATGGGCACAAGCACCTTCGGATCGACTGCCGTCACGAATCGCTTGAGGTCTGACGGGCTGGCATGCCCTGAAGTATGGAGTTGCTTCAGGGGAACACCGTGGGAATCGGCCCAGGACTGGAGTTCCAGACCGGCCGCCTTCTTGAGGTAGCCTTCCCACAGGGAGTAGAAGAGCCGGGCGCCCTTCAAGGTATCGGCAGTGACAAGGTCGTCCTGGTGGACCTTCCGGAACAGCAGCACGCTGCGCGAGGCCTCGGCGGCGAGCTGTTCGGGAAAGATCCGGTGTTTCTTGTGTCGATCCAGTAGGGCGAAGCGCTTCTCCCCCCCGCGCCAAGCTCGTTGAGACAGGAGACACTTCAGAGTCTTATGTCGGGGCAGGGAAGGAAAAGGGATGAGCAAGGTCGTGAAGTTGGGAAGTGGGGAGGTGGAGTTGAGCCGCCCCAGTCGG